>Ga0136846_1215444_pt1 | contig 15665 bp, 15 predicted proteins | sample HopSoiMetagenom2_FD_96841 | JGI IMG/M metagenome (GOLD analysis project Ga0136846, IMG submission 96841) | Grasslands soil microbial communities from Hopland, California, USA - 2 Assembly 2016 (version 4) | ecosystem: Environmental > Terrestrial > Soil > Grasslands | place: USA: Hopland... | reverse complement strand
TTCGGATGAGCGCTCGACCGTATCCATCACCGCTGCGGACTGGAGCAACGCCTTCGTCGGGATGCATCCTCGCAACAAGCAGGTGCCACCCAAGCGGTCATCGCGTTCCACGAGAGCGACGCGTTTGCCCAGCTGCGCGGCACGTAAGGCGGCCGAGTACCCGCCGGTGCCGGCGCCGATCACGACTACGTCGTATGGGTCGCCCATGCGGAGAGCAAGTCTACTGCCGTTGGCCCCAGCGGCCGCCGCGAGCCGATCCGCTCCGGCGTAGCATCGCCGCGTGACCGACGACATCGAGCTGAAGCGCTCGCCTCTGGAGGACGAGCACCTCGCGCTCGGCGCGAAGCTCGGCGCGTTCGCCGGGTGGAACATGCCGATCGAGTACGCGGGCGCCCTCGCCGAGCATCAGGCGGTTCGCGAGCGCGTCGGGCTGTTCGACCTCACCCACCTCGGGAAGGTCGAGCTCGCAGGACCCGGGGCCCTGGCGCTGCTGCAGGGCGTCGTGACCAACGACGTCGAGGCGGTCGAGATCGGCGAGGCGCAGTACAACCTCGTGCTCAACGAAGGCGGGGGGGTGATCGAAGACCTGATCGTGTACCGGCTGGAGCCCGCGCGGTACTTCGTCGTCCCGAACGCGTCGAACACCAACCGGGTGCTGCAGATCTTGGCCGAAGCCGAGAGCCCCGAGCAGGTTCACCTGATGTACCACCAGGACTGGTGCTTCCTGGCGGTGCAGGGACCGAGATCGCCCGCGATCGTGGAGGCGCTGTTCCCGGAGGCAGCCGGGCTCACGTTCATGCGCTGCGCCGAATCCGCGTTCCGGCGCCGGCCGGTGATCGTGACGCGCTCGGGCTACACCGGTGAGATCGGCTTCGAGCTCTTCACGTACCAGGACATCGCGCTCGAGCTGTGGCGCACGTTGCTCGAGGAGATCGCGCCGGTGGACGGCTCACCGTGCGGCCTGGCTGCGCGCGACATCCTCCGCTTGGAGATGGGTTACCCGCTGTACGGTCAGGATCTGTTCGAGTCCTCCACCGCGCTCGAGGCGGGGTTGTCGTGGGCGGTGGCGTTGGACAAGGGGCCGTTCCGCGGGCGCGACGCGTTGCTGCGCCAGCGCAAGGACGGGCTGCCCAGCCTTCTCCGCGGCCTGCGGATGCACGAGCGCCGGCACATCGCGCGCGCGCACTATCCCGTATTCATCGACGATCAGGTCATCGGTGAGGTCACGAGCGGCAGCTTCTCGCCGCTGCTGCAAACCGGGATCGCGCTCGCGTACCTGTGGCCCGGTGACGTGGTCGATGTCGGCGACGAGGTGATCGTCGACGTCCGGGGACGCCGTGGCGCCGCGACGGTGGTGCGCCCGCCGTTCGTCGACCGGAGTCCGCGCTAGACGGGGGTCTTGGCGACCGCCCGCACGAAATCGGCGACGCCGTCCTGCCCGAACCGAACGTTTCGCACGAGCCGGTGCAGGACCCGGCCGGAGCCCGGCGCCGCCGCGGTCGCGGCCATGATCACGTACAACCCCGAGCCGGGGATCCCGCGAGCCTGGGCCGGCCCGAAACCGGGGGCGGCGACGAAGTAGGACCACCGGGTCCGCTCGTGGTGCATCGAGCACGTGCCCCGCGCGGACGCGACGAAGTCGCCGGGGGACCGTGGGTGGCCCGTGATCGCCGCCGGCGCGTGGTTGGCGTAGACGGTCTTGCGCATCACGGTGCACCGGTGGTTCGCGCGGATGCGCGCCATCATGGGGCCCTTCGCCGCCAGGTAATAGAGGTCGCTCGGCGCGCCGACCTGGGTCGCGTCCACCCGCGTCGCGAGCAATCCCTGCGCACCCGGCACGATGCGTCCTGGTCCGGGCGAGGCGCTCACGCCGGTCGCGAACTCGGCGTCATCGGCCGGCGAGACGACCCAGTCGCCGGGCACCTCCGCCGACACGCCGTACGCCGACACGCGCGTGAACCTTGGGTCGTCGACGGCGGCCGGGCGTCCGGTTGCCGCCGGCGAGGGGTCACCGCCGCAGCTGATGGCGCCGAGCGCGAGCGCGACGAGCAGGGCGAACGATCGAGCCACGTGGGAACCTCCGAGCCCGAGGATACGCCCAGGAACGGACCGATGCTCGAACGGTCGTTCAAGCCGCGTCGACCGGTGGAACCGCCAGCCGCTCGCCCTCGTGGATCGGGACGCAGAACGACATCCGCGTCCCCCCGCCGGGCAGCGGATCCGACCACATCACGCCGCCGTGCTCCCAGACGATCTGGCGGGCGAGGTGCAAGCCGACCCCGACGCCCGCCTTCTCCTTTCGAAGGGTCGCCTCTCCGGTGGAGAACGGCTGCTCGAACGCCTTCATCGCGATCGCGCGGTCCAACCCGTCGCCGTGGTCGGTGACCGAGACGACGACGCCCTCGTCGAGAAGCCGCGCGGCGAGTTCGACGCCGCGGCCGTTCGGCGAGTAGCGGCAGGCGTTGTCCAACAGCTCCCGCACGACGCCGCCGATCCGCGGCCCGTCGGCCACCGCACGCAGCTCGTCGGGGACGACGGCGTCGATCGGCGTCTGCGGGTATTCCCGCGCCACTTCGTCAACGGCGTGCCGGATCAGCGGCGCCAGGTCCATCGAAGTGACGTCGAGCTCGAAGGTGCCGCGCTCGAGCTCGGCGATGGTGATGATCTCGTCCACGATCCCCATCAGCTTGTCGAGGGACGCCTGGAGTTGCCCCAGGAATTGCTCGCGCTCGTCCTCCGGCACGGCAGGATTCCGCAGCACGTAGGCGATCCCCTTTGCGACCGTCACCGGCGTGCGGAGCTCGTGGGAGATGTTGGCGAGGAAGTCCGCCTTGGCGGAGGTGCCCTGGCTCACCGAGGACGTCAGATCGTCGAGCTCCGCGCGCAAGCGATGCGCCTCGGCCACCGCGCGTCCCACCTCGGTGCCGAACCCGCTCGCGACCACGGGCGACAACACGACGGCGCCCGTCAGCGCGGCGCGGATCGCGGCGAGCAGCGCGTCGGGGCCGTCGTCTCGGAGCACGTAGCCGGCGGCGCCGGCGCCGAGCACCTCTGCCACCACCGCGGCGTCTCGTGTCGAGGACCGCGCGATCACCCGTGTGCCCGGCGTCGAGGCGCACAGGCGACGGACAAGCTCCGCACCACCGAGTCCCTCCAGCCCGAGGTCGACGGTGACCACGTCGGGACGCGACCGCGCAGCGGACTCCACCGCCTGGAAGGGGTCCGAGGTCACGTCGACGACGAGGTCGCGAGCCTCCCGCAGCAAGTGGTACTGCAGGTAGGCGATCTCGTCGGCGGCGTCGCACACGAGCACGGTCGATGCCATCTCTGTCGGGGTATCGGCCCTGCCCGGCCGGGGTTGAGATTGGGCCGGTCGGGGGACGGTCGGCCGTCGGCCTAGTGCACGATGCCGGTGCGGATCGCGATCGCGACGGCTTGCGCCCGGTCGTTGGCACCGAGCTTTTCGAAGATCCGCTCGAGGTGGGTCTTGACGGTGTGGGGAGAGATCCCGAGGTCGGAGGCGACCTGCCGGGTGGTCGCGCCGTCGGCGACCTTCTGCAGGATCTCGCGCTCCCGCTTGGAAAGAGGGGTGGACCGCGGCTCGTCGCTTGCGGTGCTCGCCTCCTCGATGAACGTCTTGGTGAGATGCGGGTGGATCACGGCGTTGCCTTCGACGGCGTTACGCGCGGCGTCCACCAGGGCGTCGGGCGTCGCGTCCTTCAAGAGGTATCCGGACACGCCCGCCTGGATCGCCTCCGACACAGCGCCGCGGGACTCGTCAACCGTGATCAGGATCACCTTGGTGGAGGGCGCGGCGTCCTTTATCCGCCGGGTTGCCTCGATGCCGTCCATCCCGGGCATCCGCACGTCCATGAACACGACGTCGGGCGTGAGCGAACGGGCCTGCTCGACGGCCTCTTCGCCGGTCGCAGCCTCGCCGACGACCACGATCACGTCGTCGGAAAGTTCGAGCGCCGTGCGCAGACCCTCCCGGGTAACCGGGTGATCGTCCACGATGAGCGCGCGGATCGAAGCCACGTCGGCCGTTCCCTTTCCCTGTTGGCTACGTTCTCGTTGGGCTACGCTGGTAGCCAAGCATATGCCGGAAGGACGGCGCGAGACCGCATGACCGATGACATCCAGACCCAAACAGACGACGCACCCGCGCAAAGCGGCGCTGCGCCCGTGTCGCAAGAGCGCATCCGCCAGGCGCTGATGCAGGTCTACGACCCGGAGCTCGGCATCAACATCGTCGATCTCGGCCTCGTGTACGAGATCGATGTGCAGGACAACGGCGACGTCGACATCCGATACAGCCTGACGACGATGGGCTGTCCGATCGGCCCGCTGATCGAGGACCAGATCCGCGCGTTCCTCGCGCCGATCGACGGTCTCGGCGAGGTACGGCCGGAGCTCGTGTTCCGTCCGGCGTGGAGCCCCGAGATGATGTCGGACGAAGCCAAGGCGGCGTTGGGCATCTTCTAGATCGGCGAGGGGGAAGGGTGATCCGAACGCGCTGCCGCGGGCTCGTGGGCGCGATGATCCCATCCCGGTTGTGCTGTCCGGTCCACGCCTGAGCACGCTCGCCACGCGCCCGTTCATCGAACGTCTCAAGGAGGAACACGACATGACCGACTACGCCAACCCCGACGCCCTGGTGTCGACCGAGTGGCTCGAGGAGCACCTCGAGGACCCCGATGTCCGCGTGATCGAGGTCGATGAAGACACGTCCGCCTACGACAAGGGCCACATCCGTGGAGCCGTCGGCTGGAACTGGAACACCGACCTGCACACGCCGGTCGGCCGTGATTACAAGGATCAAGACGGGTTCGCGGAGCTGCTCGCCGACGCCGGCGTGGGCGACACGACCACGGTCGTGCTCTACGGTGGCAACAACAACTGGTTCGCCGCGTACGCGTACTGGCTGCTCAAGCTTCGTGGGTTCGAACAGGTCCAGCTCTTGAACGGCGGACGCAAGAAGTGGGAGCTCGAGAGCCGCGAGCTGGTGAGCGATGTCCCGAGCTACGAGCGGTCCGAGCACGTGTTCCTCGGCGAGGAGCGCCCGGAGATCCGTGCGATGCGCGACGAGGTCATCTCCAAGATCGGCTCCGTCGGGTTCGTCGACGTCCGGTCGCCGGAGGAGTTCCGCGGCGAGAAGCTGGCGCCCGACCACCTCCCGCAAGAGCAGGCGCAGGTTCCGGGCCACATCGCCGGCGCCGCGAACGTACCGTGGGTGAAGGCCGCGAACGACGACGGCACCTTCAAGTCGGCCGATGAGCTCAAAGCCCTGTACGAGGCCGAAGGCATCACCGGTGACGGCGAGGTGATCGCGTACTGCAGGATCGGCGAGCGCTCGTCGCATACGTGGTTCGCGCTCCAGGAGCTGCTCGGCTACGACAACGTCAAGAACTACGACGGCTCGTGGACGGAGTACGGCTCGCTCGTCGGCGCGCCCGTCGAGATGGGCTGAGCCGCAACCACGTCTAGATGTCGAATCGCCGCCGGAGTGCTCCGGCGGCGAATCCGACCCATCCGATAGACTTTCTGGGCGTACCGCCCGACCCCGGGATGCGTCGCGAAGGGGGAGTCCGCAGTGGTCATCAGCCAAGAAGAACACCTGAAGGAACTCGACAAGGGCTATCGCTTCGGCTGGAAGGATGCGTCCCATTCGATCTTCGAGCCCAAGCGCGGGTTGTCGCCCGCGGTGGTCGAGGAGATCTCGAGCCTCAAGTCCGAGCCCGACTGGATGCGCAAGCGGCGTCTCAAGGCCTTGGAGCACTTCGAGGCGCGGCCGATGCCGTGGTGGGGCGCCGATCTCTCCGAGATCGACTTCAACAACATCTTCTATTTCATCCGGTCTACGGAGAAGCAGGCGGGCAACTGGGACGAGCTGCCCGACGACATCAAGGGCACCTGGGACAAGCTCGGGATCCCCGAGGCGGAGAAGAAGTACCTCGGCGGGGTGAGCGCGCAGTACGAGTCCGAGGTCGTGTATCACAAGATCAAGAAGGAGCTCGACGACATCGGGGTGCTGTTCACCGACATGGACAGCGCGCTTCGCGACTACCCCGATCTCGTGAAGGAGCACTTCGGCACGCTGATCCCCTCCAACGACAACAAGTTCGCGGCACTGAACACGGCGGTGTGGTCGGGAGGCTCGTTCATCTACGTGCCGCCGGGTGTGCAGGTCGACATCCCGCTGCAGGCGTACTTCCGGATCAACGCCGAGAACATGGGGCAGTTCGAGCGCACCCTGATCATCGCCGACGAGGGCAGCTACGTGCATTACGTCGAGGGATGCTCGGCGCCGATCTATTCCAGCGACTCGCTGCACTCCGCGGTGGTCGAGATCAAGGCGATGAAGGGCGCACGCGTCCGCTACACGACGATCCAGAACTGGTCGACGAACGTCTACAACCTGGTGACGAAGCGGGCGGCCGCCTATGAGGACGCCGTGATGGAGTGGGTCGACGGGAACATCGGGTCGAAGGTGACGATGAAGTACCCGTCGATCTACCTGCTGGGCGAGGGTGCGCGCGGCGAGGTGCTCTCGGTCGCGTACGCCGGCAAGGGGATGCACACCGACGCGGGCGGCAAGGCCATCCACGCGGCGCCGCACACCACGAGCGTCATCACGTCGAAGTCCGTGTCGAAGGACGGCGGACGAACCGGCTATCGCGGCCTCGTGCGGGTGGAGCCGGACGCGCATCACGCGAAGTCCAACGTGCGCTGCGACGCTTTGATCTTGGACGACGAGTCGCGTTCCGACACGTATCCCTACATCGAGGTCGAGGACGAGACGGCCTCGCTCGGCCACGAGGCAACCGTTTCGAAGGTCGGCGAAGACCAGCTCTTCTACCTGATGAGCCGTGGCCTGTCCGAGGTCGAGGCGACCGCGATGATCGTCAACGGCTTCATCGAGCCGATCACGCGTGAGCTGCCGATGGAGTACGCGGTCGAGCTGAACCGCCTGGTGGAGCTTCAGATGGAGGGCTCTGTCGGATGACGTTCGATCGTGCCGCGCTCGACGCGCTGCCGATCGCACCCGGGTCCACCGGCGCGATCCGCGAACGCGCCTTCGCGCAGTTCGAAGCGCTGCCGCTTCCGTCCCACGAGACGGAGGAATGGCGATACACCGACCTGTCGGCACTCGACCTCGACTTCGTCGCGCACACGCCGGGCCACGGTGAGGGCGCGCCGGAGCCGCGGACCAACGGGCTCGCCGCGTCGCTCTTGCAGCACAACTCGAGCGTTGTGATGACCACCTCCGGCCAAGACCTCGAGGCCAAGGGCGTGATCTTCTGCGACCTGGACCTTGCCGCTGAGAAGTACGCGGACCTCGTCGACGAGCACCTGCACGCGCTCGTGCCGACGGACCGGACATTGTTCACCGCGCTGCACGGGGCGTTCCGCACCGGCGGCACGTTCCTGTACGTGCCACCCGATGTCGCCGTCGAGATGCCGCTGCAGACGCTCACGTACCTGGACGCCGACGGCGCGGCGGTGTTCCCGCACACCGTGTTGATCGCCGACCGCGGCGCCGAGGTCACGTTCATCGATCGCTACGTCTCGCCCGACCTCGGTCGGGGCCTGTCCGACGCGATCGCGGAGATCGTGGTCGGTGACGGGGCGCACGTGCGCTACGCGTCGATCCAGGAATGGGGCACCGGCGTCACCCATCTCGGCGTCCAGCGTGCGCGTCTTGGCCGCGACGCCGAGTTCCGTTCGCTCGCTGTCGGGTTCGGTGCCTCGCTCGCGCGCGCCGAGGCCGAGACCGTCCTGGCCGAGCCCGGTGGGTTCAGCGAGATGCTCGGCGTGTTCTTCGCCGACGAGACGCAGCACTTCGATCACCGGTCGGTGCAAGACCACGCCGCGCCGAACTGCAGCAGCGACCTGCTCTACAAAGGCGCCCTCCGCGATCACAGCCGCGCCGTGTATAGCGGCTGGGTGCACGTTCGGCCCGGCGCCCAGAAGACCAACGCGATGCAGACCTCGCGCAACATGGTTCTGTCGGAGTCGGCGAAGGCCGACGCGATCCCCAACCTCGAGATCGAGGCCAACGACGTGCGCTGCGGGCACGCCGCCAGCGTGGGTCCGGTCGAGGAGGAGACGCTGTTCTATCTGCAGAGCCGTGGTATCCCGCGTGAGGAGGCCGAGCGCTTGGTCGTCACCGGCTTCTTCCAGGAGGTGCTCGACCGGGTCGCCCTCGAGGAGGTTCGCACCGGCGCAGAGCTCGCGATCCAGGAAGAGCTGGGGAAGGCGAGCTGATGGGGGAGCGGCGCGTCTGCGCGGTCGACGACGTGCCGGCGGGCGAGGCTCGGCGGTTCGCCGTCGACGGCCGGGAGGTCGCCGTGGTGAACCTCGGGCAGGATGGCTTCCGAGCCGTCGACGCTGTGTGCTCGCATGAGCACTTCTTCCTCGACGAGGGAGAGGTCGACGCGGACGAGGGCACCATCGAGTGCCCGAAGCACGGGTCGCTGTTCGACCTGAACACCGGTAAGCCGATGGGGCTGCCGGCGATCAAACCGGTTGCCACGTTCCCGGTGACCGCGACCGATGACGACGTGTGGATCGAGGTGTGAGGACGAGATGACGAACGCGACCCCCGCGACCCTGGAGGTGCGCGGGCTGCATGCGACCGTGGAGGGCAAGGAGATCCTTCGCGGCATCGACCTGATCGTGCGCCAGGGCGAGATCCACGCCCTGATGGGGCCGAACGGCTCGGGCAAGTCGACGCTGTCCAACGTGATCATGGGCAGGCCGGGCTACGCCGTGAAAGAAGGCTCCGTCGTGCTGAACGGCGAGGACATCACGGGCCTGACCGCCGACGAGCGAGCCAAGCGCGGGCTGTTCCTTGCGATGCAGTACCCGACGGAGATCCCCGGCGTGTCGGTGGTGAACTTCCTGCGGACGGCGTATCAATCCATCAAAGGCACGCAGGTCAGTGCGCTGGCGTTCCGCACGCACATGAAGACGCAGATGGAGCGGCTCGGCATCGAGGACTCGATGGTGCAGCGCTACGTGAACCAAGGCTTCTCCGGGGGCGAGAAGAAGCGCAACGAGGTGCTGCAGCTGGCGGTGCTCGAGCCGGAGATCGCGCTGCTCGACGAGACCGACTCGGGCCTGGACATCGACTCACTCAAGCTCGTGGCCGAGTCGGTGAACGACCTGGCGGGACCGGAGCTCGGCGTGCTGATCATCACGCACTACCAGCGGATGCTGAACTACATCACGCCGCAGTTCGTGCACGTGATGATGCTCGGCAAGATCGTGAAGTCGGGCGGCCCGGAGCTCGCGCATCAACTCGAGGACACCGGGTACGAAGGGATCCGCCGGGAGCTCGGGCTGGAGGAGACCGCCGCGCACGACGAGGAGACCGGGACCGGATGACGTTCGACCTCGAGGCGATCCGGGGGGACTTCCCGATCCTGTCGCGGGAGATCAACGGACGTCCGTTGGTGTACCTCGACTCCGCGGCCACCTCGCACAAGCCGCAGGCGGTCATCGACGCCGAGCTCGACTTCTACCGGCTGCACAACGCGAACGCGCACCGAGGCATCTACACCCTCGCCGAAGAGGCGACCGAGCTGTTCGAGGGCGCCCGCGCGACGATCGCCGGGTTCCTCGGCGCGCCGTCGCCGGAAACGATCGTGTTCACGCGCGGGACGACCGAGTCGATCAACCTCGTGGCCCACGGGTGGGGCCGGAAGTTCCTGACCGCCGGCGACGAGGTCCTGCTCACCGACATGGAGCATCACTCGAACATCGTGCCGTGGCAGTTCACGGCGGCGGCGACGGGGGCGACGCTTCGCTACATCCCGCTCACCGACGACGGCCTGCTCGACCTGTCCGATCTGGGCTCGCTCCTGACCGAGCGGACGAAGATCCTCGCGGTGACGGGGATGTCGAACGCGCTCGGCACGTTCCCGCCGCTCCGCGATCTGATCGACGCCGCGCACGCCGTGGGCGCGATCGTGCTCGTCGACGGCGCGCAGTTCGTGCCGCACCACGCGGTGAACGTCGAAGATCTCGACTGCGACTTCCTCACGTTCTCGGGGCACAAGATGCTTGGGCCGACGGCGTCCGGCGGCCTCTACGGCCGGCCCGAGCTGCTGGACGCGATGGATCCGTTCCTCGGCGGCGGCGAGATGATCCTCGAGGTCCATCACGATCGCTCGACCTTCAAGGAGCCTCCGTACAAGTTCGAGGCCGGCACGATGAACCTCGCGCAGCAGGTCGGGCTGGGGGCGGCGGTGCGCTACCTGGAGGGCGTCGGGATGGACGAGATCCGGCGCCACGAGGAGGAGCTGACCGCCTACGCGATCGACGGGCTGCTCGAGGCGGGCGCTCGCATCATCGGGCCGAAGGATGTCGGCGTCCGCGGTGGCGAGATCTCGTTCTGGTACCGCGACGTGCACCCCCACGACGTCGCGACGATCCTGTCGGAGGAGGGCGTCGCCGTCCGGGCGGGTCACCATTGCGCGCAGCTGGTGATGCGCCGGTTCGAGGTGCCCGCCACCACGCGCGCGTCGCTGTACCTGTACAACACCAAGCAGGACGTGGACGCCTTGCTCGACGGGCTCGAGCGGGCGGGGGCGATCTTCGCGCTCTAAGCTGAGCGGCACACGAGGGAAGGGCACGCGGTGGCGCTGGACGACATCTACAAGGAAGTGATCCTCGATCACTACAAGAGCCCGCGGAACAAGCGCGAGCTCCCCGGCGCGACGGCGACGTGCAGCCGGAACAACCCTCTGTGCGGCGACGAGATCGAGGTCGCGGTCACCGTCGACGACGGGATCGTGACGGCGGCGACGTTCCAAGGCGCCGGGTGCTCGATCTCGCAGAGCTCCGCCTCGATGATGACCGAGGCGGTCACGGGCAGGAAGGTCGACGACGCGCTGGGCCTCGCCGGTTCCTTCCGCGGGATGATGGCCGGCGAGGTCGAGCCCGACGAGGACACGTTCGGCGATCTCGTCGCGCTGAAGGGCGTCGTCAAGTACCCGATCCGCATCAAGTGCGCGGTCCTGGCCTGGGACGTCTTGCAGGACGCGTTGCAGGGCGACGGCGCCGCGTCCGGCGCGCACGCGCACTGACACCGTTCCGCCTTTGCGCGCGAGCGTCGCATAGGCTTCGGCCCGTGCGTCGCGCCATCGCCTCCCTCGTGCTCGTCCTCGCCGCCACGTCGCTTGCCGTCCTGGCCGGCGTGGGGCCGGCCGCCGCGGGCTCGTTCGAGACGATCCGAAGTTACGACGTCGACATCACGGTGCAGCCGAACGGGGACCTCGCCGTCGTCGAGACGATCGTGTACGACTTCGGTCCGGAGCAGCGTCATGGCATCTTCCGCGACATCCCGACGCGGCTGCACTACGACGACACGTACGACCGCGTGACGCCGCTGCGCGTCGACAGCGTGACGGAGTCCGGCACGCCGGCGCAGTACTCGATCGAGGACGCCGGCGACGGGAAGAGCGAGATCAAGATCGGGAACCCCGATCAACTCATCACCGGCGTGCATGAGTACCGCATCGCCTACACGGTGCAAGGGGCGATGAACAGTTTCCCCAACCGTGACGAGCTGTACTGGAACGCGATCGGCGACGAGTGGGACGTGACCATCCAGCGAGCGGCCGTGCGCGTGTCGACGCCCGGGCGCATCACTGGCGTCGCGTGTTTCCAGGGCCAGCAGGGGTCGAGCGATCGGTGCGGCGCGTCGGCCTACCAAGGCGGGGTCGCCCGGTTCGCGGAGGCGCAGATCTTCCCTTCCCAGGGACTCACGGTCGTCGTCGGGGTGGAGAAGGGCGCCGTGACGGTGCAGCCGCCGATCCTGCAGGAGCGCTGGAGCGCGATGCGGGCGTTCGCCATCACGCCCGTGACGGGGTCGGCGGCCGGAGCGCTCGCGATCGCCGGCATCGCCGGGTTCGGGTTCTTTGCCTGGACGCGCGGCCGCGACCGCCGCTACCGCGGCTCGCAGGTCGATCAGGTGATGGGCAACCCCCACGGCGACTCCGAGCCGGTCCCGATCGGTGACGCCGACGCCGAGGGGCCGGTGGAGTTCGCGCCGCCCGACGGCATCCGTCCCGGTCAGATCGGGACGCTGGTCGATGAGCACGCGAACACCCTCGACGTGAGTGCGACCATCGTGGATCTCGCGGTCCGCGGATCCCTGCAGATCCACGAGATCCCGAAGGAAGGGTTCTTCGGGAAGCCGGACTGGCGGCTGGTGCGTTCGGAGGCCGACGACGCGGCGCTCCTGCCGTACGAACGGATGCTGCTGGAGGGATTGTTCCGCGACGGGAACGAGACGACGCTGTCGGCCCTGCGGACGTCCTTCGCGGATCGCCTCGCCAAGGTCGAGGACAGCCTGTACGCCGACGCGCACGATCAGGGCTGGTTCGTGATGCGCCCCGATCGCGTCCGGCTCAGGTGGCGGCTGCTCGGCTTCGGCCTGACGGTGCTCGGCATCGCGGCCACGGTGGCGCTCGCGGCGACCACCCATCTGGGGCTGATCGGTCTGGCGGCGCTGGTCGTGGGGCTCGTCTTCTGGTTCGGCGCGGGCCGGATGCCCGCGCGAACGGCGAAGGGGACCGCGATGCTGCGGCGGGTTCGCGGCTATCGCCGTGTGATCGACACGGCGGACCGCTACATGGCCCGCTGGGCCGAGCAGGAGCAGGAGTTCCCGAAGATGCTGCCGTACGCGATCGTGTTCGGGCTCACCGACCGGTGGGCGCACACCTTCCAAGCGCTCGCGGCCGAAGCCCCAGCCGGGACCGCGCCGATCGTCATCCCGTGGTACGTCTCGGCCGGCGCGTTCTCCGCCGACGGGTTCGCGCACGCGATCGACGGGTTCACCGTGGCGACGAGCGGCACGATGACGGCGACGCCCGCGGGGTCGGGCACCAGCGGCTTCGGCGGCGGCGGCGGCGGGTCGTGGTGACGTCCGGTTCGTCGCATGTGGGGTCCGTCCGGATCGTCTTCTCCGAGGATCCTCGTGAATTCCAGCGCCGCAATTGGTCCGGGCTGGTGCACGAGGACCCCGCAGGCACGTTCTTCCACCAGCCGTCGTTCCTGAAGCTGTATTGGGAGGAGTTCGGCGAGGACGCCGACGGGCTGCTGCTCGCCTTCGGCGAGGACGATGCAGGCGAACAGGTGGCCGCGGTCGGCTTCGAACGCAGCGGCACGGTGCTCCGGTTCCTCGGGGGCGTCGAGATCACCGACTACCTCGGGCCGGTCGCGAGAGCCGACGTGAAGGAGGCGTTCGCCGCGGCCTTGTGGGACGCGTTGCTCGCGCGCGAGGACTGGGCCACCGCGGACCTGTGGGGGATCGCCGAGGACAGTGGCTGGTACGGGCTGCTCGCTGACGCCGCCACGGAGCGAGGCCTTTCCGTCGAGGAGGCACCCGACCATGACGGGCTCGCGCCCTACCTTGAGCTCCCGCCGACGTGGGACGGCTATCTCGAGGGCCTGCCGGCCAAACTGCGACACGAGATCCGCCGCAAGGCGAAGAAGCTCGAGTCCGAGGCCGGGCCGGTGTCGATCGTCACGGCCGGCACGCAGGATCTCGCCGCGTTGCTCGACCGCTTCGTCGAGCTCCACCACCTGAGCGCGGGGCCGAAGGGCGTGTTCATGGTGCCGGGCATGGAGATCTTCTTCCGCCGGCTCGGCGAGGCGTTCCTGTCCTCAGGAGCGTTCCGGTTGAACTTCATCGAGGTGGGCGGGTCGCTCGCCGCCGGCACGATCGGGTTCCGGTGGGGCGATCGTTCCTACCTCTATAACTCGGCGTTCGACCGGTCCTGGGGCGCGCTCGCGCCCGGGATGGTGCTCGTCGGCGAGGACATCCGGCTCGCGATCGAGGACGGCGCCGCCGGCTTCGACCTGCTCAAGGGCGACTATGCGTACAAGTACCGGTTCGGCGCCGTGGCCAGACGGGCGCTTCGGGTGGTCGTGCGCCGCTCGCCCTAGACGTAGGCGCGCATCGTCCGCAGCACGAGTTCGGCGACCGCGGTGTCGCCGCCGAGCACCAGGATGCCCGACTCGAGCAGGGCGTCAGGGTCGATCCGCTTGCCGGCCACGAGCGCGAGCTGCGGCGCCCGCCCCACGATCGACGCATCGGCGTGCGCGTTCGGGCCGGGCACCTCGCCGGCGCCGAGGCCCCAATGCCACTCGCCCTGGCCGGGACCGTCGACCTCGATCTTGACGGACCGGCCGGACAGGTCGTGGCCGGCCTCGGCCAGCGTCCACGGAAGCATCCGCACGCCGAGGTCGATCGTGAGGTGTACCGGCCAGTGTTGCCACCCGAACTGCCATCCGGGCGCGACACCGTTGGTCGCGCGCATGTCCTCTCCGTGGAGGAACCACTCGACGACCCGCGCCTGCACGAGGTAGGTGACCGCGATGTCGCCCGCGAGCCACGGGAACCGCGCGTCGCGCCACGCGTCGTCGCTCAATCGCGCGGCGTGCTCCAGGAGCGACTCGGCGGCCGTGCCCCACGTGTCGATAAGGGCGCGCGTCTGCATCTCGGCACGCCGGTTCACGGTCCACGCGTTCCACTCGTCGGTCACGAAGCCGCGACCGTTCAGCTGCGCCCGGAACTCGTCGAGCTCCTGCGCCGGCTCGCCGGCGACGAGCTGCGCGGCGGCGGTGTCGGCCGCTGCGAGGTGGGCCATGACGTCTCGGTTCCACCAACCTGGGGCCGCGCTCGGCTTGTCCCAGGTGTCGGGCTCCGCGAACTGGATCATGCGGCCCAGTCGCTGACGCTCGCCATGCGCGATGCCTACCAGGTCTTCTCGGCTGATCGTCACGTGCCGCGTGCGCCTTCCCGCTCGGTTCGGGGCGGATTGTACAGTCGCCGCCATGCGCGTCCTGGTGTGTCCCGACAAGTTCCGCGGCACCCTCACCGCGCGGGAAGCGGGGGACGCCGTCGCGCGAGGATGGCGCCGTGTGCGGCCGGGCGACGACGTCGAGGTGCTCCCGCTCGCCGACGGCGGCGAGGGCACGCTGGATGCGCTCGCGCCGCCCGGCGACCCGGATGCGATCCGTTGGACGCGACGCGTCACCGGCCCGCTCGGCGACCCCGTCGACGCGGACTTCGGGCTTCGCGACGGGACGGCTGTGATCGAGATGGCGCGTGCCTCGGGGCTCGGCCTCGTGCCCGCCGAGCGCCGGGAACCGTTTCGAACGACGACGCGAGGCACGGGCGAGCTGATGGCAGCCGCGCTCGACGCGGGCGCGCGGCGCCTGCTCGTGTGCCTCGGCGGCTCGGCGACCAACGACGGCGGCGTCGGGATGGCCGCGGCCCTGGGCGGGCGGTTCCTCGACGCCGACGGTGCGCCGATCGGCGAGGGTGGTGGCGCTCTCGTCCGCCTGGCCCGCGTTGACATCCGCGCCGTGGTGGAGCGGCTCCGCGCGGCCGAGGTCATCGGGGTGACCGACGTCGACAACCCCTTGTGCGGACCGGCGGGCGCGAGCGCCGTGTTCGGGCCGCAGAAGGGCGCCTCCGCCGACGACGTCGTCGTGCTGGACCGAGCGCTCGGGCACCTGGCCGCCGTGGCCGCCCGCGACCTCGGCGCCGATCGGTCGCAGGAGGCCGGCGCGGGCGCCGCCGGCGGTCTGGGGTTCGGCCTCATGGCGTTCACGGGGGCGCGGCTCCGTCGCGGGGTCGAGGTCGT
>Ga0136846_1219613_pt1 | contig 15673 bp, 13 predicted proteins | sample HopSoiMetagenom2_FD_96841 | JGI IMG/M metagenome (GOLD analysis project Ga0136846, IMG submission 96841) | Grasslands soil microbial communities from Hopland, California, USA - 2 Assembly 2016 (version 4) | ecosystem: Environmental > Terrestrial > Soil > Grasslands | place: USA: Hopland... | reverse complement strand
ACACGTCGGCGCCCGGCGCGGGGGTCCAGATGGGCGCGGCGGCGGCGAGCTGTCCCGCCAACCCCGGGCGCTTGAAGTAACGCTCGGCCAAACGATAGATGAGCACCACCCGATAGGCACCGGGATCGAGTGCGGGATCGGCGCGACGCGTGCGGACACCGGACCGGAGCAGCACGTCAGGCCAGTTCTTCGCATTCACCTCATCCGCGTAGTGCGACCGATCGCCGTAGACCAGCACCATCGAGTTGCGCGCGATCGTGATGTACGACGTCGCGTACTTGGGAATGAGAAACGCGGGGATCAGCGCGTAATCGGCGGACCCCAAGACGTCGGGGACCGAATCGCGCGAGCGGCGGATCACCTCGACGCTGCCGCCGCTCGTCTGCCGCGGCACGACGCCAGGATGGCGCTGAACGAACATGGCCACCAAATCGGCGAGCGGTGCGCGCAAACTCCCCGCACTGACGACGACGAGCGGGCCGCTGACACTGTCCTGAGCACGAACGGCAGTTGCGCTCAGCGCCAGAATCAGGGCGAGCAGGTTACAACGAGTACCGAGCCCCAAGCTGCAATCTCCAGCGCGAAGCATCGATATTGATCGCGTTCCGCGCGGGCGGCGTGAATTGATACAGGTTGCGGTCTAGCACGGCATCGTGGCCGCGGAGCTTGAGGAGCGCCACGTTTTCGGTTCCGGCTCCCGCAAAGCTCCCCGTCTGCCGCACGAGCCCCCACGAGTCATTCACCAGGTGCAGCAGGTTGAAGATGTCGAGCGTCAGCTCTACGGCGTGCGTACCGCGCAGCCGTAGCACTTTGCCGACGCGCGCGTTGAGCAGGTTCTGCCAGGGATTGCGGCAGCCGTTGCGGGCGAGCAGCAGGCCGCGCGTCTGTCGCAAGCACGGCTCGCCATCGATGTACGATTCCAATTGGCCGCCGCCCGCCGAGTCGGGGATGAGGACCGCCCCGCTGTCGCGCACCAGGCCGATGTCGCCGGGATTGCGAGGCACGTAGATCGGGTCGTCCAACTGCCGATCGAAAGGCGCCACGAGGTTGCCGACGCCGTCGCCATTGGCGTCGCCGTTCACGATGTACGTGAATGGCAGCCCCGACTGGCCTACATACACGGCCGCAACCGTGAATCCCGCCGGCAAATTGGCGCTACCGCTGATCGTGATCCTATGCGGCACCGAAAACACCGCCGTCGTAAACGCCCGATCCGTCAGGGTGCCGTTGACTGGCACGAAGCCGTAGTTCGACACCGTCTGCGCATCGCGCAGTGACAGCCGATCCTCCGCGTGCGTGTAGGCATAGGAGGCGGAGAACTCGAAGTCGCGCGCAAAGCGTTTCTGAGCCTGGACGATGAGGCTCACCGAGTGATCGCCGCCGCGGCTCGTATTGCGCAGAATGGGCCCGAATCCGGTCGAGACCTTCGCCGGCGTGACCACCGGCAACGCGCCGTTCGTTGACGTCGTCCCCACCGTCCCGTACATCACGCGGCCGCCCTCTCCAGTAAGTGCGGTAACCGGGCCCTGCAGATTGTCGTCCGAGATGTAGAGCTCGTTCAGGCTGCGCTGATACAGCAGGTCTGCCGACGCCACGACACCGGCGCCCAGCCGTTGATCCCCTCCGATGCTCAGCTTGAGGGTCTGCGGCATGCGGAATTTCTGGTCGAAGTACGTCACCGCGGCCAGCGGCTTGATCGTGGGCCCCACGCAGGCGCTCGGCTGCTGGTCGGGGTCGGGTTCGAAATCCGGCGCAGCCGCGCCCGAGCAGGTGATCAGCGCCGCGTCGTTGCCGGTGTTGGAGAACGCGAATGAGAGCCAGCTATATGCGACCCGCCCCGTGAACAGACCCGCGCCGCCGCGCAGGGCGCTGCCGTCGCGGGGGGCCCAGTTGAACCCGAGGCGCGGCGACCACAGCACGTGGGTCTCGATAAAGTCCGCCGTGTTGACGCCGAACATGCTGCTCCGGAGCGAATCATTGGTCACCGGATGATCCGGAAACGACGGGACGTCGATCCGGAGTCCGCCCGTTACGAGCAGGTTCTCGTGCACGCGCCACTGATCCTGGGCATAGAGCGCCATGCTGTTGGCCCCGAACACGGCGGAAGGACCGCCCGGCCGCAGCGCGATGTTGCGCTGAAACCGCGACGGCCTGCCCGCCTCGAGTGAGTCGAGATTCAAGAACTGATACTGCCCCGTGGATGTCGGGAACGAGATGAAATCGAACGACAGCCGTTCCGCGTGGACGCCGACGGTCACGCGGTGCGGGCCCCAGCCTGCGGTCGCATTATCGGTGACCTCGACGCTGCGCTGCGTGTTGAGAAGCCGCTGCGAGCTCGCATCGCTCCCCGCGACCAGCCGCGCGCCGGCAAACCCTGGCTCGCCGACATTGCTCACAAATACGGACGGGGCCGTACTGGCGGCGGCGCGCGGCTCATCGACGTGGAGATAGGCGGCGATCAACTCATTCGAAACGCGACGGCCCACGATCGTGGTCCACCGCAGCCGGCCGCTCCACTGTTCCGAGGTGGGCATGAAGAACGTGGACGTGAGCCGATAATCGCCGCCGACGGTTCGTGGCGGCGCCAGCGTGTCGTTGATGGTGCCATCCGCGTAGTTGAACGAGCCCTCGACGAGGCCGGTCGCGCCCACGGGCGCGCTCAGCTTGGCGAACAGGTTTCCGCCGCGCGTCTTGGTTGTGTAGGGCCCATAGGAGCCGGGATCGATGCCATATCCCTGCAGGATCGAGACGAACCGATCCGCGCTGTCGGACGAAATACCGGCATTGGTAGCCGATCCGATCGTCGGACCCGTAAACGGCGCCGCACGGTGGTTCAGCTCGCCCGCCACGAAGAAGTGCAGCCGGTCGCGGATCACGGGACCCGCAATCGTGACGCCCGCCTGGTACGTGTCGAAGTTCGAGATGTCTTTGCCTGCCGTGTCGACGCCCACGAGCGCCTCGCTCTGATAGAAGCCGAACACCGAGCCGTGGAGCGTGTTGCTGCCGGATCGCGTTACGGCGTTGATCTGGCCGCCTTGAAAACTCCCCTGCCGGACGTCGTACGGAGCGATCAGGACATCGAATTCCTTGACCGCATCGAGCGGCAACGAGCGAACGCCGACTTGCCCGCCGGGCGCGCCCGTGCCGCGCGAGAGACCGAGGAAATCGTTGTCCGCGCCGCCGTCGATGAGAATGTTGTTGTAGCGATTGTTCGCGCCGGCGACGGACGTGCCCACGATTGCCGGCGTGGTTTGGAGCAGCGCGACAAAGTCCCGGTTGAGCAGAGGCAGGCGGCGCGCAGCCGAATCGGTGACCACGTGTTCCGGTCCCGTGCGCCCGGCGTGAAGGATCGCGTCCGAGTTGGCGCGCACCGTGACCGCACTCAGCTCGATTGGCGCCTGTGTCAGCGTGAGTTCAACGTGATAGCGCTGGCCCAGCGCGAGCATGATCCCGTCCACTCGTGCCGGCGCATAGCCGGGAGCGCGCACGTCGATGATGTAGGGACCGCCGGCACTCAGGTTTTCGATCGCAAAGCGACCATCCGGCTGGGTCGCGATCGTCAGTCGGCGGCCGGTAGCCTGATCGGTCAGCGTGATCGTGGCGGTCACACCGAGCGTGCCATCGATCGCCGCGCCACTCGTACTCTGCGCGACGAACGAACGCGGAATTAGCAGTAGCAATAGCACGACGCCAAGGCGTGCAGCGGAGGACATCGGCAGAAAAGTTGGACCGGATCAGCGCGATGTGCAAGGCCGTGCGTATCGAACGGCTACTACCTTTAGGAGCCATGAGTCGCTTGCTCGATGCACTCGCAACGCTGCCGAATGTCGCCGAGCCGGTTCCCGGCTGGGTGACCGGCGGGCAACCCAGCGAGCAGCAAATCACGGACTTCAAAGCTGCGGGCGGCGAAGTCATCGTCGATAACCGCGATCCGATGGAGCCGCGTCCCCTCGACGAGCCCGCCACCACCCGCGCACTCGGCCTCGAATACATCAGCCTGCCAATCGTCCACGGCGCCGTCACGGCCGATACGATGCAGAAGATGCACGAGACGCTGCGGCAGCTGGTGGGGAAGAAAGCGCTGCTACATTGCTCCAGCGGGAATCGGACATCGGCAGCACTGATTCCCTACTTGATGATCGACAAGAAAATCCAAGAAGAGGAGGCGGTAGAAATCGCGATGCGCGGCGGTTTACGAAGCGCGGAACTCATGGAGCTCGCGGTACAATACGCAAACGGGTTGTCCCGTTGACTGAAGCCTACAACCCCGCTGTGCGTCTAGCCTTTGCCTGTCCTAAGCCTTCGGTTCTTCTTTCCCGCCAGCATATCGATGCCAGTACATCCTCATCTCGCTGATCTTGCCGTCCTTGGTCTCACAAAAAATTGCCCCCCGCGCATCGATCTGTTCCCCCGTCCGGCGGCGGCGGAACGTGCACCTGAACTCCGTCCCGAACCACGGTCCCGCGACGTAGATCTCGCCCGACGAAAAGTGCGTCTCGGCCTGATGGAGCGGAATATCTTTCCAGTACTCGCGAATCGCCGCGATGCCACGATCGGGCTGGCTGAACGGCGTCTCGAGAAACACCGCGTCGTCGGTGAACACGGAGGCGACCGCGTCGACGTCGCCCCGCTCCCACCCTTTTCCAAAGGTATCGATCAGCCCGCGATAGTCGCCGTTCATGGCCGCAAATATACGCTCCGAATGCGCTCGGTCGTGTTCCTCCTTGCAGCCCTGACTGCCGCTTGCGGGCCTGCGCCCGCCAAGGGCTACACCGCACTCTTTTTGGGCCGATCCACCGCGGCGCGGCTCGGGCCTATTTCCTGGGCTCCGGACGCGGCGCACAGCCGCCTCGTCGCGTTCGACGGCGACCTGCGCGTCGTGAAAACAATCAGCGATCCGCGAATCTCCAGCCCCGTCGCCGTCGCCCGCTACCCGGGAGACCGTCTGCTCATCACCGAGCGCACCGGCGAAGGCGTGATCTTCGATACCGCGGGCAAACCGGTGCGGGAATGGGAGAGTCCCTTTCCCTTCCCTGCGGCTCTCTACGCCACGAGCGACCGTCTCATCGTGGCTGCGCGCTCTCCCTTTTTCGTGCAGTTCGTCGCCGAGAACGGCAGCGCGCCCCTGTTGTGGGAGCTCGATACACTGGGGCGCTCCGTGCACGGAATTGGAATCACCCATATCCCCGAGATTCGCTACCTCGCGCAGCTCGTCAACGCCGGCGCGGTCGCGGTCGCGGGCGACCGCGTGTACTTCGCGCCGCTCGTCCGCGACGAGATCCTGCGGCTCGATGCCGCCGGATCAACGGTGTGGCGCAGCTCCCGGGGCATGATCGCGACCGAGCGCGATCCGCAGTTCGTCACGGGCAACGAGCGGCGCGTCGCGCACGCGCTCATCAACATCGCAATGACGCTCGGTCCGGACGGACGTCTCTACGTGCTGGGCGGCGCGGATTCGGCGGCGACCACGCTCCGCCTGGATGTCCTGAACGCCGAGACGGGCGAGATCCTCGAGACGCGGCAGCTCGGGACACCGGTCACAGCAATTGCCGTCAATCGCCGCGGCCAGATTCGCGTGCTCGATCCGACGGCGCTGCTCGCCCAGACACCCACGCTCGGCCGCGAGGCATTCGCGCCGGCATTTACGCTTCCCGATCTCTCAGGGAAGCCCGTACGACTGGCGGACTATCGCGGCAAGGTGACGCTGGTCAATTTCTGGGCGTCCTGGTGCGAGCCCTGTCGCGAAGAGTTTCCGCACATGACCGAGCTGTTCCACGATCTGGCCGGGCGGGGATTTGCGATTGCGGCGATCTCGGATGACGTCAGTGACCGCAAGATGCGGGCGTTCGTGCGCGAATTCCGGCCAGCGTTTCCGATCCTCGTGGGCGGCGGCCGCATGAAGGCTGCGTACCATTATCGCGGCCTGCCGTATTCGGTGCTGCTCGATCGCAACGGCCGCATCATCGAGCGCATCTTTGGATTCGGCGGCGAAAACGAGTTCCGTCATCTCCGCGATGTGATTTCCCGGGAGCTGATAGCTCCAGAACATTGAAGAGGAGAAACTAGCGTGCTGCATGTTGCTTTGGCCCTGACGTCGCTCCTCCAGGGTGGAGGGCCTCCGCCGACGACCGCGAGGATCGCGACGGCGCACGACTGGGTTGCGCGGCTCGCGCGCGATATGGGCGACTCCATCTGGCCCGGTTTCCGCCCCGATACGATTCCCGTGCTCTATGTGATCGGCCGCGAGGGTACTCTCCTGCTGGGCTGGCGTGGCGCGCTGCCGACGGGCTTTCTGCCCATCGAGGGGCTGCCGGAGTCCGGCTGGAGCTCAGCGGCCGATCGCGGCGCCGCCAGCACGGGCACGCAGCTCGCCGGCCGCGCGACCGCGCAAGTCGTGGTCAATGATTCATCGAGTATCGCGTCGCTCGTCGGCCTGACGACGCATGAGGCATTTCACGTGTTCGAAGCAGCAGAAAGAAAGGAAGCGCGAAGATTCGGGCGGCAGGAGAATGCCTTTCTCGTCACGAGCTACCCCGTGTTCGATCCCCAGAATGAGGCGGGGATGGCGCTGGAAGGCCGTATTCTGGAAGCCGCGGACCGGGCGACGTCCAAGGAGCGCAAACGCGCGCTCGCGCGACAGTTTCTCGCCGTGCGGGAATGGCGTCATCGCACACTCGGCGCCGAGCTGGCCGAGTTCGAGCAGGTGGCGGAATTGAATGAAGGTCTGGCGGAATACACCCTGGTCCGGTCGCTCCAGCTCGCAGCGAGACACCGCGATTTTCCCGATCGGTTGAACGCCGGGCAGCTTGCAACCGGAAAACGCACTGGTCTGCACGAGCTGACGGAGGACGTCAGCCGCTCGATCCGGCTGCGGTTTTACGCAACCGGGCCCGCGCTGGGACTTCTGCTCGACGCGCTCGAAGGGCCGCGCTGGAAAACGCGGCTCGTGGAACAGAATCTGACGGTACAAGACGCACTGGCAGGGGCATCAGGCTACCGGGCACAGGAAGCCGCGCTCCGCCGGCAGGCGGAATCGACGTTTGTCATGGCAAAACTGCGCACCGCCGCCGACTCCCAGGTCGTCCGGTTGAAGACGATCCGTAAGGCTCAAGTCGACAGCATACTGGCCGCTCCCGGCGTGCAGCTCGTCGTCACCACCGGAAGCCGCTATATCGGCCTGTGCGGCATCGATCCGCAGAATCTCCTGCAGGTCGAGCCGGGCGTGCAGCTGCACACGCGGTGGGTGCAGGTGTGCGTGGGAGACGCGCTCCAGGCGACGTTCAACACACCGGTCGTCTACGACGGGAATGCGCATGTCCTGCGCGCCGTTGTCGGAGCCGATTCGACAGTGAAGGTGGCCAATGGTCCCGAAGGGAACGTCACCATCGATTCGCCGCTCGTGTCATTGCGGGCCGCAAGAGCCGACGTTTCCCGCGATGGACGCGTGTTGACCGTCAAACTCAGGGAGCAATGATGCTGCCGCTCATCCTCGCGTTCAGCCTGCAGCTCCCGCTCCCCGGCGATTGGCCCGTCTACGGGCGAGATCCCGGCGGAGCGCGGTTCTCGCCACTCACGAAGATCACGCGCGAAAATGTCGCGCAGCTGCAGGTCGCCTGGATCTATCACGCCAGAATCCCCGATATGTCCGGCATGGACCATCGTCCTCCCGCCCTCGAGGTCACGCCGATCGTCGTCGATGGCACGATGTACGTCATCACTCCGACGGGAATCGTGGCGGCGCTCGATCCGGCGACCGGGACCGAGCGCTGGCGCTACGATGCCGGCGTCAATCCTCATCGCGGGTACGGCGACTTCGCGAGCCGCGGCGTGGGCTTCTGGCGCGACAGCCAGGCACCTCCAGGAGCCGCGTGCGCCCGCCGCGTCGTCGCCACCACGATCGATGCGCGACTCGTCTCGCTGAATGCGGCGACTGGACAGCCGTGCGCGGGATTTGGCGCCCGTGGCATCGTAGACCTGCGGAAGGGACTCCGGGTGACCCCCGACGAATTCGCGTTCTACGAGGTCACTTCGCCGCCGGCGATCGTGGGAGACCTCATCATCACCGGTTCCGCCATCGCGGACAACACCAACCTCGCGCCCGCGAGCGGCGAGGTGCGCGCGTGGGATGCCCGCACCGGAGCGCTCAAATGGTCGTTCGATCCCATCCCGCAAGATTCTACGGATCCCGCTTTTAAGACATGGGAACGAGGGAGCGCGCCGCGCACCGGCGGCGGGAATGTGTGGTCGGTGATGGCCGTAGATGCTGAGCGGGATCTGGTTTTCCTGCCCACCTCGAGTCCCGCGCCCGATTATTTCGGCGGTATGCGGCTCGGCGACAATCGCTACGCCAATTCGATCGTTGCCCTGCGCGCGTCGACCGGGAAAGTGGTGTGGCACTTCCAGACCTCGCATCACGACATCTGGGATTACGACAACGCGGCTCCGCCGGCACTGGCGATGGCCAATGTGCGTGGCGCGAAGATTCCTGTCGTCATCCAGGTGCCGAAGACCGGAATGATGTACGTGCTCGACCGTGCGACTGGAAAACCGGTCTTTGCGGTCGAAGAGCGCCCTGTGCCCGCGAGCCACGTGCCCGGGGAGGTTGCCTCGCCAACCCAACCGTTCACAGCGGTTACCCCACCGCTCTCTCCACTCACGTATTCCGCCGCGGATGCCTGGGGCCCCACCCCCGAAGCCGAAGCGTCCTGCCGGCAGCTGTTCGGCACGCTGCGCAGCGAAGGCCCGTTCACCCCGCCTTCGCTCGAGGGGTCGCTCGTGGTGCCGGGCAACATCGGCGGCGCCGCCTGGGGCGGCGTCGCTATAGATGAAAGCCGATCACTCGCGATCGTTCCAGTGAATCGCCTGCCGGCGATGGTCCAGCTGTTCCGGGCGGACGGCTTCAACCGTGACAGCATGCGGACCGTCGACACGCAACGCGGTCTGACGGATTTCGAGTACACACGGATGCGCGGCACGCCGTACATCATGCGCCGCCGCTTGATCCTCGGGCCGACGGGCTTGCCCTGCATCAAGCCGCCGTTCGGCTCCCTGGTGGCGGTCAGCCTCAGTACAGGCGCGATCGTCTGGGATGTCCCCCTGGGCACGATGGGCGGGTTTCCGGGGGCTGCGCATCTCGGTGGTCCCATTGCCACCGCCAGCGGGCTGGTGTTCATCGGCGCGACGCTCGACCGCGCCATTCGCGCATTCGACGTCGAAACCGGACGCGAGCTGTGGAAGGCTGATCTTCCCGCCGGCGCCCGCGCGACACCCATGACCTACGAGACTGGCGGACGGCAATTCGTCGTGATCGCGGCGGGCGGCGGCGGTCCGTTCGGGGCCGGTGACGCCATCATCGCGTTTGCACTTCCGAGGTAGGAATCCTACCCTTGAGGGTGCCAGAGACCACTCCCCACTCCCCACTCCCCGTAGTTATCGACACCGACCCGGGCATCGACGACTGCCTGGCGCTCATGCTCGCGCTCAATTCCCCCGAGCTCGATGTGCGCGCGATCTCGATCTCCTACGGCAACACAGTCGTCGAAAATGCCTACCGCAATTGCGTCGAGATCCTTCGCCGGCTGAACAAGCGTCGCGTGCCGATCGGCATCGGCGCGCGGCGCCCGCTCAAACGCCAGCTCGAGGTCGCGGCGGATACACACGGGCCTTCTGGGCTGGGTTACGCGGAGGTGCCGCCGGCGGGAGTGATTCTCGATTACGTGCGCCCCCTCGAGCGGCTGCTCGAGGCGCAACCGGAGCCAGTCACGCTGGTGACCTTGGGACCGATCACGAGCTTCGCGCTCGTGCTTCGCGCCAATCCCGCGCTGGCGCGCGAGAAGGTCAAGCGCCATGTCGCGATGATCGGCAACGTGGAGGCGACGGGTAATCAGACGCGCTTTTCGGAGTTCAACGCGTGGTGTGATCCCGAAGCCCTGGCGACGGTGCTGGCGGCTGAGATTCCCACCGAGATGATCGGCCTCGACGTCACCCGCAAGCTCATCGTGAAAGGCAACGAGGTCGATCGGCTCGCGCACAACTCCACCTGGCTGCACGACGCGCTGCGCTTCTACGTCGAATTCCACCGCAAGCAGGAAGGCCTCGATGGCGCCGTCGTGAACGACGTCCTCGCGATCGCATATCTCCTGCAGCCCGATGTTCTCACGTTCAGCGACCTGCGCATTACCGTCGATTTGAGTGACGGGCAGAGCCGCGGGCGTACCAAGCTCGATCCCAGAGGCTCGTTTGCGCGCGTTGCGATGGAAGTGCAGCCTCCGCCCGTGCGGCGCCTCCTCTTCGAGCGCGTTCTACCATCTGGGGGCGGAGCTCCGCCGAACACACCACACGCCGAGGAGGCGCTGGTCTGACGATTCCGCGCAAGGTCGCCGTGATCGGCGCCGGCGACATCGGAGTGGGTTGGGCCGCCTTATGCGCGTCCGCCGGTTGGTCGGTAGCGATTTACGACTTGAGCCCCACCACGATGGAGCGCGCGTCGATCGACGTCGAGCGGCGCACCCGCGCGCTCGTCGCACTCGGCCGCGCGCCCGCAAGCATCGTGGAACGCGGGCTGTCCGAGCTGGTGCGAGCGAGCTTTCTCTCCGAAGCGATTCAGGACGCCGACTGGGTCATCGAGGCGATTCATGAGGACGTCGCGGCCAAGCAGAAGCTTCTGGTGGCGATCGAGGAGGTAGCCGGCGTCGAAGCTCTGATCAGCTCGTCGTCGAGCGGGCTCGCGCCGTCCGACATCTTCGGCCGCATGCGTCGACTCGATCGCTGCCTCGTGACGCATCCGCTGAACCCTCCCGAGCTCATTCCCCTCGTCGAGGTCGTGCCCGAGGCACGCACGTCGCCCGCAACGATCGCGCGTGCCACCGATTACCTCCGGGCGCTGGGGCGTCACCCCATCGTGCTCAAGAAGGCCATTCCCGGATACGTCGTCGGTCGGGTGTCGGCGGCGGTCTGGCGCGAGTGCATCGATCTCGTACTGCGCGGCGTCATCTCTGTCGATGATCTCGATCGCGCCGTATCGCTGGGGCCGGGCATCGGGTGGGCGGCGGCGGGGCCGTACCTTACCTATCACCTCGCGGCGGGCGAAGGCGGCATCCGGAGCTTCATTCAACATCTGCTCGCGAGCTTCGAGAGCTGGTGGCAGCAGCTGGCACACTGGGCGCAGCTCGATCCCGATGAGCAGCGAACACTGATTCAGGCGACCGAGCGGGCCTACAAGGGAAAAATCGAATTCTTGCGCGAGGCGCGCGACCGCCGGCTCAACGCGATTCTGCGGGCCCTGGAGCAGGCACGCGCACCATCAGAATCGGGATCCGGCTGACGTGTCGCAATGCTGTGGCGGTGGTGCCATGAACGACGTCGCTCAACAGCGAGTGCCCGTGGGTCGCCATGGCGATCAAATCGACGCTCTCCCGCTCCGCGGCCGCCGCGATCTCCTTCGCCGGATCCCCCGCGGCCAGCAGCGCATCCGCGTCGACCCCGGCGCGCCGTAGTTGCTGCGACACGCGTTCCAGGTAGACGCGGTCCTCCTTGATTTCCTGCGACTCGCGCAGGTTGAGCTGTTCCATGTTGCGCGCCGCCCACCCGTCGGCCACGTGCAGCAACAGCACTTGAGCGCCGAGCAGCTTGGCGAGGTCCGTGACATGCTTCAGGATCGCGTCGTCCGCTGGCCCGTTCTCGAGTGGCACCAGGATGCGCTTGTACATCAGGACATCCAGCCCTTCATCGTCTGCACGAGGAGCCAGGTGTTCAGGATCGCGATCAACAACGCGACCATGTAGGCGAGGATCTTGAGCCACCGCGGATTGACGAACTCGCCCATCTTCAGGCGGTCGGACGTGAACATCACGAGCGGAAAAACCGCGAACGAAAGCTGCAGACTGAGGATCACCTGGCTGAGAATCAAGAGCTGAGCCGTGCCGTGCTCCCCAAAGAAAATAGCTGTCAGCGCCGCCGGCACAATCGCGATCAGCCGCGTGATGAGGCGACGCAGCCAGGGCCGGATGCGAATATTGAGAAAACCCTCCATGACGATCTGACCGGCCAGTGTGCCGGTCAGCGTCGAATTCTGCCCGGACGCGAGCAGCGCGAATGCGAACACCGCGCTGGCCCCGGCCACGCCGAGCAGCGGCGTGAGCAGGCGGTACGCATCCTGAATCTCCGCGACAGCCGTGTGGCCGGCGCTATGAAAGGTGGCGGCGGCGACGATGAGAATCGCCGCGTTGATGAACAGCGCGAACGAGAGTGCCACCGTCGAGTCGATGAAGGCGAACTTCACCGCCTCGCGCTTTCCTGCCGGCGTTTCCTCGTAGCTGCGTGTCTGCACGACCGACGAGTGCAAATAGAGATTGTGCGGCATCACGGTCGCGCCGAGAATGCTGATGGCGATGTAGAGCTTCCGGGGATCGGTGAGGATACTCGCCCGCGGGAGAAAGCCGCTGAGTACAGCGCCGGCGTCGGGCTTCGCGATCAGGATTTCGAATAGGAAGCACCCGGCGATCGTCGCGATCAACGCGACGACCAGCGCCTCGAGCAATCGGAATCCCCGGTGCTGCATGTACAGCACGAGCAGCACATCGAATGCCGTGATCGCGATGCCCCAGGTCATCGGAATCCCGAATAACAGATTCAACGCGATCGCCGAACCGATGACCTCGGCGAGATCGCAGGCGGCGATCGCGATTTCGCAGATGATCCAAAGGAAGAAGGACACCGGCCGCGAGTAGTGATCGCGGCACGCTTGCGCCAGATCGCGCCCGGTCACAATACCGAGCTTGGCCGCGAGACCCTGCAACAGAATCGCCATCAGATTGGACAGCAGTATGACCGTCAGCAGCGTGTAGCCGAAGCGCGCGCCGCCCGCGAGATCGGTGGCCCAGTTCCCCGGATCCATGTAGCCGACGGCGACGAGATAGCCGGGTCCTGCAAAGGCGAGGGCCTTTTTCCACCAGGAGCCGGGTTTGACCGGCACTGTGCGGTACACCTCCGCGAGGCTCGGTGTGAGCCGCGGATGTCTCCAGCCCGTTTCGACTGCGCTATTCGCCATTGGATTGATCCGGGCGGCAGAACAGGAACAGGGCGAGCTCCTGGCCCACGACGCGCGTCGTGCCGTCGCCGAGCCGCACCATCGTCGGACCGTTGAACGGCTGCCGCTCGATCACCGTCAGCCGCACACCCGGCCGCAAGCCCTGCTCGGCGAGATAGTGGAGCCGCGCCGGCTGTTCGTCACCGACTTCCTGCAGAACTACGCGCGTCCCGACGGCCGTCTCGGCGAGCGTGACGAGCTCTGCTTCCTCGATTTCACCGGCTGCTGTGGGAATGGGCGCGCCGTGCGGATCGTAGCGCGGCTCTCCGAGCGCATCGGCCATGCGGCCGATCAGCTTTTCGGAAACCGCGTGCTCTAATTGTTCGGCCTCGACATGCACGTCTCCCCAGTCGTAGCCGAGCTTGCTCGTCAGATAGGACTCGAGGATGCGGTGCCGGCGGATCATCTGCAGCGCGGCGCGCCGACCCTGCGGCGTCAGCTGCACGCCGCGATAGGGCACATGCTCGATGAGTCCCGTCTCTGACAACCGTTTCATCATCCCACTCACCGATGGCGGCGCCAGTTCGAGCATTTCCGCGATGTCGCTGGTCGTCGCGAAACCGCCCTGGTTGGTGAGATGAAAAACGGATTTGAGGTAGTCTTCGACGGAACGCGTTAGTTGGGGTGTGGCGCTCATTCCCGTCCTCGCTTGAGCTCTGTCAACCAGACAGGGTATTAGGCTAGACTAAATAGCAACTATTGTCAAGCGAAGATGTGGATTTCGATGAACTAAGAAACCATGCTAATTAGCGGTGTGAGAATGCGCTCGCTCATCCCCCAGATAGTGTGTTTACCCAGTGTATATGCGGGAAGCACTCGACGGGGGATGCCAGGATGATCGATCGTGACCTCCCCTCGCACGCCTGGCTCCGCGAGCGAGCGGAAGGACACCCAAAGGCCGCTTGAACCTCGGCGCTGAGCGCAAAAGCCGGTCGAGCTGTCAACGCGAATACGAACGGGCGGACTACGACCGGCGGCAGCAGGGGAGTCCGGGGATACAGGTCGTCGAGGACGCCGAGGCGTTCCGCTGCTGTAAGATCGACACCGATCTCTTCGTGGGTTTCCCGGATCGCCGTATCGAGGAGATCGGCATCGCGCGGCTCCCGGCGTCCGCCGGGGAACGCGATCTGTCCCGACCACGTATCGCCGGCGCGCACGGCCCGGTGAATGAACAGCGCTTCGAGACCTTCTTCTCCATCATGCAACATGACCGCCACCGCCGCCGCGATCATCTCCCCCTTCGCGACAATTTGGGTGGGCCGATAGGTGCTCAGGACGTCGCGCGCGCGCTCAAGCAGAGATTTCCTCACCGCCGTCGACATTGATCACGTTGCCGGTAATCCAATCCGCACCCGGATGCGTCAACGCGACGATCGCACCGCCGAGATCGGCGGGCGTCGTGAGCCGGTGATGCGGATTTCGCTGCGTGGCGATGTCGATCAGCTTTTCATTGCCCGGGATCTTCCGGAGCGCCGGCGTGTCGGTCACGCCGCCGCGCAGCGCGTTGACCGCGATCCCTTGCGGCGCCAGCTCCAGGGCCAGCTGCCGTGTATGCGACTCCAAGGCTGCTTTCGCCGCCGACACCGCGCCGTACGTCGCGAACACGCGCGTCGACCCGGACGACGTCATCGAGAAAATCCGCCCACCCTTCCCCATCAGCCCGTGCTTCACCACGCCCTGCGCCCAGTACACGAGCGAGTGCGCCATGACATCGAGCGTCATATCGATATTGGCTTTGTTCAGGACGTCGGCGCCGATGTACGGCTTGAGGGTCCCGAACGCGAGTGAATGCAGCAGCACGGCGACGTTCAGTTTCTGCTTCGCGAGCTCGGTCAACACTTCATTGCGCTTTTCTTCGTCGGCGGCGTTGATGTTGAAGTACTGAGTCTTCCGACCCAGCTTCTCGATGTCCCTGCGGATTTCCGCGACGTGCTCGAGCCCCGCCTTGCGGTCGAGGTGGACGCCCACGATATCATACCCCGCCTGCGCGAGGGCGCGCGCCGCTCCCTCGCCGAAACCGCTCGAGGCGCCGAGAATGAGCGCCCATTTTGGAGTTCTGACCTGCGCGTGTGAGGTGTCTGGCATGGCGATATAATAGCCGACCTGCGATGAGAAGCCACTTGAGGATGGCATGAGCTGGCTGTTCGCGGCGCCCTGGGCGTTGGTGCTGCTCCTGCTGCTCTATCGCTTCGCGACGCGCCGCCCGCGCCTGCGCGATTACGAGCCGCTGCTCACGGGCCCGCTGGTCTCCGTCATCATCCCCGCGCGCAACGAAGCGCGCAACATCGAGCGCTGCGTCCGCTCCGTTCTCGCGACTGCGTACAACCCGATCGAAGTAATTGTCGTCGATGATCGCTCCACGGACGGCACGGCCGAGATCGTCGAGCCCGCAACAGGCGGACGGCTGAAGTTGGTACGCGGCGCGGAGCTGCCGCCGGGCTGGTTCGGCAAGCAGTGGGCGATCGTGCAGGGCTATCAGGTGTCGAAGGGCAAGCTGCTGCTGTTTGCAGATGCGGATACGCGCCACGAACCGGAGCTGATCCCGCGCGCCGTGCGTGGGCTCGAGATCGAGCGCGTCGATCTGTT
>Ga0136846_1216160_pt1 | contig 15674 bp, 13 predicted proteins | sample HopSoiMetagenom2_FD_96841 | JGI IMG/M metagenome (GOLD analysis project Ga0136846, IMG submission 96841) | Grasslands soil microbial communities from Hopland, California, USA - 2 Assembly 2016 (version 4) | ecosystem: Environmental > Terrestrial > Soil > Grasslands | place: USA: Hopland... | reverse complement strand
ATGCGCGCCGATATCGGCATCGCGCTCGACGGCGACGCCGACCGGCTGCTGGTGGTCGATGAGCTTGGCCGCGTCGTCGATGGCGACCAGCTCATGGCGGTCATTGCCGAAAGCTGGCAGGCCGACGGCCGTCTCGTAAAGCCGGGCGTGGTCGCGACCGTGATGTCGAATCTGGGATTGGAGCGCTACCTCGGCACGCTCGGCCTGTCGCTCGCGCGCACGGCGGTCGGCGACCGTTACGTGCTCGAGCATATGCGCGAGCACGGCTACAACGTCGGCGGCGAAGCGTCCGGCCACATCATCCTGTCGGACTACGCCACCACCGGCGACGGCCTCGTCGCCGCGCTCCAGGTGCTGGCGGTGGTGCAGAAGCAGGACAAGCCGGTGTCCGAGGTCTGCCACCGCTTCGAGCCGCTGCCGCAGATCCTGCGCAACGTGCGCTACAAGACCGGCAAGCCGCTCGAAAATGCCAAGGTGCGCCTGGCCATCAAGGACGCCGAGCAGAAGCTGAACGGCAAGGGCCGGCTGGTAATCCGTCCCTCCGGCACCGAGCCGGTGATCCGGGTGATGGGGGAGGGCGACAACAAGTCCCTGGTCGAGGATGCGGTCGAGGGCATCGTCGAGGCGCTGTCCGACGTGGCGGCTTGACGGCACGACCGTGGAACAACCTGGTGCGCCGCAAAAGCCCCGGAATTCCAAGCGTTTTACTCTTTAGACAACATATAAAAACAGTCGATTTGCTTTGCCCGCCGCCAGACGCTGAAGTATCGATGAGGCCGCCCGGAACCCATCCATGATCGTCTGCTCCTGCAACGTTTTGAGCGACCACGATGTCCGCACCGCCGTCACGGCGGAGGCGCGGCCGCGCTCGCCCGGGCAGGTCTATGGCTGCCTCGGCTGCAGCGCCCAGTGCGGCCGCTGCGCCCGCACCATCCGCAAGATCATGGACGAGGCGCTGGATACGGCGGCGACCGCCTGCACCGGCTGCGCGCGTCAGCCGACAGCCTGAAATCCCAGCGGGATCCTGAACGGGAGCGGTGGATGCCGTCCGTTCGCGCTGGCTGAAACCAGTCCCAGTATCTAGAATTGTTCAAGCCAGCCGATGGCCTCGGGCGTCGGACCGACAGTCATCTCGACAGCCATGGAGTGCATATGAAGGGCGAACCCAAAGTCATCGAATATCTGAACCGGGCGCTGCGGCACGAGCTCACCGCCATCAACCAGTACTGGCTGCACTACCGCCTGCTCGACAATTGGGGCCTCGAATCGCTCGCCAAGCAGTGGCGCAAAGAATCGATCGAGGAAATGGAGCACGCCGACAAGCTGGTCGATCGAATCATCTTCCTGGACGGCTTCCCCAACATGCAGGTACTCGACCCGCTGCACATCGGGCAGAACGTGAAAGAAATCCTCGATTGCGATCTCAAGGCCGAGATTTCAGCGCGCACGCTTTACGAGGAGGCGGCGACCCATTGCCACGGCGCGCGCGACTACGTGACCCGCGACCTGTTCGAGAAGCTGATGAAGGACGAGGAGCATCACATCGACTTCCTCGAAAAGCAGCTTCATCTGGTGCAGGAGCTCGGCGTCGAGCTTTATTCCCAGCACCACATCGGCGAGATCAAAGACGCCGAGTGATTGCCGCGCCATACTGGTAAACAACAGTTTAACGCCCGCGAATTTATCGAATTCGCGGGCGGTTTTGTTTTTGAATGGCCGGAAACGCCCATTCGTTAACAATCACGGTTAAAAAGTAGGGTTAATCTCGGCTTAAACATTCGCTGGCATCGTCACCGTCATTCGTGATCCCCCGCGGAGTCGCTGTGCGGCCCCGCGCGACGAAAAGGTGATGTCATGGTGAGTGTGAAAGTCGCGGCCGTTGCCGGAGCCGTCGCATTCTTTGCGACCGTGGCCCATGCGGCTGACATGCCGATGCCGCCGGTCTATCCGCCGCCGATCGAGGAATACGTCGCCTCGGGCTGGTATCTCCGCGGCGACATCGGCATGACGAACCAGACCGTCAAGAAGATGCACCACGTCTCCGAGGACTTCGACACGCAGCTGTTCGACTACCGGGGCAAAAGTTTCGACAGCTCTCCGCTGTTCGGTCTCGGCATCGGCTACCAGTTCAACAACTGGCTGCGATTCGATGTGACCGCGGAATATCGCGGCCGGGCCAATCTGCACGCAGTGGCATTCGGCGACCAAGGCAGCGTCAACAATTTTCAGGGCAGCAAATCCGAATTCACCGCTCTGGCGAATGCCTATATCGACCTCGGAACCTGGTGGCATGTGACGCCCTTCATCGGCGCCGGCATCGGCGGAAGCTACAACCGCATCCACGACTTTTACGACGTCTGCGGAGCACCGACATGCTCGGGTCAGTTGACTGCCGTGAGCGATGGGGTCGGCACGAAATTCAGCTTCGCCTGGGCGCTGCACGCCGGGCTCGCGTACCAGGTCACCCCAGGGCTGACGATTGAGCTCGCCTATCGCTACATCAATCTTGGCGACGCGCAGTCCGGCAATTTCCACAACATCGACCCCCTGCTGAGCCTGCACCCCGGCCCGTTCGAGTTCAAAGGTCTCTCGTCGCACGATCTGAAGCTCGGCGTCCGCTGGATGCTCGAGCCGGTGATCCAGACACCGCCGCCCTTGATGCGCCGCGGTTGAGCGGGATCGCAGCATGAGTCGCGTCAGGGCCCTCATCGTCGGCTTCATCGGAGCGTTTGCGTTCGTTGCAAGCGCTCACGCCGCCGATCCCCCCGGGTCGTGGCGTCTTCCGCCGCTGGAATCCGGCTACGAGAAACCGAGCCCGCAATTCTTGATGTCCGGCTGGTATCTGCGCGCCGACGCCGGCTACCGCTGGAACAACGGCGGCCGGTCGAACCCCAATGTCGTCAGCGAGCGCTACAGCAACTCATACGACGGCACGGTCGGCTTCGGTTACAAGTATCAATGGTTCCGCGCCGATGTGGTCTATGACCGCTCCGGGCCGACCAGGGTCAGCGGCTTTTCGAGCGTGACGACGGACCAGCCGCAATACACCGCCAAGATCCGCTCGGAGTCAATTTTGGCGAACGGCTATGTCGACTTCGGCACCTGGGGCGGATTCACGCCCTATGTCGGCGGCGGCCTGGGTGTCGCCAGGCTGAAGAGCACGAACTACGTCGACACCACCGATTCGCCGTCGACCACAGGCGTGACGGGCCAGGGCACGTCGCAGAATTTTGCCTGGGCCGCGATGGCGGGCGTTGCCTATCAGGTCTCCCCGAGCTGGATGGTCGATTTCGGCTTCCGCCATCTCGATCTTGGCGATGTCGTTAGCAGTAATGGCGCCGGCAGCCGCACCAACGCCATCGTGTTCAGGAACCAGACCGTCAACGAAGTCCGCGTCGGCCTTCGCTACCTGTTCGACTGAACTCGATTCGGCCTCGGCCCTGGCCCGCTTGACGCGGGCCCATCACTTCCTTATGTCGGTCCGCGGGCCACCCCTCCCCACCGAGGGGCTTCTATCTGGAAGGGTAGAGTCATGAGCAATCCGCCCGGCGTGCGGCCGGTCATCCCGCACTTTTCGTCCGGTCCCTGCGCCAAGCGCCCAGGCTGGAGCCTGCAAGCCCTCACCGACGCGGTTCTGGGACGTTCGCACCGATCCAAGATCGGCAAGGCGAAGCTCAAGCGCTCCATCGACCTGACCCGCGAGCTGCTGGAAGCGCCCGCGGATTACCGCATCGGCATCGTGCCGGCCTCCGACACCGGCGCCGTCGAAATGGCGCTGTGGTCGCTGCTTGGCTCGCGGCCGGTCACCATGCTGGCCTGGGAATCGTTCGGCGAAGGCTGGGTCGGCGACGTCCAGAAGGAGCTCAAGCTCAAGGACGTCACGGTGATGAAAGCGCCGTACGGTCAATTGCCCGACCTCGCCAAGGTCAATTCGAATTCCGACGTGGTGTTCACCTGGAACGGCACCACCTCCGGAGTCCGCGTTCCCAACGCCGATTGGATCAAAGCCGATCGGCAGGGTCTGACGATCTGCGACGCCACCTCGGCGGCGTTCGCCCAGAAGCTCGATTGGGGCAAGCTCGACGTCGTGACCTTCTCCTGGCAGAAGGCGCTCGGTGGCGAAGCCGCGCACGGCATGATCGTGCTGTCGTCGCGCGCGGTGGCGCGGCTCGAAAGTTACACGCCGCCGTGGCCGCTGCCGAAAATTTTCCGCATGACCAAGGGCGGCAAGCTCAACGAGGAAATCTTCGAGGGCGCCACCATCAATACGCCGTCGATGCTGTGCGTCGAGGACTATCTCGACACGCTCAACTGGGCCAAATCGGTCGGTGGATTGAACGCGCTGATCGGCCGCGCCGACGCCAACGCCGGCGCGATCGCCGACTGGGTGGCGCGCACGCCGTGGATCGAATTCCTGGCGAGCGATCCGGCGATCCGCTCCAACACTTCGGTTTGTCTCAAGGTGGTTGATCCGGCGGTGTTGAAGCTTCCGGCGGACGCGCAGGCGAAGTTCGTCAAGAGCATCGCCGCGGCGCTGGAGAAGGAGGGCGTCGCCTATGATATCGACGCCTACCGCGACGCGCCGTCGGGGTTGCGCATCTGGTGCGGCGCGACGGTCGAGCGCGCCGACGTCGAGGCGCTCACGGCCTGGCTCGACTGGGCCTATGCCGAAGCCAAGGCCGCGCTGCCGAAGGCGGCGTAACAGAGCGCCGCGGCGCTCCACTCTCCGACGTCATGCCCGCGAAGGCGGGCATCCAGTGACACAGCAGCAGACGCTGAACCGCAAATGGATAAACCGATGCCCAACGTTCTCATCTCCGATGCCCTGTCGCCCGCCGCCGTGCAGATCTTCAAGGATCACGGCATCGAGGTCGACTTCCAGCCGAACCTTGGCAAGGACAAGGACAAGCTCGCCGAGATCGTCGGCAACTACGATGGCCTCGCGATCCGCTCGGCCACCAAGGTATCGCCGAAAATCCTGGAAAAGGCGAAACGGCTGAAGGTGATCGGCCGCGCCGGCATCGGCGTCGACAACGTCGACATTCCGGCGGCGACCGCCCGCGGCGTCATCGTGATGAACACGCCGTTCGGCAATTCGATCACCACCGCCGAGCACGCCATTTCGCTGATGCTGGCGCTGGCGCGGCAAATCCCCGAGGCCGACACGTCGACCCGCGCGGGCAAATGGGAAAAGAACAAGTTCATGGGCGTCGAGATCTTCGCCAAGACGCTCGGCGTCATCGGCTGCGGCAACATCGGCTCGATCGTCGCCGACCGCGCCGTCGGGCTGAAAATGAAGGTGATCGCCTACGATCCATTCCTGTCGGCCGAGCGAGCGATGGACTTAGGGGTCGAGAAGGTCGAGCTCGAAGAGCTGTTCAAGCGGGCCGATTTCGTCACGCTGCACACCCCTCTGACCGACAAGACCAAGAACATTGTCGATGCCGCGGCGCTGAAGAAGATGAAAAAGGGCGTGCGCATCATCAACTGCGCCCGTGGCGGTTTGGTCGACGAGGCGGCGTTGTACGACGCGCTGAAAAGCGGCCACGCCGCGGGCGCCGCCTTCGACGTGTTCGTCGAGGAGCCGGCCACCAGCAATCCGCTGTTCTCGCTTCCCAATGTGGTGTGCACGCCGCACCTCGGCGCGGCCACGAGCGAAGCCCAGGAAAACGTCGCCCTGCAGATCGCCGAGCAGATGTCGGATTATCTCTTGCGCGGCGCGATCTCCAATGCGGTGAACTTTCCCTCGATCACGGCGGAAGAAGCGCCCCGCCTGAAGCCCTTCATCGCGCTTGCGGAAAAGCTCGGCTCGTTCGCCGGCCAGCTGACGGAGACCGGCATCGACAAGGTGCAACTCTCCTACGAAGGCACCGTGGCGCAGATGAACACCAAGGCGCTGACCTCGGCCGCGATCGCCGGGCTGCTGCGGCCGATGCTGGAAGACATCAACGTCGTCTCCGCGCCGATCGTGGCGAAGGAGCGTGGCATCGTGATCGAGGAGGTGACGCGTGAGGCCGCGGGCGATTACGAAAGCCTGATCACCGTGACGGTGACGACCCAGGGCCTGACGCGGGCGGTGTCCGGAACCGTGTTTGCCGACGGCCGGCCGCGCATCGTCAACATCAAAGGCATCCGCATGGACGCCGAGTTCGGGCATTCGATGATCTACATCACCAATCTCGACAAGCCGGGCTTCATCGGCCGCTTCTCGTCGACCCTAGGCGAGGCCAACATCAACATCGCAACCTTCCACGTCGGCCGCGAGGCGCCGGGCGGCAGCGCCGTCGCGCTGATCGAGATCGACGGCGAACTGCCGGCGGACGTGCTCGCCAAGGTGCGCGCCTTGCCGCAGGTGCAGCAGGCCAAGCCGCTGAAGTTCTGAAACGCGTGTTGCGCTAAAGCAAAGCGTCGCAACACACTCAGTCGTCACCCCCGGGCTTGACCCGGGGGTCCATGAAGCACTGCAAATTCCATCAGCTCATCATGGATGGCCGGATCATAGGCGAGCGTAGCGACGCCGTCCTTCGGACGGCTATGTCCGGCCATGACGGCGGTGGGTGGTGCACCATTGCGACACAACGACACGCGCCGCATATCTTGTCGCAGCCGCGATGTCGCCGTCACGGCGCCTCACGGAAACCGAAATCTGGCGAGTTCCTTGCGCAGTCATTCACTGTCGGAGGGAATGCCATGCGTCGCTCATTGCTTTCATTTGTTGCCGTAGCCGCCATTGTCGCCGCCTTGCCCGCCATGGCGGCTGAAATCGAAGCCGCTTCACAGATCGACGCCGTCACCGTTTATCCTGACGGCGCCACGGTGACCCGCTTGATCAGGCTCGATTTGCCGGCGGGTGACTCGACGCTGTTCGCCCGCGACTTTCCGCTGACGCTCGATCCGTCGTCGTTGCGGATCGAGGGCGAGGGCGGTGCCCGCCTTGTCATCGGGGCCGTGGATGCGCGCCCGCCGTTGCCGGCGCCGCCGGCCAATTTGCCGCAGATCGACCGGCGCATCGAAGCGCTGCGCGACAGCCGGACGGCTCTCGACGGCGAGATCGCGTCCGCGACGGCGCGGCGCAAGTTCGCCGAGCGCTTCGCCGATGCGTCGCCCGCGGGCCTCGGCGAGAAGGGCGAGGCCCGTCCGCTTAGCGAATGGCGCGCTGCTTTCGCCGCCATCGCCGAAGAGATCGCCACCGCCGACAATGCGGTCCGTGGCGCCCAGATTAAGCAGCGCGACATCGATCGCGAGATCGCGCGGCTCGAGGCCGAGCGCAATGCGACGCCACCGAAGAAGCTCGAAGTCCGCATCGACCTCAGCGCCGAAGCCGCGGCGCCGGCGCTGCTGCGCGTCACCTATGCGGTGCGCGGCGCGCGTTGGACGCCGGCGTATGACGCGAGACTCGATACCGCGGGAAGGGACGGCAAGCCATCGCTTGAACTGATCCGTCGCGCCGAGATCGTGCAGACCACCGGTGAGGATTGGGCCGACGTGGCGCTGGCGGTCTCGACCGTGCGCACAGCGCTTGGCGGCAGCGCACCCGATCTGCGGCCGTTGATCGTGCGCTATCCGGTCCCGGCGGCGCCGCCTCGTCCCGTGGCGGGCATGATGCGCGACCAATTGGCGGCCAACATCGCGCCGCAAGAGGGAGAGGCTCGCAGCCTCGACAAGGCCCGGCCGAAACAGGCCGAGGAGCAGCAGGCCGCGCTCGACGCCAGCGGTTTCCAGGTCGTGTTTCGGATTCCAGGCCGGATCGCCGTGCCTGCCGGACAGGGCTCCAAGAGCTTCCGGATCGCGTCCGCGGCGATCGCCCCTGAATTGATGGTGCACGCGGTGCCGGCGCTGGCCGAAACCGCCTTCCTGCAGGCGAGCTTCAAGCATGCGGAGGATGCCCCACTGCTGCCCGGCCGGGTGTCGATCTACCGCGACGGCGTGTTCGTCGGGCGTAGCCCGATGGCGCTCGCCGCCAAGGACGAAGTGGTGCGGCTCGGCTTCGGCGCCGACGAGAAGGTCAAGGTTGCCCGCACCGTGGTGCGCAAGATCGAAGGCACCGCCGGTCTGATCGGCTCGTCCAAGACCGACGAGCGCGAATTCAAGACCGTCATTCGCAACGGCCACGAGTTCGCGATCCGGGTCGCGATCGAGGATCAGCTTCCGGTCAGCGAGACCGAGGACATCCAGGTCGAGATGCTGCCGGTCACCACACCGCCGACCGCGCGCGATCTCCGCGACCGCCGCGGCGTGATGGAATGGGCATTCGAAGCCAAGCCCGGCGAGACCCGTGAGGTGAAGCTCGGCTGGCGCGTGCGCTGGCCCAAGGACAAGGCCGTGCAGTACACGCCGTCATGACGGGCGGGCAGGAGCGTGCATCTCGCGCGCTTCACCCTCCGGTAACGGACAAATGATTCGACAGGAGTTGCATATAGAGCGCAACATTTTCGCTCAGATAGATCGGCGTTGGCGACGAAGATGACGATGACAAGATTTCACGTCATGGCGATTGCCGCAGGCTTATTGCTCGTGGTTTCGGGACCGGGCTTTGCCGCCAAGCGGATGTCCCACACCAAGGGTGCCGTGAAATCGCAGTCTCCCGCGACAACGTCCGGCGGTTCAGCGATCCGCCCATATAGCCGCGACCCGTATCCGTATAGCCGCGACCCGGACCCATATGCCCGCGGGGTAAACTGGCCCAAGAGTAGCTGACAAAAGCAGCAGACTCCGCCGCGCAATTTCGCGCGTGCAAAGCAATCGTGATCTATTTCTTGATGCACACGGCGTAGAGCTTCACCGTGGCGTCGCCGGCTCGCTTGTCGCCGCGGTTGGTCACGGAAACCGTCCAGCTGCCCGGCGAGTCCGGAAAGCTTTCCTGCATTTCGACATTGGCGGCGCGCCCTTTGAAGGTGCGTGAGCCGCCGGCCAGCACGTAGGCGCCTTCGCCGCAGCCGACGGCTTCTTTCGCCTCGCCGTTCTCGGCTTTCACCAGGACGTCCTTGGCGACGTAATAGATGTTCTGGAAGTTGCGAATGTCGGCGCCGTCCTTGCTGCCGAGACACACCGCGTAGGCGCGTGCGTCCGCCGGCGTGCCCTCCGTCGCGCCGTTGAGCGCGCGGATGTTCCAGCCGTTCGGGTCGGGATAGCTCAGCTCCATCCGTGGCGCCGCCTGTCCCTTGTATCCCGGATCGAGCCCAAAGCCGCCGGAGATGACGCGCGCGCCTTGCGGGCAGGCTTGGCGGCTGGTCGCATCGACCGATCCCGGGGGCAGCGCGAACTTGGTCGACACATGCGACAGCTTGAATTGCTGGGCGAACGGCACCGACGCCTTCCGCGCCACTGGCAGCATACAGAGCGCAAAGCCGCGCACCTGGAGCGACGACACGGCGTCGGGCTTTTTCCGGTTGACCACCCGCATCACCCAGGACTCGCCGTCCGGATAGCTCTCCAGGGTCCGCAGCGATGCCTTGCCCTGGAGAATGCTGACGCCGCCGGTGATCGCGCGGCCCTTCGGGCACGTGGTCGAGCCGGTGCGAACGAAGTCGGCCTCATCGCTCCAGAAGAACGTCGGACTGAAAATTTCGATGTAGGGGAACTTGGCAACCTCGATTGGCTCGGTCGATTGCGCGGTTTGCGCACCGAGCGGACCGGCTGAGCCGGCGAGGCCTAAGATCGCGGCCGAGACGGCGATCAGCAGCGTGCCGGATGGTTTCATGGCGCCCCCCTTACGGCCCCAGGCCTTATCATTCGGCCCTGAGCCTGTCGCGTCGCTGTGACGTTCGCAAGGGCGCGCTTACATGCCGTTGCCGCCTTGGCTGCGCCATCGTGCCCCATAGGCTGACCCGGCCCACGGGCTATCCACATGAAGCTGCCGCAATACCTTGAAATATCTGCCTAAACGATCCTGTGGGATTCGGGCGGCACGGTGGGTTGCCTTGTCTGGCGTGGTGGCATCCTTTATCCGACATTGAGTCCAAGGTCTTGGAATCCGTGCCGTTGCAGGGGTTGGCCTCGGAACGGTTGCGGGCCTGGGGGAAGGAACCTGAATGGCGAACGTGGCGGTGATCGGCTCGCAGTGGGGCGACGAGGGCAAGGGCAAGATCGTCGACTGGCTGTCGGAGCAGGCCGACGTCGTGGTTCGCTTCCAGGGCGGTCATAATGCCGGCCATACGCTTGTCATCGATGGCGTGACCTACAAGCTTTCGCTGTTGCCGTCCGGCGTGGTGCGGCCGAACAAGCTTTCGGTGATCGGCAACGGCGTGGTGCTTGATCCGCGGGCGCTGATCGCCGAGATCGAGCGCCTCAACGAGCAGGGCGTCACCGTCACCCGCGACAATCTGCGGGTCGCCGAGAACGCCACGCTGATCCTGCCGCTGCACCAGGAGCTCGACGTCGCGCGCGAGAAGGCGTCGGGCAAGGGCGCGATCGGCACCACCGGCCGGGGCATCGGACCGGCCTACGAGGACAAGGTCGGCCGCCGCGCGATCCGCCTGATGGACCTGGCCGACCTGCAAATGCTGAACGGCAAGATCGAGCGGCTCTTGGCGCATCACAACGCGCTGCGCCGTGGCCTTGGCATGAGCGAAATTGCGCCGCGCGCGGTATACGACGAGCTTGCCACGATCGCGCCGAAGGTGCTGCCGTTCATGGATTCGGTGTGGCTCCTGCTCGACGAGAAGCGCCGCGAGGGCCGCCGCATCCTGTTCGAGGGCGCCCAGGGCGCGCTGCTCGACATCGACCACGGCACCTACCCTTACGTGACCTCTTCCAACACCGTCGCCTCGCAAGCGGCGACCGGCTCGGGCCTGGGTCCGAGCGCCATCGGTTATGTGCTCGGCATCTGCAAGGCCTACACCACGCGGGTCGGTTCCGGTCCGTTCCCCACCGAACTGCCGGAAGGCGATCCGATCGGCGACGGCATCGGCCAGCGCGGCCGCGAGTTCGGCACCGTGACCGGGCGCCGCCGCCGCTGCGGCTGGTTCGACGCCGTGCTGGTGCGCCAGACCGTGCGAACCAGCGGCATGCACGGCATCGCGCTGACCAAGCTCGACATCCTCGACGCGCTGAAAGAGATCAAGATCTGCGTCGGCTACCGGCTCGACGGCCGCGACATCGACTACCTGCCGGCCAGCGAGCACGCCCAGGCTCGGGTCGAGCCGATCTACGAGACCGCCGAAGGCTGGCACGCGGCCACGGCGGGAGCCCGCTCCTGGGCGCAACTGCCGGCCGACGCCATCAAATACGTGCGCCGGATCGAGGAATTGATAGGCTGTCCGGTCGCTTTGCTGTCGACGAGCCCCGAGCGTGAGGACACTATCCTGATGCGCAACCCCTTCGAGACCTGACACAGAGATCGATGGCCGATTACCACCCGCTGATCGCCCGCGCCGTCGCCGGTCTGGAAAAAAACTCCGGCGAGAACCGGCGCGCGCTTTACGAGCGGGCGCGCGTTGCGCTGGTGGCGCAGCTTCGCGGCGTGGTGCCGGCCCTCGAAGAATCCGAGATCACCCGGGAACGGCTGTCGCTGGAAGAGGCGATCCGCAAGGTCGAGGCCGAAGCAGCGCGCCACGCGCGCGAGGCGGCGCGGTCGGCTGTGCCCAAGCGCACCGAGCCGCCGCGTCGGGACGAGCCGCCGCGCCCGGCGCCACGCCCCCCGGTCACGCCGAGCACACTCGCTTCGCCACGGCCCGTGCGGTCACCGGAGACGCCACCGTCGGAGAGCCCTGGTTCTGCTCCCACTCCTCCGCCGCCACGTCCAGCGTTCGGCACCCGGCCCACCTTGCAGGACGAGGCGCTGAAGGGCTTCCGCGACAGCCCGGCTCCTTTGGACGCCGCCGCCCCCGAGCCGAGCAAGCCACAGTCCCGCGAAACGCAGCCTCGCGAGACGCAATCTCGCGAGACGGAACCTCGCGAGACTTGGGAGTCCGTGGAGGCGAGTTTGCCACCGGCGTCATCGTCGCCGGCAACGCCACCGCCGGAGCGCCATCCGCTCGAGGAATACGGCCAGCTCGAGCCGCAGGTGCAGGCGGAAAACCTGTGGGCGCTGCCGCTCGACGGCGCGCAGGGCGAGGCGCCGGTCGATCTCGACGCCCATCATCCAGGGGTGGAGCGGCATCAGGCCCACGACGAGCCGGACGACCATTCGGTGCCGCGGCGGCCGCCGCGGTCCTACGGCAAGATGATCCGGATCGGGCTTGTGCTGGTGCTGATCGCCGCGGTCGGCTCGCTTCTGTTCTGGCAGCGATCCAACATCATCGACCTCGCCGGCGGCGTCATCGCGCTGTTCCGGCCGTCGAGCGCGCCGCCGCGCGAGGCTGCAACGCCGGCGCGGCCCAAGATCACCGACCGCATCGGCCAGCCGGGGCCGCAGACGAGTGGGCCGGCGGTGGCGCAGCGCGTCGTGCTGTACGAGGAAGAGCCCGACGATCCGGCCGGCAAACGCTTCGTCGGCACGGTGGTGTGGCGCACCGAGATGCGGCCGGCGTCGCCGGGGCGGCCGCCGGAGCTCGCGGTGCGCGGCGACGTCGAGGTGCCAGAGCGCAAGATGAGCGTGACGCTGTCGTTTCGCCGCAACACCGACGCGTCACTGCCGGCGAGCCACACCGTCGAGATCGTATTCACGCTGCCGCCGGATACGCCGTCGGGCGGCGTGCAGAAGGTGCCCGGCGTGCTGATGAAGCAGGCCGAGCAGACCCGCGGCGTGCCGCTCGCTGGCCTCGCGGTCCCGGTGACGCCGGGATATTTCCTGATCGGGCTGTCGTCGCTGGAGAGCGATATGCAGCGCAATGTGCAGCTGCTCAAGGAGCGGTCGTGGTTCGATATCCCGATCATCTACAACAACAACCGCCGCGCCATCCTGGCGCTGGAGAAGGGCAATCCCGGCGAGCAGGCGTTCAATCAGGCCTTCGCCACGTGGAAGCAGTGACGGCGCCGTAGCCCTGGGCTGTCATTGCCCGCGAATTCGGGCAATCCAGCAAACACCGCCCGCTAATCAGTTCGAAAACACCGCGATTGCTGGATGCCCCGCTTTCGCGGGGCATGACGGCGGCGTATGTCGGGGCGCTCTAGCTTTGCGAAAGCTACTTCCCCTTCAGCCCCGCTTTGTCCACCACCTCGTCCCAGCGCTTGAGCTCGGCGGCGACGTCGCGCCCGAACGGCTCGCCGGCGATGTGGGTCGGCTCGAAGCCAAGCTGGGTGAGCTTACCCTTGATCTCGGGATCGCTAGCGATCTTGAGAATGACGGCTTCGAGCCGGTCGGCAACCGGCTTCGGCGTCCGCGCCGGCACGAAGAAGCCGGTCCACACGCTGACCGAGAATCCCGGATAGCCGGACTCCGCCGCGGTCGCGACCTGCGGCAGCGCCGCCGAGCGCTCCGGCGTCGTCACCGCGATGCCCTTCATCTTGCCGTCGGCAACGAGCGTCACCGCCGGCGCCAGGGTCACCATGGCGAGGTCGATCTGCTTGCCAAGGAGCGCCGTCAGCGCCTGCGCCGCGCCGGGAAACGGGATGTGCTCGAGCGTCACGCCGGCGAGCGAGCCGAACAGATAGACGCCGAGCAGATGCGGCACCGAACCTGCGCCGGGCGAGCCGTAGTTGAGCCGCCGTGCCTTGGCGACGGCAATCAGCTCCGGCAGCGTGTTGGCGGCAAAGTCGGGCTGCGCCGTGATGATGATCGCCTGCGGAGCGACGCTTGCCAGCGCCTTCAGATCGCGGGCGATGTCGAGGCCGGCGTTCGCACTCATCACCTGCGCGACCACCATCGAATTCGACGCGATCAGCACGCTCGTGCCGTCGGGCTCGGCGCCGGCGACCTGCTTGCCGGCGATCAGGCCGCTCGCGCCGCCGCGGTTTTCCACCACCACGGTCTGACTGAGCAGCGCGCCCATCCTGTCGGCGAACAGCCGCGCCACCGCGTCGACGCCGCCACCGGGCGGGAAGCTGACCACGAGGCGCAGCGGGCGCGAGGTGTCCTGCGCGGCGGCCGGCCCGGCCGCGAACAACAGCACGCCGAGAAGCATGCCAGCCGCGTTTGCCATCCGCCCCATCGCCGCGCCCTCCCGTTGACCGCAGGCGAAAGCCTAACGGCCGCGCGACAGCGCTTCAATCAGGCGGTCAGCGGGTGCGGCGGGGGAAGAAAAAGCTCCAAGGGGACTCCGACGAAGCCGATTCCGGCGGCGCGGATTCCGGTGGTTCGCTCTTGGGCGGCGCGGACTGCGGCGGCTCGGGTTCCGCCGGCGCGGAAGCTATCGGCGCGGGATCCAGCGCTACGGGCGCCGGCGCAGCCGCTTCGCGCTCGTCGTCCAGATCGTCGTCGTCGTCGATCGGCAGGCTTTTGCGCAGCGAGCCGCTGGCGAGCGTGATCTTCTGCCGCGCGACGTATTGCGAGGCGACCGGCGGCGGCGGCGCGGCCTCGCGCGACCGCGCGTACAGAGCGGCGCCCGCGGTGCCGCCGACCGTTTCGAGATCGTAGAGGTTGCAGGTCGAGGCGATGGCGAGGCCGATGCTCTTCAGGTGGCCGCGGCGGTAGCAGTAGATCGCCAGCGCGGCGCGCACGTCCGGGCTGACGGTCGCGATCAGCTCCGGCAGGCCGTGCTTGTTGGCCCGATAGAGCTCGCCCAGCAAGTCATCGGTGACCGGGCAGGGGTCGCTGTCCGAATCGCGGCTGATTCGCATGGCTTCCCTTCGAACACAAACCGCGGCAATTGCAAATGCGAGTTTGTGGATGGGCTCGATTATGGGGGCGGGGTGTTGTCCGGCTGCACCAGCAAGGTGAAGCGGGGAACCCGGCTGCCGGCCCAGCTGTACATGGCTTTCCAGCACACCTGGCAGTTGGCGTAGCGCACCTGCCGGAACGAGACGTGCGTCATGATCATCTCGTACTCGGCCGAGCAGTGCGGGCACTTGAAGATGGTCATGGTCATAAGCCTTGGTCACGGTATGCGCCGGTTCGGTGGCTATCTCAAGGCGCGGCGCCGTGCTTTCTCATGTGTCGATCGTGTGATTGCCGTGCCGCTTGTTCGCTTCACCCTCCCCTGGAAGGGGAGGGTGAAGCGGCTGCCTCGGGTGGCGCGCCAAACAGAAACGCCGCCTTGCGGCGGCGTTTTGCATTTTATGTTCCGCGCCTCAGTGTGCGGGCAGGGCTTGCGGGTGCGCCGGCGGGGTTTCCATCGCCGCCACCTTGTTCTTCACCGCCTTCTGCACCTTCTCGAAGGCGCGCACTTCGATCTGGCGGACGCGCTCGCGGGACACGCCGAACTCCGCGGCGAGGTCCTCGAGCGTCACCGGATCGTCGGCGAGGCGCCGCGCCTCAAAGATGCGGCGTTCGCGCTCGTTAAGCACGCCGAGCGCGGACGACAGCGCCTTGCGGCGGTTGTCGAGCTCCTCGTGCGCGGCCATCACGGTTTCCTGGCTCTCGCTGTCGTCAGCAAGCCAGTCCTGCCATTCGCCGCTATCGCCGTCCTCGCGGATCGGCGCGTTGAGCGAGGCGTCGCCACCGAGCCGGCGGTTCATGTCGACAACGTCCTGCTCGGTGACGCCCAGGCGCTTGGCGATTGTCTGCACCTGATCGGGGCGCAGGTCGCCCTCCTGCAGCGCGGAGATCTTGCTCTTCGCCTTGCGCAGGTTGAAGAACAGCTTCTTCTGGTTCGCGGTGGTGCCCATCTTCACGAGCGACCACGAGCGCAGGATGT
>Ga0136846_1217016_pt1 | contig 15679 bp, 10 predicted proteins | sample HopSoiMetagenom2_FD_96841 | JGI IMG/M metagenome (GOLD analysis project Ga0136846, IMG submission 96841) | Grasslands soil microbial communities from Hopland, California, USA - 2 Assembly 2016 (version 4) | ecosystem: Environmental > Terrestrial > Soil > Grasslands | place: USA: Hopland... | reverse complement strand
GGCATGGCCGGGCAGGCAATGCGAATAGCAGCCGAGCGAAAGTGCATCGCGATGCCAGGCATGCACGCTGCCGCCGCTGAACGACTTTCGCGCGGTGCTGCCGACCACGCGCACGAAGGCATCGAGAGTCGCGGCGATCGAGGCGACGTCCCCATCCGCTGTCACATGCCGCGCATGATCGCCGCCGAAATTCGCGAGGACAATGTCGCGGCCGAAGGTCCAGCATTCGAAATCGTAGGTTTCGCCCGGAGCTTCCATTTCGAAAATGTCGGAATCGGCCGGCAGATCGAATCGTGCGCCGTCAAACTTCAATGCGACCTTGGTCAGCGCGCCGGCGTCCAATCCGGCGAGCGCGTCGCGCGTGCCGGCCGGCAAATCGGGGGTGAAGCGGATCGCGCCGGAGGCGAGCACGGGCGGCGGCACGGTGATGATCGCCGCGTTCGTGCGGATCGTGCCGTCGCGAGTCTCGGCGGAGATCCCCTGTCCGTCCCAGCCGATCGCGCGGACCGCCGTCGACAGGCGCACCGGCAGGCCGCCGCCATAGGCTTGCACCAGCGCACCATAGCCGCCGGGCACGACGAGATCGTCGCCGGACCAGAGCCGGGCATAATCACGCGCCGAGACACGCTCCGGCTCTTCACCGAGCGCCATGCGGGCGAGGCCGCCGGCAGCCTCGGTAAATGCATTGCCGCGCGAGGCGACCTCTTCGATGAGGGAAATGTCGGGAACGCTCGCGGCATCCTCGTCGAGCAGGTGCGACAAGGTCGCGAACGCCTGCCGTCGCAGGCTGCGATCGGCATCCGGGACGGGCTTGCCGTTGGCGTAGAAGCGAAAGCCGCCGGGCGAGACGAAGTCCGGGCGCGTCGTCATGCCGAGCTCCCGGGCGACGGCCGCCCATGGGTTGCGCTCGGCCCAGTGGATATAGCGCGCGCCGGCATCGAAGGGCTGGCCGAGACTCGTGTCGGTGAACACGCGTCCGCCGATGCGCTCGCGTGCTTCGATGAGGACGAAGGTCTTGCGCAGCCGCTGGCATTCGCGGGCGGCCGCAAGGCCCGCGGCGCCGGCGCCGATGATCAGCACATCCGCGTCGCTCGCAGGCTGCGCGCGCACGATGTGCGGCAGCACGAGAGCGGCGCTGCCCCCGGCAAGAAAGGAACGGCGGGTGAATTCGGTGGAGCGAGAGGTCACGCGGGCCATATAGGGCGAGGCAGCCAATCGCGCCGATAGGCGTTCTCGGCAAATGCTCGATACGACCACCCTCGCCCGCCGCATCGAAACCGATATCCCCGCCCGCCTCGACCGGCTGACCTGGTCGCGATTTCACACACTCGTCGTCATCGCGCTCGGCATCACCTGGGTGCTCGATGGGCTCGAAGTCACAATCGCCGGCTCCATTGCGGGCGCGCTCGAGAAAAGCCCGGTGCTGCATTTCACCGCCGGAGATGTCGGGCTCGCCTCGAGCTGTTATCTCGTCGGCGCTGTCGCCGGCGCGCTTTATTTTGGCTGGCTGACCGACCGGCTTGGACGCAAGAAGCTGTTCTTCATCACGCTGGCGGTCTATCTCACCGCGACCGCGGCCACGGCGTTTTCGTGGAACGTGTGGAGCTTCTGTTTCTTTCGCCTGCTCACCGGGGCCGGCATCGGCGGCGAATATTCGGCTATCAATTCGACCATCCAGGAACTCATTCCGGCGCGCTATCGCGGCCATACCGATCTTGCCATCAACGGCAGCTTCTGGGTGGGCGCGGCGGTGGGCGCTCTCGCCTCGATCGTCTTGCTCGATCCCGCCTATTTTTCCATCGACATCGGCTGGCGCCTTGCATTCTTCATCGGCGCGCTGCTCGGCCTGATCATCCTGTTCATGCGGATGTGGATTCCGGAGAGCCCGCGTTGGCTCGCGATTCACGGCCGCGAAGCTGAAGCCGAACGCGATGTCATGGGCATCGAGAAGCGCATTCTCGCAGGCGGCGGCAGCATCGACGACTCGAAGCCGCTCATCAAGTTGGCGCTGACCGCGCGCACGCACACGCCGCTCGCGCAAGTCTTCGATCAGCTCTTCCACGTGCATCGCACGCGCTCGCTCGTCGCGCTGGCGCTGATGTCGGCGCAGGCCTTCTTCTACAATGCGATCTTCTTCACCTATGCGCTGGTGCTGACGCGATTCTACAATGTGCCGGCGAACGACGTCGGCTGGTATATTCTGCCCTTCGCCGTCGGTAATGTGCTTGGACCGCTCATTCTCGGGCGCTTCTTCGATACGATCGGGCGCAAGATCATGATCTCGTTCACCTACATCCTCTCCGGCGTGCTGCTTGCCGCGACCGGGTGGATGTTCGATGCAGGCTGGCTTTCCGCCACGGCGCAGACGATCTGCTGGTCGGTGATTTTCTTCTTCGCCTCGGCCGCGGCGGGGGCCGCCTACCTCACCGTGAGCGAAACGTTTCCGATCGAAATCCGCGCGCTGGCGATCGCATTCTTCTACGCGATCGGCACCGGAGTCGGCGGCGTCGCCGGACCGATCCTCTTCGGGTACCTCATCGAGAGCGGCGTGCGCGGCAGCGTGTTTCTCGGTTATCTCCTCGGCGCCGTGCTGATGATCATCGCCGGAATCATCGAGGCGATCTGGGGCGTCGCAGCCGAGCGGAAGTCGCTGGAATCGGTGGCGAGCCCGCTCTCGATCGCGATACCCTGAACGCATGCGCACCGATGCAATCGTTCTCGGAGCCGGGATGGTCGGCGTCTCCGCCGCGCTGCATCTGCAGAAGCGCGGACGCTCGGTCGTGCTCATCGACAAGCATGGCGCTGCTGGGGAAGAGACGAGCTACGGCAATGCGGGGATCATCGAGCGCTCGACGATTTTTCCGCGGGCTTTTCCACGCGAGTTGCGGGCGCTCACGCGCTATGCGCTGAACCTTTCGGCGGAGTCGCATTATGAGCTTTCCGCGCTTCCAGGTTTTTTGCCGTGGCTGTTGAAATATTATCGCGCCAGCGCGCCACATCGCTGGGAGCGGACGGCCCGCGCCGCTTTGCCGCTGATCGAGCATTGCCTCGCCGAGCACGAAGCATTGATGCAAGAGGTGGGCGCGCAGCATCTCATGCGTAAGACCGGCTGGATCAAAGGCTATCGCAGCGCGTCGACATTCGACAAAGGAATTGCCGACGCCGAGCGGCTGCGCCCTTTCGGTGTGCCTTTCCATGTGCTCGATGCTAATGCGCTGGCGACGCTCGAACCGCATGTCAGCGGCATGCATGGCGCCGTGCATTTCACCTCGCCCGCTTCTGTGATCGATCCCGGCGGTCTCGCCAAGGCCTATGCTGATTTGTTTGTCGTCCGCGGCGGAAAGTTCGTCACCGCCGATGCACGAACGCTCGAACAGAGAGCAACGGGCTGGCGCGTTGGCGATATCGAAGCACGCGAGGTCGTCGTCGCGCTTGGGCCATGGTCGAACGATGTCTTCCGCCCGCTCGGCTATCGCATTCCGCTTGCGGTGAAACGCGGTTACCACATGCATTACGGGTTGGCCGGCAACACCGTCCTCAATCACCCCCTGCTCGATAACGACGAAGGTTATCTGCTCGCGCCGATGGTGCGCGGTATCAGACTGACGACCGGCGTCGAATTTGCCCGCCGCGATGGGCCGAAGACGCCGGTGCAGCTCCAAATGGTCGAGCCAATCGCGCGCAAGCTATTGCCGCTCGCCGAGCGCCGCGATGCCGAGCCATGGATGGGCGCGCGCCCTTGTCTACCCGACATGCTGCCGGTGATCGGCCCGGCGCCGCGCCACAAGGGTTTGTGGTTCGATTTCGGCCACCAGCACCATGGTTTCACGCAAGGCCCGGTGAGTGGACGCCTGACTGCCGAGATGATCTGCGGTGAAGCGCCGTTCACGAATCCCGCGCCTTATCGAGTGGATAGGTTTTAGTCTGCACCGTCCCGGGGAGATTGCCGCCGATAAAAGATGGTTCGGACTCGCGGCAGGAGCGGCTTCAGGAAATCATAGTCTCTGATATTGCTCGTCAACACATTGGCGCCGAGTCGCTGAGCCTGAAGGCAGATGAGCGCATCGTTGAAAAACCTGCGTCCGTTGCCTTCTCTTTTGGACAGACCGGTAAGCCGCGCAATCTCGCCTGCAAGCATGCCTGCCTGTGCCCAAATGGCGATTTCGGGCGCGTGCAATCGATGCTCAGGGATATCTTCGATCGTTTGGCGAACCGCGCGTAAGACCTTGCTAGTCTCAGGGTGAGCTGGATCGAGCCGGCCGAACAGATGCGTAAGTTCTGCCAAGCAGACAGCCGAGTGGTGGCACGCACGCCCCCAAAGTAGATCATCGACCTCCTTCGGCGAGCGGTCCTGAAGGACATCGATATAGACGGTCGTATCCAGAAACAGGGCCGCTCCTATCGAAGGCTCTTCCGACGCCCAATGCAACTTCGTATCGGGTCTCGTTGAAGCGCTTTGGTGCGCTTTTGCGGCTTCAGCGTTCGCAGCGATTGTCGCAGCTCAAAGCTCAAGATCGATGTCTGCCGGAATGCTGCCCTTGCGATGTACAAGCCGCGCGCCAAACTCGTCCTCGAGCGCTAGGCGTGATAGGGCGAGCTCAAGAAGCTCGGTGTCGGAGCCAACATGTGCGCTGCGTTTCGCGGCTTCAAGCAACCGCGTCGGTACGCGGCCGGAGAGCCGAGCGTTTTTGGCCGTGCCGAGAAGGCCGGCCGCTTTTGCCTGAGCGAAAGCAAGCCTGTTTCGGATTCGTGCGACTTCTCCTTCGTGCGACTGATGTTGATCTGGAAGATCATCATGGCCGGTAAAACTCTTCGGCACCTGGGTCTGAAGCCCTCCATCCCGGCGAGCTCTTGCGCGAGATCGTTATTCCTGCGACCGGAAAGACAAAGGTCGAAATCGCCCGGTTGCTCGGAATCTCGCGACAATCCCTCTACGACATTTTGTCTGAGAAGCAGGGAGTCACGCCTGCCATTGCAGTGCGGCTTGGGAAGATGTTCGGCAATGGTCCCGAGGTTTGGCTGCGGATGCAGAATGCTTGCGATATTTGTGAGCTGAACCGGAATTTGAAAAAGGATTTGGATAAGATCCAAGGCTTACTGCGGCTTGATCTTGTACACATCCCGCCACGCCGGCAGCGCACCCGCGAAAGGCAGCGCTGTCGCCTCGTAAATCGCCCGCGCGATGGCGCGCGCAAGGCAATCTGCGGCGCACAAACCTATCTCGGTGACATCGCGGATCGCCGGCGGCTGCGCTGCGCGCGCCGTAGCCGCGGCAAAGACCAAATCTCCATCGAGCGCGGCATGCGCCGGACGCAGCGCCCGCGCCATTCCGTCATGCGCCATCACCGCGAGGCGCTTCGCCTGCGCTTTGGTCAGCTCCGCGTCCGTCGCGACGATCGCGATGGTCGTGTTGGCGGGTATATCGCCTTTGACGCGCATCCCCAGAGCATCGGCAAGCAGCGGTGACGGCCATCCGAGCCCACCGAATTCATCGCCGCGCTCGTAAGGCGCGGCCCAAAAATGCGAGCCGACGCCGATCGTCGCCTGGCCGATGCCGTTCGCGGCAACCAGCGCGCCGACAATAAAGCCGCTCGACGTCACTGCGCTCGCCGATCCGAGCCCGCCCTTCAAATTGACTGTGGTCGCGCCGAAGCCCGCGCCGGTCGTGCCGAGGTCGAAATCTACGGCCGCCGCCAAAGCCGCGGCGCGGCCCAAATCCCAATAAGGCGGGCGCTCGCCCCAATCCTTGTCGCCACCATTTAGGAGATCGAAACAGATCGCGCCTGGCACGATCGGCACCGTCACATCGCCGATTTGAAAACCGCGGCCCTGCTCGCGCAGCACGCTTTGCACGCCGCCCATGGCATCGAGCCCGAACGCCGAACCGCCGGACAGAACAAGCGCGTCAACGCGGTCGACGGCCATCTCCGGCTCGAGCAGCGCGCCGTCGCGGACGCCCGGCGCGCCGCCGAGGATCGCGATCGAGGCGACGCTCGGCGCGTCAAAGATGAGCGCCGTGACGCCGGAGGCGAGCCGCGCATCGGCCGCATTGCCGACGCGAAGACCGGGCACATCAATGATCAGGTTCTTCAAAATCAGGGCGTCTCTTCGGCGGAAATCAAGCCTCTCTTTTCAACGATGTGCCGTAAGACGGCAACCTTGCAGACTGTCGAGATCTGTGCGCGATGCGCCTTCATGCAGGCAACCACCCGCCCGCCGCCGGGCGGCCGCAGAGTTGCCAGATAATCCGCCATGCAGGCGGCTTTTACGTCGGCAGCCGCCGGCGCGGCGGTCGCGAAAAGGAGCAGCGGAAGCAGGAGGAGAGCGGGACGCATAATTTTTCGGTATCTCGGAGTCGTGAACGGTTTTGAGTGCAATTTGTATTCCGCCGCGCGCGCAATCCTTTTGCAATGCCCGCATTAGGCTTAATGGACGCCCATGGCGACTGATGTGAGTTTGCCCGCCGCGGCGGCCGCGGGGGTTCTTTCTTTCTTAAGTCCGTGCGTTCTGCCGCTGGTGCCGCCTTATCTCACCTTCATCGCCGGTACGACGATCGAGGAACTCGCGGAAGAGGGTGAAGCCGGCGCGCGCCGCGACACGCTGTTTGCATCCATCCTCTTCGTCGCGGGCTTTTCGACCGTCTTCGTCACGCTTGGCGCGACCGCATCCGTATTCGGCCAAATCGTGCGCGCGCATCTCGAAGTGCTGTCGCTTATCGCCGGTCTCCTCATCATCGCGATGGGTTTGCATTTCCTCGGCCTGTTCCGGCTCGCGTTTCTCTATCGCGAGAAGCGCTTCAGCGTGGAGAAGCCGATCGGCCTTTGGGGCGCCTACCCCATGGGCCTTGCCTTCGCCTTCGGCTGGACGCCATGCATCGGGCCGATCCTCGCGGCCATCCTTGCTCTTGCCGGAACCGAAGACACGGTCGCGCGGGGTGCGACATTGCTCGCGGCTTATTCCGCAGGTCTCGGCATTCCGTTCATTATCGCGGCGCTGGCGATGGCGCCCTTTATGCGCTTCATGCAGCGCTTTCGCGCGCATTTCGGCAAAGTCGAACGCGTCGTCGGCGTGCTGCTCGTCGTCACCGGCATTGCCTTCATGACCGGCGGCGTGCAGCGCGCGTCATACTGGCTGCTCGACGCGTTTCCGGGTTTGGCAAATCTCGGCTGACGCGGCTCGGATGAGCCGCTTGCTTGCCTCCGAGCGTCCGCCGCGCAATTTTGCGCCTTGCACCAGCAGACGAGGACCGCGTGACCACATTCAAAGCCATCCGCATCGACAAAGCCGACACGGGCACGCGCGCCGCCTACGCCGATTTCGACGAGAGCGAGCTGATGGAGGGCGACGTGACTGTCGCGGTCAGCCACTCCACGGTGAACTACAAGGACGGGCTCGCCATCACCTGCAAATCGCCGGTGGTGCGGCGCTTTCCAATGATCCCGGGCATCGATTTTGCCGGCACGGTCGAGGCCTCTTCAAACCCGAACTACAAGCCAGGCGATCAGGTGATCCTCAACGGCTGGGGCCTCGGCGAGACGCATCTCGGCGGCTACGCCAAAAAAGCGCGGGTCAAGGGCGACTGGCTGGTGGCGCTGCCGAAAGGCCTCTCGGCCGCCGAGGCGATGGCGATCGGCACCGCCGGCTATACCGCGATGCTGGCGGTGCTGGCGCTGGAGCGCCACGGCCTGACCCGCGACCGCGGCCCGGCGATCGTCACCGGCGCGGCGGGGGGCGTCGGCTCCGTCGCGATCGCGCTTCTGTCAAAGCTCGGCTGGCAAGTCATCGCCTCGACCGGCCGCGCCGAAGAGGCCCCCTACCTCAAGGAGCTCGGCGCCGCCGAGATCATCGACCGCGGCGAACTCTCCGGCCCCGGCCGGCCGCTCGGCAAAGAACGCTGGGCGGCTGGCGTCGACAGCGTCGGCTCGCACACGCTGGCAAACCTGCTGACCCAGACCAAATATGGCGGCGCGATCGCCGCCTGCGGCCTCGCCCAGGGGATGGACCTGCCGGCCTCGGTCGCGCCGTTCATCCTGCGCGGCGTCTCGCTTCTCGGCATCGACAGCGTCATGTGCCCGCAAGTTCTGCGCCGCCAGGCCTGGGAGCGGCTCGCCCGCGACCTCGATCGGGACAAGCTGAAGCGGATTACCCGCACGATCCCCTTCGACAGGGTGATCGACACGGCAGGCGAAATTCTCGCCGGCAAGATACGCGGCCGGGTTGTGGTCGAGATCGGCTGACCCAAGCCGGAACCGGCCCGGCGGCCAAGCGTTGGCATTCTGGCAGGCACGCGATCCTCGGAAGCGGCCGTCGCGCGCGCATCTGCCCGTCCCCCAGCGCTCATTCAAAGGACAACAACAATGAGCAGCGCTTTTCAACGCGAACTCGACCGCGAAGATGCTATTCCCGACCTGCCCGACCGGCCGGTCTCGACCGCGCGCAACCTGGTGACGCCGGAGGGACTGATGCAGATCGAGAACGAGGTCGAGCGCTGGACCGAGGAGCTGAAGAAGGCGCAGGCGGCGGAGGATAAGGCGCATATCGCGAGCGCCGGGCGCGAACTGCGCTACTGGTCGGCGCGCCGCTCCAATGCCGAACTGGTCGAGCCGATCGCCGACCACAGCGAGGTGCGCTTCGGCCATCGCGTCACCGTCGAAACCGAGGGCGGCAAGCGCCGGACCTTCCGCATCGTCGGCGAGGACCAGGCTGATCCGGCCAAGGGCATGGTGCCTTACGTGGCGCCGATCGCCACCGCGCTGTTAGGCAAGAGCGTCGGCGACACCGTCGAGGTCATGCACGGCGAGGCCGAGATCGTCGCGATCGAGTAGCGGCTGTCATTCCCGGCGGCTAAGCCGACCGGGAATCCAGACTCGATGATCTCAGTTGCACACCCTGACGCGGCGCGAGCCGGCGGGGTTGCCGTACTCGTCGAAGACCGGCTGGCGTCCCATGTGACAGACCGGCTCGACATATTCGACAGGCGCCGGCCGCTCATAAACGACGACGGGGGGCGGGGCGGGGCGCGCCGCTGCCGCGCCGACCATGACCCCGACGGCGCCGCCGAGCAGGCCGGCGGCGACGGCCGAACCGGCATCGCCCGCGGATGCGGGGATCGCCGAGCCGGCGACGAGCGGTGCGCCGATCGACAGCGCGGCGAGTATTCCAACGAACCTGGTCGTCACTTTCAACATGCCACTCTCCTTGTGAGGCGCAATGGACGCGCGGGCGGAAACGCGCACGGCAATTAATTAGATTTGGCTGACGCTGGTTAGGGCGACGTTAATGCGCGTCGCGGCGGGGCGGCAGCGTGGAGCGGGGGGTCATTGCGGAGCAACGACGGATGAGGGTACAGGGCAGCGCCAATGATGAGCGCCAGCCGCAACGATCGTGCGCGACTCCCTCCCATCAGGGGAGGGTGGACCCGCGTAGCGCGGCCGGGTGGGGTCTGCTCCTGCCTGCCAACACGCGTCAGACCCCACCCGCCTCACATCTTCGATGCTCGGCACCCTCCGTTCGAAGTCGCCTGTTGGCGACTTCGATAGAAATGCGCATGTCGGCAACAGCCGACATGCGAAAGGGAGGGAGGTCGCCAACGATCAGCCGTCGCGCACGCACCACGGCCCACGACGAACCCCTCTCAAGTCAAGGCCCGGTGCAATTGCGGGATCGCCAGCGGTATAGGCGGGATTACTCCCAGCAACCTGTCCCGCCACATCGATCATTTTCTCAAGCCGGCTTGCGTTGAATTCTACCAAGCCATTCGCTTTCGTTAGCACGCTAGAAAAGTCGCGCCAGACATTGCAGAGGAACTGAAGATTGCCCGTATGATCTGATTTCAGAGCGTCAGCCTCAAACCGATCATAACTTTCCTTCAGGAAAGGCACATCATCGAACCACCAGAACGCTGTCCAAATGTGTTCGTATCGCGTACGACAGGATAATATGCGTCACAAGCACGGCCTACCGGTGCCGATAAGCCCCTTTGCACTGAATGCGCAAGCCCACCGCTCCTTCCCCGAATTTGGCTCGCCGATGAATGTAGCCGCGATTTCTTCAGCAACCGGGTAGATTTCTGAATCCGCTTTGCTGTCGCCGCCCCCTTCCGAACCGGTCTGAGGGCGAAGATTGGGGCAGATTACGCGTTCGCAAAGCCTTCGGCAGAACAAGCTCAAAATCGTGAGTCTGATTGCGACTGGTAATCGACTCCAGATGGTATTCGAGCGTGGGCGCTTCGAGCACATAGCTCGCTTTTCCAGTGCATCTGAGTAGTACTCCGGGCGGAGGCTTCGCATGAAGCTAGACGGCAGTAGGCGAGCCCGACCGCAATTTGGGGCCCGGTTTCGCTAGTTGCCGCTCGTAGACCGCGGCGGCGATGACGCGCGGCTTTTTTGCGCATCAGCTTATCCGAAACCGCTTCGCACTTTTCGGGCTGATGCGACTACCCCGCAACGCCGCCGATCTTGCCCGCGGCGATCACCGCCTGCGTGCGGCTCTCGACCCCGAGCTTGGTCAAAATCGCCGAGACATGCGCCTTCACCGTCGCCTCTGACACCGATAGCTCGTAGGCGATCTGCTTGTTGAGGAGCCCCTCGGATAGCATCATCAGAACGCGAGCCTGCTGCGGCGTCAGCGAGGCCAAGCGGCGTACGATGTCGGTCGTCTCCTGATCGGCGGGTGCGGCGAGATCGACGTCGGCCGGAATCCACACTTGGCCAGCGAGCACGCGGCGCACCGCCTCGCGCATCGTCTCGATCGGCGTCGTCTTCGGGATGAAGCCGAGCGCGCCGGCCTCGAGGCAGGAGCGGATGACGCCGCGATCCTCGTTCGCCGAGACGATCGCCACCGGCACGGCCGGGTGCTGCGCGCGCAGATACAATAGGCCCGAGAGGCCGCGCATGCCGGGCATGGCGAGATCGAGCAGCACGAGATCGGGATCGGGATGCGCCTCGAGCTCGCGCATCAGGCCGTCGAGGTCGGCGGTCTCGGCGATCTCGGCGGGAATCGCCGCGGACAAGGCCTGACCAAGCGCACCGCGAACCAGCGGATGGTCGTCCGCGATCACGATGCGCGTTTGTGTCTCGGCCAAAATCCCCTCGCCAGCCCGCGGCAGCTATCGCTGCTTCGCGCCGCCAACTATCATTGGAGCGCGAGAGGCGCCCGCGCAAGGGCGGGTTGAGGTTAGGCTGAACGCATGCGGCAGGACTGGAGCGGCGAATTCGGCGAGGAGCGGGCGAGTATCGATGGCCGCGTCGCCTTCGCCAGCGCCTTCCTGGTGCTCGGCTGCGCGTTGATCATCCTGCTCGATCGGATTGGCGTGCCCGAGCGCCTCGTCGCCGTGCTCGGCCCGATGGTGGCGCTGGTGAGCCTCGCCGTGCTCGGCGCGCTGCTCCATTCGATGCGGGTGTCGCGATTCTACGCCGCCGGCCGGCGGGTGCCGGCGATCTATGCCGGGTTTGCCGCCACCACCCTGATCGCGGCGCTCGCCGCCTCCTGCGTTGTGGGATTGCCGGCCGGCGTATCGCTCCCCGATTTCGGCATTGGCCTTGCCGCGGGGGCGGCGATCGCCGGACTTGGCGTGCGTCCCTTCATGCGCAAGACCGGGGCGTTTTCGATCGCAGATCTGATCGGCGCCCGCTTCCCGGGTACGCTCTTGCGCATCGCCATCGCGCTTTTGGTCGCCGTGATCGCGTTCGCGCTCGCCCATGCCGGCGTCGAAATCGCGGTAAGCGCGCTGAACCTGTGGACCGGCGTTTCCCGGCCGCTCGCGGCTGCTCTCGCCGGCATCGTGTTGGTATTCATGGTGGCGCCGGGCGGCTTTGCCGGCGCGGTCTGGGGCTCCGTCGCGGCCGGCGCGATTTTCGTCTCCGCCTTCGCGCTGCCGCTAATCGTGCTGGCGCTTGGCGGCAATCAGCTGCCGTTTCCGATCTCGGGCAATGAGGGTCTCTGGCACAGCGCGACCGCGCATCTTGCCGGCTGGAACCTGCTTGGGGGGGATCCGGGCGGCATCAGCATCTGGCCTGTCGTAGCGCTGGCGGTCGGTCTTGCGGTTCTCGTGCCCGTCGTGGCGCCGGCATTCGCTGCTCCAGACCGCCGCTCGGCACGGCGCGCGGGAATCGTCTCGCTTGTCTGGCTCGCTTTGTTCGGCGCCTTGGTGGTGGCGACGATTGCGGCAAGCGCGGTGGCGCTCGTGCAGGATACGGTTGGACAGAAGCCGGACCGGCTGAGCCCGGCGGTTTATGCGGCCTCCAAAAATGGCGTCTTTTCCATCTGCGGTACGGAGCGGCCGATGCCGATCGGCCTGCGCCAGGCCTGCGCGGCGCAACCCGGCTTTAAGGACAACCTTCGCGAAGGTGATCTGGCACCTCGGCGCGATTTCCTTCTCCTCAACCTCCCGCTGCTCGCCGGGCTCGGCAGCGCCTTTTCTGGTTTGGCCGCCGCGGCGTTTTCTGCCATCGGCCTCGCCCTTGCGAGCATCGGCTTCCATGCCTGCGCGACGGCGCTTGGTCACGATGCTTTCCATCGTGTCCGCGACGCGGAAGCGCTGACGAGCCGGCGCCTGGCGATTACACGGCTCGTGCTAATCGCGGCAATCATCGCCTCCACGGGTTCGGCAAGTTCGACACTTATCGATCCGCGGGCGCCAATCGGGATCGCGCTCGTCCTCTCGATTGCGACGATCGCGCCGCTGATCGCGCTGGTTCTGTGGAGCAGGGCGACGGCGCTCGATGCGCTTGTCGTCGTCGTCGTCGGCCTCGTCGGCACTGAGGGAGCGATCATCCTTGGCGGGGGCGGGACGAGCGCCGCCCATCTCGCCGGCGCGGCGCTGATCGGCGGCGCCATTGCCTTTGCGGCCGGCATTGCCTCGAGCCTCGCGCGCGGCGGCGATCGCGAGTTCGGCACCGCGTTCGTCCGCGGCATCCTCCATGGCCGGGCCGAAATGCCGAATTGGGACCGCGGCGCCTGATCGGGCGAATTCGACCAATCGGATTAAACGCTTTCCAAGCACGAGTGCGGCAGACTGCCGGCGGTTGGGGAACCTCCGCGTGCTTGCAAATCAGTTGAGTTGTTGCGTTCCGGGCTGCGTGCATCGCGCCGCGCGCGTCGGCCTGCCAGAATGCATCGAACTCATGTGCGAGGCGCACTGTGCGTTGGCCTCGCCGAGCGCGCAGGCGCGCCGCGCCCGCCGCGAAGAGCGGCTGCGCTCGCTCCAACAGTGCTGGAATGACGATGCCTATTTCGATCGGCTTGTCGCGTCCGGCAAATATCTGAAAATGTGCAGCGTGCTGAGCCTCGCCAGCGAGAATGCGGAGCGGTCAGCTTGCACCCTAATTCCAGAAAAGTCTCCCACCTGCCGCGTTACACGTTGTCTTTACTTGCCCGCGTGAGTCAGGATGATTTCTGACGGCGCGCTCCCCCGCCGCCGTTGGGAGAGAAACCCCGCCAGGATCCCCGTTTGAAACCTGGCGGGGTTTTTTGGATAGCGATGGCCCTTCTTGAGGGCGCCATCATAAGGAAGGCGTAACGCGCTCCGGTGAACGCGCCAGCAAACGCAGCTCTGCACGCAACACGAAGCCACGTCAGCGCGGCGATCGCGTCGAGGTGACAGATAGACAGATTCAACGTCTTGTTCGCGCCTTCAGCGCGATACGGAGCTTCAAACTGCGCACGAGGATCGTCAGTTTCGCCGAAGCCATCGCGCTACCGAAGAGATTGCGCGGGGGTGGGCGAAGGGACGGTTAGTCCTGTTTCGCTGCGGGAGCGACGAAAAAAGCGGAACGGGGCGCGCCGTTACGCGCGCCGCATGATCGGGACGACGCCGCCAAAATGCTGGTCGGAATAGGCAACGACGCCTGTTCCCACGCGCTGGAAGTTCAGATTCACCAGCTTTCTGCCGACCTTGAGATTGCGGATTTCGAGGTTCTCGATGCCGGTCGGCAAGCGCGGCTCCTCGATGCGAATCTCTTCGCGCCAGGCGGAGACCGAAATTCCCAAACCGGCCTGCAACAGCATGAACAACGAGCCCGACGCCCAGGCCTGCGGAAGGCAGGCGACCGGATAGGCGACCGGCGCGTCGCCGCGGCCGCGTCGCTCGAACCCGCAATAAAGTTCGGGCAGGCGCATCTCGAAGCGGACGGCGGCTTCGAACATCTCGTCGAGGATACGCACGACGCCGGCGCGTTCGCCGTAACGCGCCATGCCGAGCGCGCAGAGCGCGGTGTCGTGCGGCCACACCGAGCCATTGTGGTAGGACATCGGATTGTAGCGCACCTCGCCTTGCGCCAGCGTGCGGAGGCCCCAGCCCGAATTGAACGGGGCGGTGAGCAGATTGTCGATCACCGAACGGGCCCGCTCGGGCGACGGCAACCCGGTAAACAGCAATTGCCCCGAATTCGAGGTGCGGACGCGGCAGGCGCGGCCATTGCCGTCGAGCGCCAGCGCATAAAACCCGTTCTCGTGCATCCAGAAGCGGCTCTCGGTTGCGTCGCGCAGGCGATCGGCTTGCGCGCTCCAATGCGCCGCGCGCTCCGGCTCCCCGCGGCGCGTGGCGAGTGCCGCCATGGCGCGGAACGCCGCAAAGCAATAGCCCTGCACTTCGACGAGCGCGATCGGCCCGGCGGGATCGCTGCCGTCGGCGTGGAACACCGAGTCCTGGCTGTCCTTCCACCCCTGGTTGGCGAGGCCGCTCGCCTCGGCGCGCATGTAGTCGACAAAGCCGTCGCCGTTCGAATCGCCGTCGCCCTCGATCCAGGCCATCGCGCCGATAAGCGCCGGCCAGATCGAATCGATGAAAACGAGATCCGCGGTGCGCTCGGCATAAGCCCCGGCGAGCATCACGAACAAAGGCGTCGTGTCGACGCCGCCGTAATAGAGGCCGAACGGCAGTTCGTGCAGCGCCACCATCTCGCCTTTGCGGGTCTCGTGCATGATCTTGCCCGGCGCCGAATCCTGGAACGCGGAGCGCTCCTTGGCTTGATTGGCAGCCAAGAAGGCGAGCACGCCGCGCGCCAGCGAGGGGTCGAGCCACAGCATCTGCATGGACGTGATGATCGCGTCGCGGCCGAACGGGGTCGAGAACCAGGGAATGCCCGCATAAGGAAAGGGGCCGGTCTTCAGCTCGGTGGTCAAGAGGGCCAGGTCGGCGCGCGACTTTTCGATCCAATCATGGAACACCCGTTCTGGGCTGTGGATCGTCGCGCCTTGTCGCCGCTTGCTGCGCATGCCGTAGCGGGCGCGTGCAGCCGCCGCGCGGAAGCGGTCGCGCGACGGCGGATGGCCCGGCTGCGGCGCGATCTCGACATAGAGGGACGTCGAGGCTGCGTGTTTCAGCCGGATGCTGAATTCCGCCTTGCGCTCGGCGAGCCGCCGTGGCGCGCGCGAGAAGCTGATGCACGACTGGCGGACGATACCATCGAGGCCGCGATAGCGCAGGCAAACGGAGTTTTGACCGAGTTCCGGCTGCAAAACCTCCCCGCGGGCGCGGCGGCTGACGCCCCGCACTTCGAACATATCGCGGAAATCGGCGTCGAATTCGAGCTCGAGGGGAACCTGCGTCTCGCCCGGACCGAAATTGCTGAGCGTCACCCGCTCGTAAAGGCAGCCCTCGAAGATCAGCCGCTGGCGCTCGACGTGAATGACGCCGTGCGGCAGCGATTGCCCGCCGAGCGGCGGCAACGGCCGGTTG
>Ga0136846_1220580_pt1 | contig 15681 bp, 19 predicted proteins | sample HopSoiMetagenom2_FD_96841 | JGI IMG/M metagenome (GOLD analysis project Ga0136846, IMG submission 96841) | Grasslands soil microbial communities from Hopland, California, USA - 2 Assembly 2016 (version 4) | ecosystem: Environmental > Terrestrial > Soil > Grasslands | place: USA: Hopland... | reverse complement strand
GAGCAGCTAATCGTTGAGTACTACTCACGTTAAAGGGTAAGGAGATAAAATAATGTCAAAAGTAATTCATAACCCAGCACTTGCGAACATCGATGAAGTAAGTAGCACAAACGCTACTTTCTCAATCGAGCCGCTTCACGCTGGTTACGGTAACACTCTTGGTAACAGCCTACGCCGCGTTCTCCTTTCAAGCATCGAAGGTGCTGCTATCGTTGCATTTCGCATCGAAGGAGCAACTCACGAATTCACTACTGTAGAAGGTGTGAAGGAAGATGTTGTTGACATCATGCTTAACCTGAAGAACGTTCGCCTTAAAGTTCACAGCGAAGAACCAATCGAACTTCGTCTTGAGAAAAAAGGTGCTGGTGTTATCACTGCTGGTGATATCAAAACGACAGCTGACGTTGAAGTTATCAACCCAGAACAAGTTATCGCAACAATCGACGACCCAAAGAAGTCTGTTGTTATCGATCTTGTCGTTGAAGCTGGCCGCGGCTACCGTACTATCGAAGATTCAGGCGAATCTCGTCTTCACAGCGACATGATCGCTCTTGACGCAGTATTCAGCCCAGTACTTCGCGTACGCTACAAAGTTGCAAGCACTCGTGTTGGTCAAGAAACAAACCTCGATAAGCTCGATGTTAACATCGAAACCGACGGTTCTATTAGTCCACGCGAAGCGTTTGAAGAAGCTGCAGCGATTCTTGTAAACCAATACACAGCACTTGCTGGTTCAACAACTGTTGAAGCTGCACCTGCTCTTGGTCAGCAAGATGAAGACGAAGTAAGCGAACTTAACACTTCAATCGAAGAGTTGAATCTTACTGCTCGTACAGCAAATGCGTTGATTAACAACGACATTCGTACGGTTCACGACCTAGTGACCCTAAGCGAACAAGACCTGCGCGAACTAAAAGGCTTTGGTTCAAAAGCGCTGGATGAAGTTAAAGATAAACTAGCGGAGCTTGAACTCTAATGCATCGACACGGATACAAAGGGCGCAAGTTTGGTCGCGAACGCGACCAGCGCCGCGCACTGCTTAAAGGCTTAGCTACGAGCCTTGTCGAACACGGCAAGATCGAAACAACGCTACCAAAAGCCAAAGAGCTCGTGCGTTACATTGAAAAAGTTATTACTAAAGCAAAGAAGGGCGATTTGCATAATCGCCGCCAGGTTATTGCTGCGTTGTCTACACAAGCTGCTGCATTCAAACTGGTTGACGAGATCGCACCACAACTTAAGGGTCGTACAAGTGGTCACGTTCGTGTAGAACGTACTCGCCTTCGCGTAGGTGACGGTGCTCAGATGGCAACGATTGGTTTCGTTGACGAGCTGAAATCTGTTCCTAAGGAAGAGGTAAAGGCATAATGACTGCTAACTCAAAAACCTACTCACAAAAACCAAGCGAAGTTAACCGCCGTTGGATTCTTATCGACGCTGCTGAAGCCCCACTTGGTCGTGTTGCAACGCAAATTGCTACGTACCTTATTGGTAAGTACAAGCCAAGCTACACGCCTCACATCGATGGTGGTGACTACGTTGTTGTTATCAACGCTGCAAATGCTGTTGTTACTGGTAACAAAGAGACTGGTAAAATTTACTATCGTCACTCTGGTTTCCCAGGTGGTATCAAAGACGCAACACTTGCAGAAGTTCGTGAAAAATACCCAGAACGCATCATCACTGCTGCTGTTCAAGGTATGCTTCCAAAGAACAAGCTTGCAAGCGAGCGAATGAACCGTCTACGTGTTTTTGCTGGTAGTGAACACACTCACACTGCACAAACTCCAGAGAAAGTTGAGGTTAAATAATTATGGCTGAAGGTAAATACTTCTACGGTCTAGGCCGTCGTAAAGCTGCAACCGCCCGCGCACGTCTGTACGCCGGTAAGGGTTCAGTGACGATCAACGAAAAACCTGCCGCACAGTACCTATCTGAAAACAAGACGCTTCTTGCTGAAATCACTGATCCACTTGCGCTCGTGAACAAGCAAAAAGAGTTCGACGTAACAGTTAAGGTAAGCGGTGGTGGACTTGCTGGCCAAGTTGACGCTATCAAACTTGCTATTGCAAAGGCACTTACTGCTGGTCATGCCGACCTTCGCAGCACGCTGAAGAAGGCTGAACTTCTTCGTCGTGATCCACGCGAAAAAGAGCGCAAGAAATACGGTCTTCGTAAGGCTCGTAAGCGCGAACAATACTCGAAGCGTTAAGCCGCTTCAACAATACAACTACACCGCCTTCTGTGGCGGTGTATTGTTTATCGGTGAAATTATAGATGAATATGAGAAAATAGAGATAAGATGACCAAACGAAAGAATAAAGATGAGACGACCGTCAAAAAACGGACACAGCTTGTTATGCGCACGGCGCAGGTTCTTTCTGTTGACAAAGCGAAGGCGGAAGAGCTACTGTCGACATCGCTGAAGCCATCTGTCCGCGTTAATCCGCTTGCGGGCGAACCTACTGAAATAATGAAAAAAATGACGAGTCTCGGTTGGACAGGTGACTCAATTTCATGGTGCGAAAACGGGTATTCTGTCGATGAAGGGTTCACGCAACTACGTGACAGTCAGCTAGTGAATGATGGTCAAATTTACCTTCAAAATGAGGCAAGTTGGCTTCCGGTAGTGCTTCTTGACCCAAAACCGGGCATGGAGGTACTTGATATATGCGCCGCACCCGGCGGTAAAACAAGCCACATTGCGGCGCTTATGGAGAACAAGGGACATCTTGTCGCTAACGATAACTCCCGGCCACGTCTCATGAAGCTGCAGCAAAACCTCACTAGGTTACATGTGGCGGCCGACTATACACTTCATGACGCCACAAGGCTCTCACGTAAGCTTAACGGCCAGCAATTCGATGCGGTTTTGCTCGATGCACCGTGTAGCGGCGAAGGTCTAATTAACTTAGAACGTCCAAAAACGCTTGAATCTTGGTCGGTAGCCCATGTTAAACGACTTTCTACTCTCCAAAAACAACTTATACGTGAGGCATGGAGTGTACTGAAGCCAGGTGGGCGTTTGGTATATAGTACCTGTACAATGGCGCCCGAGGAAGATGAAGCGGTGGTAAGCTATCTACTAAAACATAACGACGATGCCACTGTTCAAAGTATCCACTTAGCGATTCCTGGAGCGCGTAGCGGCGTAACGAGCTGGGGTGAACGCACATTCCACCCAGACGTCGCTCGGGCAATGCGCCTTATCCCAGGAAGCGGCCGGGAGGCGTTTTTTGTATGTGTTATTGAGAAGGAGAACGGCAGTGGCGAATGAAGTATTTCATAAGTGGTTGAGAATTCCTTACACGCTCCATGTTCACACCGACCAGAAAGTGGCGAATCCGCGTGCCACGGTTCTATTTCTTCATGGTATAGGCAATAGCGGGGCGGCATGGGACGAGATTATTGACGGACTTCCGAAAGATCTACGCCTGATAACCATTGATCTTCTTGGCTTTGGTGAATCACAGCGACCCGATTGGGCGGTATATAGCGCCAAAACACAGGCACGTTCGGTTATGGCGACATTTTTGAAGTTGCGCCTTCGTGGGCAGATTATTATTGTTGGCCATTCGCTTGGTTCGCTTGTCGCCGTTGAAATTGCGAAACGCTACCCATTGCTTGTTCGTTCCATGGTTCTCTTTAGCCCACCGTTCTATAAATTAGATTCGACCAAGCCAAGTCCCGATAAAGCGCTGCGTGAAATTTATACACTCGCCCAAAAACATCCAGGACAATTTCTTCGCATATCATCGATGGCGGTAAAACTAGGCCTTACGAATAAATCGTTTAGTCTTACCGAAGACGAAGCGCCACTCTTCATGAACGCTCTTGAAGCGAGTATCGTTAACCAGACATCCCTAAAAGACGCCGCTAAGTTAACGGTTCCCATACACATTCTTTATGGCCAGTTCGATCCAGTGGTAATTGGGAAAAATATTCGTACGCTTGCGAAGACGAATCCGAACATTTCCGCGCGTTCGGTGCTTGCCGCGCATGAATTTAAAGGTCGGTTTGTTCCTCCGGCTATCAATGCAATCATTAATGCTACTAAACAGAAGTAATGCAGTGGCACAAAGCAGACAACTCACGCTGTTATAAGGTATAATAAAGACACTATGACAAAACCTGTAATCTTAACTGGTCTTCGTGCTAATAACGATCTTACAATTGGTAACTATTTTGGTGCAATTTTACCAATGATCGATATGGCAAAACAAAAATCTGCCGAATATCAAATCAATATGTTTATTCCCGATCTACATAGCTTTACAACGCCCGTAGATCATTCGCTACTTTACGATCAAATCCTACATAACGCACGTTTATATGTGGCTGCCGGGCTTCCGCTTGATAACCCGAATATTTACTTGTATCGTCAAAGCCACATCTCAGCGCATAGTGAACTTACCTGGATTCTCGACTGTTTCACTGGCTTTGGTGAAATGAGCCGTATGACGCAGTTCAAAGACAAATCGGGAAGTATTGGCGCCGATCGTACAAGTGTTGGACTATTTAACTATCCAGTACTCATGGCAGCCGACATTTTGCTATATAATGCCAAATACGTTCCTGTGGGCGATGATCAATCGCAACATATCGAGTTTACTCGTGATATTGGTGAGCGTATGAACTCGCGTTTTAATGCTATCTTCGAACTGCCAGTATCAGTAAAAGAACAACACGAGTTCTTCGGTAAAGACCAAGGACTTCGTATTAAAGATCTTCAAGAGCCCACTAAAAAAATGAGCAAAAGCGATGAATCTGGGCGTGGGGTTATTTTCCTTGGCGACGACCCTAAGGCTGCTGCAAAAAAAGTTATGTCCGCAACCACCGACGACAAAGCCGAAATTCATTTTGACCGCGAAAACCAACCGGGAATTAGCAACTTGCTTGAAATTCTCGCGCTTCTTCGTAGGAAAAACCTACAAGAAACAGTTGCTGAATTTGAAGGCCAAACTCGTTACGGCGACTTCAAAGCAGTTGTTGCTGGCGAAGTCGAACAGTTCCTCGCTAATTTCCAAAGTCGTCTTGCGGGACTTGACGACGAAGCAATTCTTGCAAAGCTCATGGCCTCTGAGAGTGAACTAGCAAAAACAGCAAATGCAACACTCCTTCGCGCACAACAAGCGGTAGGTCTTAGGCCAAAGGCGTAATATGGTAAAAGTTTCTAGTTCAGATCTTATTGCTATTTTGCGTCGATTTGATTACGCCAACGACGATAACGTACCTCGCCATGTTGAGCAGGTGAAGTTTTCAAACCCAAGTCCAACAAACACGCTTATTTCGTTCAGGTTTAATAAACGTCAGTTCTATGTTCTTTTCGACGATACTGCCGAAGACGACACCTCGTTTGTTTTAGAGCAAATTCGAACTGATAAACAGGATGCGCAGGGTATTGTTGTCGAGAATCCTAATGACCACATTACTACCTACGCATTACCATTCAAGGGCAAAGAAGTGTATTTGTTTGAAGTAACATCAAACAAAAAACGTCTCGACACAACACTTGCAGAACGTTTTCCTGAGACGTCACGAAGTACCTGGCAAAAACATATTAAAGCCGGGCGCGTCACTGTAAATGGGACTGTTCAAGAATCGCCAAAACACGATGTAACCGAAGCCGATAGTATTTCAGCAGAACTTCCTGAAGCAACCAACTACAGCGAGCACGAGCTTCCTATTCTTTACATAGACGACAACGTCATCGTTATTAATAAGCCTATTGGCGTTTTGACACACGCAAAGGGTGTACTGAACGACGAGTTCACTGTTGGTGAATTCTTTAGGAAATATTCAACGTATGGAGCAGACACGAATCGTCCGGGTATCGTTCACCGACTTGACCGCGATACAAGTGGCGTTATGATTGGGGCACGCAACGAAGAAACAGCAACTATGCTGCAAAAACAATTCGCCGATCGTAAAACCAAGAAAACCTACATCGCTATTATTGAAGGAATTTTAAACGAGCGCGAGGCACGAATTGAACTTCCAATCGGCCGTAACCCCACCGCACAAAGTACGTTCAAGGTTGATGCAAAGGGTAAGGTTGCCACCACAAATTACACCGTACTTGCCGTTAATGATGCCGAGCAATCACTGGTTGAACTTCGCCCAACAACAGGTCGAACACACCAACTCCGCGTTCACATGCAATATATGCATACGCCAATTTTAGGCGACCGCGTGTATGGAAAAGCGGCTGATCGTTTGTATCTTCATGCGCAAAAACTTGAAGTAACTATTCCTGGTGGACAGCGAAAAGTTTTTGAAGCACAGCTTCCTCCGGAATTTCTTGAAAAATTCCCAGGAGTCTCATTGTAAATGAAACCCGTTATGAACGTTACGTTTGAAAAGACGTTCAAAGTACTGCAAGATAACCCTCCGCAATCGCTCCTTCTTAGTGGTCAACCAGGTGTTGGTTTATGTACGATTGCTCGAACGCTTGCGGGAAAGCATATTGCCGATGAAATTCACCCTAAAGACAGTAAAGAGCAAGTCGACGACCAAGCAGGTACAATAAATGTCGAAACAATACGCGGGCTCTATGATAAACCACGCGCTACATACGCTTAGCAGCACGCGAGTATTAATGATAATGCCGATCGGATGAGCAATGGTGCTCAGTCAGCCTTCCTAAAACTGCTCGAAGAGCCAAATAGTCAGATTCATTTTATTCTTACTGCACATGCGCCGCAAAAGTTGCTACCAACCATTCGTTCCAGGGTACAACATTCAGTTGTTCCAATGCTTGGCTCAAGCCAATCTGCGGACTTCATTGCTTCTCTGAAAGTAGACGAACCTAAAAAACGGGCACAGTTACAATTTATAGCCGAAGGACTCCCTGCCGAGCTTACACGGCTTCAAAATGACGACGATTACTTTAGCAGTAGGGCGGAAACCGTAGGTGATGCGCGCGATCTACTGCAGGCCGATACGTTTAAGAAACTACTAGTCGTTCAAAAATATCGCTCAAGTCGGGAAGATGCTTTGCAGCTGACGGAGAGTGCCTTGCAAATACTGCGCCGAAGCGTCAGTGCCAAGCCACAACCTCAGGTTGTACTGCAACTTGAGCGCCTACTTGATACTCAGGAACGGATTGCCGCCAACCACAATATCAGCCTACAGCTAGCAAAGTTCGTGCTATAATACAGGGTATATGTTAGGTATTATTCTTATTGCTGCATTCGGGGCCTGGGCTGTTTTCAGACGCCAAACCATTACAGAAGTTGCCACCGATTTGCCGCTCAAAATCTCTGAAAAGCTAGAACGCCTTTGGGATGTTGCACAGGAATCGCTTCGGGATAAAAAATATCTTCGCGCTGAAAAAGCTCTTCTGACAATTCTTCGTGTCGATGAACGAAACGCCACTGCTTACAACCGTCTAGGTATTCTTTACGCCAAACAACAAGCCTTTAAAGACGCGATTGAATGTTTTGAAATTGCACAGAGTCTTGAGCCGAGTGCTAGTAGTCTTCATAACGTCGGTCTTATCTACTACGAAACAGAACAATGTGAAAAGGCGGCGCTTGCGTTTGAACAAGCTATAGCAATGGAGCACGATCTTGCAGCGCGTCATATTGCTTATGCGAAGGTACAAGAGAAACTTGGTCATACTAAGAAAATGCTGGAATCACTTGAGCAAGCTGTAAGAATCGACGAAACGCCGCAAGCGCTTAACGTTCTTGCAGATGCCTACGAGCGCAACAGCCAAGAAGAACTTGCCCTAGAGCTTCGTGCCAAGGCAAACAAAATGATCATTCCTCAGGGGCAACCCAAACAAATTCGCCAAGTTCGCCGCGTTATGTAACGCATAGCTACTCCGATTCGCGTACTAAATAACTAAGTATATGTTCTTATAGAACAGGAGAAAACCAATGGGACTTATTGGATCAATTATTACGGATTGCGCAGACGATAATGCACGTGCACGACAAGAGCTCAGGTTTAGTACATTATTTGGGGTTACTCCGTCGTTTCTAGGCGTAAGTTCATACAACTCTATTGAGGCTGCCGGCAACTTGGTTGAACAACTTGATGTACTTTCAAATTTCCCACTATCTACTAAAGCCGAAAAGGCAGTAATACTTGTAAATGTTGCTCCACGAAGTGGGGAAATAAAAAAGAAATGGGAGAACGGCACCCCGTTTTGTGCATTTGAGACGAAAAACGCACTAGTAGTAAGTACTTATGAAGGCCATTGTTTAGCATTAGCCCGCGACTTTGGTATTACCGATTCTGTTAAGCTCTTTGATATTCCTACTGTAACAAAAGCAGCCGTCGAGTGGGGCGAGCTAACAAGTGAAGAGGCGGTTCGTATTAACAATACCCAGTTCCGTAGTCTTGAATTCCTCCCTCTTGTTGCGTATTGGCTCTGGAAAGGTAAGGAAGTTCCCTCAACAACCCAGACTCTTGATGAGCTTCCAAGCGCAAGCGGCCAGGCCTGGTTTATTGATAACTTCGGTAATGTTAAAACAACGTTAACCGAAAATGACATTGCATTTGAAGAAGGAAAAGAAGTAACGTTAAGTAACGACACGATTGCTATCTGTCACCGTCGACTTGCAGATGTACCAAGTGGCACCACTGCACTTACCGTTGGTAGCTCTGGTTATGGCAACGAACGCTTTCTTGAAGTGGTTATTGGCCAAACAGGGCATGCTTCGGAGAGCCTTGGGTTTGCCGTGGGCTCACCTATTCTTAAGTAGAATTCACATGCCAGTAAACGAAAAATACACGGCATAACCGTGTATTTTTCTTGGTACTGGGGGCAGGATTCGAACCTGCGAAGGCGAATGCCGACAGATTTACAGTCTGTTGTGTTTGACCGCTCCACAACCCCAGCATATCCATTACAAAGCAACGAGATTCATTACCTTGTCATGGAGCCGCTTTTCGGACTCGAACCGAAGACCTGCTGTTTACAAAACAGCTGCTCTAACCAACTGAGCTAAAGCGGCGGATGTGAAGTACAGATACAAGTGTACAAAATATCCCTCGCCAGTGCAAGAGTAGAGTGTCGATAATTGACATTATGTCTGTAAAATGCTAAAATAGTATTAATAAATTCAACGAGGTTATTATGTTTGAGACAATTAAAGAATCATTAGGAAAGTGGCAGTCGAACAACGACGACCGTACCAAGCTTCAGCACACCTACATTGCGGCCGCACTTGGCTTGCTCGTAGCTGCGGGAATTATCGGGCTTATGAACCGTGATCTTGGTCAGAATATCCTTATCGTTGCTATTATCAGCGCCGGTATCTTTCTTCTGAACGCGGTTGTATGGTCACTCGTACAGTCTGCAGTTATCTCCCGAGCAACACTCCGCTCAACAAGCACCACAAAAAAGAAGTAACCTCTCTTCTTGGCATTTAACCCCTTATTTGGTACAATTGTCCGAGGTATGCCGCGATAGCTCAGTGGTAGAGCACTTCCATGGTAAGGAAGGGGTCTTGGGTTCAAATCCCAATCGTGGCTCCATTTTAGTGTCCATACCTCTAGTAATTATCAACGTTTAATGCTAAAATAATTAAGATTGAAATAACAAATCTAAGCGAGTAAATCATGGCAAAGAAGAATACGAAACGGAAACTGATAGGTCTCGTGAGTTCCCTCAGCGGTCACCGTACTTATTACACGACAAAAAACGTGCAAAACACAACTGAAAAGATCAGTCTTAAGAAGTACGATCCTGTTGCTCGTAAGCACGCACTTTACACCGAAACGAAGAAAAGCCTCGGTCGTAACGAAATCAAACCTCGTAAGGGTTAGTCGTTACTCTAACATCTTTCTAAAACTCCTCTGTGCTCAGGGGAGTTTTATTGTTGGTCGAGTGTTTTTGCTTTATGATCAATACTCTGCGCAAGCCACACACCGTACTTAATCATCTTTTCAAGAAGCGCAAGGCTTGGTCGCTGATGTTCGGCATATAAATACAAACAACCGTCGGCAATTTCCATTGTTAGACTGCCAAAATGTTCGGCAATAGTTTTCGTAATCGTTTGGTCGAATAATTGTTGCGCTGCTATAGCCTGCGCGGGTGCGGCGTAAACTGCGTACTTATGCGTGAAAGCTGGGTCATACGCGCCAAACGTTCCAAGTAATACCTTTGAAAGATGCGAAAACTTGGTAAATAAGTGTGCGTAGAACGTTTCACTATGCGTATGAAGGCCCAAGAATATATGCGGCAAATCCCGAGAGGTATGAAGATCAAATGTCATAACAATCCAATCGTGATTCTTCGGTGGCTTACCAGGAAAACGAAGTGTATCGACACGTTCAACCAAAGTGATATCATAGCCATCGAAGTCGCCGATACAGTAGTGGTTGTCGCGGTGGCCCGAAGAAAGGGTGAGGCCTCGAACGAGTTTATGTTCGTCATGGCGCTGATCAACGTATCCGAAGTAAACAAGCCCTGTCTTTTCGGCAAACTGCATGAATACTCGCTTGTGAAGCCGCGACTGTATTACTTTTGCGGGAACAAGCGTTTTAAAGACGTTCTTGGTTTTATGGGTAAACGATTGATCGGTCATTGTTTTTTCTCGGTTATCGTGTCGAGTAGTGTTGCAATGTATTCAGCATGACTCCATGTAAGCGGCGCTACAGAAACAAAGGTATTATCATATGGATTGACTTGTTCGGGGAGAATACCCGTAGCTCCTGTGTGGTCGCGTACCCAGTCGATAATTTTACGCGCCATATCTTGGTCTTCCGTTTCTATATAATATTGTGCAAGCCAAAGCGATGAAATAATCCACCAGTTACCGGGAATATCTGGGCTGACGCGGTAGTAGTTGTCGTTTTCGTATCGAGGTAGTCCAAGTGTACCGGAGTCGGTATGGAAAGTCTTAGAGAGAGTGTCTACAGCCCCTGCAAGTTCGTCTGAACCAACAGGGAATAGGCCAAACATGAATGCACCAAATACGCTCGATACATCGAATGTTGAGTCGTATTCAATAACACCATTTTTAACAATCAAACCCTTATAAAATGCTTTACGATCTTTGTTGTAAAGGTGTTTATGAGCCGAGGCGAGGATGTCATCAGCTGCTGAACGCCACTTTACTGCGCTGTCAGCGTCTTGGGCAAGTTCAGCCAGATCGGCAGCGGCAAGTAGTGCTGCATAGACCACAGAGGTTGTATACGTAGTAGTAAGGTACACCTCCTCCCATAAGTCGTAGCTGGGCTTTGGTAGTCCAGTTGTTTCGTCTATATACGACGCAAGGAATTCCGCCATTGGGTGCACCATTGTGTGGTAGAAATCGTGAAGCAAGCGTGGATTTGGATGCATGTGATAGAACTGAGCAAAAACAAATAGCACGAGCGCGGTTTCGTCTTCTTGGATGGGTGGAGCTACGCTACCATCTTCATGAGTATAAGGATGCCAACTACTTCCTAGTGCGCCATCAGCGCGATATTTGTGCATAAGGTAGCCATTTGGATGAAGCCCGCGGCGGCAAAATTCGAAGAAGCGATGTGGTTCGTCTATGTATCCCATACGGATAAGTGGCCATAGCACATAGGCACCGTCTCGCGGCCAGCAGTACGCGTAGGCATCGCGTGAATAGTTCAGCATCGTTGTGTCGGTACTTGCAATAACCGCTCCTCGCTTGTCGATTTGTGACTTCACAATCATCATACTGTGGAGGAAATTTTCTTTGTGTTCTGGAAGAATTTTATCGGCTATGGCACGAGCAGGCTCAAGCCACTTATGCCACCAGTCGGCGGTCATATGGAGGCGCTTCAATACGCCATCTTCTTTAATTTGGCGGTGTATATAGAGTGCTTCGCGCGATGAAGTGCCGGCAGCAATCCAGTAGTGAACTCGGGTGGAACTATTGGCATCGATATGGAGCATGAAACGAATTGTCGAGTCGACACGGCCATGTTCAACACTACTAAAGCTCAGTTCTCCATCGTCTGCGTCGCGGTACGTTCCTTCGCGTCCTTCAATGCCAAATAGTCCGGCTGTGTACTGATCGAATGGCTCGCCGTCGTGCATGCCGGCAATAATGAATGCTCTTCGTCCACGGTAGTGAAGCATGGCATCACTATCAGGAAGATACTGTGCCGTATCAGTGTTACTGCGCGCGTCGCCAATGACAAACGCCTGGTGCATGAATAGTCGTATTTCACGCGCTTCACCCCAAAGGTTTACAACATGAATGTTACGCATAAAGGCGCTGATATTTGCATCGACAACATCATCGAACTCAAGAAGAATACCAATGCTTTCATTTTTTGCAACGGTATGGCCAATAAGCGCGTTTGCGGGGTAACGGAATTTAAATGACCAGCCTGGGTCGTCAAGCCAACTGATCTGACCGTTGATCCAAATACCAACGCGGTGACGAAGTGACTTTCCGGCTGCATGATTCTCAAGCCCTACGTAGGGGAAGTAGAAATCGTGAACCAAGCCGTATTTATTTATACCAACATGAAGTTCGCCGTTACTGAGGACAATAGGTCTAGCCATGAAGGCCTCCGTGACGATGGTATTCCATCAATCGGTAACGAACATAGCGCAGGGCATTCATAAAGTAAAGAAACGCGTCATAAGGGGATTCGTACGGGCTAAAGTAGGCATGAACATCGCCGTCGGTAAACCACTTCGTGCACATATAGTAAACATGGTCGGATGTTTGCAAGCGACGCCAATCGGCAATAAGTGCCAGGTCGCCCGAGCGCAATATAGGTTCTTCTAGATCGTAAAGATGTCGCAGTGCTTCTTGTTGCATATTGTTCCCAAGCCAGGCGGTAAGGTCGCGTTCAGTGTCAGCCCATGTAACGGTATGAGGCATACTAATTTCACCAACAGGCTGGTGCGCGGCAACTGCCTCAGAGGTTGTATAAAACGTATTGTCAGGGTTGGAGAGCCACCTACTTACGAAGTCTTCAAAGAAATTGAAGATGCCCGTATCAGCCCACTGGTGTTCACCGAATGTTTCGTAGTCCATGAATAAATTGATAAGCGAGCTATCGGCAATTGAGGTGTTTGCCCATTCATTGTATGTATCGGCAGTAAGTGGCCACGCGCTCCAGGCGCGGTTGCTAAAACGAAATGCTACGTCGTCGCTCAAACGGTAGTTCTTAAGCATAAGGCTGATATTTTTCGTTCCAGCGGGGCGATACATATGGTTTGGGCTGCGCCATTCTAGAACAGGATCCCATCCTTCGGCCATAATACCTTTAAATCCGTAGCCTTCAGCCCATTTTGCAAGTTCATCGTTGTATGAAAGTTCGGTATTTCTAAAAACGGATGGCTCAATACCAAATAATTCTTTAATTTTTTGACGGTGAATATCAACCTGGTGTTCGAATTCGCTACGGCTATAAAAGAAAGCGAGTGAGTGGTAGTACGTTTCAGATACAATATCCACCCTGCCGGTGGCAACCAGTCGCTTGAAGCTTTCGAGCACATCAGGAGCCCATTTTTCAGCCTGTTCAATGAAAGTTCCGGTAATGCTGAAGGATACTTTAAAGTCGGGGTGCTTACTAAGAAGTTTTTCAAGTAAGGCATTCATTGGGCGATAAGATTTATCGGCAACCTTGCGAAGTACTCTCTCGTTATTACGGTCGCTGTTCGTGTCGGATTCATCGAAATAATCGTGGTGTTCAGCTGTATCGAAAATACTGTATTTACGCACGCGAAGTGGCTGATGCACATGAAGGTAGAGGACGATGCCACGCTTGCTCATGCAATTACACCCTCGCGAACACGCCTGTAAAGCTGCATGCATTGGTTTGCAACATCATGCCAAGAAATACGCGCGTATTCATGTTTCACATTTTCTTTAAGGTTTTGCTGAAGAGCTGGCGAAGTAGCAATACCAACAATTTGATCGGCAAGTACATCAGTGTCCCAGAAATCGTACCTAAAAATGTTACCGAGTATCTCTCCGACTCCAGATTGTCGTGTGACAATAAGTGCTGAGTTATGATGTGCGGCTTCAAGTGCCGTAAGGCCAAACGGCTCGCTTACAGAACTCATGACAAATATATCGGCGACGTTGTAGGCGTCTCGCCACTGCTTACCGCGCACGAAACCAGTGAAAAAGAGCTTATCGGCAATACCTAATTCAGCGCCTAAACGAATCAGCTCATCGCGTTGCTCTCCATCTCCTGCAAGAAGAAAAACAAGTCTGTCGTGCTTCTCGGATGCCCGAGCGGCCGCACGAATAAAGTGAGTGAGTCCTTTTTGGATAGTAAAGCGAGTAATGGTGGCGACAACTGTGTAGCCTTCGTCTTTTAAGGATTCGAGATATTTGTAGGTACGGTGGTCGTACTCGTACGTCCCTAGACTTGCGATGTCGACTGCGTTATACATCACATCAATTTTATCGGCTGGAATAGCGTATTTTTGCATAATTATGCTTTTCGTAATGTTACTCACGGCAATAATACGATCGGCCATCATAAGCCCTTGATATTCAATTTCATGAACAATTGGGTTTCCGTATTTTTCGCCCGAACGATCAAACTCTGTCGCGTGTACATGAACAATAAGCGGCGAACCCGTAAGCTCTTTTGCACGCATGCCCGCTTCCATCGTTAGCCAGTCGTGGGCGTGAATAGCATCGGGTGTTTTATCTTTCACCATTTCTTCAACATACTCTACGTATCGTTTCTGTACGCCGCGCATATCGTAAAGGTCGCCTCCGTTGATTTCGTCGAGACCAAGCTGGCGTAGATATTTACTATCGTAAGCCCCCATAAGACCATATCGTTCAAGCGGCCCTAATTTCGTTGCCGCATGGATTGTCATAAATTCAGTGTCTGGATGCTGCGCAGTATAGGGAACGACAAAATCAATCGAAGCGCCTTGAAGCGCCAATGCCTTAGACATGTGATAACATGCCACACCGAGTCCACCACTATTGTGTGGCGGGAGCTCCCACCCGAGCATTAGTATGTTCATACCGCTTGTTTACAGGCGCAACTGCCTGAACGCTCCTTTTCATTCCTACTTTAGGCTTATTATAAGTCGCCGCTTATGCTTTTTCAACCTTTGGAACGGGTCTTATTTTACAAAGTTCACAACTACCATCGCGCTTGTCATACGCGTGCCATGCGCTAAGAGCTTGGTTGTGGGGAAGTAGGGAACGAAGATTGGCAAGTTCAATCAGACGGCGTACCGTATACCCGCTTCTTCCAGCGAGGTAAATGCCATATTTCTCGACATATGCCCAGTTATGCCCCACTGGAACACTTTGCGACACACGAGAAGGGCGGTAGGGCTTAAGGAGTTTCTTTACTGCTCGACGTTCGAGATGATCCGCTACAAAAATAGCGTCCTGAAGCGCAGTATACGCACGCCCCGAATAACGGGTGTCGGCATTGTCACCTAGTACGTAGACATCCTTGAAGGCTTCAAGGTAGCGATTAACTTTAACGCGTCCGTTTTCTGAAATATTGAAGTATTCTGAGTGAGTAAGGAAGAAGGGGTTATTTTTAACACCCGATGTCCAAATAACCGTTTTAGATGGCCACTTCTCACCGTCGATAGTTACCGTGTCTTCACTTAATGCCTCGACTTTATGGTCGACCATTACGTCTACACCCAACGCTTGAAGTCGACTTGTTACTTTATGGCTCGCCGTAAGAGACAGCTTGGGAAGTAATCGCGGGGCAGCTTAAACAAGAGTAACCTTCGGCGTGCCGCGCTTTACCCCG
>Ga0136846_1232825_pt1 | contig 15684 bp, 12 predicted proteins | sample HopSoiMetagenom2_FD_96841 | JGI IMG/M metagenome (GOLD analysis project Ga0136846, IMG submission 96841) | Grasslands soil microbial communities from Hopland, California, USA - 2 Assembly 2016 (version 4) | ecosystem: Environmental > Terrestrial > Soil > Grasslands | place: USA: Hopland... | reverse complement strand
CAGGCTTTGCCGAAGATGTGCGAAGGCAGGCTGCTGGCTGATGTGGTGGCTGCCATTGGAAGCATTGATATTGTGCTGGGGGAGATTGACAGGTAGACAGCCTCGCTTCTGGTTGGTTAGGGCAAGGACTTACGGAAGATCTGACTGCAGCGCTGGCGAAAATAGATCGAGGGCGCTGCCTAAAACTTGAAATGAAGTTTTCGGATCAATTCGAAACCCGCTTCACCGAGATGCTCGGCCATTATCCGACGCCGCGCTCTGTGCTGGTCCCGACTCTGCTCTATGCGCAGGATGAGGTTGGATATCTTTCGGATGAGGTCATCGGCGAAATCGCCCGCCGGTTAAGTTTGACCGAACTCGATGTCCGCAACGTGATCAGCTACTACTCCATGCTGACCACAAAGCCTCGCGGCAAGTACAACGTTCAGGTTTGCACCAACATAGCCTGCCTGCTGCGCGGCGGAGAAGAACTGCTTGAGCACTGTGAAAAGAAACTCGGTGTCGGGCACAAAGGCACAACGAAAGATGGCCTGTTCTCACTGGAAGAAGTGGAATGCATTGGCGCCTGCAGCTGGGCGCCTGCGGTTCAAGTGAATTACGACTTTCACGAGAACCTGACGCCGGAGAAGATGGACGGAGTGCTGGACGATTACAGGAAGAAAGCGACACAGTAGGAAGTCAGACTTTAGAAGCCAGCATGCAGAACTAAGATTTTCCTTCTGCGTGCTTCCTTCTAACTTCTGCATTCGAATATGGCAGACTTAGTGTCCCATCCCGACGAGGTACGTGTAGTCGCGAAGCGCTTTGGTATGGGCGCGACGAACATCGACCGCTATCTCGAACTCGACGGCTACAAGGCCGTGCAGAAGGCGCTCGGGATGCAACCGGAAGCCATCATCAACGAGGTCAAGAACTCGGGATTGCGCGGGCGCGGCGGCGCTGGCTTCAACACCGGACTTAAATGGTCGTTCGTGCCCAAGGTTTCAGCAAAGCCCAAGTACATCCTGTGCAACGGCGATGAGAGTGAGCCTGGCACCTGCAAAGACCGGTTAATCTTCGAACATGATCCGCATGCGGTGATCGAAGGCGCGATGATTGCAGGCCTTGCCGTCGGCGCAAAGAGCGCCTACATCTACATTCGCGGCGAATATCGTTATCTGCTGGAAATCATGCAGAAGGCCATTGCCGACGCATACGCGAAGGGATTTGCCGGTAAGAACATTTTCGGCAGTGGGCACGATTTCGACCTTTACTGGCATGGTGGCGCGGGCGCATACGAAGTGGGAGAAGAGTCGGCGCTGATGGAATCGCTCGAAGGAAAGCGTGGTGTACCGCGCATCCGGCCTCCCTTTCCTGCCGTTGTAGGGCTGTGGGGCGGGCCGACGGTCATTAATAATGCGGAAACGCTGGCAAGCGTGCCCCACATTCTGCTTGGCGGTGCGGAGTGGTTTGCGGGCCTGGGCACGCCGAAAAATGGCGGGACACGGCTGTTCTGCCTGAGCGGACACCTGAACAAACCCGGGGTTTACGAACTGCCGATGGGCTACAACCTCAAAAAGATGATTTATGACGTCGGTGGCGGCATTCCGAATGGGCGCAAATTGAAGGCTGTCGTGCCGGGCGGATCAAGTTGTCCATTGCTCACCGCTGACGAGATCGATCTTGCGATGGATTTCGATACCCTGATGAAAGCCGGAAGCATGCTGGGATCGGGCGGCCTGGTCGCTGTTGACGACAGCACCTGCATGGTCAAATTTGCTTTGCGCATTATGAAGTTTTACCGCCACGAAAGCTGCGGATGGTGTATCCCATGCCGCGAAGGCACGGACTGGCTGGAAAAGACGCTCAGCCGCTTTCACCAGGGCGGCGGAATCAAGAAGGACATTGATAATATTCAATACTTGTCCGAGAACATGTTGGGCCGCACCTTCTGTCCGCTAGGCGATGCCGCAGCCTTGCCGACCATTTCGATCGTGAAGAAGTTCAGAAAAGAATTTGAGGACCACTTGGAAGGCAAGCCGTGCCCGTTTGAAAAGGCTGGCACGGTAGAACGGTTACCGGTGTTTGCGTGATGGCTCTTAGCCATTAGCTGTTAGCTTTTCAGTTTGAACCGATCAGGTTTGGCTAAAAGCTAAAGGCTAAAAGCTAACAACTGACTTTGAATGGCCGATTCTCTAAAACTCGTAAACATCACAGTCGATGGTAAGGCTGTCTCCGCTCCCGCCGGCTCGCTTCTAATTGAAGCCTGCAAGACGGTGGGCATTGAGGTGCCTTCGTTCTGCTATTACCCGAATCTCTCATTGCAGGGCGCGTGCCGCATGTGTCTGGTGCGGGTCGAGAAAATGCCGAAGCTCCAAACCGCCTGCACGACCGGGATCACCGATGGCATGGTGGTCACGACCGATAGCGATGAAATCCGGCAAGCGCGCAAGAGCATGGTCGAATTGCTGCTCGGGAACCATCCGCTCGACTGTCCGGTTTGCGACGCCGGTGGCGAGTGCGAACTGCAGGACATGACGTTCTCCTATGGGGCAGCGGAATCGAAATACATCGATCTCAAGACGCACCGCGACGAGCAGCAGTGGTCGCCGGTGGTTTACTTTGATCGGCCGCGCTGCATTCTGTGCTACCGCTGCGTGAGGATATGCGGCGAAGGCATGGACGTTTGGGCGCTTGGGGTGGACAACCGCGGCGTGGTTTCAACGATTGTCCCCAATGAGAAGGACCACCTCAACTGCGAAGAGTGTGGCATGTGCATCGACATTTGTCCGGTCGGCGCGCTGACCTCCGGCGCTTATCGCTACAAGACGCGGCCCTGGGAGATGAACCACGTGGGCACGACTTGTACGCACTGCGGCGACGGCTGCAAGACGACGCTCGGGGTACGCCGCGCCGATACCGGCATGGAGATCGTGCGCGGTGACAATCGCGACAAGAGCGGGATCAACGGCGATTTCCTTTGCATCAAGGGGCGCTACGCGTTCGATTTTGCGAAGCACGAAGACCGGATTACGCAGCCGCTCATCCGCAAAAACGGCCGGCTGGTGCCTGCGACATGGGAAGAAGCGTTTGAACTCATTGGCAAGCGGTTCCGCGCTTTTGTTGACCGTGATGGCGGCAAAGTCATGGGCGTAATCGGCTCTACGCGCACTACCAACGAAGAAAATTATCTGCTGCAGAAGTTCGCGCGCGTGGTTCTGGGAACCAATAATATCGACCATCACCGGACAGCAGATCTGCCCGCGTTTGCGGCTGCGCTTCACGGAAAATCGAAGGCAACAGCGTCGATGCGCGAGATTTACGATGCGCCCGCGATTCTACTGATCGGGAATAATCCGACTGATGAGCATCCGCTGCTCGCATGGCAGATACGGAACAACGTGCGATTGCACAACGCCCGGTTGTACGTGGTGAACTCGGAAGCAATCAAACTACAGCGGCAGGCAGTCAGCGTGACGCAGATTCCTTCAAATTCTTACGACGAGTTTGCCGGATCACTGGCGGGCGGCAGATCGAGCGGACAGTGGTCCGAACTTATCGGCAACCTTCGAGCCGAGCAAAATCTGGTTGTCATCTTTGGATCAGAAATCAGGGGCGAGGGTGTGACCGCACTTGCAACGTTCGCCGCCGGAATTCCGGGCGCAAAACTCGTATGCCTGGCCGATTATGCTAATTCGCGCGGCGCAGCCGACATGGGCCTGTACCCCGATTTGCTGCCCGGTTATCAACCGATCGGGTCGGCTGCCCACTTCAGCGCCGAATTCGGGAATATGCCGCAGACGCGCGGCATGAACATGCAGCAGATGTTCGCTGCAGCGACTGCTGGAGAACTCAGAGCTTTGTACGTGGTGGGATCCAATCCTGTGGGGCGGCTCAATGTTGATCCCGCTTCGCTGAAGCGGACGTTTGTGGTTGTGCAGGACATGTTCTTGACCGAGACCGCCAGCGTAGCTGACGTCATTCTTCCTGCAGCCAACGCGTATGAGAAGTCGGGAACATTCACGAACACTTGCGGCGACATTCAGATTTTGAAGAAGGCGGGCGAAGTCACGACTACCAAGTCGGATTTTGAGATGATTGTGCGCGTCGCCGACGCGATGGGATATGACGTTCACAAACTCGTCCCGTTCGGGCATGGCGTTCGCGCCGACATGGGCCAATCACGCGGCGCCCAGTCGGGTGAAGCCGATCAGCACGGGGTCTGGCTGGAAGCGCACGGGCTTGAACCAAAGATGAATCCGTTCGATCCCATGGCGATGCTGGACGAAATCCAGCGCCTTGTCCCGGGCTATGATGTATCCCGGATCGACTTGCTGGCGGGCAACGATCAGCACACTTCAATTGAGGCAATGGGGCCTGGCGCGAAGCAGGATGCTGCAGAGATCGCGCCTGCTGGGAACAATCTTTTTACTTCGGGAACGCTGGGACGTTATTCGAATACATTGAACGCCGTAATGGAAAACAGGAATCCTGAACCCGCCGAAGTTCCGGCGGACTGAGCACCAGGAGTCAGTGGGTAGTTGGCAGTTTTGCTGATGCTTAGCTGGGATAGGCATCTACTGAACGGTTGCCATTGATGACTGCGCGTTCGCTGACCACTGACACTGATCACTAACTTGAGCCTGACTCTCTTCATTATCGTCTCCGTAATCAAGATCGCGCTGATCTTGTTCGTGCTGTTGACAGCCGTCGCGTATACGGTTTGGCTGGAACGCAAGGTCGTGGGGCGTATGCAGAACCGCTGGGGACCTACGCGTGTAGGGCCGTTCGGGCTGCTGCAGCCGGCGGCCGATGGCGTGAAATTTCTGTTCAAGGAAGACCTCACGCCGCCGCACGTCTATAAGCCGCTTTACATCGCCGCCCCAATGATCGCGGTGATCTTCGCGGTGACATCAATTGCGGTGATTCCATTCGGCAACTCTTTCACGGTTCGCGGAGTTGAGATACCGCTGCAGATCACGGACGTGAACATCGGTCTGCTCGTGGTGCTGGGCATCACTTCGCTCGGGGTGTACGGGGTTGCGCTCTCCGGATGGTCTTCCAACAGCAAGTATTCCCTTCTGGGCGGTCTACGCGCCAGCGCGCAAATGGTTAGTTATGAGATCGCGCTTGGACTGTCGCTGGTGGGCGTGCTGATTCTGGCTGGGACCTTCAGTCTTCGGGGAATTGTTGATGCTCAAGCCGGGCATTTCTGGGGATTCATTCCGAACTGGTTTATCTTCCGCGGCGGCCAGATTGTCGCATTCTTTATTTATCTGACAGCCGCTTACGCAGAGACAAACCGCATTCCGTTTGACTTGCCGGAGGCGGAAACCGAACTGGTGGCGGGATATCACACCGAGTACAGTGCGATGAAGTTTGCCATGTTTTTCATGGCAGAGTACGCGAACATGATCACAGTTGCGTGCCTGGCTTCGTTGCTGTTCTTAGGCGGATGGCGTGGCCCTGTATTCGGGCCCGATTGGCTACAGGCCATATTGCCGGTTTTCTGGTTTGCTTTGCGAGTTTTCGTTTTTCTCTTTGTATATATATGGGTGCGCGGTACGCTTCCACGTTTCCGATACGACCAGTTGATGGCCTTTGGCTGGAAGTTTTTGCTGCCGCTGGCAATCGCAAACCTGGTAGTAACGGCCCTTGTGGTCGCGCTGACGCCGTAAGAGTCAGGCGGGCGAGGCGCCCGCCCTACACAGCATGCTTCATCTGATCTTATTTTCGGTGTTCGGGCTGGTCTGCGTGGCGGGAGCGGTGAACCTGCTCTTGCAGCGGCATCCCATCAACAGCGCATTGTCGCTGGTGGTGGTGATGGGCGCCCTCGCCGTCGAATACCTGCTGCTGGGGGCGGAGTTCGTCGCCGCTGTGCAGGTCATCGTCTATGCGGGCGCGATTATGGTGCTGTTTGTGTTCGTCATCATGCTGCTGAATGCTGGAGAAGAAGAGCAGACGCACGGCAGCCGCGTGGCCTGGCTTCTGGGATTGCCCGGAATGCTCGCCGTAACCGTCCTGATTTGCTGGGGCGTGATACAGGACCAGGCCGGAAGCGTGCGCATCGGCGAGTTGCCGGGGCATCCGGCCGACCTCGCACAGCTTCTGTTTCACCAATTCCTATTGCCGTTTGAAGTCACATCCATCTTGGTTTTGATCGCCATTATGGGTGCAGTGGTATTGGCGGCGCGCCCTGAGTCTGTTCAAGAAACTAAGAGGGAGCAATAATGGTCCCCCTTTCTTATTACCTGATATTGAGCGGGATTTTGTTTGCCTCTGGCGTCACCGGATTTCTGATCAAGCGCAACATCATTACGATTTTCATGTCGATTGAGCTGATGCTTAACGGTGTGAATCTTTCATTCGTCGCATTCGCCGCGCACTGGCAGCAGTTAAGTGGGCAGGTATTCGTCTTTTTTGTAATGGTAGTGGCAGCGGCGGAAGCAGCCGTGGGTCTGGCGATCATTATTGCGCTCTTCCGTACGCGCGAGACGCTAAATATCGACCAGGTGAACCTGCTCAAACTATGAAGCAAGACCTGCATCTCTGGCTGATACCGCTGCTTGCTCTCGTAGGCGCAGCGATCAATGGGCTGCTTGGCAAGCGTTTTTCGCGCCAGACAGTTGTGGCGGTGGCGCTGGCTTTCAGCGGCGCGGCATTCGCCATGGCCTTGTTTGTCGCCTCGCAATTCTCTTCCCTCTCCCCCATTCCGCACGTTGAGACGCTCACCCCGTGGCTCCGGTCAGGCAGCTTTCAGGTGGATTTCGCGTTCTATCTCGACCAACTGTCCCTGATCATGCTGCTGATTGTGACCGGGGTGGGCTTTCTCATCCACATTTATTCGGTGGGATACATGTGGGAGGAAGGCGGTTTTTACCGGTTTTTCTCTTACCTGAACCTGTTCATGTTCTTCATGCTGACGCTGGTGCTCGCATCGAGCTACCTGCTGATGTTCATCGGTTGGGAAGGCGTCGGACTGGCGTCGTATCTGTTGATCGGCTTCTGGTTTACTAAGGATTCGGCGGCAGCAGCGGGCAAAAAAGCGTTCATTGTCAATCGCATCGGCGATTTCGGCTTCTTGATTGCACTCTTCTTGATGATCCAGCATTTTGGATCGTTGGATTTCACAAAGGTGTTCGAGGCTGCGAAGCCTTATGCCGCGGAAACCAGCGGCGTTGGGTTCCTGACCGCGATCGGCATTTTGCTGATGCTCGGGGCAGCCGGAAAATCGGCGCAGATCCCTCTTTATGTCTGGCTTCCGGATGCGATGGAAGGCCCTACTCCGGTTTCAGCGCTCATTCATGCCGCGACCATGGTCACTGCCGGCGTGTACATGGTTTCGCGTTCGCATGTGATCTTTGAGCGAGCGCCGGGAGCGCTCACCGTCGTCGCCATCATCGGCACTCTGACCGCCTTCTTTGCGGCTACGATCGGCATTGCGCAGACCGACATCAAGAAAGTTCTCGCCTATTCCACGGTCTCGCAGCTCGGATACATGTTCATGGCTTGCGGGGTTGGCGCATTCTCAGCCGGCATCTTTCACCTGATGACGCATGCGTTCTTCAAAGGCCTGCTGTTTCTGGGAGCGGGATCGGTGATCCACGCTGTTGGGGGCGAGCAGGACATGCGCAAGATGGGTGGCCTGCGAAGCAAGATTCCCTGGACGTTCTGGACCATGACGGTCGCAACCTTCGCGATCGCGGGAATCCCGCCACTGGCCGGCTTCTTCAGCAAGGACGAAATCTTGTGGCGCTCGTACCAGGCGAGCTGGGCATACTGGCTGGTCGGGGTCGTGACCGCGTTCATTACCTCGTTCTACATGTTCCGGCTTTGGTTCATGGCCTTCACCGGAGAGTACCGGGGCGATGCGGAAGCAGGGCATCAGGGGATGGCGGGCGAGGCGCCCGCCCCACACGGTTCCGTGCCACACGGACACGGCCATGGCGGGATTCATGAAAGCCCGATGGTGATGATCGTGCCGTTGGTGATTCTTGCGGTTCTGTCGTTTGTTGGGGGATGGGTGGGGGTACCTGGGTCACTGGGCGGCAGCAATCACTTCGACAAATTTCTTGGGCCAGTATTCCGGTCAACGGTGCCGGCCGTGAATACCGAACACGCAGAGCCCGGCGAGGCTGCTCCGCCCGAGCAGACCACTGAAGGCGCGGAACCCAAGACCGGACATGCCACAGAAATCACCTTTACCGCGATTTCCGTCGGCGCGGGGGTTCTGGGATTATTTCTGGCCTGGTTGCTTTACAAGCAACGGACTGAACTTCCGGACAAGATTGCAGACTCCGCTCACAGCCTGTACAGCGCTTTGGCCCACAAATACTGGATCGATGAGATGTATGCAGCTATTTTTGTGAAGCCGCTGGTTGTCGTTTCGAGTGTTGTATTCTGGCGCGGAGTTGATCGTGGCATTATTGATGCGGCGCTCGACGGCAGCGCCGAAACCGCAAAGGAACTTTCGGACAACGTGCGCCACATGCAGTCCGGCAATCTGCGCTCCTACGCCGGATGGATCGCGATTGGCGCAACCGGAGTGGTCGCATACATGGTCTGGGTCTGGGCGGTCGCAAGATGAACTGGCTCGACAACAATATCCTGACGCTGATCACCTTCGCACCGGCGCTGGGCGCGGCGCTGCTGATGGTATTTCCCCGGCGTCAGCGTGATATTCGCGTCTTCGCACTCGTGATTTCTCTTCTTACGTTCGTTCTTTCACTGCACCTGCCGGCACATTTCCATCGCGATCAGGCCGGCTTTCAGTTTGATACGAACGTGCAATGGATCACGACGCCCAACATCCATTACCACATGGGCATGGACGGCATCTCGCTTTGGCTGGTGGTGCTGACCACCTTTCTTACGCCGCTGTGCGTCCTGATTTCGTGGACTTCCATTCATGAGCGCGTAAAAGAGTTCTTCATTATTCTGCTGATTCTCGAAACCGCACTGATCGGCGTGTTTGTCGCGCTGGACCTTTTCCTGTTTTACTTCTTTTGGGAAGCAACTCTGATTCCGATGGCTCTGCTGATCGGGGTATGGGGACACGGACGCCGGGTTTACGCGGCGGTCAAGTTCTTCCTGTACACGATGATCGCGTCGGTATTCATGCTGGCGGGCATTCTGTGGCTCTATGCCAAAACTGGGACCTTTGATTTCGTGGTGATTCAGAGTGCGCTGCACAATGGGTCGGTGCCTGATTTTGGCGGCGCGGCGCAGTGGCTCTTTCTCGGGTTCTTCATCGCCTTTGCGGTCAAAGTTCCACTCTTTCCTTTTCATACGTGGCTACCTGACGCGCACGTGGAAGCGCCGACTGCAGGCTCAGTTCTGCTGGCCGGTGTCCTGTTGAAAATGGGCACGTATGGAATGCTTCGGTTTAATCTCGGCCTGTTTCCGGAGCAAGCACGCGCGAATGCCTCGTGGATTGCCGTTCTCGCACTGATTGGAATCGTGTACGGGGCGCTGGTGGCGATGGTGCAGCCGAACATGAAGAAGCTGATTGCATATTCTTCGATCAGCCATCTCGGATTTGTAGTCCTCGGCATCTTCAGCTTCACCCAGGCGGGACTCAACGGGGCCATGTTTGTCATGCTGGCGCACGGCATCTCGACCGGCGGACTGTTCATGCTCGCGGGAACTCTGTATGAACGGCGGCATACGTATGAGATTTCCGAATTCGGCGGCCTGGCCACCCCGATGCCGAAGTACTCCACCTTCTTTTTATTCATTGTTCTCGCCTCAGTTGGACTTCCGTTGCTGAACGGCTTCATCGGAGAATTCCTGGTTCTGAGCGGCGCGTTTCAGGCAAAGATGTGGTGGGGCATCGTGGGGGCGACTGGTGTCATCTGGAGCGCGTGCTATCTGCTGTGGATGTATCAACGCGTATTCTTCGGTGTAGTCAAGCACGAAGAGAACAACACTTTGCCCGACCTGAACCTGCGCGAACGGGTCGCACTTTGGCCCGCAGCAATCATGGCCTTGGCCATGGGAGTTGCGCCGCTACTCTGGCTGAACGCGATTGATCCCGCCGTGCACAATGCACTGGTGCCATTCACGCAGTTTGTGAGCAAGGTGGTGCCGCAGTGATGCCCCTGGCCAGCATTGTTGAGACGCCGGGAGGCGGCGATTACATCGGCATTCTGCCGGAGATCATTCTCTCGATGGTTGGCATGCTGATTATGGCGCTTGATCCGGTAGTCGATGAGCGACGCAGCCAGCGCACCTTGGGCGGCATCGCACTCGCCGGAGCAGTCGCGGCACTTGCAACCTCGTTTTTTCAGGCGCACTGGCTTGCTTCGACCGGCGCTCCGGGATTTGCCTTCTGGAACATGCTTAAGGTGGACGCGTTCAGCGTCTTCTTTCATGTGGTAGTTGCCGGGGTTACCATCCTCGTAATCCTCAGCTCCTATGAGTACATGGAAGTGCAGCAGATCCGAGCAGGCGAATATTACGCTTTGATTCTGTTCGGCGCCGTCGGCATGGACCTGATGTCCTCGGCCATGGAGCTGGTGCTTATTTTCATCGCACTGGAAATCTCTTCCATCGCTACCTATATTCTTGCAGGGTTCCGTCGCCGATCGGTGATCAGCAGCGAATCTTCAGTGAAGTACTTCCTGCTGGGATCGTTTGCTACTGCATTTTTCCTTTACGGCGTCGCATTGATCTTCGGAGCCACCGGATCCACCAGCATCACGGTGATCGCGCAATCTTTACAGCAGTATGCCGGAACTGGGCACGGCCCTATGCTTGCCTATACCGGTATTGCATTGATGTTCGTCGGCCTGGGATTTAAGGTCGGAGCTGCACCGTTTCACATCTGGACACCCGACGTTTATGAAGGCGCGCCTTCGCCCGTAGTCGGATTCATGTCCACGGCCCCGAAGGCTGCCGTATTCGCAGTTCTGCTGCGCATCATGTTCGAGGCGCACGCCCCCGGACGCGTACTGCTGATCTGGATTGCGGCTGCACTTTCGATGACCATCGGCAACATCGCTGCCCTGGTGCAGGACAATGTAAAGCGTCTGCTGGCCTATTCTTCCATCGCTCACGCGGGATATCTGCTGGTCGCATTCGCTAGCCTGCCTGCAAACGGCATCCCTGCAGCGATGTTCTATACCGCCTCGTATGCAGCCATGAACGTGGGAGCATTCGCCGTCGTCGGCCACTTCGCCAACGCAGGCGAACGCTATGTTTCGATTGAGGATTATGCCGGTCTGGGCAAGCGATCACCCTTATTGGCCGCGGTCCTCACGATCTTCCTGCTCTCCCTGATCGGGATTCCCATTACCGGCGGGTTTTTTGCCAAGTTCTATGTGTTTACGGCGGCGATGCAGGCCAACCTGATCGGCCTGACCATCGTCGGCGTGATCAACAGCGCGGTGGCGGCTTATTACTATCTGCGAATCATTGTATTCATGTACATGCGCGAGCCGCGCGAAGAGGTCCCCGTAACGCCCGTTCCTATGGGACTGGGCTTTGCGCTTGGCCTGAGTCTGGCGATAACGATCTACCTCGGGGTTCAACCTACGCGTGTGCTGGATTATGCGCAGAAATCTGTGGACCTGCTTCGATAATCACAATTTCAAGAAGAAATACTCTACAATTTGACAATCCGGGGCGGTACGTTCATCATTGCGTGCCACAGATATCGGGAGGAACTTATGTTACAAATCCTGCGTAGGCTCAGAGACGACGAGCAGGGTCAGGACATTGCGGAGTATGCGGTCATGCTTGCGGTGATTTTGTTGCTGGTGGTCGGAACCATAAAGCTCATCGGCACTAATGCCAATAACACGTTCTCGAACGTCGCCAGTACTCTGCAATAAACCAGGATTTTGCTTCAGCCCCCGTTCAATAACGGTCTCATTTAGCTGATTGCAGTTCTGCGCTCACGAGTTTGATCCTCGGCTCTTGTTCCAGGGCGGCCATGATTTCTTTCATCAGGTGATCATCCATCTCGCTCGCCTTTTGAAATTCCACCGCATACTTGACCATTGCCTCGATACCAGCCGCCGTGTAGTGCAGATGGACTCTTGGCTTCAGTTCCCCGGGGGAGATTGAAGTCAGATTCTTCGCCATCACTTCCCGCTGCGCATCGATTCCTTCGCGATATCCGGCAAGTGCGCCATCAACCGCTTTCGTGATTCGCAGACGCGCGGCATGAAAGTCGGCCTCTCCCGCCAGGGTGAGCTTGATTTCATGCCAGATGAAGCTGGTGCCCGGAATCTGCTTGAAGACGCCCGGCCCCGGCTGGAACACAATCGAATTCGAAAAAGCGACGACCCTTCCGGTTGGCTGGGAGTCTCCCGGTCCCGACAGTTCCATCAGATGAATGCGGACCAATCCCAATTCCACCACCTCGCCTGTAACCCCGGCGATCTGGACGCGGTCGCCGACTCGAATGCCGTACTTTCCGATCAGAAAAAAGTAGGCAACGATTGAGACGATCACGTTTTGCAGCGCGACGGCGACGCCCGCCGTAATCAAGCCGGCAAAAGTCACTGCCGACCCAAGTTGCGATGCGAAGGTTACGATAATGATCAGCCCTATCGCCACCCACATGACAATTCGCCGGAGTAGAAGAAACTGATAGCGGCGCCTGGTTTCGTGGACATAACGGAAGGTTGTCCTGCGCCAGATTTCGCCGATCCCAAAGACGAGCGCCACCAGAATTGCCAGTACACCTACACGAAAAAGAAGTTCGCGGAGATCGTCGTGAATGTCGTCTTTTACGTTTTCGCGCCAGTTGTTCAGCGTGCGCTGGAAGGTGTCGAGCAAAATGTTGACCTTGCTCAACGGCAACATGCCAGCCGAGCTTTGCCGGAATTGCATCGTCAGCGCGTCCAGTTGCTGTTTCTGCTGCGCTAATTCTGCAGGCGACGCTTTATCCGCTGCAGCAAACAAGACGTCGCCTTGGTGAATCAGGTCGCGCAAATGGCCGAGCATTGGCTTGCGCAGAACGACCGTGCCCTGCTTGAGGTCGCCTGTGGCACGAAGTTCATCGTCAAGCGTATGCAGCTTGCTGGTGAGATGAATCAACTCCGAGAGCAGCCCCCAGATGCCGTTTGGCTCTGGTTTCCGTGTGAGCGCGGTCGTCTGAGTGGAGGAAGGCGGCTCCTGCTCCTTGACATTGGCACCTTGAGGATGACTGATCGCGGCCGGAACCGATCGCGCCAACTCTTCTATTTGAGCGCGCAGCCCGACGCCGCTGACCCCGGCATTGCTGGTGCTGGCGAATTCGAGCATGCCCTGCAGGGCATCGATCCGCGCCTGCAGCAATCCAATTTCGCTTTCCAGTTCGGCTACTTGCGCCTGCAGAGCAGCCCTCTTCGAGGCGGGAGCACGCGCCAGCTTCTCGCGCGTGTCCTGCAGTTCCGCCTGTGTGTCCTGAATTTGCTGTTGGGCCTTTTGAGCCGCCCTCGTCAACCCCTGGTAACTCCGGGAATCGGGCGTCTGCGCTTGCTGCTGAGGCTGGCGCTGCTGCGCACGCGCTTGAGCCTGTGTGCGTGCGAACTCAAACGCCAATTGCAACACCTGGTCCGCCACACGGCGGTTCTGATCGAGAAAAGCAAGGTCCGAAGGCTGTGTTGCGAGCTGCTGCTCAATGGGGATCTGGCGATACCAGGAAATCGACTTGCTCAGGAACTCGATAATTTGTGCAGGATCTGCCGTGGGCGGGGTGGGCGTCGCAGATGCGGCAGTGTTGCTGCCCTGGTTCTGCGCACTCAGCGGCAGCAACACAATTACCAAGATCGCAGTTCTGAAAAGTAAAGCTCTCATTCGGTCGGGTTCGGAATCCGGTAGTGAATGAGTCAGTGTAAATGCGGCGGGCGACTTGTGCGCATTCGGGAGTGCAGCAGTCTCAATTCATCCGTTCATCAACTATTAACCCAATTGTAAACAGGATCCGGGCTTGAATAGGTGAAGCAGCACTCCAGCATTAGCCGGGCGGACTCGCGCCTGCACGCCCGGCCCGATACTATGCCCAACAGCACCCGAAAACCGGCGGTTCCGACTCAGCCAGACACTCTGATTCATCTGACGCAGCGCGCCTACGAACTGGCCATGGCTGCGACTCAGAGCGCTGCCGACCTCATTCTTGGCGCCCGTGCCGGAATAGATCCCATCGTCGAAGCCGAGCGCGAGTTGGACGAGCTCGACCGTGAAATCGACGAGCGGGTCGCGACCGATATCGCCCAGACAACGATTGAACAAGTCCGCGAACGGCTCGCTTGCCTCAAATGCATGATCGATCTGGAGCGCGTTGGCGATCTGTTGCTCTCGTTCGCCACCCGGGCCGACACTGTTCACACCCGTCTTGATATGCAAGACCTGCGCGACTTCGGAGATATGCTGGCGGTACTTTCGAAGATGTTGGCTGAAACGGAAAGAGCCTTTGCGGCTCGCGATCATGCACGTGCGCTGGAAGTCCTGCGCACCGATCGCGAGGTGGATCGCCTGCATAACCTGATCGTCATGAGGCGGCTCGAGCCGGAGATGGCATTCAGCGGCCCCGATAGTATTCATGTCATTTCCATGGCGCAGGCTATAGAACGCGCTGCCGACCATGTGAAAAACACCGCCGAAGAGGTCTGCCATCTGGTCAGCGGACACACCGTGCGCCATCTTCTGCGTGCGAAGGATAAGTCCTCGGAGCAACTCTATCTGGAGCACTTGCGAAGACAACACCTTACAAGCAATATCCGCGCGAGTTGAGGTTGGAGGCGCAAACCCTTGGCCAGCACACATTTACCGAACTGTTAACCGCACATTCATCGTCCTTTAACCGCCTCGGATTTTTAATCGGGGTAGCTCAAACGCTGGACAGAGGAGAAAAATCTTGAAAAAGCTCTATCCCGTACTCGCATTTGTTCTTCTGGCGCTGCCTTCGCTGGCGCAGACTAAGCTGAACGCAGCGGGTGCCACTTTCCCTTATCCGATCTACTCGACATGGTTCAACGAATACCATCAGCAGCACCCAGATATTGAGATCAACTACCAATCAATCGGCAGCGGCGGCGGTATTGCTCAGGTGACTGCTGGTACGGTTGACTTCGGAGCCAGCGATGGACCGATGAAAGATGAGCAGATCGCGGCTTTCAAGCAACAGCGGGGGACAAGCATTCTTCACTTTCCAACAGTTTTGGGCGCGGTGGTACCCGCATATAACCTCCCGGGATTTAAAGGCGAACTCAAATTCACGCCCGAAGTCATCGCCGGAATCTACCTCGGCAAGATCACGTCCTGGAACGACGCTGCTATTGCAAAATCAAATCCTGGAGTCACGCTGCCCAACGCTTCGATCGTAGTCGTTCACCGCTCTGACGGCAGTGGCACCACCTACATCTGGACCGACTACCTGTCGAAGGTAAGCCCTGATTGGAACAGTCAGATCGGCAAGGGCACCTCGGTGAAGTGGCCTGTGGGGCTGGGCGCAAAAGGTAACGAGGGTGTTGCCGGAATGATTCGCCAGATGGATGGTGCTTTCGGGTATGTTGAATTGATCTACGCTCTGCAGAATAAAATCACTTTCGGCTCTGTCAAGAATGCAGCCGGCAATTTTGTAAAAGCTAGCCTGGATTCGACAACCGCTGCAGCCGCCTCAGTCAAGACCATGCCGGCGGATTTCCGGGTATCCATTACAAATGCGCCCGGCAAGGACGCGTATCCGATTGCCAGCTTTACCTGGCTTCTGGT
>Ga0136846_1214403_pt1 | contig 15684 bp, 12 predicted proteins | sample HopSoiMetagenom2_FD_96841 | JGI IMG/M metagenome (GOLD analysis project Ga0136846, IMG submission 96841) | Grasslands soil microbial communities from Hopland, California, USA - 2 Assembly 2016 (version 4) | ecosystem: Environmental > Terrestrial > Soil > Grasslands | place: USA: Hopland... | reverse complement strand
GCCCCTCGCCGAGGACCGGGACAGCGCGGCGCCGGATGACGGGGAACGTACCGACACGGCGCCGGGCACGGCCGGGGACCGCTCCGCGGGAGATAGCCCCGCCGCGGCGGGGAGCAGCACGATTCAGGGAGACGGCGCAGCGGAGACGGATGACGCCGAGGCGGACGGGCCTGAGCTCACCGCGGCCGACGTGGCCCTGCTGTCCGCCCCGGACACTGCGGATGCTCCAGATAACAAAGACAGCGCGGCCAGTACGGGCAGCGCGGCCAGTACGGGTAGCGCGGCCGGAGCGGGCACGTCGGCCGGAGCGGGGGAATCAGCGGCGGCGGCCGCGGCGCCGCGGCCAGGTGAGTCGGGGCGGTGGTTCCGGCCGTCCAAGGACAAGACCGGTTTCCTGGCCCTTCCGGGGGACGAGCTGGCCGGGGCGGGCGATGCGCCGCCGCAGGCGCCCGCAGCGCAGAGGCCGGCCCAGCCCTCAGGACCAGAGGGGCCGACCCAGCCTCGCGGACCATGGCAGGCTGGGCCGCCGAGCGGATTGAGCACGCCGCCAGGCCCCGAGCCGGATCGGGCGGTACCGCAGGCGCCGGAACAGGCAGCGCCGGAACAGGCAGCGCCGCCGGTTACGGCCGAAGAGCGGGAGCCGGCGACCAGACGCCGGGTCTCCCGCCGGGTGATGCTGCAGGCCGGCCTGATCGGCGGCGCCGGAGTGGCCGCGCTGCCGCTGCTCGCCCTGGTGGGCGGCATGGACCGGACGGACGCCGGGCCGACCGGCCTGTCTTTCTCGATGAACGCCAACTGGCTGTTCGGCGGGCAGTACACGTCGGGCTCGGAGAGCAGCTTCTACGACGACAGCAACTTCGCGCCGGTCACGGTGCCGCACACGGTCACCCCGCTGTCCTGGCAGAACTGGGACTACGCGGCCTGGCAGCAGGTGTGGATCTACCGGCGGCATTTCGCCGGGGGGCACCTGCTCGATCCGCACCGCCCGGGGAACCGGATCATGGTCGACTTCGACGGGGTCATGGTGAACGCCTCGGTGGCGATCAACGATCAGGTGGTCGCCACCCACCAGGGCGGTTACCTGCCCTTCGCGGCCGAGCTCACCGGGAAGGTCACCGCCGGCGACAACCTGCTCGCGGTCGTGGTGGACTCCCGCTGCCTGCCGGTACCGCCGGTCGGCATGGGGCGGGGCCCGAAGAGCGTCGACTTCTACCAGCCGGGCGGCATTTACCGTGACGTCCGGCTGCGGGTGCTCCCGCCGGTGTTCCTGTCCGACCTGTGGGCCCAGCCGGGCGACGTGCTCACCTCGCACCCCCGGGTGGATATCGAATGCGCCGTGGACTCGGCCGCCACGGCCGGCGCCTCCGGCACCCTCCTGGTCCAGCTGTTCGACGGGCAGACCCCGCTGGCGGCGCAGGCCATCGAGGTGAAGACCGGCTCGCCCGGGATCAGCCCGGCCAAGCTGAGCCTGACCGGGTTCGGGCCGGTCAGCCTGTGGTCACCGGACAGCCCCAAGCTGTACACGGTGCGGGCCACGCTGAACTTCCCCGGCATCGGCAGCCACGTGCTGTCCCGGCGGATCGGGTTCCGCGAGGCCGCGTTCAAGCCCGAGGGCTTCTACCTGAACGGGAAGCGGCTGCAGCTGTTCGGGCTCAACCGGCACCAGCTCTACCCGTACGCCGGCATGGCCATGCCCGGCCGGGTGCAGCGCAAGGACGCCGAGATCCTCAAGAACGAGTTCAACTGCAACATGGTGCGCTGCTCGCACTACCCGCAGTCCCCGTCCTTCCTCGATGCCTGCGACGAGCTCGGCCTGCTGGTCTGGGAGGAGGCGCCGGGCTGGCACAACGTGAGCGTCACCACGGCCTGGCAGGACCTCGTGCTGCAGGACGTCCGCGGCATGGTGACCAGGGACCGCAGCCGCCCCTCGGTGGTCATCTGGGGCACCAGGCTCAACGAGACCCGGGACTACCCCGGGCTGTGGGCGCAGACCCGGCAGGCGGTGCGGGAGCTCGACCAGACCCGGCCGAGCTCGGGGGCGATGGCGTTCCACGACGACACCGACTGGAACGAGGACGTCTTCGCCTACAACGACTACGCGACCGACGACAAGACCGGCGACGTTACGCTCCAGCCGCCGTTCCCCGAGCTGCCCTACCTGGTCACCGAGGCGGTCGGAGTGGAGTCGGTCAAGCCGCAGCACTTCGCCTGGGCTGATCCTCCGGCCTGGCTGGCCCGGCAGGCCGCCCTGCACGGCCAGGCCCACAGCCAGGCCCGCTCTGATCCCGCGTACTCCGGCCTGCTGGCCTGGGCCGGATTCGACTACGGCTCGCTGCTCGGCCCGGGCCCGTACGACATCAAGTGGGCCGGGGTGGCGGACGGCTTCCGGGTGCCCAAACCCGGCGCCGCCATCTACCAGTCCCAGGGCGACCCGGCCGTGCGCCCGGTCATCATCCCGGTGTTCTTCTGGGAGGCCGGCGGCGCGGCGCCGGCTCCGTCCCCGGCCGCGATGATCGCCAGCAACTGCGAGCGGCTCGAGGTCTTCGTCGGCGGCACCCTCGTGACCAGCGCCCGGCCCGCCTTCGACTCGCCGCTGTACGGCAGCCTGGCTCATCCGCCCTTCCTGGTCAACCTGCCCGTCAAGCTCCCGAAACCCGCTCCCGAGCTGCTCGTCCGGGGCTTCGCCGGCGGCCGCCAGGTCGCCGAGCTGCGGATGTCGGCTCAGCCGGACGGCGACACGCTGGCGATGACCGTGGACGACCCGGTCATCACGGCCGACGGCTCGGATGCGACCCGGGTGGTCTTCCGCGCCGTCGACTCCTACGGCAACCAGCGCCGGTACGGCAGCGGCCAGGTGACGCTGACCCTGTCCGGGCCGGCCACACTGGTGGGTGACAACCCGTTCGCGTTCGGTCAGTACGGCGGGCTCGGCGCGGTGTGGATCCGCTCGCAGGCGGGCCAGCCGGGCGCCGTCACGCTGACGGCGAGCCATCCGCAGCTCGGGCAGGCGGAGGTACAGGTCCGGTCCGAGAAGGCGAAGCACGCCAACGAACTGGCCTGACCCGGGAGGGCGCATGAGGCGGCGAGCGTGGCACGTGTTCCGGGCGCGAAGCCCCGCCCGTTCGGTCCCGGGTTCATCTTCTAAGCTAGCGAGGATGCGTCGCACGCCTGTGGTTTCCGTCTCCGAGCTGAGCCCGGCCGAGTTCACCGCCCGGCTCGACCAGCTGGTCGCGGTGTACGCGGCGGCGATGCGGCCGCCGCCGGAGCTGCTGGCGGGCCGCCGGGCGATCATGGCCGGGCACGCCGCCAACCCGGGGTTCCGCGCGCTGGCGGTCACCGACGACGCGACCGGCCAGGCGGCCGGCTTCGGCTACGGCTTCCATGGCGGGCCCGGCCAGTGGTGGCACGACACGGTGAACCGGGCGGTGCTCGCCAGCCGCGGCGACGCCGCCGCGGCGGCCTGGCTCAGCGACTCGTTCGAGGTCGCCGAACTGCACGTGGCACCGGACTACCAGGGCCGCGGGGTGGGCGCCGACGTGCTGCTGCGGCTGACCGCGGGCCGGCCCGAGCGGACCGCGCTGCTGTCCACCAGGGACGCTGACACCCCGGCGCGGCGGCTCTACCGCGGGACGGGCTTCACCGACCTGCTGACCGGGTTCCGCTTCTTTCCCGGCGGCGAGCCGCCCTACGCGGTGATGGGCGCCGAACTCCCGCTGCGGGCACGGTCCGCGGCCGGCCCGGGCGGGGCGATTCCCCCGGCCCGGTCGTAGAGACCGAGCCGCTGGTAGATCTCCTTAGTCGCGCGGGACCAGTTGAGCGTGTAGAAGTGCAGGCCGGGCACGCCTTCGGCGAGCAGCCGCTCGCACATCCCGGTCGCGTAGTCCACCCCGATCTCGCGCACCGCGGCCCGGTCGTCCGCCACTGCCTGCAGGCGCTCCCACAGCTCGGCCGGGATCCGGCAGCCGCCGAGCTCGATCGCCTTCTCGATCACCCGCAGGCTGGTAACGGGCATGATGCCCGGGATGATCGGCACGTCGCAGCCCTGCGCCGTGACCCGGTCCCGCAGCCGCAGGTAGTCCTCCGGGTAGAAGAACATGGTGGTGATCGCGAAGTCGGCCCCGGCCCGGCATTTGGCCACGAAGTAGCGCACGTCGGTCTCGGGATCGGGTGACCGCGGGTGCTGCTCGGGGAAGGCGGCCACCCCGACGCAGAACTCGCCGGCCGACTTGATCAGCCGGACCAGGTCCTCGGCGTAGGCCAGCCCGTCCGGGTGCGCGACCCATTCGGCGTTCGGGTCGCCCGGCGGGTCGCCGCGCAGGGCGAGCACGTTGCGCACCCCGACCGCCGCGTAAGACCCGATCACCTGCCTGAGCTAGGCCACCGAGTGGTTCACGGCGGTGAAGTGGCCGACGGGGGTCAGCGTGGTCTCCTCGGCGATCCGGCCGGTGACCCGGACGGTCCGGTCCCTGGTCGACCCGCCGGCCCCGTAGGTCACCGAGACGAACGTCGGGCGCAGCGGCTCGAGCTGCCTGATCGCCCGCCACAGCTGGCGTTCCTCCGCCTCGGTCTTGGGCGGCATGAACTCGAACGAGAACGCCTGCCCGCCGGACGCGAGCAGGTCACGGATCAGCGGTGAGTGCGGCGGGGCGGAGGCGTGCCTGGACGTCGCACCCCCCCGCCGACGCGGACGCGGCGGCATGGGGCCAGCCTAGCCGCTCGCCGGCGTTAACCGCAGGAGACGAATCACCCGGAAACCCGGTCCGCTAGAACGCGAGGGCCTGCGCCCGGCGGTTCACCTCGGTGGCCCGGTGCTTGGCGATCGCGTCGATCGGCGTGCCGGGCAGCGATTCGTCGGCCGTGAACAGCCAGCGAAGCGCCTCCACCTCGTCGAAGCCGCAGTCGCGGAGCAGGGTCAGGGTCCCGCACAGCCCCTTGACGATCTGATTGCCGTCAAGGAAGGCGGCCGGTACCGCGAGCGGCCCCTCGGGGCGGTTCACGGCCAGGAGCTTACGGTCACGCAGGAGCTGCTTCACTCGCCCAGCCGGAATACCGAGCTGGTCGGCCACGTCGGGGAGTGACAGCCATTCGCCGACAAGAGTGTCGGTCGTGGGATCAATCTGTGCCACGAGTCCAATGTCCCACGTCGGAGGCTCCTCCAAACACCCCTCATTAATGAGGGATTAATGGCTATCGATTGCAAATCGCCGATTCCGGTCAGGCGACGGCGGCCTTGACGGGGACAGCGGGGTCGGTGAGACGGGAGACGTCTACCGGTACGCCGGAGTCTATGAGACGGCGGGCCTGGAGCATGTCACGGGGGCGGCCGACGGTCAGCATGGCCACCAGCCGGCCGTCCGCCAGCCAGCCCGCCGCCCAGGCCGGCTCGGCCGGGTCGCCGCGCCACACCAGGAGGTCCGCCCCGCCGTGGTGCCCGACGTACTGCATCATCCGGCCGAATTGCTCGGACCAGAAATACGGCACCGGGTCGTACGCCTCGTCGCCGCCTGCCACGTTGGCCGCGGCCACCTCGGGCATGTGCAGGGCCACGTCCCAGTGCTCGACCCGCAGCCGCCGGCCGAACCGCCGCGACTCGAAGGCGGCGCAGTCTCCGACCGCGTAGACGCCTGCCCTGGACGCCCGCAGGCCGGCGTCGACGGCCACGCCGTTCTCCAGCCGCAGGCCGGAACCCTCCAGCCAGCCGGTGGCCGGCCGGACCCCGACCGCGGTGACGATCTCGTCGGCCGCCAGCCACTCGCCCCCGGCCAGGGCCAGCCCGCCGGGCTGGACGGCCTCGACCGCGGTCGCGACCTTCAGGTCCACCCCGGCAGCGGCGTACCAGCGGGCGGTCTGGGCACCGACCGGGGCGCCGATCGCGGCGGCCAGCGGCGCCGGCCCGGCTTCGACCACCGTGACCTGGCAGCCGTACCCGGCGGCGGCGGTAGCCAGCTCGGCGCCGATCCAGCCCGCCCCCACGATGGCCAGGCGCAGTGCCTTCCGAGGGGACTGAGCGGGCCGGATCAGGTCCCGCAGCGCCAGTGCGTCGTCGTAGGTGCGCAGGAAGCGCTGCCGCCCCTCGCCGGGCAGGGCGACCGGCAGCGACCCGGTGGCCAGCACCAGGTGATCGAACGGGTACGAGCCGCGGTCGGTGACCAGCTCGTCCCCCAGCCCGGTGACGGCCTCGCCGGGGCGGAAGCCGACGTCGAGCGCGGCGAAATCGGCCTTCAGCGACGGGTCCAGGTCCGGCTCGGTGAGCACCTTCTTGGACAGCGGCGGCCGGTCGTACGGCGGCCGCGTCTCGGCGCCGATCAAGGTGACCGGGCCGGCGAAGCCGCGCGCCCGCAGTTCCTCCGCCGTCCGCAGCCCGGACAGGCCGGCGCCCGCGATCACGACACGTCCGCTCTGCGTCATGACGGAGAGGTTACGCCCGGGCCGGAGCGGGCTGAGGTCCGGTCGTCCGCTCCGGCTCGTCGCCTATCATGAGCCGAACGGGGCTGGGTGCTCGCTCGCGCGGCCACCCTAAGCCGACCCATGGCTACCGGGGACACTGTGATTAACACTCCGGATAGGCAAAACAACCGTAAAATCGTCGCGATGGACGATACCCTGGCCGACCCTCTCACCGGGCGCCTGCTCGACGGGCGCTACGCGGTGACCGGGCGCATCGCGCACGGCGGGATGGCCACCGTCTACCAGGCCACCGATACGCGGCTGGACCGCGAGGTGGCGCTCAAGGTCATGCACGCCGAGCTGGCCCGGGACGAGGAGTTCAGGCACCGGTTCATCGGCGAGGCCAAATCGGTGGCGCGGCTGTCGCACCAGAACGTGGTCGCGGTCTTCGACCAGGGCGCCGACGGCCCGTTCCTGTACCTGGCGATGGAGTTCGTGCCCGGGCGCACGCTCAAGCAGCTGCTCAGGGACAGCGGGCGGTTCGCGCCCGCGACCGCGCTGGAGATCATGGCCGGCGTGCTCGACGGGCTCGCGGCCGCGCACGCCTCCGGGATCGTGCACCGCGACGTCAAGCCGGAGAACGTCCTGGTCACCGCCGACGGCCGGGTCAAGGTAGCCGACTTCGGCCTGGCCCGGGCGCTGTCCGCGGCCGGCCACACCCGGACCGGGCTGCTCATCGGTACGGTGGCCTACGTTCCGCCGGAGCAGGTCACCGGGGGACCCACCGGGCCTGCCGGGGACGTCTACTCGGCTGGGGTTATGCTCTTCGAGCTGCTCACCGGCCGCCCCCCGTTCAGCGGCGACACCCCGCTGTCGATCGCGTACCAGCACGTCAACTCCGGTGTCCCGGCACCGTCCACGCTGGTGCCCGGCATCCCCGCGGCGGTCGACCAGCTGGTGCTCGCGGCGACCACCCGGGACCCGGCCCAGCGGCTGCCCGACGCGGTCGAGTTCGGCCGCGCGGTCCGCCGGGTCCGCGAAGGCCTGGGCGAATCCAGCGGGCTCACCGGCGCGATGGGAGCCGGCCTGCAGGGCCTGACCGAGGCGCCCTGGCTGGACCTGGACACGCCCGCGGCGACCGGCCAGTTCAGCAGCGGCCAGTTCAACGGCGGCCAGTTCAACAGCGGCCAGTTCAACAGCGGCCAGTTCAGCGGCGGCGGGCAAGCTGATTCTCATACGCTGGTGGTGGACCGCGAGGAGGCCCTCCGGCATACCGACGGAGGTCGCCACCAGGGCGGCCGTCAGCACGGCGGCGGGCGCGAGCCGTTCCTGGGGCGCTGGCTGTTCGGCCCCCGGCTGGCCATCGTCGTGCTGGTCATCGTGCTCGGCGTCGGGCTCGGGCTCGGCGGCTGGTGGCTCACCTCCGGGCGGTTCACCGAGGTGCCCACGGTCTCCGGGGTCAGCGTCAGCCAGGCCACCGCCGTGCTGACCGCCGACGGCTTCGCCGTCCGGGCGGGCCAGCGCCAGGTGCACAGCAACACGGTAGCCAAGGGCTCGGTCGTCGGCACCAGCCCGGCCGGGCGGGTGGCGAAGGGCACGGCGGTCACCATCGAGGTATCGAGCGGCCCGTTCACCTCCGCGGTGCCCGCGGTGAAGGGCGAGAAGCAGGCCGACGCCCAGGCCGCGCTGCAGCGCGTCCACCTGGGCTCCACCATCGTCAAGGTCGCCTCGAACGCCCCGGTGGGCACGGTGACCGGCACCAGGCCGGCGGCCGGCACGACCTGGCCGCAGACCAGGCTAGTCACGATCATGGTCGCGGCCGGGCCGCCGCTGCCGGACTTCACCGGCATGGACATCAACGCCGCCCTGCAGCTCGCCGGCCGGGACAAGGTGACCCTGCAACAGCAGCAGGACAACAACAGCCAGCAGGCCAAGGGCATCATCACCGGCCAGCAGCCGACCGCGGGCGGGGTGTTCCAGCCGGGCCAGACCGTGGTCGTCCAGGTGTCCACCGGGCCCCAGCTGGTCGCCGTGCCCAGCCCGATCGGCATGTCCGTGAAGGACGCCACCCAGCTGCTCGAGAACGCCGGGTTCCAGGTCAAGGTGAACCGGTTCGGCTTCTTCGACAAAGTGTTCGACTTCTCTCCGGTAGACCAGGCCCCCCGCGGCAGCACCATCACCCTCGACGTCGGCTTCTGATCCGCGGACGGCATGCGCTAGCATGGCCGACATGCGTGAGCAGTTCTGGTTCTGGTTTGGCTACCGGTCCGGGTTCCGGACGGTCGCCCGCCAGAGCTTGCGCTGACGGAAGCGACCTAACGGAACCCCGGGCCATCGGCTCGGGGTTTTTTCATGACTGGAGGCGGATGAGATGGTCGTGGTGATGACGGCGGAGGCCGGCGAAACGGAAGTCGACGGCGTCGTCGACCGGGTGCGATCGGCGGGCGGCGACGCCTTCGTCAGCCGCGGCATGTCGCGGACGATCGTCGGCCTGGTCGGTGACGTGGACCACCTGGACACGCTGAACCTGCGGGGCATGCCGGGAGTCAGCGACGTGGTGCGGATCACCTCGCCGTACAAGCTGGTGAGCCGGGAGCACCACCGGGAGCGCTCGGTGATCCGGGTGGGCGGCGTCCCGATCGGGCCGGACACGCTGACCGTCATCGCCGGGCCGTGCGCCGTCGAGACGGCCGAGCAGACGCTGGCGTCCGCGCAGATGGCCAGGGCGGCCGGCGCGTCGCTGCTGCGCGGCGGGGCCTACAAGCCGCGGAGCTCGCCGTACGCGTTCCAGGGACTGGGCGAGGCCGGGCTGAAGATCCTCGCCGAGGTGCGGACGGAGACCGGCCTGCCGGTGGTGACCGAGGTGGTCGACCCGGGCGACGTGGACCTGGTGGCCAGCTACGCGGACATGCTGCAGGTCGGCACGCGCAACATGCAGAACTTCCCGCTCTTGCAGGCGGTCGGCGGGGTGGGCAAGCCGGTGATGCTCAAGCGGGGCATGAACGCCACCATCGAGGAATGGCTGATGGCCGCCGAGTACATCGCCCAGCGCGGCAACCTGGACATCGTGCTGTGCGAGCGCGGCATCCGGACGTTCGAGAAGGCCACCAGGAACACGCTGGACATCAGCGCGGTCCCGGTCGCGCAGCGGCTGTCGCACCTGCCGGTGATCGTGGACCCGTCGCACTCCGGCGGCCGCCGTGACCTGGTGCTGCCGCTGTCGCGGGCCGCGATCGCGGTCGGCGCGGACGGTGTCATCGTGGACGTGCACCCGCATCCCGAGTCGGCGCTGTGCGACGGCCCGCAGGCCCTGGTCGAATCCGACCTGCGCGAGCTGGCCGCGGTCGCCGCCCACCTGTCCCCGCTGGTCGGCCGCACCCTCACCCCGGCCCCGGCGATTCCCCGCGAGGCCGCCCTGGCCTGAGGTGCTAAGGGTTTTCCGGGCGGTATTCCTGGGCGCTCCTGGCCAGTTCCCCGGCCAGGTCGTCGACGTCCAGCCGGTCCTCGATGCGGTGCAGGTCGTCGAGCCGGGCCCGGGTCTCGACCTGGCGCGGGGCGAGCAGCGTGCAGCAGTCCTGGTCGGGCAGCTCGGAGATGGCCAGGGTGCGGATCCGGCGGGCCTCGTCCATGATCTCGGACTTGTCCCAGCCGATCAGCGGGCGCAGGATCGGCAGCCGGACCGCGTCGTCGAGCGCGGTGATGTTGGTGAGGGTCTGGCTGGCGACCTGGCCGAGCGAGTCGCCGGTGATCAGCGCGGTAGCGCTCAGCCTGCGGGCCAGGGCCTCGCCGGTCTTGAGCATCAGGCGCCGCTGCGCCACGATCAGCAGCCGGTCCGCGCCGGAGGATTTCAGGGCCTGCTGCGCCTTGCCGAACGGCACCACGAACAGGCGCGACCCGCCCTGGAACCGGTCCAGGCCGCGGACCAGCGCGTAGGCCTTGTAGATCGACTCCGGCCCGGTCAGCGGCATGCCGGAGAAGTGCAGGAAGAAGCAGCGCAGGCCGCGGCGCATCATCCGGTAGGCGGCGACCGGCGAGTCGATGCCGCCGGACATCAGCACGACGCCGCGGCCGCTCATCCCGACCGGCAGGCCGCCCTGGCCCGCCATGCCCTCGGTGAACACGAACACCTCGTCCTGGTCCACCTCGACGAACACGGTGGTATCCGGGCGGGACAGGTTGACGCTCAGCCCGTGCGCCTCCTGGATCTCCCGGCCGACCCGCACGCCTATTTCGCCGGAGGTGAGCGGAAAGCGCTTGTCGCGGCGGCGGGCGCGCACCGCGAAGGTGCCGGTGGCGTCCTTGGTCAGCCCCATCGCGGCGGCGGAGACCGCCTCGGGCGTTTTCGGCACCCGGACCGGCACGCAGACCCGGACGATGCCGGGCACGTCCCGCATCCGCTCCGCGATCTTGTCCGCGGCCCGGGCCCAGCCCGCCGGGCCGCGCTGCCTGCCGTCGGCGACGCGCAGCAGGATGACCCCCTCACGCTGGCGCAGGTCGGCCGGCACGCCGACGTCGCGCAGGGCGGCGCGGATATTGGCCTGCAGGATGCGCTCGAACTGCTGCCGGTTCCGCCCCTTGAGCACGATCTCGCCCAGCTTGAGCAGCACGCACGGCTCATCGGGCCCGTGCGGGCGCGGGGAATCAACGGTCGGCACTCCCCTAGTCTGCCAGGAGGAAATCCGTAGCGGAGAACAGATCGCGGGGGTAAGCACGAACCGGGAAACGGGGGCTAGCCCCAGTGCCCCGCGGCCCGGCCGTCGATAGCGTGATCGCGTGAGCATCAGGGATGAAGTCCGCGCCTCGGCCGCGGCACACCGTGATCTCGGCCCCGGCTACGACACCGCCGTGGCCGAGGGACTCGTCGAGCGCATCGGCGAGGAAATCGACCGGCGCGTGGACGCCCGACTGTACGGCGGCCAGGTGCCCTATACCGATCCGCAGCCGCGGCCGCAGCCCCGGCTGCGCCGGGAGCCACTGCCCGGGCGGCTGGGGTTCGGCACCGTGGTGCTGGCCCTGGGCTCGATGAGCCTGGCGGTCGGAGCCTCGGCGGCGGTCCTGCATCCGGGAACCGGCCAGGCGGGCACGCAGTGGCTGGTCGCGCTGATCTGGCTGGTGATCGGCGCCATCAACATCGCCTACGCCCGGCACCGGTGGTAACCGGCAGCTCATTTGTGGTGATTGCCCGGCGCGTTATAGCGTGCGCTCATGAGCAGCGACCACGAGGCGGAGATCCGCGCTTCGGTGGGCGCGCACGCCGACCTCGGCCCCGACTATGACGACGGCGTGGCCGAGGGCCTGGTCGAGCGCATCGGGGCGGAGATCGACAAGCGGATAGACGCGCGGCTCGGGCAGTTCGGCGCCACCGGGGCTCCCGGGCCGGCTCCGGGATCTCCCGGGCCCGCCGGGCCGGCTCCTGGGCTTCAGGGGCCCGCGGCGCCGGCCGGCGCCCAGCCAGGGCTCCCCTTGCCGGCCGGCGCCCTGCCGGTCACCACGGGGCCGGCCACCACGGGGCCGGCCACCATAGGGCCGGCCGGTGCTATGCCAGCCGGGACCGTGCCGGGCCTGCCCGGAGTCCATCCCCCGCCGGCGGGATACCCGGGATATCAGGGATACCCGGGCTACCTGGGACCCGTGCTGCCGCCCGGGTACCAGGTGGGGCCGCCGCCGGCCCGGCCGTCCGAGGTCGGGGCGCGCAACGTGGCAACGACGGTCATCGCGCTCGGGTCCATGACCCTGGGCGTCATCGCCACCGCGATCGTGGCGCACGCGGCCGACCTCGGCGGGCAGGGGTTCATCATCTTGCTCATCTGGGCCGCCATCGCGGTCGTCAACATCGCCCACGCGCGCCGTCCCTGACGGCGCCGCCGCTGCCCGCGCCGCCCTTGGCGGTGCGGGCTAGGCGGGAGGCAGGACGCCGCACAGGAGGCGGTTGTCGCCACGCTGCCACAGGGTGCCGACCTCGGTGAAGCCGGCCGTCCGGAGGGCCTCGACGTGGGTGGCGAGCTGGGCCGACTGCGTGCCGCCGTGGTGCCCGGCGTCTACGCGGCGGCGGTCGCGTTCGGCTACGTGCGGGGCCAGCACCGGGTCGGCGGCCACCGCCTTCCACCAGTCGTGCCAGTTCTCCGGGTGCCCGCCGGGGAAGCGCCGCCGGTCCTCGCGCTGGCGCAGCGCCAGGTCCAAGGCGGCCAGCACCGGGGTCTGGCTGGCGTTCAGGGTGAAGTGGTCGCCGTCGAGCAGCAGGCCGCCGGGCCGCAGCACGGCGGCCAGCTCGGCGTACAGGGCGCGCAGATCCGGCTCGGGCAGCCAGTGCAGGGCGGTGGTGCTGACCGCGGCGTCGGGCGCCCGGTCCAGGCCCAGCCCCGCGGACCAGCCGGGGGTACGCAGGTCCAGGTCGGCGAAGCGCAGTCCGGGCACGTCCGCGTAGGCGGCCCGGCCCAGCGTCATCGATACCGGGTCGGCGTCGATGCCGATGACCGTGGCGCGCGGCAGCCGGGCGAGCAGCCGGACGGCCAGCGAGCCGGGACCGCAGCCGACGTCGAGGACGAGCGGGTCGGGCCGCCCGGTCCCTTCCTCAACCGCGTCGATGAGCGCGGTGAACCGGTCCTCGCGGTCCGGCAGGCCTTCCTCCTGCTGGCGGTCCCAGCGCTCGATCCAGTCCCGCGCGGTATCACGGTCGAGTTCCGGCACGCTGACTCCCTGGCGACTAGTTACTGGCTAAGATGACTTTGACAGTCACTACGCTAGGCGGGGAGATGTAACTGGTCAAGTGAATTTCAACAGTCACATGGACATCGTGATCCGGGTCGCCGCCGAGCTGGTGAACCTGCTCACGCCCGGGGAGGACCGGGGGCGCCGGTACGTCCCGCCCGAGGACGACGAGCGCACCGCGGCCGTCGGCGCCGTCCTGCGCGGGGCCGGCGCGCGCGAGGCGACCTGGGAGGAGGCCGCCGAGCTGTGCTTGGTGGCGGCCGAACTGCGCGGCGTGTTCGAGGCCGTCAGCACCGGCGCCGTGGACGACGCCGCCCGCCAGGTCAACGCGCTGCTCATCCGCACCGGAGCCCGGCCGGAACTCGAGCGGCACGACGGGGAGCCCTGGCACCTGCACTTCCACTCCGCCGACGGCACGCTGCCGGACGGCTGGGCCGCGGGCTGCGGCACCGGCCTCGCAGTAGTGCTCGGCGGCGAGCTGCACGACCGGCTCGGCGTCTGCACCGCGCCCCGGTGCGACCGGGTCTACGTCGATACCTCGCGCAACGGCACCCGCCGGTACTGCTCGACCTCGTGCCAGAACCGGGTCAAGACCGCCGCGTTCCGCGCGCGCTCGACCTGAATTTCGCGGACCAGTACGACCAGGGACAGCAGACCCGAAAATGTCGTACCCCCCTCGTAATGTGTCGTCCATGAACCCACCACGCAGACGCCGCGCTGACCCGCCCGATGAGCGGTGCGGGTGCGCGGAATGCGAGGCGCTTTCCGGGGGCGCCGGTCTGGACCCGGATGCATGCATGCAGGCCGTCGCCGACGACATCCGTACTGTCGGCTGGTCGGTCTCCGCCGTCCTGGGCGACGAGATCGCGCCGCCCTGGGCGTACACCGTGGGTCTGTGGCTCAGCTACCAGGGCCCTGAGCTGACCATGTTCGGCCTGCCGGTCGAGCATATGACGGTCATCCTCAACTCGATCGGCGAGCGCATCGCCAGCGGCGCGGTGATCGAGGCCGGGGACCAGGTCGACGGCATCTGCCCGTGCTCGCTCACCATCCGGCCGGTGCACGAAAGCTGGCGCCGGACCAGCATGTTCGCGGTCTCGGACCGGTACCACGGGTACGTCAGGCCGCCTTACCTGCAGGTGGTGTGGCCGGACCGGCGGGACCACTATCCCGGTGAGGCCGGGTTCCAGTTCAAGTACGACGGCAGGCAGCCGCTGCTGTGGCTTCCGCGGGACGACAACCCGCCCAGCGTCTGGACCCGGATCGACCAGCTCTGCTGACCGGCACCGTGCTGGCCGGTCTGGCGGGAAGTTTCCGGCGCCTCGCCTGGTTAAAACTGTTTGCCAGCGCGCGGCACGGCTGGCTAGCGTCGGGCCAGATGACCGGCAGGAACGCCGCGTCAACCGGAAAGGACAGGTCCGATGTCACGGGGCAGGCTCACCCGCCGGTTCCCCGTGCTCGGGATCCGGGATTTCCGCTTCCTGCTCGCGGACCGGCTCATCGCACCGGCGTCGGTCGGCTTCTCGCTCGTCGGCGTCTCCTTCGCCGTGCTCAAGGCGACGAACTCCGCCACCGACCTGTCCTACGTGCTCGCCGCGCAGATCGCGCCCTCGCTGGTGTTCGTGCTCATCGGCGGCGTCGCCGCGGACCGGTTCCGGGCGCAGCGGGTCATCGTGGCGGCCAACCTGCTGATGGCCCTCGGCGAGGGCACCTTCGGCATCCTGGCGCTGGCCGGCAACCCGCCGTTGTGGGCGATGCTCGGACTCGAGGCGGTTACCGGGACCGGGGTCGCGCTGTTCTACCCGGCCTCGCAGGCCCTGCTCCCCCGCATCGTCCCCGACAGCGGTCTGCAGGAGGCGAGCGCGCTCAGCCGGCTGGTGATGAACACCGGCCAGATGGCGGGCGCCGCCGCGGCCGGCCTGCTGGTGGCGGCGGCCGGCCCGGGCTGGGCCCTGGTGCTGTGCGGGGCCGGCATGGTGGCCACCGTCCCGATGCTGATGGCCATCCGGGCCGCGGGCCCCGTACCTGCGCCGGGCAGCGCCGCTCCGGACAGCGCTGCCCCGGCCAGCACCGCGCCGGCCCGGAGCATGATCGCCGAGCTGCGCGCGGGCTGGTCGGAATTCCGGTCCCACACCTGGCTGTGGGTGATCGTCGCCCAGTTCGGCGTGGTGATGATGGCCTGGTACGGGGCGTTCTCCGTGCTCGGCCCGGTGGTGGCGCGGGAGCACCTGGGCGGCCCGGCCGCCTGGGGTGCGATCACCGCGGCGGACGCGTTCGGCCTGATCGCGGGCGGCATGGCCGCACTGCGCTTCACGCCCCGGCGTCCGATGCTGTTCGTCGTGGTCACCGGGGGCGCGATCGCCATCTCGCCGCTGTCGCTGGCGATGGTGCTGCCGCTGCCCGCGGTGTGCGCCGCGTCGTTCGGTCTCGGCGTGTTCGTCGAGCTGATGATGGTGCAGTGGACGGTCGCGATGACGCGGAACATCCCGCCGGACATGCTGGCCCGGGTCTCGTCCTACGACGTCCTCGGCTCGGTCATGGCGATGCCCGCCGGCGCGCTGATCGCCGGCCCGCTGGGCACCGCGATCG
>Ga0136846_1216360_pt1 | contig 15685 bp, 21 predicted proteins | sample HopSoiMetagenom2_FD_96841 | JGI IMG/M metagenome (GOLD analysis project Ga0136846, IMG submission 96841) | Grasslands soil microbial communities from Hopland, California, USA - 2 Assembly 2016 (version 4) | ecosystem: Environmental > Terrestrial > Soil > Grasslands | place: USA: Hopland... | reverse complement strand
GCGCAGGGCATCCAGGCAGCGGCGGGCGACTATCTGCCACGACAGGTCTACGGGGAATATCTGCGGGCGCGTCTGGCCGAGGCGGCTACCGCGAACGGCTGCAGGGCGCGTTGCAGATAATAGGATGGCGCAAGCAGCGGCTGCGCGACGTCCGTGGTGGCGCCGCTGACCACGCCGACGCGCCGGCGTTTCCAGCGCTCGTCGAGCAGCGTCACCGCGCCGGCCGAGCGCTCGCCGGTGATCTCAAGCCGCGCGATGTCGTTGCGCAACTCGATCGGCAGATCGAAACGCGCCTGCGACTCGGTTGCGCTGCCGAAGTCAAATGGCGCGTCGCCGATCTGTACGCCCTTCAGATCGAGCGCGCGCACCCTGCCCTGCTGCGGGCCGTTATTCGTGGCGCGCAGCACATTGACATTGAGCGCGCTCGCTTCGTTGGCGGCGCCGGCGAGCGCCAGCGGCGAATGCTCGCCGTTGACAATCTCGACCTCGCCGCTCTTCGCGAGCTCGGCGAGTTTTTCGGCGAAGGGACGCGCGCTTCCCGATGCAAGTCCGTCGGCAATCCAGGTGAGGTGTCCACGCGGATGCTCCGTGAAGAAATGCTCGATCGGCGCGACAAGGCTGATACGATCGGGCACATACGGCACCGGCTTCAATGCCCGCAGTTTCTGCGCGGTGTGCGAGGCATCCGAGAGCACCGCCTCGCGCGCGCCTTCTGACGCTGCAATGACCGCGGTCGGCGCACCTTGACGTGCGGCATCCTCGATTTGCGCGAGCGCGACCTTGAGCCGCTGCTCCCATGTCGGGGCCGCCGGCCAGCCATCATCGAGCAAAACGAGCAGCGGCTCCTTGCCGCTGGCGCCGCCGTGTTGCGGATTCCAAATTGGACCGGCCATCGCCAGCACAATCAGCCCCGCAATGATCAGACGCAGGGCAAGCAGCCACCACGGCGTGCGCGCCGGCGTCTCGTCTTTCGGCTCGATGTCGAGGATGAGCTTCAGCGGCGGAAACGGGATTTGCCGCGGCCGCGGCGGCGTGATGCGCAGCAGATAATAGATCACCGGCAAGAGAGCGAGGCCGATGAGCGCCAGCGGCGCGCTGAAGGCGAGCGGCAAGAGAGTCACGCGACCGCTCCCAGTTCGACATTCGCCTCAAGCCGGCCGCGCAAAGCGAGCAATGCGGTCGCGGGCGGCGCGTCGGTGCGATGCAACGCGAAACTGAAGCCGGCTTCGCGCGCGGCACTGCGCACGCGCTCGCGATGTTGCGCCAGACGCGCGACATAGTCGTTGCGATAGGCCTCGGCGCGGCCGGCGCGGAACAGCGCGCCGGAATCGACGTCGAGGAATTCGGTGTGCCCTTCGAAGGGGAATGTCTCCTCGACCGGATCGGCGATCATGACCAGATGCCCGCGTGCGCCATTGGAAGCGATACGCTTCAAACGAGCCGCGAGTTCATCCGGCGCGACGAGGAAATCGCTGATGAGAATCACCTGGGTGCGCTGAGGCAGCGGTTCGTCGGCGGGAAAATCCGGATGGCCGGCCTGTGGCATCTGCCGCTCGGCGATGAGGAGCGCCTCCGCCAGCCGCTCGACGATATTCCGGGCGGCGATCGCCCGCGTCATGCCAAGCATGCCGACCCGCTCTCCGCCCCGCACCAAGAGGTCGGCCGACGCGAGACCAAGGACCAGCGCCCGATCGGCCTTTGAGTGGCGAGCCATCGACGACAAGAACGCCATCGAGGGGGAAAGATCGGTCCACAGGAAGATCGTATGCGCCGCCTCCCATTCGCGCTCGCGGACATAGAGGCGGTCGTCGCGGGCCGAGCGGCGCCAATCGATGTGCTGCGCCGCCTCGCCGAAAGTGAACGGGCGAAACTGCCAAAAATTCTCGCCCGTGCCGGCGCGCCTGCGCCCGTGCACGCCGTGCATGACGCTCGCAGCAAGCTCCTTCGCCGAGGCGACAAGGCTCGGCAGCCGGCGGGCGAGATCGAGCGCGCCTTCCTGGTGGCGGGGCGCGGTCGCCGCTTCCGATCGCGTCAGAACCCGCGCGGTGACCATTTATCCCAGCCGCGAGACCAGCCGGCCGATGAGCCCGGGCATCGTCTCGCCCTCGGCGCGCGCGGCGAAGGTCAGCGCCATGCGGTGCTTCAGGACCGGCGGGGCGAGGGCGGCAACGTCATCGAGCGACGGCGCAAGCCGCCCATCGAGCAGGCAGCGCGCGCGAACCGCCAGCATCAATGCCTGCGCGGCGCGGGGGCCCGGGCCCCAGGCGACATGTTTCACGATTTCGGGATCGCCTTCGCCAGGGCGGGCGCGGCGGACCAGGTCAAGGATCGCATCGACAACGGTGTCGCCGACCGGCAAACGGCGAACGAGCCGCTGGATTTGCATCAGCTCGTCGGCGCTCATCGCCTGTTTCGGCTTCTGGTCGGCTTCCCCGGTCGTCTCGATCAGGATTCGCCGCTCGGCCTGGCGATCGGGATAGAGCACGTCGACCTGCATCAGGAACCGATCAAGCTGCGCCTCCGGCAAGGGATATGTGCCCTCCTGCTCGAGCGGGTTTTGCGTCGCCAGCACATGGAAGGGCCGCGGCAGGTCATAGCGGCTGCCGGCGACCGTCACGTGCTGTTCCTGCATCGCCTGAAGCAGCGCCGATTGCGTGCGCGGGCTCGCCCGGTTGATCTCGTCGGCCATCAGCAGCTGGGCGAAAATGGGGCCCGGCACGAAGCGGAAGAGGCGCCGCTTTTCCGCTGTTTCCTCAAGCACTTCCGATCCGAGAATGTCTGCCGGCATTAAGTCCGGCGTGAACTGCACCCGCTGCGCGCTTAAGCCCAGCACGACGCCGAGCGTCTCGACGAGCTTGGTTTTGGCAAGCCCGGGCACGCCGACGAGCAGCCCATGTCCTCCCGAAAGCAGCGTCACGAGCGTCTGCTCGACGACCTGCTCCTGGCCGAAAATCACCGTCCCTACCGCTGCCCGGGCGGCGGCAACCCGCTGCAGGGCGTGCTCGGCGGCGAGCGCCACGGCGGACTCAAGCGAGGTGGGTTGCGAGCTGGGTTGGACGTCCTGGAGCGACATGGAGCCTCTAATCTCGAGCCTTCACGGCCATGATGCAGCCGTTTCCGATTCGCCCGCCGCCACCTAGATTAGGTTGCCGACGGGCATTGTCGATGCGTTCGATCGGCGCGAGCGGATCGAGATGTGCAAATGTCGGACTTGCAAGATCTCAGACTTGCAAGGGTCAGGCCCTGTAGCATCGATCCTGACGTGCAATGGTGCGAGATTATGGCGCAAGAGGTTCAGGCGAGCGGCGAAGCGGCATCTTCTTCCGCCAGCCGCGATCTCGAGGGGCTGACGCAGGCGGCGCGCGCGGCCGGGGGCGAGCGGCGCCGGCTGCCGCCCGTGCATCTGTGGAATCCGCCTTTCTGCGGCGATCTCGACATGCGGATCGCCCGGGACGGCACCTGGTTCTATAACGGCACGCCGATCGGGCGTCCGGCGCTGGTGCGGCTCTTCTCCACCATTCTGCGCAAGGACGAGGATCGGTACGTGCTCGTCACCCCGGTTGAGAAGGTCGGCATCAAGGTCGAGGACGCGCCTTTCCTAGCGGTCGAGCTTGCAAAGGAGAACGGTGAAAGCGGGCGGGTTCTGCGCTTTCGCACCAACGTGGATGAATGGGTGGAGGCCGGCCCCGATCATCCCATGCGCTTTGAAGCCGGCGCGGCCGAGGGACTCAAACCGTACGTGCATGTGCGCGCCGATCTCTGGGCCTTGGTGAAGCGGGCGCTTTTCTACGATCTCGTCGATCTCGGCGAGAAGCGCACCATTGCGCGCGAAGAGATGTTCGGTGTGGAATCGAACGGCGCTTTCTTCCCGATGATGCGCGCCGATCAGTTGGAAGCGCTATCGTGAACGCACTGCTTAAAGTGAACGCCGAGCGCCCAGCTCTCCCGACGGCGGAGATCATCGTCCGCGCACGCGAACGTCTCTCGCTCGACCTCGCGGCCGAAGCGCTCGACTTGAACAGCGCACCTAAATACGGCGATCATGTCCTCAATCAAGCCAGCATGCAGGCGCACGGCGTCGGCACAAATGCACGGCTCGCCGCTGTTCTGGTACCGCTCGTTGCGCGCGAGAGCGAGGCGACCGTGCTAATGACGACGCGGTCGAGCGAGCTGCGTCAGCATTCCGGTCAGATCGCTTTTCCCGGCGGCAAGGTGGATGAGGGCGAGACGCCTTGCGAGGCAGCGCTGCGCGAAGCCAAGGAAGAGATCGGTCTTGATCCACACCGCGTCGAGCCGATCGGGTATCTCGATCCATATCTCACGGGAACGGGCTTCCGCATCCTGCCGGTTGTCGCATTGGTGACGCCGCCTTTCGAGCTCCTCGTCAACACCAACGAAGTGCACGATGCATTCGAAGTGCCGCTGGCGTTCCTGATGCAGCCTGAGAATCATCAGCGCCACTCGCGCGAATGGCGCGGCGCCACGCGGCATTTCTATGCGATGCCGTGGAACGAGCGGTATATCTGGGGCGCCACCGCGGGCATTGTCCGCAGCATGTACGAGAAACTGCATCTCTGATGTTGCGCGTTCTTCTGGAACCGGCGCTTCTCTTCGCTCTCCCTTTCGCCGTTTACATTCTCTACATGTCGGTCCGGCAGCGATATCCGTTCACGGTGGAAGCGTGGTCGCATAGCCGGATCGCCAGTCTGGCGCTTGCGGGCCTCGCAGTCGCGGTCGCCGGTGTCATTTTGCTTGGCGTGTTCGCGCCGCGCGAGCAAGGCGCCTATGTGCCGCCACATGTCGAGAACGGGCGTCTCGTGCCCGGCCATTTCGAATGAACATCGACGCGGACAAGGGGATTGCGACTCTGTTCGGCAATCGCCGGGTCGTCGATCTTCTCGGCATCCTGAACGGCGATGGCGAAGAAACGCGCATCGTCGGTGGCGCCGTCCGCAATTCGCTGATCGGCTTGCAAACCGGCGATGTCGATCTCGCCACGACCGCATTGCCTGCGACTGTGATCGCGCGAGCGAAGGCTGCCCATTTCAAACCGGTGCCGACCGGAATCGAGCACGGCACCGTTACGGTCGTTGTGCGCGGGCATCCCTTCGAGGTCACGACGTTGCGCGAAGATATCGCGACGGACGGACGCCGCGCGGTCGTGCGCTTCGGCCGCGACTTCGAAGAGGACGCGCGGCGGCGCGATTTCACCGTGAATGCGCTGTCGATTTCGGCCGATCGCGCCCTGCATGATCCCGTAGGCGGTTTGAACGATCTGAAGGCTGGACGCATCCGCTTCATAGGTGACCCCAACCAGCGCATCCGCGAGGATTATCTGCGCATCCTGCGCTTCTTCCGCTTCCATGCGGCTTATGGCGAAGGCCCACTCGACCGCGCCGGGCTCGACGCGGCGATTGCCGAACGCGAGGGCCTCGCGGTGCTTTCGGCCGAACGCGTTCGCGCCGAGATGATGAAGCTAGTACTTGCGCAGCGTGCGGGCGAAGTTGCTCAAGAGATTTCCGACGCCGGTTTTTTCGAGCGCATTTTCGGCGGCATAGCGTATCCCGCCCTGTTTGCACGGTTGACGCGGATCGAACGTACCGCCGGCGACGCGGCATTGCGTCTTGGCGCGCTGGCGGTTTGTGTACGCGAGGACGCCGATCGCCTGCGCGAGCGGCTGCGCCTCTCAAAGGCCGAGCACAAACGTCTCGCCGAAATGGCGGACGCGTGTATCGCCTGGCGCAATCGCATATCCGTTCCCGATCAGCGTGACTTGCAGGCGCAGCTGTTTCTTGTCGGACGCGTCGCGGCGAACGATGCACTCGCGCTCGTGCATGCGGAAAGCGGCGCATCCCCGAGCGATCCCGATTGGCTTGCGGCAGCCGAATTTCTCGCGCAAACGCCGCAGCCGCGTTTGCCGCTCACCGGCGAGGACGTGATGGCGAGCGGCCGCGTTCGCGGCAAGCTCGTCGGGGCGGCGCTGAAGTCACTGCAGGCGCGCTGGATACGTGCGGGTTTTCCGCAGGAGCCGGCGGCCGTGGCGCGGCTCCTCGACGAGGTGCTCGCCGACATCGCGTTGGACCCGCGGGTGCGGACTCCCCCCTAAGCCTAGGCCGCGCTATATTCGTGCGAGTCGTATGGTGAGGTGCGTATGAGCCTCGAGAAGAAGCGTCCTGCCGGTCTTGCCCGCAGGCTTGCCGAAAGAAGCCGTTCGGCAACGACGGAGCGCACGTCATCGAGCTTATGGCGGCGCGAGACGTTTACTTTGCCACGGATCGAAGCACGCGCCAAGGCGCGCGAATGGTTCGATCTCTATCCGAAGGCCGCCTACATGACGGAGATCGAGTTCTGGCGCGAACTCGCCGACGGCCAGATCGAATTTACGATCCGGCGTCTGCCGAGCGCCGATTGAGCGCAAGAACGTCCGGCGTTTCCCATGCGATGTGCTGACCGCCGTCGATCGCGATCAATTGGCCGGTTACACCGCGAGCATTGGCAAGGTAAGTCACTGCATCGCAAACGTCTTCGACCGAAGCGGCGCGTTTCAGCGGCAGCGCCGCCGCTTCTTCGACAAAAGCTTGCATCCCGTCATGGAGGTTTGGGAGAACAGGCCCTGGCCCGATCGCATTGACGCGGATTTCTGGCGCGAAAGCCTGCGCCATCGCCAACGTCGCATACCACAGCGCCGACTTGGATATCGAATAGGTGAAGTAGAGCGGAGTTGGCCGCAACACACGCTGATCGACGATGTTGATAATCGCACCCTCGGTATTCGCGGGCAGACGCCGGCGCATTTGCTGCGCAAGCAAAAGCGGCGCACGCAAGTTCACCGCGATGTGGCGATCGAAAAGCTCGGGGGCAAAATCGGCAGCGCTGTCCGGTTCGAACGCAGACGCGTTGTTCACCAGCAATGTGACCGGTCCGAAAGCGCGCTCGGCCTGCGCCAATAGGATGCCAGATGCATCTTGCTGCAGAAGATCGCATGCGGCGACGACAGCCTTGCCGCCGCGCTCGCGAATACGATCGGCTTCTGCTTCGCCTTCCTCCTTGCTTGCGGGACTGGTATGCAGAACGAGCGAAAACGCTTCGCTCGCAAGCCGTTGCACGATGGCGGCACCGATCCGCCGGGCGGCGCCGGTGACGATCGCAACAGGAGGAGCGGCTTTCGCGCTCATCGATCATTCACGCGACGAACCGCGTCTCTTCGAACGCCGGCACAGTCGCCGCGAATGCATCGAGCCAGCCGACGAGGCGCGGATAGATGCCGCGCCACGTCCCGGCAAAACGCAAGTCCTGATAGCCGAGCGCGCAGGCAAGCGCAATCGTGCCGACATCGACGTGTGTGCCCGGCGGCGAGGCTTCGAGCGAAGTGAGCGCGCGCTCGACCTTGCCGGCTTGATAAGCAAGCCAGGTTTCGACCACTTTGTCTTCGGAGCGGTAGCGCCGCTCATACACGCGCAGGATCGATGCATCGAGAATACCGTCGGCGAGCGCCTGCAAGGTCAGCGCGGCAAAGCGGGAGTCGGGATCAACGGGGATGATCTTGTTGCCGCCGGCGAGGTGATCGAGATATTCGAGGATGACGGGACTGTCGTAGAGCGCTTTGCCGTTCTCGGTGATCAGCGTCGGGATTTTGCCGAGCGGATTCTGCCGCCGGATCGTGTCCGTCTCGCTCGCCGTATCGGCCGCGACAATGTCGACCCGTTCCGCAAGCCCGAGATGAAGAAGCGCGATGCGGACCTTGCGTCCGAATGGCGAGGGCGGCGCCGAGCGCAGGGTCGTCATGGGCGTTTTCCTTTATTGAGTGCGAGCGGGGTCACGATGTGCCTCACCTGCCGCAAGCTGGCAAGCGCTCGGCTATTAGCCGCCAAGCCATTCGCGCAGCACTTCGGTTCGCGCGGTCCGGGCGAACTTTTGTGCGAGCGCGGGTAGCAGGATCGCGGCTTCTTCCTCCAGCACGTAAGGCGGGTTGACCAGGATGAGGCCGGTGCGGGCGAGCTTGCCGTCGGCAAGAGGTGCATCGATCGCAAGTTCGAGACGCAGCACGCGCCTTATTCCGCTGGCGGCGATCTCCTTGGCGAAGCGCGCAACCGTGCGCGCATCCTTCACCGGATACCAGAGCGCATAAATTCCGGTCTGCCATTTCGCGTACGCCGAACGCAAGGCATTCCAGGCGAGATCAAGTTCATTTGTGCGCTCGAAGGGCGGATCGATCAGCACAAGACCGCGGCGCTCCCTCGGCGGAATACCGGCGTTAAGACCCATATAGCCATCGAGATTGAGACAGGCGATGCGCTCATCGCGCCGGAAATTGGCGCGAAGCTCAGCAAACGTCTCCGGATGCAATTCGCAGAATGTTGCGCGATCCTGCCGCCGCATCAGGGTCTGGATGATGCGCGGCGAACCGGGATAAAGCACCGGCCGGCCCTCTGCATCGGGCCGGCCGACGATGTCGAGATACGGCTGCAGCAACTCTCGAGCGCGCTCATCCATATCGCTCAGATTGGCAAAGCGCCCGATTCCATCCTGCCATTCGCCGCCGCGAAGCGCCTCCTCCGATGTAAGATCGTATTCGCCCCCGCCGGCATGCGTGTCGATGACGCGGAACGGGGTACCTTTACGCGCGAGATAAAGCAGGATGCGCGTGAGAAAGGCATGTTTGAACACGTCGGTGAAATTACCGGCGTGAAAGCCATGCCGGTAGTTCACGCGTGCAGATTCAAAGGGGCGCCGGAACGCGAAGCTCGCGCGCGCGGCACGACCCCTCCGACACCTGAGGACAGGTGCGGAACTCGCGCAACTCCTTGGAGAAGCAGATGCGCACCTCTTCGAGCACGCCGCGCCGGCAGGCGATTCCCATCATGTCAGGTCTAAGTTTCGAATTGGACGCGATGAAGGCCCGCTCGATGTCGATCGGCGTCCACGTCTGGCGATCGGATGCGCTGCGGAACAGCGGCGGAATCTCGATCGCATCGCGGGCACGGCGGACATCGGCAAAATAATCGGTCGGGCTCTTGCCCGAACAAGTGCCGTGCTTGCGCCACTCGTAGCGCGCCAGATTGAGATCGGGATAGACGCTCTTTGCAGCCTCGACCGCGATGCGCGAGGGTGAGCGCCCCGGCGGCCCGCAATCGGAGGGAAAGCCGCTCTCATATTGCGGCCAGAGGCCATGCACGACAAAGCCCAGTCCCGAGCCGGCATCGCATTGACGCCGATGTTTTTCGGCGCCCGTCGTCTCGCAAAATCCTGGCGACCAGGAGAGCGAAAGCACATAGAAATCGAACTCACCCGGCACGCTCGCGCCGCGCGGACGCGGGCGCTCCCTTGCTGAATCGCTTGCAGGGGGCTGTGGGGGCATCGGCTTCTTGTCGGCGCAATTGTCGAGAATGCAGCCGCTATCGGCCGGCTTCGCACCTTGCGCAAATGCGCCGCTCGTCAATGACAGGCCGGCGGCGATCAACAGCAACGCACCTAAACGCATGCTACATTCTCACGCAAAAAGTTAGGGCCGCACCATCTTGCAATTCGGGGCATAGGCGAACTCGCGATCGAGGCCGCCGACACAAAGCTCGACGCCGAAACCGTAGCTGGAGAAGCCGAGCTCCTCGCCGATATTGTACGTGACCGGACGCACGCGGCCATCGTTGAAGATGCCCTTCGCCTTGCAGTAGCGGCGGGGGATGAGATCCAATCCATCGCCGCGATAGCTGATCTCGCGGATGAAATCGTAGCTGACGATACGTAGCTCGGACTTCCAATACTCGTCCTCGACACCGGCAAATTGCGAGCTCACGCGTTCGAGCACGCCCGGGTCGGCGCAACTCGGCAGCGCGCCCGAATAGGGAAAATACCGCCGCTCCGCCGGCACCAGCGGGCGGGCGAGAAGCGGGCCTGCCAGCGTGCCGGTCAGAAGGACGGCCGCGAGAGCGCCCGCGGTTGCGCGGGCAATGCGCACAGAGTGGATGTTGCTCTTTTGTTCCATTGAGGCAGAATGCGATGGCTCCGTGCCGCAGGTCAAGTGGGAAGCCAAAACCGGCCCGGTTTTGCGGCGGCCTGTGGCATTTGCGTCTGGCATCACACGCAGCGGCCGCCGTCGACTTCGACAACGTTGCCGGTGAGGAAACCCGCTTCCTCGGAAGCAAGAAACAGCGCGGTGTTGGCGACGTCCCGCGGTGTCGACAAGCGCCCGAGCGGCACGGTCGCGACAAAGGCGGCGCGGCGCTCCGGCGTATCCTCGCCCATGAACGTTGCGAGGAGTGGCGTGTCCCCGGCGACCGGCGCGATGACGCAGACGCGGATTTTGTCCGGCGCGAGTTCGACCGCCATGGTGCGCGAGATGAGATGCACCGCGCCCTTGCTGCCGTTGTACCAGGCGAGACCCGGGCGCGGCCGGAGCGCCGCCGTCGAGCCAATATTGATGAAGACGCCGCCGCCCTGTTCACGCATGATCGGCACCGCCGCCTGCGCCGAGAGGTAGATCGATTTCACATTCACGGTGAAGACGCGGTCGAACTCCTGTTCTGCGACGTCGAGCAGCGGCTGATTGCGATGGGACGTGCCGGCATTGTTGACGACGATATCGAGCCGGCCGAACTTATCGACGCACGCTCCGACCGCCGTTTGCCAATCCTTGGCCTTTGTTACATCCGCGGCGAGCCCGATGGCATGGTTGCTCTGCTGCTTCGCGATCGTCTCGACGCCCTCACGATCGATATCAATGAGCACGAGCCGTGCACCTTCGCGCCCAAACACTTCCGCAATGCCGGCGCCGAAACCACGCGCTGCTCCCGTGACAAGCGCGACCTTTCCTTCGAGGCGCATGCGTCCCTCCCCTGTTGATGCGAGGTTATGGAGGCGCGGATGATCGCGCAACCGCATGCCGATAAAGCCGACTTCATCCGCGCCCACACGCGTCTCCTTGCCGTGCCGCATGCGCCGGAAATCCAACTCTATCTCGCCGACGAGGCGACGGCGCTGTGGGAAAAGACCGAAGAGGAGCTCGGCGAAATGGAATTGCCGCCGCCGTTCTGGGCGTTTGCCTGGGCCGGCGGTCAGGCGCTCGCGCGCTACATCCTCGATCATCCGGACTTGGTACGCCGCAAACGCGTGCTCGATTTTGCCTCCGGCTCGGGACTTGTTGCGATTGCGGCGGCGCTCGCCGGAGCCGCAGCAGTGGAAGCGAGCGAGATCGATGAATTCGCACTTGCTGCGATCGCTTTGAATGCGGAGGCAAATGGCGTCCGCATCACATCGCGCGCAGGTGACATTGCCGGGGAGGATGGCAAGTGGGACCTCGTGCTTGCCGGCGACGTTTCCTACGAGCGCGACATGGCCGAGCGCGTCACAGACTGGCTCGCGCACCTCGCCGCCCGCGGCGCGCGCGTGCTGATCGGCGATCCCGGCCGAACCTATCTCGCGCGCGACTGGCTCGAACCGATCGCCGAATACGGCATACCGGTAACCCGCGAACTGGAAGACATGGAAATCAAGCGCACGCAGGTCTGGGCTTTTCGCAAGGCCGCACAATAATTCTTTCGCGGAGGAAAGCATGCAGCCAAGCGAAATCAAAGCCGGCCATTGTTATGCCACGACTGCGAACCAGCATCGCAAGGTTGCCCGAATCGATTCGGGAAAAGTCTGGTACGAGACATACCGCGCCGACATCCCCGGAACTTGGGAGCCGGCGCATGCGGCCGATGCCGCGCCGTCGCTCGGGTCGTTTGCGGCGGAAATCATGCAGGAAGTGCCTTGTGTGGAAAGCGCGCGGGTCGGGACAGGCGGCTGATCCGCGTATACTTACCGTATAATTACGCCAGCGTAATGCTTCGCCCCGTCCGCTGGCACGATCTTCGCTAAGCTCCAGATCGAAGTCGCGTAGCCTGACTCTCAAGCGGGAGATGCGCAATGATGTTGCGAGCACTCGCGTTTACTTTGGCGTACCTCGTTCTGCCCGCGGCCGCCCACGATTTCTGGCTGGATCGTTCGCGCGTCGATCCACGCACGAAATTTTATTGCTGCGGCGAGAATGATTGTCACTTGCTGCCGGTCAGCCAGGCCCATCCGACGAGGGGCGGTTATCTGCTCGATGACACCAGCGAGACGATCACCTGGGATCGCGTGCAACCCTCGCCCGACGGCGGCATATGGGCGTGCCGATGGGGCGGCGAAACGAAATGTTTCTTTGCGCCAATCCCGGGGGCGTGAGGACGTGTCATTCCCGGCGTGCGAAGCACGACCGGGACTCCAGGAGCCGCTGCAACATTTGTCCGGATTCCGCGTGGGCGGGAATGACAGTGGGCTAACTGTCAATCTTCTTGAGGGCGCCAATATGCAACTCCGCGCTCTCGCGCCAAAAACAGCAGAAGATGACACGCTCGATCGATATCCTCGCGAGCGCGTCATGCACCGTGTTCACGACGAGCGGCGCCGCGCGCTCCGGCGGAAAACCATATATCCCGGTCGAAATCGCCGGAAACGCAATTGATTTCAGATCATGCTCCGCTGCGATCTCGAGGGAGCGGCGATAGCACGACGCCAGTTTCGCATCCTCATCGCGATGACCGCCGCTCCAGCGCGGACCGACGGCGTGAATCACATGTCGCGCCGCTAACTTATAGCCGCGCGTGATTTTGGCATCGCCGGTCCCGCAGCCGCCAAGCGTTTCGCATTCGCGTAAGAGCTCTTTCCCCGCGGCGCGATGGATTGCGCCGTCGACACCGCCGCCGCCGAGCAGGCTTTTGTTCGCCGCGTTGACGATCGCGTCGACGTCGAGCTTCGTGATGTCGCCGAGCGCGACTTCGATATCGGTGTTGCGCAGTTTTCGCGATAGGAGCACTTCGGGAGTCGTCGGCGCCATTAGTTCAGCTGCTCCTTCAAATCGAGCGTGGCATGCGAGCCGATCGCATCGAAATTCTCCTTCAGGAAATCAGAGCCAGCGTCCCGCCCAATCGCAAACAGCTCGCGAAAGAAATCATAGTCAGCGTCCATCCTACTGCGGGCGCCGAACTTCATCAGATTCTCGCTGGCGACGAGATGCATGCGGATTTGCTTGTAGTGGGTACCGTCGAGCCGGCGGGCCTCGATCAATCGCGCGACGAAGTCGATCGCTCGGAATTCCTGCAAAAGCGGCGCGTTGAAGGTGATCTCGTCGAGCCGACTCAAGATGTCGCGCACGTTGCGAGGCGTCTCGCGCCGCTCGATCGGATTGATCTGAACCAGGATCACATCCTCGCAATCGGTTTCCGTGAAGAAGGGAAACAGCACCGGATTGCCCATATAACCGCCGTCCCAGTATGGAACGCCGTCGATCTCAACCGCCTGGAAGACAGTGGGCAAACAGGCCGACGCCATCAGCATATCAATCGTCAGCTCTGGACGGCGAAAGATACGCACCTTTCCTGTGTAGACATTGGTCGCGGCAATGAAGAGTTTCGGCCCCTCGCTCTCGCGCACCGCCTGAAAATCGATTTCGCGTCCGACCACGTCGCGCAGCTGATTGATGTCGAGCGGATTGAGATCGTAGGGCGAGAACTTGTCGGCAAGCGCCTCAGCCCAGCTATCGCGCACTTTGAAGGGATCCCAAAAACCGAGAGCGAGCCCGACCGCTTTGCGTTGATCCTCGCTGAGATTGCCGTCGACGCTTGCGCCGCGCCAAAAGCGTTCGAGTTGGCTGCGCGCGCCGTTAACACCGCCCTCGCGTAATCCGTCGGCAAATGCCACAGCATTCATCGCGCCGGCGCTCGTGCCGCTGATGGCGACGACATCGAGCCGGCCATCGTCGAGGAACGCGTCGAGCACGCCCCAAGTGAAAGCGCCATGGGCGCCGCCGCCTTGCAGCGCGAGATTGACGCGCTTGCGCTGCGGCTCACTCATCGCAGCGACTTACGCCGCGGTCCAGCCGCCATCGACGGAGATGTTGGCGCCGGTGATCTGCGTCGCCGCGTCCGAGCACAGGAACACGGCGATAGCTGCAACCTGCTCGACCGTGACGAACTGCTTCGTCGGTTGTGCCGCGAGCAGCACATCGTTGATGACCTGCTCCTTCGTCAGATTGCGCGCCGCCATCGTGTCGGGAATCTGCTTCTCGACGAGCGGCGTCCAGACGTAACCCGGCGAAATGCAGTTTGCAGTGACGCCGAAGGTCGCGAGTTCGAGCGCCACCGTCTTCGTCAGTCCGACGATGCCGTGCTTGGCGCTCACATAAGCGCACTTGAAGGGCGAGGCGACAAGAGAATGCGCCGACGCGGTGTTGATGATGCGGCCCCATTTGCGCGCTTTCATCCCAGGAACGGCAGCGCGGATCGTGTGAAACGCCGACGACAGATTGATGGCGATGATCGCGTCCCATTTTTCCGGCGGGAAATCCTCGATGGGCGAGACGTACTGGATGCCGGCATTGTTGATGATCACGTCGATGGCGCCGAGCCGCTGTTCCGCGCTTTTGACCATGCGCACGATGTCGTCGGGCTTCGACATGTTCGCGGCGTCGTAAAGCGCAGTCACCTTGAACTCGGATTCAATCCCGCTGCGGGTCTTCTCGATTTCCGCGGCGTCGCCGAAGCCGTTGAGCACGACATTGGCGCCTTCCCTCGCCAGCGCGCGCGCCATGGCGAGCCCGATGCCGCTGGTCGAACCGGTGACGAGGGCGCTGCGCTTGGCAAGGGTCATGGGATCGGCTCCAGAGGCAGGGCTGAAATTGGTTGGCGGCCAGCGTATATACGGCTTCGCATATGTCAGGCGAGGCAGACCTGTCCGATCACCCTCACCATGATCATCATCGCGCCAGGCTCACCCCCGGCCGCCGCCGCGCGCTCGACGTCCTCGAGGCCGCCGGCAAGCCGCTCGGCGCCTATGACATGATGGAGCTGCTCGGCAAGGACGGGCGCCGCCCTGCCCCGATCTCGGTTTATCGGGCGCTCGATTTTCTGGTCGAGCACGGGTATGTGCATCGGCTTGCGTCCCGTAACGCGTTCCTCGCCTGCGCGCACCGGCACAGGGCGCACGACCCCGTCGCCTTTCTCATCTGCGACAATTGCGGGCGGGTCGACGAGGCGACCTCGCCGAAGCTCGCGAGAAGCCTCGGCGAAGTCACGGAAAAATCTGGCTTTTTGGCCCGCGCCGAGGTGATCGAGATCGCCGGGCGCTGTTCACAATGCAGGGAGATCGCGGCTTGACGCGCTCGCCGCCAACCCGCAACAAGCAGCGCAGCATGACTACCATCGCTTTTCCCGCCCCTGCCACCGCTTCCTGCCTGCCCGAGCCCGTGAACGCCGGCCCCCGGACGCGCCGGCCCACTCTCCCCGTCACCGTCGGCCGCGGCACAGGCGCGATCCAGGTCGGCGGCGGCGCGCCGATCGTCGTCCAGTCGATGACCAACACCGACACCGCCGACGTCGAGGCGACGACTCGCCAGGTCGCGGCGCTCGCCCAGGCCGGCTCCGAGCTCGTCCGCATCACGGTGGACCGCGACGAGGCGGCCGCCGCCGTCCCCCACATCCGCGACCGCCTCGCCCGCATCGGCGTCAACGTGCCGCTCGCCGGCGACTTCCACTATATCGGCCACAAGCTCCTCGCCGCGCATCCCGCCTGCGCCGAGGCGCTCGACAAGTACCGCATCAACCCCGGCAATGTCGGCGGCAAGCGGCGTGATGAAAATTTCCGGACCATCGTCGGCATCGCCGTGGAG
>Ga0136846_1224563_pt1 | contig 15688 bp, 8 predicted proteins | sample HopSoiMetagenom2_FD_96841 | JGI IMG/M metagenome (GOLD analysis project Ga0136846, IMG submission 96841) | Grasslands soil microbial communities from Hopland, California, USA - 2 Assembly 2016 (version 4) | ecosystem: Environmental > Terrestrial > Soil > Grasslands | place: USA: Hopland... | reverse complement strand
GCGAGCCACATGCCGACGATCGTGCGCGCGACGCCGAGCGAGCCCTGGCCCCAGGCGAGGTTCTCGCCAACCCGCCGCGCGTGCACGCCGGTGCCGCGGATCCGCGCGTTGAACGCGCCGTGGGCGAACGTGCCGGTGCGCAGCATGTGCGAGCTGTGCGAGCGGGCGGCGCGCTCGAGCCGCATGTCGGCCCGGAGCGGCTGGAGGCCGTTCGCCTCCCGCGCCTCGTTCATTGCCGTGAGCAGCGACGACTCCGCCTGCGTCAGCGCTGCGGTCGGAGCCGCGTTGACGGCGCTCGCGAACATAAGAACGGTGACGACGGCCGCCACCCCGGTCGATACTCGTCTGGCCACGAGTGCGGACATGTAAGCACAGATTTCGGACGGTAACCTGCTCGAAACTGTGGTAAGTGTGATTTGAAACAGTAAAAACCTGCGCTAAGAGCGCAAACTTCCCGGTTACACTCAGCTCGCGGGACGTAGCGCAGCCTGGTTAGCGCACCTGCTTTGGGAGCAGGGGGTCGCCGGTTCGAATCCGGCCGTCCCGACTCAAATCGGCACGACGGGCGTGGAGACCACGCCCAGTCGAGCCAGCAAGCCACGAGCCTCGGCGGCCTCGGCGGAGGCGTTTTCGCCCGCCCGGGTCTTCAGATCGCCGATCGCCCCGAGCGTCAGCGCCAGCTCGTAGCTCTCGTCCGCCGCGCGCGCGAGCTCGAGGCTCTGCTCGTACGCGGCCAGCGCCTTGTCGATGCGGCCCAGCTGCTCGAGCGCGTAGCCGCGCGTTCGGTGGGCGAGGGCGTTCTGCAGCGACCCACCGCCTGACTCGCGGATCCCGGCCAGCGCGGACTCGACGCCTTCGAGCGCCTGCTCGGGCTTACGCGCCAGCACCGCCCACTCGGCGAGACGCGCCTCGACCTCCTGGACGAGGCCGGCCGACTCGATCTCGACCGCGATCGCGAGCGCTTCCTGCAAGAGGCCGTGCGCGTCGTCGAGCCGTCCTTCGCGCGCGGCGATGCGGCCGAGGTTCGACAGCGCGTGGGTGAGCAACAACCGATGGCCGGCGGTTGCGAACACCTCGCGTGCTTCCTCCGCGAGGCCGCCGGCGGTCGTCAGGTAGCCCTGGTCGGACTTGATCTCGCCGATGTTGTTCGTGATCGTCGCCGCGCCGACGACGTCGCCGATCCGCTCCCGCAGGTCCTTGCTGCGGTCGTAGTGCTCGAGCGCCTCCTGCCAGCGGCCCTCGTAGTAGGCGTCCACGCCGAGGTTGTTCAGCACGTTCGCCTGCCCGAGCAGGTCGTCGAGCTCCTCGTAGATCGGCAGGGCGAGCCCTCGCAGCGCCGACCGCTCGGGACTCCGGTTCGAGATGTAGGCCAGGTGCATCAGGTAGTAGGCGTGGGCGAGCGCGGGCAGGTTCCCGTCTTCGTTCGCCTCCTCGGCAACGCGCTTGCACCAGCCCGCGCCGTCCACGAACTCGCCCTGGCGGACGCGCACGCCCGCGTACGCGAGGCCGAGCTCCGCGCGCATCAGGTTCTGCTCCTCGGGAGCCAGCTCGTCGAGCGAGCGGAGACCGCGGTTGTACCAGCGCAACGCCTCGGCGTACCGGCCGAAGCGCTCGCGGATGACGCCTTCCTTCAGCAGCAGCCGCGGGTGCGGGTCACGCTCGCGCGCCTGTGCGTAGGCCTCCTCGGCGTCCGCGTAGAGGCCGGCCAGCTCGCTGACGTCGCCGACCGCCTCCCAGACGCGGGCGAGCTCGGTGGGATCGAGCTCGAGCTGCGGCGCCAGGTCGAGCGCGCGGCGGTAGAAGACCGCGGCCTCGACGTTCGCGTACTTCGCCTGCGCGCGCTCGCCCGCGACGAGCGAGTAGCGGTAGCTCTTGGCCGCGTCGCCGGCATGGAAGAAGTGCAGCGAGAGCAGCTCGGCGAACTCGCCGCGGCCCTCGCCCTCCAGTCGCTCGTACGCCTCGCCGACCCTGCTGTGCAGCTCGCCGCGCCGTTTGTACGAGAGGCCCTCGTAAGCCGCGTCACGGAAGAGCGCGTGGCGGAAGCGGAAGGCCCCGGCGGTGTACGGGTCGCGCTCGACGAACTCGAGCAGCCGGTCCCACGCGGCCGAGTCGGCGGACGCCTCGGAGTCGCCGGCCAGCACCTCGCCCACGAGCTCCGAGCTGAAGCTCGCGCCCAGCACGGCGGCGTAGCGGAGCAGTGCGCGGTCGCCGGGCTCGAGCTTGTCGATCCTGGTCGCGACCACCGCCTCGACGCTCTCGGGCAGCGCCTCCTCGCCCGGGTCGCCGGACGAGGCGACGAGCTCCTGCAGGAAGAGCGGGTTGCCGCCCGCGCGGCCGGCGATCGCGGCGGCCTCGTGCTGCAGCAGCCCCTCGGCCGCGGCGGCGCCGATCAACTGCTGCGACGCTTCCTCGTCGAGCGGCTGCAGCTGGATCGTCATCGCCGGAATCGGCGGCACGCCGTCGGCGGCCGCGAAGCCGCCCTCGACGGGACGGCGCGTCGCACACAGCAGCCACGGCCGGCTCGAGACCTGGCCGCCCAGGTGGCGCAGCAGCTCGGCGGAGGCCTCGTCCATCCAGTGCACGTCCTCGATCACGAGCAGCGTCGGTCCCGCGAGCAGCTTCGCGAGCACCGCCTCGACCACGCCGTGCAGCCGCGCGCGCCGGAACGCGGGCTGCAGCTCCTCCACCTCACGGGTGGGCTCGACCTGGACGTCCAGCGGGAGCGCCACCAGCGGCAGCCACGGCACGAGTTGCGGGTCGAGCCCGGCGACCCGCTCGAGCAGGGCGTCCGGGGCCGCGCCGTTCTGCGGCAGCTCGAGCAGCGAGCGCAGCAGCCCGCGGAAGGCGAAGTACGGCGTCGAGGCCTCGTACTGCGCGCAGGAGGCGGTGACCGTCGCCAGGTCGGGGGCCTGCGCCTGCAGCTCCTCGACCAGGCGCGACTTGCCCATGCCCGGCTCGCCGATCAGCTCGACCATGTTCCCGAAGCCCATCCGCACCGGCCCGAGGGCGGCCGAGAGGATCGCCAGCTCGCGCTCGCGGCCGACGAACGGCAACCGGCGCTCGGGCTCCGCGGCGGTCGCGCCGGAGACGGCCGCCACGTCGAACGCGATCACCGGCTCGGCGATCCCCTTCAGCGTGAGCGGCTCGAGCTCGACCGTCTTGAAGCTGCTGCGCGAGCGCTCGAGCAGGTCGGCCGTGGTCAGCACCTGGCCGGGCGCCGCCTTGCCCATCAGCCGCGCCGCGAGGGCCGCCGTCTTGCCGAGGATCGTGTAGGTGCGGCGGAACTGCGCGCCGACCTGGCCGGCGAAGACGCGCCCGCGGGCGGTGCCGATCCGGAGCGGCAGCTCGGTGGGCAGGTCGCCGATCCCTCGCGCCGTGCGGAGGATGCGCTCCTCGTCCTCGCCGGCTGTCTCGGGCGCCCCCGCGACGAGGATCATCTTGCCGCCGTCGGCGTCGATGTCGGTCTCGAGGAAGGTGACGCCGTGCTCGTCGGCGACGCGCTGGGCGCCGGTGACGAGCTCGTCGAGCGCAGCCGCGACCCGTTCGGCGCCCGACTCGGCCAGCAGCCGGTCGACGCCGCCGAAGTGCACGAACGCGACCGAGGCCTGACGGTGCTCCGACTCGGCCCGGCCGTCCGCGACCACACGGCGGATCGGCGCGGGCACGCAGCCGGCGAGATCGATCCCCTCGAGCGACGGCAACGGCTCGACGCCGCCGCCCGCGCCCGCCTGCGCCTCCAGCAGCCGCCCGCCCGCTTTCGCCTCACCGAGGACGTCCTCCGGCAGCGCCGCCGCGGTCTCGTCGCTGACGAGGATCTCGCCGGCCTCCGCACCGGACTCCATCTCGACCGTGCGTGTGACGCCGGGCCCGGTCAGCAGGAGCTCGCGATGCGACTCCCCGACCAGGAAGAAGTCGTAGGTATCCGCGTGGATGCCGACGTGCATCTTCAGCGTCACCGGGCCGACCGAGGTCTGCGGCTCGCCCAGGTCGTCCAGCGCCTGGCGCATGCCGAAGGAGGCGTCGCAGGCGCGGGCCGCATGGTCCTCGCCCGTGAAGAAGAGGAGCAGCGCGTCGCCACCGAACTTGAGCAGCCCGCCGCCCGCGGCGTAGGCGACGTCGAGCAGGCGCTCGAAGGTGCGATTCATCACGTCGGTCACCTCTTCGGCGCCGAGCTTGCCCTTCTGGGCGAGCCGCTCGTTCAGCGCCGTGAAGCCTGAGATGTCGACGAAGGCGAGCGTGCCCTCAAGCCGCCGGTGTTTGGCGTCGGGGTCCGCGCGCAGCCAGTCGACGACGACCCGCGGGACGAAGGGCGTCAGGTCGACGGACGATGGACTGATCTCAGGAACCGCGGTCACGAGCCCTCCGGGCGCCTGCATCGCGACCCCCCGGCGCCGCTGACGATTGTTGCACGGTTGACAATCTCCGCCAACGTCGTAGATTTGGCGCGGGGGAAGGCACCAACCGGGGGAGAGGCACTGATGGGGAGTAGTACTGCGGCAAGGTTGCGCGGACGGAGCCAGCGGCTGCATGTGCTGGCGCTTGCGGTTGCACTAGTAATCGTCATCGTCGCCACCGGCGCCCAGCACGCGTTCGCCGAAGGCGGCCCGTCGGTCCAGGTGACGGCGCCAACGGCCGGCTCGACTCTCTCCGGAACCGTTTCGGTCGCCGCGACAGCGACCAGCGACGTCGGCATCAACCGTGTCGAGTTCTCCTACTTCGACGGCGCGACCGGGAAGACGTTCGACCTCGGTACCGACACCACTGCGCCGTACACGACCTGCTTCGACACCACGAGAGTTCCGAACAGCGCACCGCTCAACGCGACGCTCTACGCGACCGCGTTCGACTCCACGGGGGCCCAGACGAAGGTGGGGAACGGAGTCAACGTCTCGAATCCCGTCGGAGGCTCGGGCGAGCCCACCTCGGGAGGATCGCTCCAGCCGTGCAGCGTCTCGGTGCGCCTCGGCGCCGGCACGTCGAAGACGATCCCCGCCTCGCTCCACCTGGACGCGCTCCCGCCGAAAGCGGACATCCTGCTGGCGTTCGACACCACGGGCAGCATGGGCCAGGCGATCACCGACGCCCGTCACGACGCCGACCAGATCGTCTCGGACGTGCAGCAGAAGATTCCGGGCGCGCGCTTTGCGATTGCGGACTTCAAGGACTACCCGAACCTCTATGGGCAAGCGAACGACTACCCGTGGCGGGTCGATCAGGACTTCACGACAAATTCGCCGACGTCGCCGTGCAGCGACGGCCCGTCGGCCCTCGTCAGCGAGATCGACTGCGCGCTGAACAGCTTGAGTGCGCCGGCGGGCAGCGGGGGCGACAACCCCGAGTCGTACGACCGGGCGTTCTTCGAGGCGTACTCGAGCGGCCAGCTGCATTGGGCCGCCGGAGCGTCGCGCTTCATGGTCGTGCTCGGTGACGCGCTCCCGCACGACCCCGCGATGCACGCCTCCTTCGATGCGTGTCCGAGCACCCTGGGAGTCGACGTCGGCCGCGACGGCGCTGTCGGCGGCGGTGACGATCTGAACACGCTCGACGTGCTCAACGGCCTGAAGACGAATCACACCAACCTCTCGTTCGTCACCTACAACCCACAGGGGATTACCTGGGACGGGGGGACGCACACGACGTTCGGCTGTCAGTCCGAGCTCGCGAGCTACACGGGCGGCAGCGCCGTGACCCACGGCACCGACACGGCAACGCTCGAGAACCAGATCGTCGGCTTGATCGACTCGTCAGCCTCGCACGTGGATCAGCTCGCGTTGAACGTCACCAACACTGCGAAGCCCGACAGCGCGGGCGAGCTGACGCCGGCCGACTGGGTTTCGTTCAAAGCCTGCCCGTCGATCGAAGGCGAGTGCTCGGCCGTGACGGGGCCGGCGACTGCTCCGGTGGACCTCGACCTCCAGGAAACGGTCAACGTGCCGGCCGGCTCGCCGCTCGGCACCTACCGCTTCCGCGTGACGGCCGTCGCGGACGGTTCGGAGCGTGCGCGGCAGGACGTGGTCGTAACGGTCACCAACCAGGGCGTCAGCGCTGTGGCGATGTCCGCGGACGAGACGACGATTCCGGCCGGTTTGAAGAACGTGCCGCTGGGGTCGATCCCCCCAGCGCGTCTGGCCGTCCTGTCGCCAGACCCGAGCTCGACCGGCCCGGCGGGATCGACCGGCGCGGCCGGTTCGATCGGGACCGCGGGCTCGATCGGCACCGCTGGCTCGATCGGCGCGGTCGGCTCGATCGGCGCGGCGGGCTCGATCGGGACGGCAGGCTCGATCGGCGCGGCAGGCTCGATCGGCGCCGTCGGGTCGATCGGCACCGTCGGGTCGATCATGTTCAAGACGATCGGGACGGCCGGCTCGATCGGCGCCGTTGGCTCGATCGACACGACCACGATCCCGAACGGCGGCGGGGTGCTGAGGAGCATCTTCCTCTCGCAACTTCCGCTCGCGGGCGCCACCTGGGCGGACATCCTCGACGGCACGCCGCTGGCGCTGCAGCCCCTGCAGGCGATCAGCTTCTACGACATGGCTACCTACGGCGGCACCGGCACCGGCGGCACGACGCCGTGGCAGAAGTTCGCCGTCCTGCCGCTGTCCAAGGTGCCGTTCATGACCTCGCTCTGGCGCACGGTGCCGCTCGGCACGCTGCTGCTCGGCAACACGCCGCTCGCGCAGATCCCGACGCCGCTCGACGCGAACGGGAATCACTACCCGGACTGGGCGACCGCCATCCGGCAGAGCGGTGGCGATCCGACCGACGTTCGGCCCGCGACGAACACCGCCTTCGGGGTCGCGATCGCGGGCGATCTGGGCACACCGAACCTGGGCTCGATCTCCGTCAGCTCGATCGGCACGGCCGGCTCGATCGGCACTGCCGGCTCGATCGGCGCTGTCGGCTCGATCGGCGCTGTCGGCTCGATCGCGGTGCGAGCGCTCGACTTGCAGATGACCCCGCTCGGCGCGGTGCCGCTCGGCGCCGTCGGCTCGATCGGCAGCGCCGGCTCGATCTGCGTCGCCGTCTGCCCGGGCGCGACGCTCGGCGACGCCTCGGCGGCGAATGCTCTTCGGCCGGACATCACGCTGGCGCAGCTGCTCGCCGCGCTACAGCCGCCGTACGACACGCTCACCGTCTCGATCGGCCAGCTGATCCAGGCGATGCTGACCACGTCCGACTACCCGTGGGAACAGATCGCGATCCAGGGCCTCCAGGACGTCGCCGGGATTCCGCAGAAGGTGCACTACCACGTCGACTTCGACTTCGACTGCGCGGCCGCTTCGAGCTTCTCGGTGCGCGTGCACCTGCCGCCGGGCTTCTTCCCGGTCGCCGGGTCTTCGACGCTGCTCTACGGCGCCGCAGCCGCGCTGCCGCTCGCCGATCCGAGCGGCGCGCCGGACCAGCCGACGTGGGCGAACGTCAATCCAGGCCCGTGTCCGGAGATCGCCACGACGAAGCACGTACGGCTCAACTTCGCCGCGCACTCGGGGCTGACGCTCGGCGCGAAGACATCCGACGTCGCGGTCGACGTCAACGACAACACGTACTCCGCCTCTGGCCAGGCACCCGTCACCGTCACGCAGCACTGGGAGCCAAACGACGACAAGACGACCGCGCAGACGAGCGCGCCGCTGATCGCCAAGGACTCGCTCGTCGTCGGCCACATCGCGACCTCGGGCGACATCGACTTCTACCGCCTTCCGCTTGACGGGATCGCCCCGGGCTCGAAGGTGACCGTCTTCTTGAAGGTGCCCGGCGACGGGACCGACCTCGACCTGGCTTTCAACAAGCCGGACGCCCCGGCGATCGGCACGGCCGGCAGCATCGGCACCGCCGGCTCGATCGGCACGGCCGGCAGCATCCCGATCGAAGACCCCGGCGCCGGGGTCGACAGCTCGAGCCTCGCGCTGCAGCCTGACGCGCAGTCCGATTTGGGCGCGGCCGCGATCGGCGCGGCCGGCTCGATCGGCACCGCCGGCTCGATCGGCACCGCCGGCAGCATCTCGGCCAATCGCGGGTCGGTGAACGAGGCCACCCAGATCGTGACGCACGGCGAGACGGGCAACGCGGTCATCGGCGTCAGCGGCTACAACGGCGCGTTCAGTCCGCAGAACTACGTCCTGCGCGTGAAGGTGACGCCGCCGCCACCACAACTGCCGTGCGACCCGATCGCCGGCATGAACGCGGCCACGCCGGGGACGCTGCCGTCGGTGAACTCGCTGCCGACGAGCACGAAAGCGCTCTTCCTGGTCAACCGCCAGCGCATGGTCGGCCTCTACGGGGCGACGCGCACCGACCTGCTGCTGAACGGCGGCACCACGTCGCCGCTGAACCAGGTCGCCGCGATGGCCGGAGCCGCGGTGCTGCCGGTCGACGGCAGTCTTGCCGTCCGCACCGCGTACGGCCAGTGGGACCAGAACCCGTGCAACCTCGAGAACGCGAACAAGGTCGTCAGCTCGATCAACGACCTCGTTGCGCCGTACCGCGCGCGGCTGACGAACCTCAAGTACGTCGTCCTCGTCGGCACCGACCAGGTCGACCCGTACTGGCGCCAGCAAGACCTGACGAATAGCGCGCCCGAAGTCGACGAGGCGAGCGACCTCTTCTTCACCACCCGCAACCTGACCAAGGGGAACTCGATCTACGCCACGGCCGCGCAGAACTCGATCCTCACCGATGGCGCGTACGGCCACTTCATGCGCACCAACTGGCTCGGGCACGACATCCCGCTGCCGCAGATCAGCGTCTCGCGCATGGTCGAGACGCCTGAGGACGTCAACGCACAACTGCGTCAGTTCCTGAGTGTCCAAGGAGTGCTCAACCCGCAGTCGGCGGTCACCACGGGCGACCAGTTCTTCGAGGACGGCGCCCAGGCGGCCTCCACTGCGCTCGCCGCGCAGTTCCCGGGGCTCGCCAACTCGTTCCTCGGGACGACGCCGGCGCCGTGGGACAAGGCGGCGGCTCTGAGCAACTTCTTCAACAAGAGCCCGGTGCCCGACATCGGCGCGATCTGGGCGCACTACAGCCAGTGGCTCGCGCAGCCGGCGTTCCTGCCGCCCTCCTTCGGCCCCAACGACTTCGTCACGTCGGCGAACGTGACCAACCCGGTCAGCGGCCGGCTGCTCTTTACCGTGGGTTGCCACGGCGGACTCAACGTCCCGGACACGCTGCTGAGCGATCTCGGGACGCAGAGCACGGACGTGCAGCGGCGCTTCAAGGATTGGGCGCAGACGTACAGCGCCGGCGCCGCGGCCGTCTACGTCGCGAACACCGGCTTCGGCTACGGGGACACGGACGTCTCGGACCTCTCCGAGCGGCTGTACGACCACTTCGCGAGCAACCTGAACACCGGCGGGACGATCGGCGAGCAGTGGGTGCGCGCGCTCCACCAGTACTACGCCGAGCCGTCCAACTACGACGTCATCGACGAGAAGGTGATGATCGAGGCGAACATGTACGGCCTGCCGTTCTACAGCTTCGGCGGCACGCCGCAGCACACGCCGCCTCCGGTCACGCCGCCGACGCACGCGGTCGAGGGCGGCGTCGACACGGCGCACCTTCCGGCGGTCAGCGGCTTCAACATGCAGTCGAATCCGGCGAGCGGCGGCACCTCGCTCTTCTACAACCCGCTGCGGCCGGACGGCACGACGTTCACCGACGGCGGCGTTCCCTACACGCTCGGCACGCTGTCGGTCTTCTACCGGCCGGCGCAGCCCACCGTGTCGCGTGACGTGACCGTGCCCGGCACGAGCGCGCACGGTGTCTGGGTGCGGAGCCTGCAGACCCACACGATCGATGGCGTCAAGCCGTACAAGCCGTTCCCGCTCGTCGCGTCGAAGAACGAGAAGCCGGTCAAGGACTTCCAGAACATCTTCTTCCCGGCGGCCGCGGCGAACGTCAACCGCGACGTCGCCTTCGGCGTCCAGCATGACACGGCCGTCATCAACCTCGGCCGCTTCATCCCGAACCAGACGGGCGACCTCACGAAGGGCAACGAGCAGGTTGTCGACAGCATCGGCGTCGACGTCGGCTACTCGAACTCGACCGACTACGTGCCGCCGACCATCTTCCAGACGAGCGCGGTGCAGAACGGGAACCAGATCACCGCCTTCGTCCGCGTCGCCGACGACGTCGGCCTCAGCCGCGTCGCGATCCTCTACCACGAGTTCGAAAGCGGCGTCTGGAACCTCGTGGCGCTCGACCACGCGAGCGGTGACCTCTGGACGAAGACCTTCACGATCTCGAACACGAATCCGATCCAGCTCGACTCGCAGGCGATGGACGTGAACGGCAACGCGTCGTTCAGCGCCAACAAGGCCGTGACCTTCCAGTCGGTGCCGGACAGCGCAGCGGGGCGCCCATCGGTCACGATCGATGCGCCGACCCAGACGCCCGACGTCGGCGGCGTGTTCACGCTCAACCAGCAGGTGCACACGCAGTTCGCGTGCTCCTCGACCACCACCGTCATCAGCTCGTGCAACGGCGCCACCGACGGCGGCCCCGCCGGCAACAGCGGCGGCCTCCTCGACACCAGCAAGCCCGGCGTGCACACCTTCACGGTGGCGGCCGAGGACGCCGCCGGGAACTCGGCGACGAAGACGGTGAGCTACACGGTCAAGTTCGTTTTCGGCGGCTTCCAGTCACCGGTGAACAACGCGCCGACGTTGAACACCACCAACGCCGGCAGCACCGTGCCGCTGAAGTGGACGCTGCTCGACGCCGCCGGTGGGGCTTACGCCAACGTGAGCGCGATCCGCTCGATCTCGTCCAAGCTCATGCGTTGCCCGAACGCCACTACCGATCCCGTCGGCGACACCAGCGCCATTCCAATCGGGACAACCGGCGTCGCCGGCGTCACCGGTGGCGTGTTCCACTTCAACTGGTCGACGGACAAGAAGTGGGCTGGAAGCTGCAGGCGCCTGACGGTGCTGCTCGCGGACGGCTCCACGCCGTACGCAGACTTCCAGTTCAAGTAGTCCAGACCGGGCTCGCCGACCACGCCTCGAGGCGGTCGACTGCCTCGCGCAGCTCGTCCGCGGTCAGGCGGAACGGCTCGGCGTAGGGCACCTGCGCAACGGCCGCGGCGGGATTGCGGCCCTCGATCGCCTCGAGAACGTAGCGGACGGGCAGGCCGTGCGCGACGACCAGTGCCGACGTCTCCGGCCGCGCGAGGATCGTGCGGTAGGCCCGCACGTAGCGCGCGACCGTTTGCGCGCGGCTCTCGCCGCCGGGGCAGACGTCCTTCGGCCCGTGTGAGTGCGCCCACGCGCGGTATTCGACGAGCGGCCGGCCCTCGAATTCGCCGAAGCGGATGTCGTTCAGGTCGGCGAGCACGAGCCTCGGCACGTCGCGCCCCTCCAGCGCGAGCTCTGCGGTCTCCTGCACGCGCGCGAACTCCGACGTGACGCAGAGGTCGATCGGCTCGTCGGCGAGCTGGAGCCCGAGCCGTCGCGCCTCCTCGCGGCCGGTCGCCGTCAGGACGACGTGAGCGGCTGGATCGCCGTTCGTGATGCCCGCGACGGAGCGCTCGCTCTCGCCATGCCGGGCCAGGACGACGCGATCCACGAATTCACCCTATCGGGGGAGGGTCCTAGTCCTGCTGTTGCCGACAATGTGCCTACAGGCAACGCGGGCCGCCTTCGAAGTCTCGCCGCAGGGGCTGGAGGAAAAATATGCTCGCCGCATAGGCTCGCGTCATATATGAACGGCCTCCTCCGGGAGGCCGTTCTCTTTTGCGAGAGCGGGCGGCGGGGATCGAACCCGCATAACTAGCTTGGAAGGCTAGGGCTCTACCATTGAGCTACGCCCGCGGGCGCTGCGAAAGCGTAGCCCCTCCTGCGGAAGCCGTCCGACCGTCGCGTGATGCTGGCCCGGTGATTCCGGAGCGTCTCGTCCGGTTCCGGCTACGGACCGTTCTCTCGCTGCTGCTGATCATCATCGCGGTCGCGGTCGTGCTCGAGGTGATCTGGATTGCGCGCCACGTGCTCGTGTGGATCGCGATCTCCCTCTTCCTGGCGCTCGCGCTCAACCCGGCGGTCGAGTGGCTCCAGCGCCGGCGCGGCCTGCAGCGCCGCGGGGCGGCGGCGGCGGTCGCCTACCTCTTCGCGCTGGCCTTCTTCGTGGCCGTCGGCTTCCTCTTCGTGCCGACGCTCGTCCACCAGGTGAACGACTTCGTCAACAAGCTGCCGGACTACTCGCACGACGTCACCCACGGCCGCGGGCGGCTCGGCTTCCTGGAGACGAAGTACCACATCCAGGAGCGGATCCAGAAGGCGATCAGCAACGGCGGCGCGACGAAGGTACTGGGCCTCTCGGGTGTCGCCCTCTCCGTCGCCAAGAGCGTGATCTCGATCGTCGTCGCCACGGTGACGATCCTCTTCATGACGTACTTCATGCTGCTCGAGGGCCCGAACTGGGTCGAGCGCTTGTTCAGCCTGCTGCCCGAGCGCTCGCGCCCGCGCTGGCACAAGGTCGCCCACGACATCTACCGGACGGTCGGCGGCTACGTGACCGGCAACCTGCTGATCAGCCTGATCGCCGGCACCCTGACGACGATCGTCCTGCTGGTGCTGGGCGTGCCGTATGCCGTTGCGCTCGGGCTGATCGTCGCGATCCTCGACCTGATCCCGCTCGCGGGCGCGACGATCGCCGCGATTTTGATCGGGATCGTCGCCTTCATCCACTCGATCCCGGCGGGGATCATCGTGATCGTCTTCTTCGTCCTCTACCAGCAGGTCGAGAACCACGTCCTGCAGCCGGTCGTCTACGGCCGCACCGTGCAGCTCTCGCCGCTCGTGGTGCTGATCTCGATCCTGATCGGCGCCGAGCTGGCCGGGATCATCGGCGCGCTCGGCGCGATCCCGGTCGCCGGGTCGATCCAGGTGGTCGTGAACGACTGGCTCGCGCACCGACACGAGGAACCCTCGGCCGCGCTCTGATCCCCCATTCGAGGCATTGCCGCCCGCCGCAGGTGGGCCGATCGCCGGAGGATGGGGAACACGAGGAAACTCGCAGTTCTCGCCGCGTTGCTGGTGGTCGCGGTCGTGCCGTCGACCGGCGCGGCGCGCACGCCGAAGGCGCCGCAGATGGTGCAGCTGCAGACCGCGCTGCTCGCGCAGATCAACGTCTTCCGCGCCACGCACGGCCTGACGCGCCTGAAGTCCAACGACGCGCTCACCGGCGCCGCGGACGGCCATTCGGCGCAGATGGCGAAGCTCGGCTACTTCAGCCACAACTCCGCCAACGGGCAGTCGTTCTCGCAGCGCCTCGCGCAGGTCTACTCGCCGCGCGGGTTCCACAACTGGACGGTCGGCGAGAACCTCGTCTGGGGCGGCCCCGAGATCGGCGCCGCGCGCGCGTTCAACCTCTGGCTTTCCAGCCCGCCGCACCGCGCCAACCTGCTGAATCCCCGCTGGCGGGAAATTGGCCTCGGCGCCGTCCACGCGACGAGCGCTCCCGGCGTCTACGGCGGCGGCGCGGCCACGATCGTCACCGCCGACTTCGGCGCCCGTACGCGCTAGTACCCTGTCGGCCTAGGCGCCTGTAGCTCAGCGGAAGAGCAACGGCCTTCTAAGCCGTGGGTCGGAGGTTCGAATCCTCCCAGGCGCATAGGTTCGATTTGCAGTCCGCGGGTAACACCACCGCGATGGGCATCGTTATCAGCCTGATTCTGATCGCCTTCGGGGCGATCCTGACTTGGGCCGTGAACACGGACGGCGGCAGCGTCGATCCTCAGGTCGTGGGTGTGATCCTGATGGTCGTCGGGCTCGTCGTCTTCCTGATCTCGCTCGTGCTCTGGCGCACCTGGTGGGGCGCCGGCTTCTGGGGCGGCGCAGGCCCAGGCCCCGGCCCGGGCTATGGCGATCCCGCGGCGCCGGGCGGCGTCGTGCGGCGCCGCGTTTACCGCCCGGCCGTGCGGCGCACGACCGAGTACGTGGAGGAAGAGCCTCCTCCGCCGCCCGCTCCGTAGGCGGCAAACGAGCGAAAGGGGTTTCCCGTGGCTGACAAGCTGCAGGGCAAGCGCGTGGCGTTCCTCGCCACCGACATGGTCGAGCAGGTCGAGCTGACCGAGCCGTGGAAGGCAGTCGAGGAGGCCGGCGGCACGCCGGAGCTGATCTCGCTCGAGGAGGGCGAGATCCAGGGTTTCAACCACTACGACAAGGCCGACACCTTCAAGGTCGACAAGACCGTCGAGGAGGCGAGCGCCGACGACTACGACGCGCTCGTGATCCCGGGCGGCGTCGGCAATCCGGACACGATGCGGGCGGACGAGAACGCCGTGGAGCTCGTGCGCCAGTTCTTCGAACAGCACAAGCCGGTCGGCGTGATCTGCCACGGCCCCTGGATGCTGGTCGAGGCCGGTGTCGTGCGCGGCCGCAAGGTCACCTCGTGGCCGTCGCTGCAGACCGACATCCGCAATGCCGGCGGCGAGTGGGTCGACGAGGAGGTCGTCGTCGATCACGGGCTCGTCACGAGCCGCAAGCCGGACGATCTGCCGGCCTTCAACGCCAAGATCGTCGAGGAGTTCTGCGAGGGCGAGCACGCCGAGCAGTCCGCCTCGGTGCAGTCGGCGGGCTAGTGGCGCGAGCGGCGCTGCTGGACGTCGACGGCACGCTCGTCGACTCGAACTACCAGCACGCGCTCGCCTGGTACCGGGCGTTCCGCCGGAGCGGGATCGTGCTCCCGCTCTGGCGGATCCACCGGCACGTCGGCATGGGCGGCGACCAGCTCGTGCCCGCCCTGGCCGGCGAGGACGTCGACCGGGAGCGGGGCGACGAGATTCGCGAGCTGCGGGGTGAGGCATTCCAGGAGCTGGTCGAAGAGATCGAGCCGCTCGAGGGCGCGCGCGAGCTGATCGCCGACCTGAAGCAGCGCGGCCTCACGGTCGTGCTCGCGAGCTCGGCGCCGCAGGACGAGCTCGACCACTACCTCGAGCTGCTCGACGCACGCGAGCTAGCCGACTGCTGGACGACCGACGACGACGTGCAGGCGACGAAGCCCGAGCCCGACCTCGTGCAGGCCGGGCTCGAGAAAGCCGGCACAAGCGACGGCGTGATGGTCGGCGACACGCCGTGGGACATCGAAGCGGCGCGCAAGGCCGGGATCGAGACCGTCTGCGTGATCACCGGCGGCTTCTCGGAGGAGGAGCTCCGCGATGCCGGTGCGGCAGGGGTGTTCGAGTCCGTTGAGGAGCTACGGCAGCACCTCGACGAGATCTTTGCGTAACGCCAGCGGGGCCCCGGCCGTTCTATCAACAGATCTTGTCAGCGACCTGACGGGAGGTGGATATGTACATCGGACTCGGCACCCTGCTCGTGATCGTGCTGATCGTCCTGCTGCTCATCTACGTGTTCTAGAGCAGCCACCTGCCTCAGGTCGCTGACGGCCGCCGCCCCGTGCGGCGGCCTCAGTGTCCCGGCGCAGCCTCAGACAGGCGACTTGCGAACTCGTACAGGTTGCCGTCTGGCGCGCGAACGTGAATCCACTCCCAGGTGCTGTCGTGCGCGGTGGCGCCCACGACCTCGACGCCAGCAGCCTCGAGCTCGCGACGGGCGGCATGCACGTCGTCGACCTCGAAGAGGGGGACGGGTCCGTTCGCATGTTCGCCGAAGAAGCCGTAGTACCGGTCCCCGGGAGCCATGACCTGGATCTCGTCCCCTTCGGAGGTCGTGAACTCGACCGTCGT
>Ga0136846_1225118_pt1 | contig 15690 bp, 18 predicted proteins | sample HopSoiMetagenom2_FD_96841 | JGI IMG/M metagenome (GOLD analysis project Ga0136846, IMG submission 96841) | Grasslands soil microbial communities from Hopland, California, USA - 2 Assembly 2016 (version 4) | ecosystem: Environmental > Terrestrial > Soil > Grasslands | place: USA: Hopland... | reverse complement strand
TCCCTGAGCGCAACCGCGGCCGACAACGTCGGCGTCGCGGGCGTCACTTTCAAGGTCGACGGCGCCGCGGTCGCAGCCGAGGACACGACGTCGCCCTACGGACTCAACTGGGACTCGACCACGGTCGCGAACGGCACGCACACGCTGCCGGCGGTCGCGCGCGATGCGGCCGGCAACACGACGGCGTCCACGGGCGTCACCGTGACCGTGTCGAACGCGGGCGCGCCGCCGCCGGCCGCGCTCGGCGTGACGCTCTTCGGGAGCTCGACCGCCGCGAGCAACGCGGACACCAACGCGCCCGGGCAGATCGAGGCATTCGACGTCGGAACGGTAACCGCGGGCTCGATCACGCGCATGCACGTCTTCCTCGACGCCCCGCTCCCGTCGTCGGTGCTCGTCGGCCTCTACACGAACAACGCCGGCAAGCCCGGGACGCTGATGTCGAGCACGAGCGTGACCGGACCCGTTGCGGGATGGAACGACGTCGGCTTCGGCCCCGTGGCGCTCACCACGGGCCAGCACTACTGGGTCGCGCTCTTGACCCCGAGCGGCGCGGCCGTCGGCCCGCACTTCCGCGATGCGAAGACCGGCGGCGCCGGCCTCTGGATCGGCAGCCTCGGCCTCTCGGCCCTGCCGGGCGCCTGGCCTGCGGGCGGGACGCCGAACACCGACGGCCCGATCTCCGCGTACGCGACGAGCTAGCGCTCCGGCTTCCGAGCGGAGAGAAAAGCGCGCGCGAGTCGCGTGACGCCCTCGCCGTGCTCCACCTGCGGCCGCAGCGCGTCCGTGAGACGAGCCTGCTCGTCGGCAGTCAGCGAGACATGCATCGCCTCGCGCAGCGTCGGGGCGAGCGGGTTGGCCGACGAGTCGAGGAGGACGTCCCAACTGCGCACCTCCAGCGGCGGCTTCCGCGTCACCTCGGCGGTGAGCTGCAGGCGCAGGTCGACGAAGCCGGCTGCCTCGGCCAGTTGCAGCAGATCGCGCTCGTCGAAGTCGATCATCGGGGCGAGGCCGCCCGCTTCGCCCTGCACGCGGTCGATCTCCGTGACGAGCTTCGCCAGCAGGTCCTCGACGCCCGCCGTCGTCCGGAAGCCCCACGAGCTCTTGCGCTCCTCGAGGCCGAAGCGGTTGATCGGCTCGAAGATCGCGAGGCGGCCGCCGGGGCGGAGCACGCGGAAGAACTCCGCGAACGCCTGCGCCTTGTCGTCGACGTAGATCAGCACGGAACGGGTCGTCACGACGTCGGCGCTCACGTCGCCGAGCGAGGTGGCACTCGCGAGCCGGTACTCCGCGCCGTCGCCGGCGATCGCGCGGCAATCGTCGAGGCACGGCTGCGAGATGTCGCTGAAGATCACGTGCGCGCCGCGGCCGAGGGCGCCGAGCCCGATCAGGCCGTCGCCGCAGCCGACGTCGAGCAGGACGTCGCCCGGGCCGACCTCGGCGAGGTCGAGCAGCTCGTCGCGCACGGGCGCGAGCATCTGCAGCGTGCGGCGGCGCTGCTCCTCCGAGCCACCCGACCGCCGCCGGCGGAGCCACTCCGCCCAGCGGTCGGTGGTCAGCCGACGACCGCCGCCGTGTTGTCCACCAGAGCTGCGATCTCGACGAAGTCGATCCGTGGCGCGACGCCGTAGAGGCCGGTGACGCGCTCGCGCAGCTCGTCGCCGAAGAAGGCGCGCGCCGCCTCCTCGTCGTCCCACACGTAGAAGTTGACCGCCCGGTCGTTCGCCTCGTCGATGGTGAACGCCTTCAGCCGCAATCCGGCCATGCCCTCGAACGAGGGCGCCGCCTTCTCGGCGACGCCGGCGACGCGCGCCCGGTCGAGCGCGCCGTCGTACTCGAAGCTCACGATCACGCCGATCATTCGGCACCTCCTGTCGGTGCGCCGATCCTACGCTGCGAGCAGCCGCGCGCGAACCGCGCCGAGCTCCGACTCGCTCAGGCCGGCCGACGCGAGGTACGCGGCAACGCTCCCGTACTCACCCTCGAGCCGCTCGAGCACCACGTCGATCACCGACGCCGGCGCGCTGTCGGCGAGGCCGAGGCGAGCCTCGCTGCGCCCGTAATCCTCGGCGACCGTGGCGACGGGCACGTCGACGAGGCGCAGCAGGAGCGCCGCGAGCACGCCGGTCCGGTCCTTTCCGCCGACGCAGTGCACGAGGACCGCTCCCGGGCGCGCGTTCGCGACCGCGCGCACCGCAGCGGCCGTCTCCGCGCGGTTCCGCTCGAGCGCCTCCGCGTAGAGCAGGCGATAGGCCTCGACCGCCTCGGCACCCTCGATCCGCCTGCCGACATCAGTGCGGTAGTCCGGGTCGCTGTCGAAGTCGTCGAAGAGCGAGACCGTCACGTCATCCAAGCCCGGCGGGACCGACCGCGCATCGGCGCGCTCTCCGCCCGACCGCAGGTCGAGCACGGTCGTCACGCCGTAGCGCCGGGCGAGCTCCCAGCCGGCCTCCGTCAGTCGCTCCACGTTGTCGGCGCGCACGACGGCCCGACGGGCGACCACGACGCCGGCCGCGGTTCGCAGCCCGCCGAGGTCGCGCACGTTCACGCAGTCCGGCCAGTCGAGGTCGCGCGCGGGCACGGCGCGAGATCCTACGCAACCGCAGTTGGGATCTACGCGGCGGCGGGCTGATGGGCATCCAGGGTGCGCAGCGCGCACGGCTCCGGATACCCGAAGTAGAAGCCCTGCGCGCTGTGGCAGCCGAGGCCGCGGACGATCTCGTGCTGGGCGCTCGTCTGGATGCCCTCCGCGATCAGCCGCAGCCCGAGCGCGTTGCCGAGGTCGACGATCCCACGAAGGAGCACGAGGTCGGCCGTGGTCGACTCGATCGCCGCGGTGAAGCTGCGATCGATCTTGACGATGTCGACCGGGAGGCGCTGCAGGTACGAGAGCGACGCGTACCCCGTGCCGAAATCGTCGAGTGCGAGGGTGATGCCGCTCGTCTTCAGCGCCGCGAGACGCTGCTGCGTGTGCTCGCCGGAGGCGAGCAGGACGCTCTCGGTGAGCTCGAGAATCAAGCAGTGCGGCGCGAAGCAGGAGTCGGCGAGCGCCTCCTCGACGTCCGCCGCGAAGTCCGGATGCTCGAGCTGCACGGCCGAGACGTTGACCGACATGTTCAGCTCGCGTCCCATCTCCTCGCAGAGCTGCGCGCCGTAGCGGCACGCCTCCGCGAGCACCCACTTGCCGAGCGGGATGATCAGCCCGGACTCCTCCGCGAGCGGGATGAAGTCGAGCGGCGCGACCTTTCCGTCGACGGGATGCTGCCAGCGGAGCAGTGCCTCGTAGCCCATGATCTCGTGCGCCTCGAGGTCGATCACCGGCTGGTACTCGAGCGTGAACTGGCCGATGTCGACCGCCTCGCGCAACTCGCTCACCCGACGCGAGCGCTCGGTCGCGAAGGTGTCGAGCTCCGCCTCGAAGAACGCGTACCCGCCGTTGCGCTGCGCCTTCGCCCGGTACATCGCGGCGTCGGCCTCCTGCAGCATCGCCGCGACGTCGAGGCCGACCGAGATACCGATGCTCGCGCTCACGAGCACACGACGGCCCTCCAGCTCGATCGGCGCGCGGATCGCGTCGAGCAGCCGTTCCGCGACGCGCACCGCCTCCGAGGCCTCGCCGATCGCCGGCACGACGATGGCGAACTCGTCGCCGCCGAGCCGCGCTGCAGCGTCGCCGGCGCGCAGGGTGTGCTGGATACGCGCGCCGAGCGTCGCGAGCACGCGGTCGCCTACGGGGTGTCCCCACTGGTCGTTCACGTGCTTGAAGTCGTCGACGTCGAGAAAGAGCAGCGCCGTCTGCTGGTCGCGCCCCTTGCGGATCGACACCGCGTGCTGGAACTGCTCATGGAAGAACGCGCGGTTGGCGAGCCCGGTGAGCGTGTCGTAGAGCGCCAGCTTCCGCAGCTGTTCCTGCGCGTCGCGCTCCGCCGTGATGTCGAGCAGGTATCCCTGCAGATAGAGAGGCGCACAGTCGTCGTCGAGGACGATCACGCCTTCGTCGCGCACCCACACCACGCGACCGTCCTTTGCGATCACGCGGTACTCGACGCTGAGCGGCTGGTGGGTGCGATGTGTGTGCGCGTGGGCTGCGAGGACACGATCGCGGTCCTCCGGATGGAGCGCCCGGACGAAGAGGCCCATGTCGGAGGCCCACTCCGCGGTCGTGTAGCCGAGCAGCGGCTCGACCTGCCTGCTCGTGAAGATGTTCGAGCTCTCCGCGTCGAGCGCGTCGACGTACACGACCAGCGGGAGCTGCTCGATCAGGGTCCTGTAGCGCCGCGCGTCGTCGTCCGTCGCCGGACGCGACGCGGCGTGCCGCGCCTCGCCGCAGAAGGTCACATCGAGAGAATTGACCGAAATCGGGCTGCGCGGCTCCCCCCATTGGGGGATCCGAACCACTAGCTCTGGCGACGCGCGCTGGGCGTGAGGGCCGACTGCCGCGGCTGCTGCGGCTCCGACGCCCACACCTCGACGCGCCGCTCGAATCGCAGCGTCGGACCGAGAAGACCGAGGCGGCGCGCGAGGCGTAGGCGAAGGTAGCTCATGGCCCTGTTATCGACCGTCTGGCGGCGGTCCTAACTAGCCGATCGGCTAATTCTGTCGGCGAGCCCGCCGAGGGCGGCAACCGCCTCGTCGTGGCCCGCGCCGCCGAGCGCGGCGAGCGCCGAGGCGGCGAAGGCGGCGTCCTCGATCGTCGCTGCCGGGTGCTCCTCGAGGTAGCGCCGCAGCCAGCGGGCGGCGACGCGGGAGCGGCGGCGCGGGTCCTTGAGCGCGATCAGCGCCGTCAGGTCGAGCGCTTCGAGCAGGCTGATCCGTCCCATCTCCCGGGCCGTCACCTCGGCGACGACGAGATTGCCGCGCGAGACGGCCCGCTGGAAGATCGCCCTCGGCCGGCCGGTGGCGGTGATCGTCGACTCCTCCCCGGGGCCGGGACGCCCGCCAGCCTAGATGAGCGCTCTAGTCGCCGGCCGGGCCCCGGTAGGTGAGCCAGCGGAGGAGGCCGCCGAACTCACGCGCGAGGCAGTCGGCGCAGTACGTCACGAGCGTGGTCACGCCCGGGGAGTCGGGGTCGTCGATCCGGAACACGGACCAGCCGAGCTCGAACGACTCGGACGTCTTCCGACACTCCGTACAGGCCAGCATCCCTGGATTCTCGCGCCCTTGCGGGACACCTGCCACTGGCCGGTCGTCTAAGAAGTGAAGGACGTCAGCGCGCGCGCGGGGAGGGTTCGCGGTCGTCGAGCAGACCGTGCTCGCGCGCCCAGCGGCTGGCTCCGGTGCGGTTGCCGACCCCGAGCTTGCGGTAGATGTTCGAGAGGTGGAACTTGACCGTCTGGTCGGTCACCCACAGCTGCTTCGCCATCTCGCTGTTCGACAGCCCGTCGGAGACGAGGCGGAGGATCTCCAGCTCGCGCGGCGTGAGCAGGCCGGCGGCCGCGCCGTTCGCGGCCGACGCCCGCGGGCCGGGCCGGGCCCCGCGCGGCACCTCGAGGTGGATCGAGTCGGAGAGCAGCACGTGCACCGCGCCCGCGAGGTCGTTCGGATCGGTCGCCTTGCCGACGAAGCAGACGGCGCCCGAGTCGAGCGCGCGCCGGATGTTCTCCTCGTCGTCGGTGGCGGAGACGACGATCACCCGCGTGCTGGGATGGCGCTCGCGCAGCTGCTCGAGGCACTCGTAGCCGTCGAGACCGGGCATCGCGAGGTCGAGGAGCACGGCGTCGGCCTCCACCGTCTCCATGAGCTCCATCAGGTGGTCGCCGCGGCTCGCCGTCCCGACGACCTCGATCCCCGCGCGTTCGACCGCGGCTCGCAGCGCTTCGACAAATAGGGGATGATCGTCGACCAGAACGACGCGTGTCACGACTTCGTCTCTCTCCGCAGTATCCGCAGTACAGGGACAGCCGAAGCATCAGCGCTCGGCTGTAATCAATATATCTACGCCTCCTGCACGAAAAGAGCAAGCTTCTTTCGGGACGCGATGACCCAGGAACCGGCCGAGCCCCAGCAGCGCCCAGCGTCGAGGCGGCGCAAGTACCGGCGCCTGCGCACCCTCCAGCGGGCCGGCCTGCTGGCGCCGCTCCTCAAGCTGCAGCGGAAGATCGAAGGGCGCTAGGGGTCAGGCCGCGATCGCGCGGAGGTCGCCCAGGGCGCGGCCGAGCAGGTTCTCGCGTAGGTCGAAAAGGCCCGCCCAGAGCGAGCCGGCGTCGATCGTCGACTGCCAGCGGACAGTGGAGGACAGTCCTTCGAGCGCCCGCACGAGCACGGCCAGCTCCAGGTAGGCGGCCGCGATCCGGTGCGGAGCGACCTTCACGCCGGCCCGGTCGAGCACCGGCTGCCAGTCGACGAGCTCGCCGCGGCCCGGCTCGCCGAACCACGACCGGCCCTCCGCGAGGTCCGCCTCGAGCTCGAGCAGGTAGCGGCCGAGCGGTTCCTCCAGCCCGGCGAGCGCCGTCTCGACGCGGTCGGCCGCCCGGCGCAGCGCGGCCTGACGCCTGCCCGGCGTCGAGGGGTCTGCGTCGCCGCGCTGCCAGCGCTCGAGCAGCCGGCAGAACGCGAGGGAGGCGACCTCGACCGCGAGCAGCTGGTTGATCAACCGCCGCGCCGTCGACTCCTCGACCGCGTGCTCGGCTATCACCGCGGCCCACTCGGGCCGTGTGCCGGTCGGTGTTGTCATAGCTCGATCACGATTGGAAGGATCATCGGACGCCGTCTCGTCCGATCGTAGATCAGCTGGCCGAGACCGTCGTGGATGTGCTCCTGCAGGAGCTTCACCTCGCGCATGTCGTCGGCGAGCAGCTCGCGCACGATGTCGGCCACTTCGCTGCGCAGCTCGGAGAAGAGCTCGTCGTCGTTCTCGGCGAATCCGCGGGCGATCAGCTCCGGCGAGGTCGCGCCGTTGTTCGCGAGAGTCGTGACGACGATCAGCACACCGTCCTCCGACATGTGGCGGCGGTCGCGCAGCGCGACGTCGGAGATGTCCCCCACGCCGAGCCCGTCGACGAACGTCACGCCGGCCTCGATCCGGTCGGCGATGCGCACGCCGTCGCGGGAGAGCTCGACGACGTCGCCGTTCTCCGCGATCACGATCGAGCCGGCGGGCACGCCGGCGTCCTGCGCGAGCCGCGCGTGCGCCGCCTGCATGCGGTACTCGCCGTGAATCGGCATCACGCCCTTCGGCCGGACCAGGCTGAGGAGCGTGCGCAGCTCCTCCGCGCGGGCATGGCCCGAGACGTGGACGGCGGCGTTCTCCTCGTGCAGCACCTCTGCCCCGTTCTTCGTCAGCCGGTTGATCGCGTCGTGCACGCGCAGCTCGTTGCCGGGCACGGGCCGCGCGGAGATGATCACGGTGTCGCCGCGCTCGACCTTGATCGCAGGGTGGTCGTTGTAGGCGATGCGCGTCAGCGCTGACAGCGGCTCGCCCTGCGATCCCGTGCAGAGGATCAGCTGTTCATGCGGCGGGATCTCGTCGAGGTCGGCCGGCTTGACCAGCGCGTCCTCGGGGACGTCGACGTAGCCGAGGTTGCGCGCGACGTTCATGTTGCGGCGCATCGAGCGCCCGACCACGACGATCTTCCGCCCGCAGTCGATCCCGACGTCGATCGCCTGCTGCATGCGGTGGATGTTCGAGGCGAAGCTCGAGACGAGGATGCGACCGCTGCGCGTCGGGATGATCTGGCGGAACGCCTCGCCGACCACGCGCTCGCTGCGTGTGAACCCGGGACGCTCCGCGTTCGTCGAGTCGCCGCAGAGGAGGTCGACGCCGCGGTTGCCGAGCTCCGCGAGCCGGCCGACATCGGTGCGCAACCCGTCGACGGGCGTATGGTCGAGCTTCCAGTCGCCGGTGTGGAAGACGCGGCCGGCAGGGGTGTCGATCGCGATGCCGACGGCGTCGGGGATGGAGTGCGCCATACGCACGAATTCCAGGCCGAACGGGCCCAGCGACAGCGGCCCAGCGGCGGGATCGACCTCGCGCAGCTCGGCGGCGCGCAGCAAGCCGTGCTCGTCGAGCTTCGACTTGACGAGCCCGAGCGTCAGCCGCGTCGCCCAGATCTCGTTCACCCGCACCTCCCGCATCAGGAACGGCAGCGCGCCGACATGGTCCTCGTGCGCGTGCGTCAGCAGGACGCCGAGGATGTGCTTGTCGGCGAGGTACCCGAAGTCCGGCAGGATCACGTCGACGCCGAGGTGCTCGTCGCGCGGGAATGCCATCCCCGCATCGACGATGAGGCACTGGCCGTCGAGCTCGTACACGGTCATGTTCTTGCCGACCTCACCGAGCCCGCCCAACGGAATCACGCGCAGCACGTCAGTCATTGGCCCCGCAGTCTAGGGATGCGGGCGGCCGCGAGGCTCGCTAGGCGGTGACGAGCAGCCCGAGCCGCTCGAGACAGCCGCGCACGGCGGCGATCTCGTCGCCGGTCGGCGGCGGGATCGGGAGGCGGTGGCCGCCGACGCCGTGGCCGAGCAGGTTCAGCGCTGCCTTGACCGGAATCGGGTTCGTCTGGATCTTCAGCAGCTCGTACGCGGGGTCGAGCTCGCGGTCGATCGCGCGCGCGCGATCGGGATCGCCGTTCAGGTACGTCCGCACCTGCTCGGCGACCTGCGGCCCGACCACGTGCGTGTGCACACACACGCCGCCGATCCCGCCCAGCTCGAGGAACGGCACGATCAGGTTGTCGTCGCCGGCGTAGAGGTCGAGCCCCGACTCGACGATGTGCCGGGCCTCGTCGAGATCGTCGTGCGCCTGCTTGACCGCGCGCACCGTCGGGATCTGCGCGAGCCGCGTGATCGTCTCCGGCTCGATGTTGATCACGACGCGCGACGGGATGTTGTAGACGACGATCGGCAGGTCGCTCACCTCGGCGATCGCCTCGAAATGCGCGACGATCCCGCGCTGCGGCGGCTTGTTGTAGTACGGCGTGACGACGAGCAGGCCGTCGACCTCGAGCTCGCGCGCATCCTCGGTCAGGTGCACCGAATGAGCGGTCGAGTACGTCCCCGTGCCGGCGACCACCGTCGCGTCGCCGCCCACCGCCTCGACGGCGGCGCGGATCAGGTCGAGCCGCTCGCGGTCGGTCAGTGTCGGGCTCTCGCCGGTCGTGCCTGCGACGACGACGCCGTCGGAGCCGTGGTCGACGAGATGGCGCGCGAGCCGCTGGAAGGCGTCGAAGTCGACCGACTCGTCCTCACGAAACGGCGTGACCATCGCAGTCAGGACGTTGCCCAGCATGCGCTTGATTCTACGCGCCGCAGCGCACGACGACGACCCGCTCGGCGACGCGCTGCGTCTCGCCGGCGGCGCGCAGGAACTCGGCCTCGTAGGGCCGGCCGGCGAGACCGACGTACGCGACGGGCGCGAGCTCACGCAGCCGTGCGACGAGCGGCTCGACGTTCCGCTGCTCGTAGAGCACGTCGGCGGCAAGCGCGAGGTCGTAACGCTCGCCGCGCGGCTCGCGCCAGTCCCACTGCTCGACGCGCAGCCGGATCGAATTGCGCGCCGCGTTCTCGCGGAGGAGGTCGATCGCCTCGGCGGCCCAGTCGGTCCCCGTCACGTCCGCGGCGCGCGCGGCCGCGACGAGCGACGGCAGCCCGAGCCCGCAACCGAGCTCGATCACGCGCAGCCCGGCGACGTCCGGCAGTGCCTCGGCGAGCGCCGTCGCCGCGGGCCAGAGCTCGGCCCAGTACGGCAGGAACTCGTCGTCCGCGAAGGCCTCCTCGTCGATCAGCGCCTCCGGCGACGCGGGTCGCAGCAGGTCGAGCTCGACGTCGCCGACTCGGATGCGCTCTAGGAGCACTGGAGCATCGACTCAACGCTAGCGCCGTGCCTAGACGATTCGCCAGTGGCGGCGGCGACATCGGCCCGTAACGCTTCGCCAGCGCACATCGGACGACAGAGGGAGCGGATCGTGAGGGGTCACAGGACCGCGGCTGCAGGAGTGTTCCTGCTGGCCGCGATCATCGGCAGCGCAACGAGCCTGACGGCGAACGCCGCAGCGGCCCGGCCTGCGAAAGCGCCGGTGGCTGCGGCGCCCGCCGGCGGGGCGTGGCCGGTCGTCGTGCACCCGCATGCGGCCCTCCTGCCGCTCGTCCAGCGCCGGCCGGCGATTCTCTCCCTCTCCGCCGCGCCGAAGGCGTTGCCGGCCGGCGGCGGCCGGGTCGTGATCGACCTTCGTGTGCGGAACGCACGCCGTTGCAGCGCGTCCGGGCCGGCAAGCCCGACCTCCACGTCCCGCCGGAGCGCCTCCGTGTCGTGCAGCGGGGGTCACGCGCGCCTCAGGCTGCTCGTCGGCCCGAACCGCACGCAGGCACCAGCCTCCGTTCGGTTCACCGTGCGCGTCACCGGCACGAAGGGGCCGAGCGTCCTGAAGACGGTCGCGGTCGGCGAAGCTGGCACGCCCGCGGAGGACCCCGACCCGACACCGACACCGACGCTGACTCCGGCGCCTCTGGTGATCGAGACACCGTCGCTTCCGCAGGCGATCCAGGCGACGCCGTACGCCGCGACCGTGATCGCCGCAGGGGGAACAGCCCCGTACGCCTGGACGGTGTCGGCCGGTGCACTGCCCGCCGGTATCACGCTCGGCCGGGACGGGGCGCTGTCCGGCACGCCGACCGTGGCCGGCCAGTTCGCGGTGAGCATCCAGGTGACCGACGCGGGCGGCGCGGGCGCTTCCCAGGCGGCCTCTGCGTCCTTCAGCTTGTCCGTCGCGGCGGCACCGTCACCGGATCCCACGCCGCCGCCCACACCAACGCCGCCGCCCACACCGCCCCCGCCGCCCGCACCCTCCCCGCCGCCGGTCACCGTCGACACGGAGACGAGCGCGAACTGGTCGGGCTATGTCGTCGGCGGGACGACGTTCACGGGGGCAACCGGCACCTTCAACGTGCCGACCGTGTTCCAGGCGCCGATCGACACGTTCACTTCGGAGTGGGTCGGGATCGACGGGTCGAGCAACACGAGCCTCATCCAGGCGGGCGTCGAACAGCGCTACGACCACACGCGCAACCTCGTGTTCATTCGCGCCTGGTGGGAGATCCTGCCCGCCCCCGAGACGCCGATCACGACGATGACCGTCAGGCCGGGCGACCAGATCACCGTGCTGATCGGGCAAGTCTCCGCCGGGCTCTGGCAGATCTCGGTCACGGACGACACGACCGGGCAGAGCTTCTCGATCCAGCAGACCTACACCGGCCCCGCCACCTCCGCCGAGTGGATCGTGGAGGCGCCGACCCTCGACAACGTCCAGCAGACGGTGGGCCACTACACGCCGAACGTCACCTTCACGGGCCTGCGGATCGGCGGCACGAACACGACGCTGACCCGGATCCTGATGCGACAGGCAGGCGTGATCGCCTCGACGCCGTCGGCGCTCAGCGCGAACGGGTTCACGGTCGCCTACGGCGACGCCGAGCCCTCACCGCCGTAACGCAGCGTTCAGAGGAGAGCGTCGAGGCCGACCGTCACGCCGGGCGGGAGCGAGGGGAGCCTCTCGAGTGCGAGCAGCACGCCCGCCGTATACGCCTCGCGGGTCAGCGCGTCGTGCCGGATCGTCAGCGTCTGCCCCGCGCCGCCGAGCACGACCTCCTGGTGCGCGTTGAGGCCGGGCAGACGCACCGAGTGGATCGGCACGTCACCGCCCATCCGCTCCGCCGTCAGCTTCGCCGTCCCCGACGGCGCATCGAGCTTCGCGGGGTGGTGCAGCTCGACGATCTCGGCGCGCTCCATGTGCCGGGCAGCCTCGGCGGCAAAGCGCATCATCAGCACCGCTCCGATCGCGAAGTTCGGGGCGTAGAAGACGGCGACAGGGGCGTCGGCGACCTCGTCGGGGCTCCAGCCTGTGGTGCCGACGACGCTCGGCACGCCGGCGTCGACCGCCGCCCGCACGTTCGCGAGCACCGCGTCGGGCCGGGTGAAGTCGACCATCGCGTCCGCGTCTGCGAGCGCGTCGACGAGCTTGTGGCCGGCGGCCTCGAGCCCTGGCCCGAGCACCGACCCGACCTTCCCGCTCCGCCCGTTGAGCAGGACTCTCACGCCGCGCGGGCGAGGCTGGGCGTGACGTGCTCGAGCGCCGCGACGAACCGCTCCTCGTTCGGCCCGATGGACGCGGCCGAGAGCCGGTCCGGCGCGAGCAGGGCGCCCGCGAGCTCGGAGACCGATGACGCCTCGACGGCATCGATCTCGGCGACGATCCGGTCGAGCGAGAGGAGCTCCGAGTCCGTGATCAGTGACTTGCCGAGCCGGTTCATGCGCGCGGACGTCGACTCCATCGAGAGCACGATGCGACCCTTGAGGTTCTCCTTCGCGCGCGCGAGCTCGCGGTCGGGCAGGTTCCCGCCGGCGATGTCGGCGATCTGCTCGGCGGTGATCTTCAGCGCCTCGGCGAGGTTGTCCTCGCGCGTGCCGATGTAGATCCCGATCTGCCCGGTGTCCGTGTACTGCGAGACGAACGAGTAGACGGCGTACGCCATCCCCCGCTTCTCGCGGATCTCCTGGAAGAGCCGCGACGACGCGGAGCCGCCGAGGATCGCGTCGAGCAGCGACGCGGCGAACCGGCGACGGTCGGAGCGCGAGATGCCGGGTGCGGCCAGGCAGACGTGGTACTGCTCGGTGTCCTTCTGCTGGAAGCTGAGACGAGGCTCGGGAGTCGCGACGAGCGGCGGGCGCACGTTCGGGTGCGAGCCGTTCGCGACGGCGCGGCGCTCGAGCCCGCGGGTCACGAGCTCGACCACGCGATCGTGCTCGATGTTCCCCGCGGCGGCCACGACGATGTTGCCCGGCACGTACATCGTGTCGTGGTAGCGCGCGATCGCCTCGCGCGGGATGGAGGAGATCACCTCCGCGGTGCCGATCACCGGGCGGCCGAGCGGATGGTCGCCGAACACCGCCTCCGCGATCAGGTCGTGCACGAGCTCCTGCGGCGCGTCGTCGTACATCGCGATCTCCTCGAGCACGACCTCACGCTCCGAGTCGAGCTCGGCGAAGGCGGGTGCGAAGACCATGTCGCTCATCACGTCGACCGCGGTCTCGAGGTGCTGGTCGGGGATCCGCGCATAGACGAGCGTGTGCTCGCGCGAGGTCGCGGCGTTCAGCTCGCCGCCCAGGCCGTCGAAGATCTCGGCGATCTCGACCGCGCTGTAGCGCTCGCTGCCCTTGAAGAGGAGGTGCTCGATGAAGTGCGTGACGCCGGCTTCGCGTGCGTCCTCGTCGCGCGAGCCCGCCCCGATCCAGAACCCGACGGCGGCCGAGCGGACGTGATCGAGCCGCTCCGAGATCACGCGTTCACCGGAGTCGAGCTCGGTGAGCACCCAGTTCTGCATCGGGGTAGCGTAGTGCGCGTGGCGCAATACCGCTTCCTCACGACGTGGATCTTCGACGCGCCGATCGAAGCGGTGTGGGAGCCGCTCGACGATCCCCTGCGCTGGCCGGAGTGGTGGCGCGGGGTCGAGCGCACCGAGATCCTCGCGCAGGACCACTGGCGCTCGACGTGGAGGTCGTTCCTTCCGTACACCCTGAGCTTCGACTTCCGGATCGAGCAGCGCGAGCGGCCCTACCTGCTCGGCGGCCGCGCCTCCGGCGAGCTGGCCGGCACCGGGACGTGGCGTCTCTTCGAGGCGCGCGGCCAGACGGCGTCCACGTGGGACTGGCGCGTCGGCACGACCGCCGCGTGGATGAACGCCCTCGGCCCGGTCGCGCGCCCCGCCTTCGCGTGGAACCACGGCTGGGTGATGCGGCGCGGCGCCGAGGGCCTGGCGCGCGAGCTCGGCTGCGCGCTCGTGGCCTCGAGCTGAGCTCGTGATGACTCACCACAAAGCCTTCGCCCTCGCCTGGTCGCGGCCGGCGGGCGAGCGGTCGCTCACCGGCGCCGCGCCGCAGCCGCAGCCGGTCGCGGAGTCGCCCTCAGCGGCGGTAGACGACGCTGCTGCGCGGGTCGACGAGGAGCGCAGGATCGATCCGGCTCAGTGAGAGGAGCGCCGCGCCGCCGAGCCCGGCTTCGACGCCGGCGAGGAGCGCGGCAAGCGTCGGCTCGAAGAAGAGCGCGACGCACGCGAGCGCGGCGACCGCAACCGTGCTCGGGAGCGACGCGGCGACCGCCTGCCGCCAGCGCGGTGCGAGCTCCGCGTCGGCGGGCACGTCGAGCGGCTCGACCTCCGCGCGCAGGAAGCGGGAACGCGGGTCGTTGAAGATCACGAACGTGATCCCGAGCACCCCCACCGCGAACGCGACCAGCGCCGGCGCGCGCTCCGCGCCCGCGAGCCGCGCCGCCCCGAGCAGCAGCGCCCCGAGCGCGAGCCTGATCGGGATCACGCCGATCGTGCGGTCGCGGTAGGAGTGCAGGATCACCGCGGGTCGTCGGGAAGCAGCGACCAGAGGATCGCGTCCTGCCGCTCGTCGTGCAGCCAGATCGACCGGCGCTCCACCCCTTCGCGCTGGAAGCCGCAGCGCTCGGCGAGCCGCTGCGACGCGTCGTTCTCGGGATGCGTGCGGATCTCGATCCTCCCCACCCCGCGCGTGAAGAGCCAGTCGCACAGCAGGCGCACGCTGCACGTCATCAGGCCGCGCCCTCGGCCCTCCGCCCGAGCGAGGTACGCGAGCTCGTAGTTGTCGCGATGGCGCCGGGACGCGATGACGGCGCCGAGCGACTCGTCGTCCGTAGGCGTGGTGACGCAGTAGTCGTAGCGCTCGCCGCTGTCGAAGCCGCGGCGGGTCGTGCGCAGCGTCGAGTCGAAGTCCGAGTCGCGTGGCCGCGCCGGCATGTTCAGCCAGCGGCGCACGAGCGGGTCGGCCATCGTCGAAAGAACGACGGCGCGGTCGCTCTCGCGCATCCTGCGGAGAACGACCACGCCGTCGGTCAGCGTTTCCGGCGGCTTCATGCCGCCAACGTACTACTCGCTGCGCGAGCCTTCCCGTTCGCGGTCACGGCGCGGGCCGCGACCGCCGCGGCGGTCGCCGTCGCGGCGCGGGCGCTCCTCGCGAGGCTCACGCGGCGGGGCGTTCTTCGCCCGCTCGACGAGCTCCTCGGGCGAGACGAGCTTCCCGTCCTCGTGCTTCTGGACGAGCTTCAGCCCGATCCGGCCGCGTGCCTTGTCGACCTCTTGGACGAGGACGTCGAGCACGTCGCCGCGCTGGATCACGTCCTCGATGTGGTTGACGCGACCGGGCCCGACGTTCGAGACGTGCAGCAGGCCGTCGGTGCCCTTCTTCAGCTCGACGAACGCGCCGAAGTCGGTCGTCTTCACGACCTTGCCGGTGTACTCGTCGCCGACCTCCGGGTCCTTCGTCAGCGCCGTGATCGCAGCGATCGCCGCATCGGCCTTGTCGCCCTCGGTGGCATAGATGAGGATCGTGCCGTCCTCTTCGATGTCGATCTGCACCTCGTAGTCGGCCTCGAGCGAGCGGATCGTCTCGCCGCCCTTGCCGATCACCATGCCGATGTACTCGGGGTTGATCTGGATGGTCGAGATGCGCGGCGCGTGGCCTGCGAGCTCCGTGCGCGGTGCCGAGATTGCCTGCAGCATCCGCTCGAGGATCGCCTCGCGTGCCCGCTTCGCCTGCTCGAGCGCCCGCTGCATGATCTCCCGCGAGACGCCGGTGATCTTGATGTCCATCTGCAGCGCGGTGATGCCGTCGCGCGTGCCGGCGACCTTGAAGTCCATGTCGCCGAGATGGTCCTCGGCACCCTGGATGTCGGT
>Ga0136846_1234819_pt1 | contig 15692 bp, 11 predicted proteins | sample HopSoiMetagenom2_FD_96841 | JGI IMG/M metagenome (GOLD analysis project Ga0136846, IMG submission 96841) | Grasslands soil microbial communities from Hopland, California, USA - 2 Assembly 2016 (version 4) | ecosystem: Environmental > Terrestrial > Soil > Grasslands | place: USA: Hopland... | reverse complement strand
TCGAAAAGCTCCCTCGTCCGTTGCAGAGCGCTCGCTCGATAGCAGGCAGAAGCTCCTTCCCAGCCTGGGCCTTCAGCACATATTCCTGGGCACCGCTGCCCAAGGCCGCACCTCGGATGTCCTGGTCGCTGTTCTGCGTGACAAAGACGATTCTAGAGCCAGGCGAGTTCTGCCGGATTTTGGCGGCGGCTTCAATTCCGTTTAGGCGTGGCATTCCAATGTCGAGCAGTACCACATCCGGGCGGAGTTCGGTCGCTTTCAGAACGGCTTGGAATCCATCGCACACCACGCACAAAACATTCCATTCCGGCCTGGTCCGTAAGATGTGGCAGATTTTCAATTGCCATTCCGGACGATCCTCTGCGACAAGAATACGCACAGAAGAGAGAGGGGATTCGCTTCTTGGAACTGCAATGTGACTTTCAAATTGGGGACTGTTCATGGCAAAGCTAATAATTACGAAGTATTTCGCACCGATGCAAGCGCCAAATTCTGTCAGACCAAAACAAACAGCGTCGCGGATTGCTGTCACTTCTGACAGTACAAATCGGCCGGTGATATGGAACAAACGCGCCCCTAACATCGCTTTCGGCCAGTCTGACCGCGGGAATTGCGCGGCTCCTATCTAGTGAATGCGCGAGTAGAAGGCGCCAGCACTCTCACAATTAGATTGACGAAGCTCCTGCTCTGGATGATACTCACGACATTTCATTTGGAGTTTCCTTCCCCATGACACACAATAATGCCACCTCCTGGAAAGGGGTGCGCTTGGCTCTCGCATACTTCTTTCTGGCGTTCTCCATTTTGCTTCCGTTTGCCCGGGCACAGTCGTCCGAAGATGTTCATGTTGTGCCGAGAGGTGGCTCAGACCATGCGCCGCCGACGAACTTCCCACGAACAACCGACTCCACTCCGAACACTTCCTTAAGACCGATTCGCGTTGACGTAGATTTGGTCTTAGTACCGGTGGTTGTTACTGACGCGCTGAATCGTCCAGTGGTGAACCTGACAAAACGGAATTTTGCGCTCTATGAGGGCGAGAAAGCACATGAAATCCGTTACTTCATGTCAGAGGAGGGCCCGCTCTCGATTGCGGTGCTCTTCGATGCCAGCAGGAGCATGAGCGGCAAGATCGACATGGAACGAGCGGCGATCCATGAATTCTTCCAAAACGCAAACCCTGAAGATGAGTACTTTGCAATTAATTTCTCAAACCGCCCGCGACTCATCGCAGGCCCCACAGACTCCGCCCAGGAGGTGGAAGAGAAGCTGACCTCGATAGAGCCCGGTGGGACTACGGCAATGTTGGATGCCATCTATCTGGCGGAGTCCCAATTGCGATCCGCGCGCTACCAACGCAAAGCGATTGTTATTTTTTCCGATGGAGGCGACAATACCAGCCGCTACACGCTCCGAGAGCTAAAAAAGTCGATTGAGGAGACGGATGTACAGATTTACGCGGTGGGTCTGTTCGAAACTTTCCTTTTCAGCACCATCGAAGAAAAGCTCGGAAAGAAGTGGTTGAGTGAAATCACTGACAGAACGGGTGGCCGCACCATTACGGTTCAGGACCGAGGCAAGCTTCCAGAAGCGGCGGCCGCACTTAGCCGCGAAATTCGCAACCAATACATCCTGGGATATAGCCCGTCTCTGGGTGACGGCAAGTGGCGCAAAATAAAGGTAACGGTAACCGCACCGACTGATCAGCCCCTGCAAGCCTCTTATAAAAAAGGGTACTATTCGGCCGAGAGATAAGATCTCTGCCGGCGCAAAAGAAGGGACCAGCCCTCACTGTCGATTGCACGATGCAAAAAGGAAAGCCGCTCTCTGGGGTATATCTTCGAGGGGAGAGAGCGGCTTTGTTCTGTGGTGCTAACGAGCATATAGACCCCGATTCCCTCTGCTACTGTCAAAAACGACAGGTGCCTCATTTTGTCCCCTAGGCGGATGAATCGCTCTTTAGATCTGGTGAGAATTCAGGAATTGCAGGTTTTATTTTTATCCCGCCGCCATCACGGAATCGCGGCCTGAACTAAACGGCACGCGTGCGTGGATCGTCGTGCCATCGCCCAGCCGCGACGCGATGGAGATGTGTCCATTCACCAGTTGCAGGCGCTCTCGCATGCTGATGAGCCCGATGCCGCGGCGGGTGGCGGCTTTTTGAGGGTCAAAACCAACTCCCAGGTCACTCACGGCCAATTGAATATCCTTGGCCGTACCGCGCAGCTCTACTCGAAAAGACCGAGCGCCACTGTGCTTAACGGCATTCTGCAAACCTTCCTGCAAAACACGGAACAAACAAAGGCCGATTTCCTTGGGCACGCCCTGGGGTATGCCTGTGTGCCTGAAGTCAATTTCCACATGCTGTTGATCGGACAACTCTTTGCAGAAGCTCCTCGATGCCGCCACGATCCCCAGATACTCGAGTTTTGAAGAGTGGAGCCGGTGCGACAGAGCTTGGATGTCGTACCCTAAATCGGAAAGCCGCTGCTGTACTTGGCGAGTGTGATCGTGGAAGTCAACTGCACTCTCTGGAAGTTGTTCATCCCACCGATTCACCTCGACTTGTAATAGTGCGAGCCGTTGGTTGATATCGTCGTGCAGCTCTCTCGCGAGCCAGGTGCGCTCCTCTTCGTGCGCTTCGATTAGCCGGCGGCCGATCGTCGCCATCGCTTCCTCGGCGAGCTTTCGATCCGTAACATCCAAGCAAGAACCGATGTAGCCCGTGAAGGTGCCGCCCGGACTAAATCTGGGGACGCCGTAGTCGAGAATCCAGCGATACTCTCCATCTTTTCGCCGCAGCCGGTACTGCAATTCAGTCGGCGCTCTTCGGTTGAATGCTTCGGTGTAGGTTTGAAGACAGCGCTCCGCATCCTCCGGATGGAGTCCGTCCAGCCACCCGTCGCCAAGTTCCGCCTCAAGCGGCCGCCCTGTGAAGTCCAGCCACGTCTTGTTGACGTAGCTACATTTGCGGTCCGTCCCGGCCGTCCAGATCATCACTGGGGCGGTATTTGCAACCAGACGGAAACGCCTCTCGCTTTCGCGCAGCTGGGATTCCGCAAGTTTTGCCTTTGCCCTCAGCCATATCAGCGCGAGAATTAGCACCGTTTCGCCGAGGATCAGAACAATCCCGCCAATCATGTACTGCTTGTGGGATTCCCAAATGGTGGCCGGCCGATTGAGGACGATGCTGCCAGCGGGAATGGCGCTCTCATTGAGTCCCCAGTGCTTGAGGGCTCGCCAATCGAACATGTAGCTGTTGGTGTCGGTTACCTTAGGGATGTCCCGCGGCTTTTCCCCTCTGAGTACCCTCAGCGCCATGCCCCCGGCCACCCTCCCTTGCTCACTGAGGCTAGAAAGATAGCCCCCGACTTCTCCGTGATTCAGGTAAACATCGAAAAAGCCAAAGACGGGTGCGTTCGCCGCGCCGGCAACCATAGGTCCTGATTCATTTGATTTGAACCTGGTTCCTGCCACATCGGCGCCCACTGAAGTCAGCAGGACGACAGTATTGCCTGGCAGATGCCTCAGCCGCTCCAGCAGATCAGGCATAGCCAAATCTGTGAGATAAGAAATGTTGAGCCGACTTTCGTAGGCCGTCAGCTCATTCTTGACGTTTGTTAGCACTTCCCGGTCAATAGGGGCGACGCCTCCTACGACGACAACGTTCTTTGTGCCGGGTTGCAGCCGTAATGCGACTCCCACGGTCCCGAGCGGAGCGATGTCATTTTCCACGCCGGTAAAATCGGACTCTAATTTGGCAGTCCTGCGCGCACCCGTCGTCGGCAGGCAGAAAACAATTGGAACGCCAGGAAAAGCTCTCTGATGTTCCTCTTGCATAAATTTAAGCGGGGACGGTCCGACCGTCATAATCACATCTATTTTAAGATTCCGATATTTGCGAATGTAGAAATCGCGGAACTCCCGCTGGACCGTTGGATCGGGGAACAACGGGGTGTCCATGTACTCAGAAGAGAAGTCAAGATGAAAGGGTGCGTCACTCAACCCAGCCTGAATTCCCTGATTGACGAGGCTGATTGCTGGAAACGTAGAATTTGCTTCGTTCAGGATCAGGACCCTTCGAACTTCCTTTGTGGGCGCCGCTGACGTGGGGTAGGCCAGGACAATAGCGGCAAGGGCCGCAAGCGGAAGCCACACGTGACATGCCCGCCCTTGCCCTTGGCTTCGTCCCGAGAGGGGATGCCGAAGGTAAAGGTATAGATGCGACGCGACGTTTTGATAGTCCGCGGTCAGCGGCACTCTAAACCCCAAATTGAATCCAATAGGGAAACCAGTGGAAGAACTACAAAAAGTGGAGCGCCTGCACCACTGTCAGTAATGACAGGTGGCACTGGGTAATTGTGCATGAAAGATATCCACGCCGAAACTCTAGCTGCGGAAGTTAGCCAGGGTACCCCTTTTGCATGCATGGGCATGCGGCGAGTCGTATATGAACAATGGCTTACATGAGTTCCATCGGCTCTGTAACAACAGGTTCCTGCTTTCCTTGGTGCTGATTGTTGCGCTGCTTTCCTGCGGAAGGATGCACAGCCAGACAGCCTCAACCGGAGCACTAACGGGCGTGACCCTCGATCCATCGGGAGCGATTCTCCCGGGTGTCATCGTTCGCCTCACACGAGAGGATGGATCTGAAGCGAAGCCCGTCACTTCGGACAACAATGGCCGTTTCGGATTCTTCTTGCTGCGTCCTGGAGCTTATGAGGTGCAAGCGAGCAAGGCTGATTTCAAACCCGTGAAACAAGCAGATATTCATGTTCAAGTAACCGAGACCCTTCGGCTCCAATTTCATCTGGAGCTCGCAACCCGCACGGAGCAGACGCAGGTTTCTGTCGAGTCACGGATGGTTCAACTCGATACATCGGCACTCGGTAGAACTGTAAACACAGACACTGTACGCCGTTTGCCATTGGTCACAAGAAACTTCACTCAGATAACGGGGCTTTCTCCTGGAGTGGCAGTCGGAGTCTACAATGCCGGAGAACTTGGCACCGGGGCAACCGCACTTTCGCAAATCGGAAAGTCCAACGATGGAATTTTCGTGCATGGAGCACGATCGTATGACAATCACTGGCAATTGGACGGAATCAGCGTCAGTGACGTGCATGGCGGTGGCCCAATCAGCGGGGGGATCCCGATTCCCAATCCCGACATGCTGGAAGAGTTCAAGGTGCAGACCGGGCTCTACGATGCAGCTTTCGGGCCCGCTGCGGGCGCCAATGTCAGCGTGATCACGAAAACAGGGACCAACCAGTACCATGGGACGCTGTTCGAGTTCTGGCGCAACAATGTCCTCAACGCAAACGATTTCTTTATGAAGAGAGCCCGCCAGGAGCGGCCGGACCTCAAGCAGAACCAGTTTGGATTCGCCCTCGGAGGCCCAATCCAGAAGGACCGTTTGCTTTTCTTCAGCTCGTATCAGGGAACCCGACAGGTTAACGGAACAGCCGCCGGGCAAGCCCGGGTTTCCTGCAGCGTCAGCTTGAACGAACCGCCGCTCACTGATGACAGATCGGCCGCAACCCTTGGGAAGCAATTCGGGGGCTTAAAAGGTGCGTTGGGGGGCGTCGCGATTAATTCCGACGGATCAAATATCAACCCCGTTGCTCTGGCTCTGTTGAATTTCAAACTGCCTGACGGAAGCTTTCTGATCCCGAGCCCTGAAATGGTTGATCCGTCGAAACCGTTTGCACGCAGCGGTTTTTCAGCCTTCACGCAACCTTGCAGCTTCAGCGAAAATCAGGGGTTAGGAAATCTCGACTATTTTATCTCGCAGAGAAGTCAGCTCGCGCTGCGGTTCTTTATTTCAAAGAGCGATCAGTTAGTAACGTTCCCGGGCGGCGCCTTGAATCCAGTGGGTAACACTCGTGGGTTCAGCAGCCCGAGTGCTTCTGACTTCGTCGTTTTCTCGCTGGCCCATACGTACGTGCCCAGTAATGTGGTCGTCAATCAGGCCAGGATTGGAATCGTTCGAACAAGGTCTGAAATGGAGGCCAAAGCCCCATTTAAGTGGTCCGATGTTGGTGTATCCGAAGGCGAAATGAACAGGAATAACGAACTGCCGAGCTTGAATATCGTCGGTTCCGTAAGCATGGCCAGCATAGTTCCTCGAACTTATGCGCAAAACGCTTCCTCGTTCAGCGATGTTGTCAGTCTGGTTAAGGGTAGCCATTCCGTGAAATTCGGGGGATCCCTTGCCCGTTTGGAAGATAACCTTGACTTCGCTGGGTTTGGATCATTTGTACAGTTTCTCAGCTGGCCGGATTTTCTACTTGGCTTCGATGGAATCGGCAACGGCACTGGATCTTTTAGTAACGTCTTTGCATCGTCTGATGCCTTTGGCCAGTTGAATCGTGAATTTAGAGTTGGTGAAGGCTCGGGATTTGTGCAGGATGACTATCAGATCAGGCGGTCGCTGACCGTTAATATCGGTATGCGTTACGAACGATTGGGGCAATTTGGCGACGAACTCGGCCGAACATCGAGCTTCGATGTGAACAAGGCGAACAACAATCCGCCGCCGAGTGGAAGTCTGGATGGCTACATCGTAGCTTCCAATTTCTCGGACGCTCTCCCTCAGGGCGTGGCACGCGCAAGCAATAGGTTTGCGAATTACGGCGCTGGACAAAACACGATTGCTCCCCGAATAGGTTTCGCATGGCAAGTCTTGCCGGTCACAACTCGGCTGGTGCTGCGAGGAGGCTACGGAGTGTACTATTCCCGGTCAACTGGCCAGTCCGCCACTCAATCCGTGCTCGCGGCGCCATTTTCCCTGACCCGAATCAACACCGGACTGACGAATGCATCTGCGACATTTCAAGCGCCTTTTGCCGCGCCCTTTCCTACGCCGGCCTCATTTCCAATGTTTGTGCCTTATTCCCCGGCCACGAGGTCATCGGTCAACGCTCAGGCTCCCAATTTTCGGCCGGCAATGATCCAACAGTTCTCACTTAATGCTCAAGGAGAATTAGCAAACGATTGGTTGTTGGAGGTCGGGTTTGTGAGCACCCGGGGGACACATCTGCAACGCTTCCGTTCCCTCAATCAAGCCTTGGGCGCATCTCCGGAAAATCCGATCAGAGGTGTCAGTTCGAACACCTTAGCCAACATCGGATTACGGGTTCCGGTTCCTGGGATACGCCCCGACTCGCTTCGGGAAATGGAATCCGAAGGAAGCTCCTGGTATAACGGGCTGGAAGCGAGTCTGACGAAGCGGCTAAGTGACGGCCTTCAATTCCTCGCCTCTTACACCTTCTCTAAGACTCTGGACACCGATGGAGCTGACACTAATTCGACGTCGGCAGGAAACGCACTAACACTCGGAAACCAAAACTCCCCGAAACAGCGATGGGGACGGGCGAGCTTTGACCGCGCCCATCGATTTGTCTTTAGTGAAACTTGGAGCCTCCCCGGCCCGTCAACTGGACTCCGACGGGTTTTTCTCGGAGGCTGGGACTTGGCTGCTGTAGTTACGGTCCAATCTGGCAGCGCTCTCACCATCTCAGCCACCAATGCCAACAACATTTTCGGAATAAGCGCTGACCGGGCCCAACTCAGCGGGACCTGCTTGAAAAACCAATTGGTTAAGGGAGGGTCGATGGCGTCGAAACTGGAAGGCTATTTTAACGCCGCATGTTTTACAATTCCCCCAATCATCGGCTCAGATGGCATTGGAACTGGGTTCGGGAACAGCGCGACCGGATTGGTGGATGGTCCCGGGCAAGCGAATCTGGATATCGCGTTCTCAAAGGCGTTGGCCCTGCGGTGGCCGGTGGAGAACAGCAGTCTCCAATTTCGGGCTGAGTTCTACAATTCATTGAACCATACCCAGTTCGCAAACCCGGACACAAACTTTACATCGCCCACATTCGGCGTTATCAGTAGCACTTCTGTAAGTGCTCGAGTCGGACAATTGGCGCTGAGATTTGCATTCTAGCTGCCGCATGTCTCCCAACAGTAACGTCCGAACGACGTACCATCCTCTAGCTTTGGCGATTGCTTGCGCGGCGGCTTAGCCTCCCGGAAGCGAGGAATCCGACACAGCTCAATAGCCCCCATTCCGGATCCATCATTCGCTGCACCCTGCACTGTCAATTGTGACAGTTCTGTGCCTGCCCACACTGGTTCAGCCTTTGAAATCACCCGGCGGATAAATAACCCTGAATTTGGAGGCATCGCATGCGGAGCACACAGTTTGATGAAGACTTCCCGTTTGAAGCAGAGCCCGAGCAGCGCGGGCGAAGCAAATCGCACACCCCTTGGGAACAGAATTCTTCCAGGGACTGTATTGTGCTATGCATCGACGACCGTCCGCCATTGTTGGAGATTCGCAAAGCCGCCCTGGCATCTCACGGCTTTTGCATAAAGACCGCTTCGAACGGATTCGACGCATTGAAGCTGTTGGAGCAATCGTTAGTGGATGTGATTTTTTTGGAATACAAGCAAGAAGGCATGGACTCAGAAGCCGTTGCCTATAAGATCAAGCAACGGTTTCCGAACCTTCCGATCATCATGCTCTCAGCGTACACCGATATTCCCGAGCGGGTTCTATGGCTGGTGGACGACTATGTGATGAAGAGTGAACTACCGGATGGGCTCCTGCGTGCTGTCCGGCGAGCAGGTCGCCCGACCAACGGCATGCGGGTGCAAGCACGTCGGGCAAGTTGACTCCGCAAGATCAATGATGAATTGGTTCCTGGGTTAATAACAGATTCCTGTCTGCTCGCCGCACTGCGGCCAGACCGTCGCAGGCCTCACCGACGATCTGCAATGCAGGTCTGTTTCCCACCATTGAACACACAAGCCGCCCGAACGGTTCGTGGATTTTCGCCCAACACATTGGAGATCAAATCGCGTCGAACCAATAGCCCTTGGGGGAGGGCAGACCACACAATATCGATGAAGCCGGGTCTTGTCTTTGCGCCAGAGCAAGCAACAATGAATTTCCTGGAGGAAGCTGGAAGTCAGGACACGGCCTCAGCTAATCAATTATGAGCGCCTCCGGATCGTGGAGAACGACACGGCCGCGTTTCTTCGAAATGATTCCTTCGCGTACCCACTTTCTCAGCACCCGGCTGGCGGTAAACAGGCTGATATCCGCCAACGCTCCCAGTTGATCGTTGGTAGCGCGCACTTCGATTCCGTCGGGATGAACCTCGCGGGATTGGTGACCCAGCCGAACCAGGGCGTCCGCAAGCCGCTCCTCAGCAGTTTTGGTAACCAATCCGATGTGGCGTTGGGCGTAGATTCCCAACAGGTCAAGACCGATGCGCAAACCATTCTCCATGAGCAATGGGTAGCGGGACACCAGCTTGCGCATGACGGTGTGATCCCAGGCCAGGAGTTCGCAGTCCAAGGCTGCTTCCGCGTCGGCCCTATAGTCGGATGGACTCTTCAGGAGAGCAGCTAAACCAATGACGTCCCCCGGCACCAACCGGGTCAGCAGCACCAACTCGCCCCGTTTGGTGAGATGGTAGTAATGCGCCTGGCCGCTTTGAATAAGAAATAGATGAGTGGCCCGATGACCCCTGGAAACGATGTTGTGTTTGGCTGAAAACCGGCGAACCTTGGCATTGGTGAGAATGGCATGCATGGCATTTTCCTCAAAACCGGCCAAAAACCGGGAGGACTTAGCCGCAGCCAACGCCAATCGCGAGTTGATCATGTTCTTCTGATCAGTAAATTATTGACGGCACATACCCAACTGAACTTGCACACAAATAATTGATGGCCGGCGGTGTTCTATCTTGCCGGCCATCCAGAGGAACGACTTCAGCACAACGTGAATCCTTAAGCTGCGACCTTCTGGCCCAGGAAGTCCTTGGCTTTGGCTTTTTCGTCGTCCCACTTTTTCAGTTGCTCGGGAGTGAGAAAGCTGACGACCCGCTGACGAATCGCATCGCGATTTGCCGCAACCTTGCTAATGACCTCGGCTTTGGTCGTGTCGGGATTCTGTTGCATGTACTCTGTGATCTTTTCTCTCGCTTCCGTAAGAGCGACACGAAGCTTCTCCTTTTGATCGTCGGTGAGGCTCAGGTCGCCAGCGAAACGCTTCAATTCGGTCGCCACTTGTTCGCGTTCTTCAGTAGTTAGATTCATGACATTCTCCTTAATCGTGTAGTGAATTGCAGTTCTAAGTGGGTCGAAAAGCCCGCCCAATCAGGTTGCTGGACGAGGCTTTACGTAAGGAAAGTAAGGAGATGCGATCCTAAAGGGGGGATCATATGCCGGGAACTGTCAAAAGTTATAGGTACTACGGGAAACGGGGTACGCTCGACAGTTTGACGAAATTTGCGATTACACTCAAAGCCCTCAGCATGAACGAGATGGATGGATCAGTGAGTGTAACCGCGATGCGGGGCGCTTTGTCGATACCGCGACCTCCCCTTCAACATTCGTTTCTGTAAACGGATAGGCAACAGGGTCTGCATAGATTGCTGGGGACCGTATTCCTTACGGTATTTCTGACAGTGTCTAATATCGTGCTTCCCCAGTATTTTGCGCATCAAGCCGAAGCAACAGCCAACTCGGCGTGTTTGCCCAAACGTAAGCACAGAGCAGTCGCGACAATATGAAAAGAAGAATTCTCTTTCTAAGCTGCTGGATGTGGATATTTGTATTTGTCCTGAACATGCCAGTACAGGCTCAGGCTGTAAAGGTTAATCTGCAAATTATTCTGGTGGACCGCGATCTGAATCAGAAACCAGTTCCGTGGTTTCATGTGAGACTTCGCCGCAAAGATAGTCAAAACCCTCAAGTCTTCGAACTGAAAACAAAGTTGGATGGTAAGTGCGAGATTGCCGTCCCGGCCGGACAATACGAACTCGCGACTCCGCGACCGATCAACCTGGAGGGCAGACTCTATAAGTGGGCAATGGAGGTCACACTAACTGGCACCCAGGAAAATATTGAACTTACAAACGACAATGCCTCGGTGGAACGCGTCTCCTCCGGGAGTGAAAATCCAGCTAATGTTTCTGACGAGGGCAGCAATTTGAGCTTGCTCTTCGAACGGCTTAAACGATCAACAGTTACGGTGCGCACCGATGGGCATGAAGGTTCAGGATTCCTTGTTGACCCTGCAGGCCTGGTGGTCACGAACAACCACGTCGTAGAATTTTCGCGATATCTCGCGGTGCTCTTCGACCAGAAGCACAAAGTGACGGCCCGGTTGCTGGCCGCGAGTCCGGGTAAAGATATCGCCGTCCTCTGGGTTAACCTCAAGGCATTTCCCGAGGCGGTGATTGCGCCCGTGGTACCGTCTGAGGCCACATCGCAAGTAGTGGTGGGCGAGCGGGTGTTCACAATCGGAAGCCCAATGGGAAGAGAGAAGGTACTCACCAGCGGCGTCATCAGTAAGGTGGAGCACACATCGATTGTTAGTGACATCAACATCAACCCAGGAAATTCAGGAGGCCCTCTGTTCAATCTCCGGGGAGAGGTGACGGGAATTACGAGTGCACAGATGCATCTACTTGCCTCAATCGTTCCCATTGACGATGCACGGCCGGTCATTGAGCGAGCGCGCCGCCAGCTATCGGGTGCTTCGCCCCCATCGGCGGAACTTCTGCCAGTCGAACCCGACGATTTCTTTCCTGCCGATGCCCTGCTTTCCTTACTGCGTCATCACCAGAGAATGGATGTCAGGCCATACTTTCTTACGGCGGGTGAGTTCCGAGTGGAGATGCTGACGCCCCCAATTCGCTACTACGTGTACAACAAGGACGACATACAAGCGCAGCAGAAAGGGCGGAAGCACTCCCATGAGGACTCGCAACAGGTCGAGCTACCTGAACGGGTGTTGGAGGAGGCGCAGGAGTATCAGCCAACGATCATCATTCGGGTCGTCCCCAAGCATCGATTCTGGAACCGGCAGTTCAAGGATAGTTTTCGAGGATTGAGGCTTTTGTGCAACGGCAAAGAGGTACCTCCGATTGATCCAGGGCGAAGCCACTACGAACTTCGCGATTCCGACGACCACGCCAAGGGCGCGGCGACAGAAGGATTTTACTCCTACCAGCCAGATGCGATCTCCCCGAACTGCAGCAGTGTAAAGTTGGAAATATTTTCCGACAAAGCTCCACGAACACCCATCACCAAGTCTTTAGACAGTCTCACGGTAGAGCGGGTATGGGCTGACATGGAGCCGTACCGAGGGGCAAAGGGCAAAAATAACACGCAGTGAAGTTCTCCTCGGTGGCCAGGCCGCCTTCGCTATGCCGAAATGACGGCAAGACTTGCTGGTCTTTTTCTACCATTTCGTCCCGGGGCAAACGCTAGCACAGAACGCTCCTGGGATAGAACAGACGAATTTTTAGCGCGAACGGCGGCATGCCAAGACTGCCCTGCGGATGCAATTGACAGCCAAAGGGTGGGGGAAATGCTTTTCGCCGAACCCGCAATTGTGAGTTCGTTCGTAGACGCTTTCCGGATTGTCGACTCAGTTCCCTTCGTGAGCGTTCACGCCTATCCTTCTCCGCCACCACTCATCCCAAAGAAAGGAATGAACGTGTCACCCATCTACTGGACGAATACACTCGCTTGACTAAATCCAAAGTTATCCTAAGATATACACTTGGGCCGTTCGACCGGTTTCTACGCGAAGAGACATTATGGTCACTCGCAGCTTGGCTCCGCTATTCTCAAGGGCAGACATTGCGCCGGTCGATCAGCCGAAACCGCGCGAATCATCCGTTCCGCCCGCTTTAGTGCTGAAAGCCGTAAGATTGGCACTGGTAGCAGGAATCGGCTACTACTTCGGTACACGTGCAGGGTTTGCCTTGACTCCCTCAGGCCAGCCAAATTCAGCTTTTTGGCCTCCTAATGCAATTCTTCTGGCTGTTCTCCTGTTGGCACCGCGCCGAATCTGGTGGGCGCTTGTCGTTGCTGTAATCCCGGCGCACTTCCTGGCCCAACTTCAAGCGGGAGTGCCGGTGTGGACAGCCGCTGCCTGGCTCACCAGCAATACGAGCGAAGCGTTGATCGGCGCGTTTTGCATTGGACAATTCGTCCGACCGACAAGGGTTTTCGATAGCGTGAGGGGAGTCTTCATCTTCGTGCTGTTTGGCGTACTAATTGCACCTTTCGCGACCTCATTCCTGGATGCTGCAGGCGTAATTCTCACCGGCTGGGGACACGGGTATCTGTTGCTCAGTGCAGAGCGCTTTTGGACTAACGCACTGGCAGAACTCATAATTGTTCCCGTGATTGTGGTTTGCGCGTCAAATGGCGCTACTTGGATCAAGAATGCGACTTTGGGCCGCTATTGTGAAGCGGGATTGTTAGGCCTCAGCATGGCGGTTGCTGCTTTCTTGATTTTCGGCTTCGAACCATTCTTGCCGTCTACTACTCCGGCGCTCTTCTTTGTTCCCCTAGTGCTATTGATGTGGGCAACAGCACGGTTCGGTGCGGGTGGACTGAGCCTGAGTCTTCTCATTATTTCGGCGACCGCGATTTGGTTCGTCATACACGGGCGAGGGCCATTTCCCTCCGCTTCGCTTCAAGAGAACGTGTTGTCGCTGCAGGTTTTGCTATGCACGGTGGTTCTGCCGCTCATGTTTGTCTCGGGCTTCATGACCGAGTCGCGGCACACGCAAGCGTCGCTCCGTCAACTCAGCGCGAATCTCATCAACGCGCAGGAGCAAGAACGCTGCCGGATAGGAAGAGAGCTGCATGACGACATAAACCAGAGACTCGCGATGTTGTCAGTAGAGCTTCAACTGCTGGAAGAGAATCCCTCCGAGGTGAAGGATCGCGTTCAGCAACTCCGAAACGAAGCAATTGACATTTCAAACGACGTGCAGGCCATGTCACACGAGTTGCACTCGTCGAAATTGGAGTATTTGGGCGTGGTCGCGGGAATAAAGAGCTGGTGCAGGGAATTTGCAGAGCGACAAGCAATCGAGATCGACCTCACAAGCGACGTGACCAGCGTCCTCCCATTCGAAGTCGGAGTGTCCCTGCTTCGCGTTCTACAAGAAGCGCTGCATAACGCGGTCAAGCACAGCGGAGGCAAGCATCTCGAGGTGCAAATAAGCCAACGCTCGCATGAAATTCGTCTCACAGTTACCGATTCCGGAAGAGGATTCGACATCGAATCGGCCATGCAAGGCAAAGGCCTCGGCCTTATCAGTATGCGCGAACGGGTTCGGTTGTTGCATGGAACATTTGCCATCAAGTCGAGGCCGATGGGTGGAACGACAATCGATGTTCGTGTGCCATTTGACGCCGAGAGCGTTTCCCCTGGAGCAGCTGCGTAAGTAGGGCGCTACCTCGGCCTCAAATCAAACGGCTGAATGCTCCAAACAGATGTCCTGGAAAAACGGTGTGTCCATCGCCCCTTTAATGCTCCCAAGACAACATCCACATAGAATGTCTCCACGCTTGACGCCTTGAAGAACGCGGCTGGGCGAACTGGGATATTTCAACATCACCTTGAAGTGCTCACGTGGGGACAGCCGCCCTCGGCTGTCCAGGCGAGCAAGGCTCGCCACTGCTCACGCTGAGACTCAAGTGGGCAGGCGCATAGTCGCCGCAAGGCACAGAGCCCAGCTTAATCGTTTGAAAAACTGGCGGAGAGAGTGGGATTCGAACCCACGTTAGAGTTTCCCCTAAACACGCTTTCCAAGCGTGCGCCTTCAGCCACTCGGCCATCTCTCCGGCGCTTTGAGGACGCTTCTGCAGAGCGCAGAAACGCAGCGACTACCTGCCTTCCGATTCTATGGGTCGCAAGCCAACACCGCAACCGCACAGCGTTGCTCACTCCACACGACAGAAGAGAACATCCTTCTTAATAGGCGCGAACACACAATGACCGACGCCGACTTGAACAATCGCAGACGCGAGGGATGCAATCGAGCCCCGCGCTTTCTCTCGCCGGACGAAAGCCGACATTGGGTCCCTCAAACAATTCAGCTTGGTGGGACGAATGCTATAGTGTTGGCCAATGCGGGCAAGCAATGGAAATCTATGAGGCTTATAAACTTCGACCTCACAACTCCGTCGTTTGGTATTGAACTAATTGGACTCGGCTTTGTCTGGGACTTGCACAATTTTGGAACATTTCTCGGAGTTAATTTTTGCACGAATGACAATACCGCTGTCATGAGATGGCTTATTGAAATTCAACCTGGAGCTGATGATCACCCCGCAACCAAGTACTCCGGATGCGAATTAGCTTTTCGGGCTCTCAACTTGATGATCATTTCTCCGCGCGACAGGAGCCTTCCTCTTTCTGAAGATCTCTGTATTTCCGGCATTTCGAAGGTTGTACCTGGCGATACGAAAGCTGAGTATCGCACTAGGCGTCACTGGAACGCAGAAGATCCGTTCCATTTGCTATTTGAGTTTCAGAGCGGACGGTCGATGGAAATAGATGCGGAAACGGTGGAGTTAATTGGAGTTATAGCAGGTCAGTGACAAGCCGGAGTGTTGTGGTTTTACTCGGACCATCATGAGTGGGGGAAACAGGACACAGCTGAGACAAGTAAAGAACCAACCAATCCACGGAATCCATCTCAAGAAAACTTCTTAGGCTCATCCGACCCGCTACCCACCGCCGATTCCGGAGCTTCTTCCGGTTGCGCGGCAGCCTCAGGCGCCGGCAATGGTGCGGCGGGCGGTTTCACATCCAGCAGCACGCGATTATTCAGGCAATAGAGCGCCAACTCCAGGCG
>Ga0136846_1220397_pt1 | contig 15692 bp, 16 predicted proteins | sample HopSoiMetagenom2_FD_96841 | JGI IMG/M metagenome (GOLD analysis project Ga0136846, IMG submission 96841) | Grasslands soil microbial communities from Hopland, California, USA - 2 Assembly 2016 (version 4) | ecosystem: Environmental > Terrestrial > Soil > Grasslands | place: USA: Hopland... | reverse complement strand
GAGCCAAGCTCCGGTTCGGTCCTCGACCCAACCGCGCTCCAATCATCTCCCGCAGTCGAACCCAAGCCGTTTCGCAGAGGTCTCCGGAGGGAGAGGTCGAGTCCGCGAAGCGGACCGGGTGAGGGGTTACGGTCCAAACGGTGAGAGCGTAAGCCCTCACCCGGACAGCTGACGCCGTCTCGACCTCTCCCTGCGGGAGAGGTGGGCGCCCTAATCCAAGAACTCCCCGTACTTCTCGACATGCGCGGCAAGGCCGAGCGTATGCTCGCGGACGAGGCGCTCGGCGCGTTCGACGTCGCGGGCCTCGAGCGCCGCGATGATCTGCATGTGGTCCTCGATCGAGCGCCTGGCGCGGTCCTGCTGGCGCATCGACACGGCGCGGATCGCTCGCATGTGGATGAACAGGTTCTCGGTCATCTCCTCGATCAGCCCGCAGCCGCCGAGCCGGATGATGGTCTGGTGAAACTTGATGTTCGCCTGCGAGTACTCGTCCGGATGCTCTTCTGGTTTCTCGGTCTGGAACTCGTCGAAGACATGCCGCAGGCCGGCGATATCCTCGGACCCGGCCCGCTCGGCGGCGAGCCTTGCCGCCATGCTCTCGAGCGCCGCCCAGACGAGGATCAGGTCGATGATCTCCCGCTTCGACTTGCGCACGACGAAGATGCCGCGCCGCGGCATCGAACGGACGAAGCCCTCCTGCTCGAGGAGGGTCAGCGCCTCGCGGATCGGGGTACGGCTGACGCCGAGATCCTGCGACAGCTGGCGCTCGTCGAGGCGGATCTCGTACGGATGCCCGTAGATGTCCATCTCCATAATCGCCTTCTTGATCGCCTCGTAGGCGAGCGTGCGCAGGCTCACCGTCGTCTCGAGCGGCGCGATCTTCAGTTTCGGAGCTGCCGAATGCACGGGTACCCCCAATTGGCCTGCCGATTCCGGCGAGGCTTGGATGACCGGCTTAGCATACCGCATGCCGTTGCGTGAACGTCACTCGGCCTGGGCGAGCGGCCGCGGCCGCCGGAGCTTGTCGAGCGCGAGCGAGATCAGTAGCCGAGCGCGGTCTCGAGCGGTCCCTTCGGCAGGGGCACGAGGAACCACACCTCGAACATGAAAAAGAGCGCGACCGGGATCAGGACCGCAACCGGCACGATCTTGTAGAGCGGATACTTGCCGAGCCAGGCCATGAAGAAGGCGATGAAGATCGCGGACGACACGTAGAGGCCGAGAAAGCCGATCAGCAGGACGTAGATCACCGTCGGCACGAACACCTGCAGCACACGCACGAGCTCTGAGCGTCCGAGGAAGTTCGATCGGCTTTCCGCGCCGGCGAGGAGGCTCGTCCCCAATGCGCTCGCCCACGAACATGATCACGCCGATGTAGAACGGGAAGTACCCGGCCTGCGGCCCGTCCTCGCCCCAGCGCGCGCCGATACGCCAATTGTCGTACCTCACGAGGCACGCGGCGGCGAGGAACAGCCCCGTACGATGTTCTTCAGTTGACTATGAATGGGAGAGCACTCCGGGCAGGTGCCGGCGCGCGCCATGAAATCTGAGGATTTTGCGAGGAATCCCGCCTTTTCCATCAGCGAGCGATGCGTCTCGGCAGCCTTGGCGACCCAGCTCCGGTACTCGTCGCCGGACATGAAGGTCGTGTTGAAGGCGCCCTTCTCCATGAAGTCCTTCCACTCCGGGGTCTCGCGCACCTTCTTGAAGAGATCGACGTAGAACGCCACCTGGTCGGGTGTCGCGCCCGGCGTCATGAAGATGCCGCGCAGCATCAGATACTCGATGTCGAGGCCCTGCTCCTTGCAGGTCGGGATGTCGCCCCAGGACTGCGTCTCGGTGACCTTCTCTTTCAGCGGGATACGCTGGGCATCGAAGACGCACAGCGCCCGCAACTCGCCCGCCCGCCACTGCGCCACGGCCTCGATCGGGTTGTTCACGGTCGAGTCGACGTGGCCGCCGACGAGCTGCGCGGCCACGTCGCCGCCGCCCTTGTAGGGTACGTAGGTCATCTTGACGCCGGTCGTCTGCTCGATCGCCGCGGTGATGATCTGGTCTTCCTGCTTCGAGCCGGTGCCGCCCATCTTGAACTGGTTCGGCGTCCCGGCCTTGACCGCGTCGATGTACTCCTTGGCGGCCTTGAAGGGCGCCTTGGCGTTGACCCACAGGATGAACTCGTCGAGCGCCAGCATCGCGACCGGCGTCATCTCCTCCCACCTGAACGGCACCCCCGTCGCGAGCGGGGTCGTGAACAGGTTGGAGAGGGTGATGATGATCTTGTGCGGGTTGCGCGCCGATCCCTTCACGTCGAGGAAGCCCTCGGCGCCGGCGCCGCCGGCCTTGTTGATGACGACGAGCGGCTGCGGCATCAGATTGTGCTTCTGCACGATGCCTTGGATCACCCGCGCCATCTGATCGGCGCCGCCGCCGGTGCCGGCCGGGACGATGAACTCGACCGGCCGGGTCGGCTGCCACGCCGCGAGCGCAGGAAGGCTCGTCGCCGCAACAGCGATCGCGCTCGCCGCCGCAAACGCATCGGCGATACCCGGGTTGATTCTCGTCACTGGCGTTTCCTCCGTGCGGTCCCGTCCGGACCGGCCCGAAGACCGTCCCGCGAACCTGCTTCAAATTGGCTGCGCAGCGGCTGGCCGAGCATATTGTATGTCAGGTCGCCCGTGCAACGTCCGCGATCTTTCGGCCGAGCTTCTACCGATTCGCGGTTGAGGAGGACAGATGAAAGCGCAGGACCTGATGACCGCCCCGGTGGTGACGGTCGCGCCGGAGGCGCCGGTGCCGGAGATCGCCACGCTGCTCATCGAGCGTCAGATCAGCGCCGTGCCGGCCGGGCAAACCGGCTGCCCGGCCTCGTCACCTACCGGCATTCGCCGGCAGGGCTTGATGCGAGGAGCGATCCCGATCTCGCTCGCGCCGTCGAGGAGCGGCTGAGCCGTGAAGCGTGGGTCGATCTGCGCCGGATGAACATCGTCGTGGCCGTCGGGCGCTCGCGTTGGCGGCGGCCGAAAGCCCCCGCGTCAAGCGCGTCGAGGATCACCTCACGCCCGACTGGTTCGCAAACGACGCCGGCTGAGCTTTCGCCGGCTTGGGGCCTACCGGCCTTTTACCACCCCCTCAGCCGCCGTGGAATCCGCGCAGGCGCGGCTCGTGCCGGCCGATCGGCTTCTTGAAGGCTGCCCGGCTCGCGGTCTCGATGATCCGGTCGATGAAGCCGTCATAGTCCGGCTCGCCGCCCTCGGCCGTTGCCGGCGCGGCCGGATTTTCCGCGGCTCCGCCGTAGCTCGCCGTCTGCCCTGAGGGCGGATGAGCGAAGGGCGCCAAAAACCGGGTGTCGCCGAGCGGATCGCTCTCGCCCGTCTGCCTGCGGATGCGCTGGAGCGTGAAGTCGCCGCTCTCCGAAACCTCCGACGCGATCAGCACGCCGTGCAGCACGGCGGCCTTGCCGCGGGCGTTCTTTGCCGCGTCGGATCGGAAAGCCTCGCGCGGATAGAGCCGCTCGATGCCGGCGCGGTCGTTCACATTGGCTGACGTCATGGCCTTATCTCCGGGGGCCTGCAGGCGCTCCCTATAGAGACGGCGGATCAGCGCTCTTCGTTCCGCACCACGAGCGCGATCTTGCCGATGTGCTCGCTCGATTCCATGAGGGCGTGCGCCTCGGCGGCGTTAGCCAGCGGAAAGGTCTTGAAGATCACGGGCTTCACCTTGCCGGCCGAGAGCAGCGGCCAGACCTTCTCGCTGAGCTCGCCCGCGATCGCCGCCTTGTCGGCGACGGGGCGGGGACGCAGCGTCGAGCCGGTGAGGGTCAGGCGCTTGCGCATCACCGGCTCGACGTTGAGCTCGACCTTGGGGCCGCGCAGGAAGGCGATGCTGACGTGCCGGCCCTCGACCGCCATGATCTTGATGCTGCGCGGGATATAGTCTCCGCCGACCATGTCGAGGACCACGTCGACGCCCTTGCCGCCGGTGTCCTTGGTGATGACCTCGACGAAATCCTCGGTCTTGTAGTTAATGGCGCGGTCCGCTCCGAGATCTTGGCAGGCTTTGCACTTGTCGGCCGAGCCGGCGGTCGCGAACACCTTCGCCCCGAACGCTTTCGCGAGCTGGATCGCCGTCGTGCCGATGCCGGACGAGCCGCCATGGACGAGGAGGGTCTCGCTTTGCCGGAGCCGTCCGCGCTGGAAGACGTTGGTCCAGACCGTGAAGAAGGTCTCGGGGATGCAGGCGGCCTCGATCATCGAGAAGCCCTCGGGCACCGGCAGGCACTGCCCCTCCGGCGCGGTGCAGTACTCGGCATAGCCGCCGCCGGCGACGAGCGCGCAGACGCGGTCGCCGCGCTTCCAGCGCTTCACGTGATTGCCGACCGCGACGACGGTGCCGGCGATCTCGAGCCCCGGTATGTCCGTCGTGCTGGGCGGCGGCTCATACATGCCCCGCCGCTGCAACACGTCGGGCCGGTTCACCCCTGCCGCCGCGACCTCGATGAGCACCTCGTCCGGCCCGACCTTCGGCATGTCGCGCTGCGCCGCCTTGAGGACGCCGGGCTCCCCCGGCGCGGTGATCTCGACGGCGGTCATCTGGTCCGGGAGCTGCATCGGAGGTTCCGGTCTCGAGGAAACGTCAGCGCTCTTTAGCGCGGCGCCGCCCGAGGGGAAACCTCGGACGGCTCAAGCGCCGCGGCCGCGCAGGATGAGCCGGTTCTGGCGCACCTCGTAGGAGGCGAGCCGCTCGAGGAAGCTCATGCCGAGGAGGTTCTCGCGCAGCACGCCGGGCTTCGTCACGAGCGCGCGCACGCGCCGCTCGTCGATCGAGCCGACGGCAAGGCGCTCGATCGTGACCTGAGCCGCCATGGTGATGCCGTTGGCGGTTGAGACCGGCGTCATGAAAAGGAGGCTCGAGGGGGCGAGCCCGATCGCCTTCGCGGTCTCGTTCGTCAGGACCACGGTGCTGGCGCCGGTATCGAAGACGAACCGGAGGTCGCGGTCATTGACCCGCCCGTTGACGACAAAGCTGCCGTCCATGCGTCGGGTCACGACGACCTCTCCGCCCGGCGTGACCGTCGTCTCGCCCGGCATCAGCTCGCCGGCGATGCGGCCTGCGACCTGCTGGAGCTCGGTCCGGTAGCTGTAGAAGCCGACGAGCCCGACGAGCATCATGCTCCACAGCGCCATCGCGCGCAGGCCGTTGACCCAGCGGCCGCGGAACTCGGCGACGATCAGGCTCGCGACGAGAAGCGCCATCGCGCCGAGCGCCGCAACCGACGCGAACTCGCCCGGCGCAAGACCGAAGATCGGCGCCTCGGCCTGGTTCACGACCAGGATCGCCATGGCGAGGAGCACGATGCCGAGACCGACCGCGCCGGGCATCAGCCGGTCTCCTGAGGCGCGAAGGCGCTGCGCATCCGCTCATCGAGGCCGTTCATGATCGCGAGGCGCTCTTCCTCGCTCAGCCTGTACCAGGCGGCGATCTCCTCGCTCGTGCGCCCGCAGCCCTCGCACAACCCGGTGTCGGGATCGAGAATGCAGACGCGGATACAGGGGGTCGAGATCGGCATGGTCGACAGGGCTCGGAAGCTATCTCGTTATGGGCGCGCCGCAATCAAGAGGCCGAGATAGGCCGCGATCTCGGCGAGCTGCTGGATCGCGCCGCCGACGTCGCCGCTCTGGCCGCCGATCAGCCGCTTCGAGAGGCGGGTCATCGCCAGCGCGACGCCGCCCGCGAGGAGGAATCCCAGGATGATGCCGGCAAAGGGGAGGGGAGAGCCGAGCCCGGCCGCGAGCCCGAACGCGGCGCAGACGCCGAAGGCGAGCGCCACCGCGCCCGGCTCCGGCTGCCCGACCGCGTAGGAGGATCCCGTCATCCGCGCTGGCGGCAGGAGCGTCATCAGCAAAAGGCCGGCGCTGCGCGACAGCGCTGCGACGAGCACCACCGCCGCCGCCGCCCCGGGCGTGCCGAGCCTGGCGAGGAGTTCGGCTAGGCATGCGACGCGCAAGACGTAGGCGAGCACGAGGGCTGCACCGCCGTAGGAGCCGATGCGGCTGTCCTTCATGATCTCGAGCCTGCGCTCCGGGGTCGATCCGCCGCCGAACCCGTCCGCCGTGTCGGCGAGGCCGTCCTCGTGGAAGGCGCCGGTGACCAGGGTCAGGCTCGCGACGGCGAGCGCCGCCGTGACGAAGGCGCCGAGCCCGAGCATCTGCGCTCCGACGAGCACCGCCGCCCCGACGGCCCCGATGATCGCGCCCGCGACCGGCAGCATCCGCGGCATCGTCGCGAAGTCCGGCGGCCCGTACGGGTCGGGCTCCCAGGCCGGCGCCGGCACAGGCAGGCGCGAATAGAACCGCAGGCACCTCAGGAGGTCGGCGTAAAGCGTGCGCAGGGCAGCGGCCGTATCGGCCCGTTCCGGACGCTCGCTCACCGACATCGCTTCACCCCCGCCCTCGTGCCGCCTATAGACGCGCCGCGGCCTTCGCTTGCGCCCGCCGCTCCAGGAGTCCCGATGATCCCCGACGCGGGCGGCACGCCGTTCGACGACATGCGCCGATTGATAGCCATGATGCCCGGCCCTGACGAGGCCGCGGCCGCGGCGGTGCGCGAGCGCGAGCGCAACCTGACGAAGCCCGCCGGCAGCCTCGGCCGGCTCGAATGGCTCGTCGAGTGGCTTGCCGCCTGGCAAGGCAAGGCGCCGCCGACGATCGAACGACCGCTCGTCGCGGTCTTCGCCGCAAGCCATGGCGTCGCGGCGCGCGGCGTCTCGGCCTATCCGCCCGAGGTCAACCGGCAGATGCTCGCGAACTTCGCGGCCGGAGGCGCCGCGATCAACCAGATCTGCGCGAGCTTCAACCTCGGCTTCAAGGTCTTCGATCTCGCCCTCGATGTGCCCACCGAGGACATCGTCGCGGACGCCGCCATGGACGAGCGATCTTGCGTCGCCACCATGGCCTTCGGCATGGAGGCGGTCGCGGGCGGCGCCGACCTCTTGGCGGTCGGCGAGATGGGCATCGGCAACACCACGGTCGCGGCGGCGATCTACGCCGCCCTTTACGGCGGCGCGCCCGAGGCTTGGGTCGGGCGCGGCACCGGGGTCGACGACGCCGGCTATGCCCGCAAGCTCGAGGCGGTGACGGGCGCGCTCGCCCGTCACGCCGGCCATCTCGACGAGCCGCTCGAGGTGCTGCGCCGGCTCGGCGGCCGCGACGTCGCGGCGATCGCCGGCGCGATCGTCGCGGCGCGGCTGCAGCGCATCCCCGTGGTGCTCGACGGTTATGTGGCGACGGCCGCCGCGGCGGTGCTGCACGCGCTTGAGCCCGCCGCGATCGACCACTGCGTCGCCGGCCACCTCTCGGCGGAAGGCGCGCATCAGGCGGTGCTCGATCGCCTCGGCAAGATCCCGCTGCTCGCCCTCGGGATGCGGCTTGGCGAAGGCTCCGGCGCGGCGCTCGCGGTCGCCCTGATCCGCGCCGCCGCTGCCTGCCACCGCGGCATGGCGATGTTCGACGAGGCGAGGGTGGCAGGGCGAATCGACCACTCCTAACGCATGATCCCGAAAAGTGGGAACCGGTTTTCGAAAAAGATCATGCTCGAGCAAAAAGATAGAGCGGGATGACGACTCGACGAGAAGTCATCGCGCTCTAGGCCGCCCGCGGCCGCCCCTTTGCCGCCTCGACCTCGACTGCCGGCAGTGCGTCCATGACGCGCGCCGCCGGGAAGGTGACGATCACCTCGGTGCCCTCGCGCGGCTTCGACTTCAGCTGGAAGCCGCCGCCGTGGATATCGACGAGGCCCTTGACGATCGGCAGCCCGAGGCCCGAGCCCTGCTCGGCGGTCTTGATCGCGAGCGAGCCGCGCCCGAAGGACTGCATGACGATCGGGATCTCCTCTTCGGGAATGCCCGGTCCGGTGTCCTTGACGCTGAGGTACTGCCCGCCCGAGGAGGTCCAGCCGACCTTGACCGCGATCTCGCCGCCGGGCGGCGTGAACTTGATCGCGTTCGAGAGCACGTTGAGCACGATCTGCCGAAGCGCCCGCTCGTCAGCCCAGAGCCGGGGCAGGGTCGGATCGATCATCTCCCGGATCGTCTGGTTCTTTGCCTTGGCGCGCAGGTTCAGCATGTGGCGGCAATCCTCGACCACGTAAGGGAGCTGCACCGCCTCCTCGCTCAGATCGTAGCGTCCGGCCTCGATACGCGAGAGGTCGAGGATCTCGTTGATCAGGGTCAGGAGGTGCTCGCCCGAGCCGTGAATGTCGCCGGCATATTCCCGGTACGACGGCGAGGCGTGGGGGCCGAAGACCTCGTTCTTCATCACCTCGGAGAAACCGAGGATGGCGTTGAGCGGCGTGCGCAGCTCGTGGCTCATGGTGGCGAGGAAGCGTGATTTCGCGAGGTTCGCCTCCTCGGCGCGCCGGCGCGCCTCGTCGGAGTTCGCCTTCGCCTGCTCGAGCTCGGCGAAGATGGCATCCTTCTCGGCGCGGGACTGGAGCGTCGCGACGGCGCTGCAATACAGGCGGTTGGCGAGGAAGATGAAGAAGAACTGCGCGCTCCCCGCCATCGCCATGAGCATGATGGTGTCCCTGTCGGGGGCCGAGAGCGTGAGCGTCAAGATCGCAAGCGCGACCGGCACGAGCCCGGCGTAGACTGCGGCCGGGATCGTCGCCGACAGCATCGCGATCAAGGCCGCGAGCATGACGAGGACGAACAGCAGGAAGCTGCGCGCACCCGCGGCCTCGACCGGAATCAGCACCTGGACGATAAGCGCCCAGCTCGCCCCCTGGAGCGTCTCGCCAAGGATGAACCGGCGCCGCCAGGTCTCGAGCGCGACGCTGTCCGGATCCTCGCGCAGGAAGCGCTGCGACAGCGTCAGCATCAACGCCATCGCGGCGGTGACGAGGATGAGCCACAGGAGCGCGTTCTGAAGCGGGATCCAGACCGTCGCGACGGCGCTGATCGCGGCCGCGAGGCCGAACAGCGGCACCGAGGCGCTCGTCCGGTACTCGGCGAAAAGCCGGATGAGCTCGTGGTCGAACGCCCGCTCGAGGCCGATCGACGAGGTCAGGCGCTCGCGGACGTTGCGGACGTCCTTCGCGAGGCGGCGCCGGCGCGAGCCGTCATCCGACGCCGGTCCGCGGACCCGGCCGATCATCTGCGCCGTCGACTGACCCATCACGCAACACGCAACCCGCCGGGCAGGCGACAGCCGACGCCCCGGCAAAGCCACCATGGAGGAGATTGGTTAACCATCCTCTTCCGGAGATCCGGAAGCCCGCCGGGCGCTACCCAATTTGCATGTGCGCCAGCGCACATTCGGCCAGGGCACCTCGCGGTACAAAGAGGATGTTTCCTCCTGACCCTCGAGACCCCTGGCGCGGCGAAAGCCGCGCCCTTTCTTTTCGGCTCGGGGATCAAACCTGCCACCGCCGGACGCTCGCCGCGCTGAAAGCTTGGCCGATTGACTCGACCGCGCTTGCCGTGGTTCGGATTCGCCCGAAGGGGGCCCCTCGATGAAGCTCTACGACACCGACCGGGCGCCGAACCCGCGCCGGGTGCGGGTATTTCTCGCCGAGAAAGGCGTCACGGTCCCGGTCGTCTCGATCGACCTTGCCCGGCTCGAGCACAAGGCGCCGGCCTATGTGGCCGTCAATCCGCTGCAACGCACTCCGGCCCTCGAGCTCGACGACGGGACCGTGATCAGCGAGTCGATCGCGATCTGCCGCTATTTCGAGGAGTTGCATCCCGAGCCGCCGCTGTTCGGCACCGGCGCGCTCGAGCGGGCTCGTGTCGAGATGTGGCAGCGGCGCCTCGAGTTCGGCCTGCTCGGCACGGTCGCGGCGGTTTTCCGCCACCTCCACCCGGCGATGGCCGAGATGGAGGTGCCGCAGGTCGCCGCCTGGGGCGAGACCAACAAGCCGCGGGTCATCGAGTTCCTGCGCTTTCTCGACGGCGATCTCGCCGACCGCCGGTTCATTGCCGGCGACCGCTTCTCGATCGCCGACATCACCGGGCTCGTCGGGCTCGATTTCATGAAGCTGGCGAAGCTCAGTCTCCCGGACGACCTTGCGAACGTGCGGCGCTGGCATGCGGAGCTCGCCGCCCGCCCCAGCGCGCAGGCGTGACGCCATGCGCCTGACGGTCGTCGGCTGCGGGGACGCGTTCGGCTCGGGCGGGCGGGCAAACACGTGTTTCTTCATCGAGACCGCGGCGGCGGCGATCGCGCTCGATTTCGGCGCCACCTCGCTCGTCGCGCTGAAGCGGCTCGGGATCGACCTCAACCGCATCGACGCGGTGATGCTGTCGCACCTCCACGGCGACCATTTCGGCGGCCTCCCGTTCCTCTTCCTCGACGCCCAGTTCGACAGCCACCGCGACAAGCCGCTGACCGTCATCGGCCCGGTCGGCACGGGCGAGCGCGTCACGGCGGCGATGGAGGTGTTCTTCCCCGGCTCGTCCGGGAACCGGTGGAAATTCGCGCTGAACATCCTCGATCTGCCGGTCGGCCAGGACCACGTCCATGCCGACCTTCGCATCCGCACGACCCAGGTGGTCCACCCCTCGGGCGCGCCCTCGACCGCCGTGCGGCTCACCGACGGCGCCGGCACCCTCGTCTATTCCGGCGACACGAGCTGGACCGAGGCGCTCGTCGAGGCAGCGCAGGGGGCGGACCTCTTCATCACCGAATGCTACCGGCTCTCGGGCGCTCCGGTCGCCCATCTCAGCCTCGAGGAGATCGACGCCAACCGCTCCCGCTTCAACGCCCGGCGCATCATGCTGACGCATATGAGCGCGGAGGTGCTCGACAAGCTCGCCGAGATCGAAGCGCGCGGCTATCTCCCGGCGCATGACGGACTCACCCTCGACATCTGACGATGCGCTCGCGCCGGTCATCGCCGGGCTGTGCGTCTGCCGCATCTGCCGCGACCAGCCACGCTACGGTGCGCCGCTCGCGCACGAGCCGCGTCCGGTCATCCAGGCCGGCGCCGGCGCGCGGCTGTGCATCGCGAGCCAAGCGCCCGAAACGCGCGCGCATGCGAGCGGCCGCCCCTTCACCGATGCCTCGGGCGTGCGGCTGAGGACCTGGCTCGGCATCCCGGAGGAGGTCTTCTACGATCCGGCGCGCGTCGCGATCGTCCCGATGGCGTCGTGCTTCCCGGGTCAGGACGCCAAGGGCGGCGATCTGCCGCCGCGGCGCGAATGCGCCGAGACCTGGCGCGCTCCGATCTTCGCCGCGCTGCCGCGGCTCGAGCTGATCCTCACGATCGGGGGATATGCGCAAAGCTGGCATCTCGGCCCAGATTGCGACTCCGGCCTCACCGCGACCGTCAAGCGCTGGCGTGCGATCGTCGCGGCGCCGCGCCGCCCGCGCATCCTGCCGATGCCGCACCCGTCCTGGCGCAACAACGGCTGGCTCAGGAAGAACCCGTGGTTCGAGGCCGAGCTGGTGCCGGCGCTCCAGAACGAGGTGCGCGCACTCATCGCATGAGGCGCGGCGTCACGCTTTCCCCACTTTTCACCGTGAGACCGTTCAACCGCGTCCGCATCGGCTAAGGTGAGGCGGCCCGAGAGCCGCAGGGATCAAGATCGTGATTCTTCGACATGTCGTCGCGACCGCCTTCCTCCTCCTCGCGTCTTTCGGCGCAGGAGCCGCCCGGGCCGAGCCGCGCCTCGCGCTCGTGATCGGGCAGGGCGCCTATGCGGCCGGAGAGCTGCCGACGGCGGTCAATGACGCGGCCCTTGTCGGGCAGACCCTCACCAGCGCCGGTTTCGAGGTCGTCCAGGGCCGCGACCTCAACCAGGGCGATCTGCGCCGCATCATCCGCGACTTCCTCGAAGGGGTGCAGACGGCGACGCCCGACACCACGGTCGTGATCTACGTCGCCGGCCACGCGCTTCAGGTCGAAGGCGAGGACTACCTCGTCCCGACCGATGCACGCATCGCGCGCGAAAGCGATGTTCCGATCGAGGGCTATCGCGTCTCGGATATCATCCGCTCGCTCTCGGCGACCCCCGGCGCGACGCGGCTCGTGATTCTGGACGCGGCACGGGGATATCCGCTGCCACCCGGCGGACAGGGCCTGGCGCGCGGGCTCGCGATCGTCGAGCCGCCGCCGAGCTTCCTCGTCGCGTTCTCGGCGGCGCCCGGAGCCGTCGCGCCGGAAGGGCAGGGGCCGTACGGCGCCTACGCCGCCGCCCTCGTCGAGATGATGCGCGAGCCGGGCATCGATCCGGCCACTCTCTTCGCGCGGGTCAGGCTTCGGGTGCACGAGATCACCCGCGGCCGGCAGACGCCCTGGCACGCTGCGAACCTCAATGCGCCGTTCACGTTCTTCGAGCCGGTCGAGGCGACGGCGGCAGCGCCGGTTCGCGAGCGCCGGATCGCGTCCGCCTCGGCCGAGGACGCCTACAGCTTCGCGGTCGAGCAGGACACGATCCAGGCCTACCAGGAATTCCTGCGGGCCTATCCCGGCCATCCGCTTGCGGGCCGGGTCAAGCTGCTGCTCGCCGCGCGGCGCGAGGCGGTGATCTGGCGCCGCACGGTGCTGCGCAATTCGCCCGAGGCTTACTGGACGTATTTGCGGCGCTATCCCAACGGTCCGCATACCTCCGACGCGCGCCGGCGCCTGACCCGGCTGTCCGTCCCGGTCGCGCCGCCGCCGGATTTCGACGAGGTCGCCTATCGCGACGTGCCGGCGCCGCTGCCGGGCGAGGTGATCGAGATCCGCGAGACGGTCTACGTCGACACCGACCTGCCGCCGCCGCCGCGCGCGCCGGTCTACCTCCTGCCCGAGCGGGAGGAGTACATCACCCGGCTCGAGGCGCCGCCGCCGGCGCCCGCCCGCGGCATCCTCCCGATCCCGATCCCGATCCCGATCCCGCTCCGGGCTCGGGCGCCGGCGGAGTTCCGCCCGCCGATCGCGCCGCTCACGCCGCAAGGTCCAGTCACGATCCCGCTTGCGGCGCCGCCGCTGCAGGCGCGGCCGGGCGCGCCGTCCGCCGGTGCTCGTCCAGGTCAATTCGCGCCCCAACCGCAGGCAGGTCCGGCACAGCCCGGAGTCCCGGGCCAGCCGGGATTGCGCGGCCCGATCACCCCGCTGGTGCAGCAGCAACCCCAGCCCGCCGCCGGGGCGCCGTCCGCCGGTGCGCCCGAAGCGTCCGCACCTGCGGCGTCACCACCCGCCGCCGCTTCCGGCGCGCCGGCGCGGCCATCATCGCTGCCGCCCGGGACCGCCCCCGGCCAGCCGAGGGGCCCGGGGGCGGCCGGAACGCGACCGGGCGCGATCGGAACCGGCGCCCCGCCGGGCGCGGCCCCGCAACCGAGCCCCGGCGCGATCAGGCCCGGGCCCGGCGGCCCCGGTGCTGCCGGGGCGGCCGGTGTTCCCGGCCCGCGTCCTGGCGCGATCACGCCGGCCCCGGGTGCCTACGGCACGCCGGGCTCGACGCCAGCCGCCGGTCAGCCGGGTGCCTCGGCCCCGACCCCGGGATCCGTGACCGCGCCTGCGCCGGCCGCCACGACCGCCCCCGGCGCCTCGCCTGGCGCGGCAACCGCGCCGGCCCGGCAGGGCGCCCGCCAACCGTCCGGGGGGTCACTCGGTCAGGGGGCGGGGGCACGCGGGCCCGGTTCGCCGGCGGGCGAAGCCGGCGCGGCATCTCCCGACGAGATGCGCCGGCGTCAGCTAGGAACACAGGGACGTGCGCCCGGTGCGGCGCGGCCCGCCGAGCCGGGCATTCAAGCGACGCCTGGCGCCGCAGCGCCCCGCCCGCCGGCGCCGCGAACCCAACCGCCGCCGGAAGGCGGCGCCGCGGGGATCCAGCGTGTCGCGCGCCCGACACCGCCGGACGCGCCGCGAGCCACGCCGCCGCAGGCAGCGCCCGCAGCGGCTGTGCAGCGCCCGCCGCAACCCATCGTCGCGCAGCCGCCCCGTCCGGCCGCACCGGCGCCCGGCGCCCCGCCCGCGCAACCCGCCGCACCCCCGGCTGCTGCCGCGCCGAGACCGGCCGCAGCTCCGCCACGCCCACAGCCAGGCGGACCGCCGAAATGCGTGCTGCCGAACGGTCAGCCCTGCCCGCCTCCGGGCGCACGGCCTTGACCCGAGGATGAGCGCCGCGGCGGGAAGGCCGCCCGGCGAGCCGTCTATCCTTCGAGCCGGGCGATGAGGCTCGAGGTATCCCAGCGGCGGCCGCCCATCTTCTGGATCTCGGCGTAGAACTGGTCGACGAGCGCCGACACCGGCAGCTGGGCACCGTTCTTGCGCGCCTCGTCGAGGCAGATCCCAAGGTCCTTGCGCATCCAGTCGACGGCGAAGCCGAAGTCGAACTTGCCCTGGTTCATGGTCTTGCCGCGGTTCTCCATCTGCCAGGAGCCGGCCGCGCCCTTGGAGATGACGTCGAGCACCGCCTCGATATCGAGGCCGGCGCGCTTGCCGAAATGGATGCCTTCGGCAAGGCCCTGCACCAGGCCGGCGATGCAGATCTGGTTGATCATCTTCGTGAGCTGGCCCGATCCGGCAGGTCCGAGGAGGCGGCAGGCGCGGGCATAAGCCATGATCACCGGCTCGACCTTGCCGTAGGGCTCCGGCTCGCCGCCGCACATGACGGTGAGGGCGCCGTTCTCGGCGCCGGCCTGGCCGCCCGAGACCGGCGCGTCGACAAAGCCGACGCCCTTCTCCTTCGTCTTGGCGTGAAGCTCGCGCGCGACGAGCGCCGAGGCGGTGGTGTGGTCGACGAGGGTCGCCCCCGCCTTCATGCCGGCAAGCGCGCCGTCCGGTCCGAGCACCACCTGGCGCAGGTCGTCGTCGTTGCCGACGCAGGAGAAGACGATTTCCTGGCCCTCGGCCGCCTCGAGGGGCGTCTTGCCGACCCGGCCGCCGTTCTCCGAGGCCCATTTCTCGGCCTTTGCCGTCGTGCGGTTGTAGACCGTGACCTCGTGGCCTTTGGCCTTCAGGTGGCGCGCCATCGGATAGCCCATGACGCCGAGACCGAGGAACGCGACCTTCGCCATCGCCGGAAGCCTTTCAAGTGGTGAGGAGCGCCTCGGCGCCGCGACGGTTCTACGGGCGGCGGGAAGGAGCGTCAAACGCCGCTCGTTCCGCCAATCCAAGCGCGAATTCTCACAATCCCGCGGCCGTCAGCCTTTGGTGTCGAAGGGAAAGTACTTCGCGCGGATGCGGTCGTAGGTGCCGTCGGCGATCACGCTGTCGAGCGCGCGGTCGAACAGCGCCTTGAGCTCGGGGTCGCTCTTGCGCAGCCCGACGCCGACGCCGGCTGAGTAGAAGGCCGGATCGAAGGGCGCGTCGGCGACGAGCCGGCAGCAGCGCAGGCCTTCCGGGCTGTCGAGGAACCGCGTCATGGCGAGCTTGTCGCCGAGCACGAGGTCGAGGCGCTCGGCGCCGAGGTCGAGATTCGCGTCCTCGAGCTTGCCGTAGCTCTTCACCTCCGCCTCGAGGTAGCGTTCCTCGAGGAAGCGGGCGTGCTGGCTGTCGGCGATCGTGCCGATGGCCTTGCCGGCGAGCGCCGCCGGCGTCACGTCGGCGATCGCGCTCTCCTTGCGCGCCACGAAAGCCGCCGGAATGCGGTAATAGGGCTTCGAGAAAGCGATACGGGCCTGGCGCTTCTCGGTGATCGCGAGCGAAGCCATGATGGCATCGTACTCTCCGCGAAGTAGGTCCTTGATCATGCCGTCCCACTCGTGGAT
>Ga0136846_1209613_pt1 | contig 15696 bp, 12 predicted proteins | sample HopSoiMetagenom2_FD_96841 | JGI IMG/M metagenome (GOLD analysis project Ga0136846, IMG submission 96841) | Grasslands soil microbial communities from Hopland, California, USA - 2 Assembly 2016 (version 4) | ecosystem: Environmental > Terrestrial > Soil > Grasslands | place: USA: Hopland... | reverse complement strand
CGATGTAGTTGATCCGGAGGAAGCGCACGTCCTCCACCTCGATGCCGAAGGCGGGGGTGATCTGGGCCGCCTTGTCGAGCACGATCTTCGCGATCGCGCTGCGGCCGGTCTGCACCGGGGCCATGGCCTCCGCGGAGCCGATGCCGGCCAGCTCCTCCGTGATCTGGAACTCGCGGCTGGTGGAGCGCACGATCTCGATGAGATCGAAGGAGGCGATGGCGTTGCGGGTCTGGCCGTCGATGATGTCGTCGAGCCGGCTCTGCGCCCCGCGCTCGTCGCCCACGTTCTGATAGAACTTCAGCGGGTCCACGATCCGCCAGCGGGCGTAGGTCTCCACGAAGACGTACTTCTTGTCCTTGGTCGGGATCTGGTTGGGCGAGCCCTCGAACTCCAGCCAGCGCTTGTCGAAGCGGTGGACGATCTGCATGAGCGGGGCCTTGAGGTGCAGGCCCGCACGGCTGACCGTGCCCCCCACCGGCTCGCCGAACTGGGTCAGGATCGCCTGCTCCGTCTCCGAGAGCGTGTAGGTCGAGAGGAGGACGAGCAGCGCGACCGCCGCCAACCCGATGAGGGCGAGCGGGCGCTTCACTGGGCCGTCTCCTTCTTGTCCGACCCCAGAGGCAGCAGGGGGAGGAGTCCCTTGGCCTTGTCGTCGAGGACGATCGTGCGGCCGATGCGCGGCAGCGCCGCCGCCAGCGTCTCCAGGTAGATGCGCCGCCGCGTCACCACCGGGGCCTTGCGGTACTCCTCGTAGAGGGCGTCGAAGCGGGAGGCGTCGCCCTCCGCCTTGTTCACCCGCTCGAGCGCGTAGCCCTCGGCCGAGCGCACGGCCTGCTCGGCCTCGCCCTTGGCCCGGGGCACGGCCTTGTTGTAGTCGGACCAGGCGTCGTTGATCGCGCGCTCCTTCTCCTGGATGGCCTGGTTCACCTCGTTGAAGGCGGGCTTGACGGGGTCGGGCGGGTTCACGTCCTGGAGGACGAGCTGCTGCACCTCGATGCCGATGCCGTAGAGGTTGCAGAGCTGCTGGAGCTGCTGCTTGGCCTCCATGGCGATCTGCTCGCGGCCGATCGTGATCACCTCGTCCACGCTGTGGTCGCCCACCACCTGGCGCATGACCGCCTCCGACATGTCGCGGAAGGTCGAGGTCGGCTCCCGGACGTCGAAGAGGTACTTGCGCGGATCGGTGATCTTGTACTGCACGACCCACTCGACCATGGCGACGTTGAGGTCGCCCGTGAGCATGGACGACTCGGCGGCGGTTTCCGCCGTGGCGGGGGCGAACTCCGACTTGACGTCCGCGCGCACCGTGCGGAAGCCGAACTCCAGCTTGAGTGTCCGCTGGACGGGGACCTTCGTCACGCTGTCCACGCCGAAGGGGATCTTGAGGTGCGGCCCCGGTCCGGAGGTCTCGACGAAGCGGCCGAAGCGCTGGACGACGCCCACTTCGTCCGGCTCGACCTGGTAGTAGCTCGTGAAGAGGAACACGACCACGGCCAGTCCGATCACCAGGCCGCGCACGCGGGCCAGGCTCGGGCGCGGGGGCAAGGGCAGCATGCGCAGCGGCGAGTCCCGGCCCTCATCGACGGGGCCATGCGTCCAGCCGCCTCGCGCCACGGCACCTCCCTGACGCCGCGGAGTATACCCCTCGCGCTCATCCGCCAGGCGCCGCGCGCCCATAGGTCCTCCGCCGCGCCCATAGGAAACGGACGGAAACCCATACGGCCAATGACCACGGGGTCGCCGCCCGCGTGTCGCGCGCGGCGACGCGCGAGCGCCGGGAACCGTCGCAACGCATACGGCGGCGCGGCCTTGCCGCGAGTGGTGGCGGTCGTCCCGGCGCACGCGTCTGCGGCGGCACGGTGGTTGCACAGGGCGGGCGAACCCGCACCGCCTTCACGGAGGAGAGCACCCGCATGGGCCACGCCCGCGCCACGCTGCTGATCGCCGTCGTCTCGCTGTCGGTCGCGTCCGCGCTCCACGGCCAGACCGTGGACGACCAGATCATGATGCACCGCGGCAGCCTCTGCCTGGGCACCTCCTACACGCACGACGCCTGGGACGAGTACTGGGAAGGCCCGCTCAAGCGCGTCAACGGCAACATCGGGACGATCACGACCGAGAGCCTCACCCCGATGGCGGCCTATGGCCTGACCGACCGCCTCAACGTCATCGCCAGCCTTCCCTACGTCCACACCGAGGCCAGCCAGGGCGTGTTGCGCGGCCAGAGCGGATGGCAGGACCTTACGGTGGCGCTCAAGCTGAACATGCTGGAGACGCCCTTCACACGCCACGGCGCGCTGCGCGCGATCGCGGTGGCGTCCGCGGGCGCCCCCGTCGGCGATTACACGCCGGACTTCCTTCCCCTCTCCATAGGCAGCGCGAGCCGCAGCCTCTCCGGGCGGCTCACCCTCGGGTTCCGGGCCGATCCCGGCTGGTTCCTGGACGGCTCCGCCGCCTACACGCGCCGCGGGAACGTGAAGCTGGATCGGCCGTACTACTTCACCGACGACCACCTCTACCTGAGCGACGAGGTCTCGATGCCCGACGTCTTCGACTACAAGGTCGGGGTCGGTTACTGGAAGCACGGCCTCTACGCTCCCATCTCCTTCTCGCAGCGGATCACGCGCGGCGGAGGGGACATCCGCCGTCAGGACACGCCCTTCGTCTCGAACCGGATGAACTCCTCGCGCCTGGGGGCGCTCGTCGTGTACTCGCTGCCGATGGCCAGGAGCCTCGCCGTTCGGGCGGAGGGCTTCTACACGCTCAGCGGCCGTAACGTCGGACAGGCCACGACCCTCAGCGCGGGCCTGCTCTACACGCTCCACTTCTGATCGAGAGGGAATTCTTGTCCCCAGCCGCCCGCCCCCGCCGCGTTCCTGGAATCGCGCTCGCCGCTGCCCTCGCCGTCCTCGCGGGTGCCTGCCATGGCGACATCCCGACCTTCGCCGACCGGGGGGCGGTCACGCCCGCGAGCGCCGACGCCGGCGCCGGAGCCTGGCGCATGATCGTGCTCGCCGGCCCCGCCGACTTCCCGGTGCCGGCGCCCGCTCCCGCCTCTTCCGACGCCTACCGGGCCGAGGTGGCGGCGGTCAAGGCCGCGCAGGCCACCCTCACCGAGGAGCAACGCGCGGCCGTCGAGTACTGGAGCGCGGGCGGCGTGCTGCGCTGGAACGAGATCATGCGCGGCCTGGTCGCGCGCGTGGACCTCCCGCCCGCGCCCGTCGGCACCACCTATCCCGTGCCCGATTCCGAGAACCCCTTCGCGGACCCGCAGTTCCCGTTCGGCAATCCACCCTATGCCGCCCGCGCCTACAGCTACGTGAGCGTGGCGCAGTTCGAGGCCCTCAAGGTCGCCTGGTACTACAAGTACCAATACAACCGCCCGGCCCCGGCGCGGGTGGACAGCTCGGTGCAGGCCCTGATGCCGGTGACGGACTTGCCCGCCTATCCCTCCGAGGACGCGGTCGTCTCCGGCGTCACCGCAGAGCTGCTGAAGCTCCTCTTCCCGACCTGTGTCGAGGAGATCACGCAGAAGGCGGCGGAGCAGAGGCAGGCGGCGGTGCTGTCGGGCCGGGCCACCGCCAGCGACGTCGCCGCCGGCCTCGCCCTGGGCAAGGCGATCGCCCCCGCGTTCGTGGCCCGCGCGGCCACGGACGGGATGCGGACGGCCGGGAGCACGGCGGCGGTGCCGGGCCTGACCAGCGCCGCCGTGGCCCGCAGCGAGGTCCCCTGGAAGAGCCTGGAGTCGCCGCCACGGCCGCCCATGCTCCCCGCCTTCGGCCAGGTGCGCGCCTGGATGATGACGCCCAGCGACATCGTGAGCGAGCGCCCGCCCGCGCCCCCCGCCACGTCCTCGGCCCAGATGCAGCAGGAGCTGGCGGAGGTCAGGAGCACGGCCGACGATCTCAGCCGCGAGCAGCTCGCCATCGTCTACAAGTGGGCGGACGGCGTGAGCACGCCCACGCCCCCCGGGCACTGGAACGCGATCGCCGCCGACTACGTGGCCGGCGCGCGGCTGAGCGAGGTCCGCGCCGCCCGCGCCTTCGCCCTCCTGAACATGGCCATGCACGACGCCGCCGTGGGTTGCTGGGACACGAAGTTCACGTACTTCAACCCGCGGCCGTCGCAGCTCGATCCCAGCATCAAGACCGTGATCGGGCTCCCCAACTTCCCCTCCTACACCTCCGGCCACTCGACGTTCTCGGCGGCGGCGGCGGCGGTGCTGTCGTACCTCTTCCCGAGCGGCACCTCCGCGTTCGACGCGGACAAGGAGGAAGCGGCCATCTCGCGCCTCTACGGCGGCATCCACTATCGCGCGGACATCGAGGTCGGCAAGGCCCACGGGACGCGCATCGGCGGCTACACGGTCCGGTTCGCGCGCCAGGACGGCGCGGACTGAGGAGGCGCGGCCGGCTTGGCGCTCCGGCCCTCGCGGTGTAGTGTGCGCCGGGCCCTCGGGCCGAGGAGGTCGTCGATGAAGCTCTCCGTGCGTCGGTGGTCGGGGACGGCGGCGGTCGCGCTGCTGGCCGCGACGGTGACGCCGTCGGCCGCGCTCGCGCAGTCGCGTGCTCCGGCCACTCCGGCCGAGATGGTCGCCGCCTACGATGCGCTGGCGGACACGATCCTCGGCGCCAATCGCGCGGAGCAGAAGCTCGTGCTCGCGATCCTCGCCGCCAGCCACGGCCATGCCCAGGCCGAGCTGGCCCGCGCGCGGGCGGCCCTCAAGGCCGGCGATGCGGCGGGGGCGCGGGCGGCGGTCGAGAACCTGTCGACGGCGGTGGGCCAGATCGCGACCGAAGGCGACAACGCGGTGGCCGGGGTGCGCAAGCGACTCCTTCAAGGCGGGCACCACGCCAACTCGGTGGGGGAGGCGCAGGGGATCTACGAAGAGGGCTACGTGGTCGTCACCAAGGCGGCCAAGCAGGCCTTCCTCGAATCCGCCAAGGCCATCGCGCAGCTCGCGCGCGAGCCGAAGGCGGAGGCACTGGACGCGGAGTGGGCGAAGGTCGAGGCCACCTGGGCGAAGCACGTCGCGTCCGTGAAGTAGGGGCGGCGAAGGCCGCGTTCGTCGTCGCGGCCCTCGCGGGCATCCTGGCCGCGGAGGCCGCGATCTCGGGGGCGGTTCCCGCCGCCGCTGCGCCGCCACCAGAACCTCGCTTCCGCTTCGTGGACGTCGCCGCGCGCCTCGGGCTCACGCGCGTGCTCGAGGCGGGACGTCCGGAAAAGGACCACCTCCTCGACTCTTCGGGCGCGGGCGCCGCCTTCCTCGACTACGACAAGGACGGGCGGCTCGACGTCTACCTCGCGAACGGATGGCGCCTCGACGGCGCGCGGGTGGCCGTGCGCGGGCGCAACGCGCTCTATCACCAGCGGGCGGACGGCACCTTCGAGGACGTCACCGAGGCCGCGGGCGTGGGCGGCGAGGGCGAGTGGGCGGCGGGCGTGTTCGTGGCCGACTACGACAACGACGGCTGGCCCGACATACTCGTCACCGCCTTCGGGCGCAACGTCCTCTACCGCAACCTCGGCAACGGCCGCTTCGACAACGTGGCCGCGCGCGCCGGCATCGAAGCGCCGGGCTGGAACACCGGCGCCGCCTTTTTCGACGCCGACGGCGACGGTTGGCTCGACCTCTACATCGCGCAGTACGTGGACTGCACGCTGCAGGACGTGCTCGACGCGAAGCGGACGCTCTGGTGGCGCGGGGTCGAGCAGGTCGCGGTCGGCCCCTTCGGCCTCAAGGGCGCGCCCGACCATTTCTTCCGTAACGTGAAGGGCCGTTTCGTCGAGGCCACCGAGGAAGCGGGGCTCAAGGACCTCGCCAAGGGGTTCGGCTTCGCGGTGCGCGCCGCCGATTTCAATGGCGACGGTCATCCCGACCTCTACGTGGCCAACGACTCCGACCCGAACTACCTCTACCTCAACGACGGCGCCGGCCACTTCAAGGAGGTCGGCGTGACGTCGTTCTCCGCCTTCGACGGAAACGGCGCGGCCCAGGCCAGCATGGGTGTGGCCGCGGGCGACGTGGACGGGGACGGCATCCTCGACCTCATGGTCACGAACTTCTCGGAGGATTTCGCGACGCTCTACCGCGGCCTCGGGCGCGCGTTCTTCGAGGACGCGAGCCGCCCCACCGGCGTCGGTCCGGCGACCTTCAAGCCCCTGAAGTGGGGCACCGCGATGGCCGACCTCGATGACGACGGCGACCTCGACCTGGTGATCGCGAACGGCCATATCTATCCGCAGATCGACCGCCATCCGGAGCTGATCGGGACCTATCGCCAGCGGAACCTGCTGCTCGAGAACCGCAGCCTGCGGGCGGACGTGGCCCCTGGCACGCCGCCGGAGCCGCTCTTCCGCGACGCCACCGCGGAGGCGGGCCCCGGCTTCGAGCTCACGCGCGCGCATCGCGGCCTGGCCGTGGGCGACTACGACAACGACGGCCGCCTCGACCTGCTCGTGACCGCGCTCGACTCGCCGCCCGAGCTGCTCCACAACGAGAGCGCGCCCGCCTCCTGGCTCACGGTGGTCTGCGAGGTCCCCGGCGGGACCGCGATCCCGATCGGCGCCACCGTCACCGTCACCGCCGGCGGGCGGACCATGACCCGCGACATCGCCGCCGGCGATTCCTACCTCAGCACGCACGATCCGCGGCCGCACTTCGGCCTCGGGCGGGCGGAGGTGGCGGACGAGGTGGTGGTGCGCTGGCCGGACGGGACGCGCTCGGTGCGCAAGGACGTCCGCGCTCGACAGATCCTCGTCGTGCGCAAGGGGACCTGAGGCCGCGCCTCAGCGCCTCGCCTCCGCGCGACGGCGCCGGCAGCAGCCGCGCGGAGGAAGAAGCCCCGCCGCGGAGCTCGGCGTCGGGCTCGCGCGGCGGGGCGGAAGGTGGCCGGGTCATTCGACCTTGGGCCGTCGCCCTCGAAGGGGCGACTTGTTCAGTCAGCGACTCGACTCAACCGAACGTCCATCGACGGTTGGCGATGCCTCCTGTCCGTGCCGCGGGTCCCCGGGTGACTGGCCGAACTCAAGCGCCGCGGCTGCCTGGAACATAGGTCGCCGCCGGAGCCACGGCATGAGTCATTCGATCCAGGTCAGGGTCCGACGCGCCGGATCACACCGGAGAGGCGGCGCGCGCCGGGACGACTATCGCGCGGCGGCCGCCCCCCACCAGACCTTGGCCCTCACCCCGAGCCGGCCCAGAGCGGTCTCGATCTCGGAGCGGACTCTGGCCGCGGCCGTGGGTTCGGGGAACAGCTCCGCCACGAGCTCCACCTCCGGCGCGAACGCGCTCTCCGGGCGCAGGTGCACCGCTGCGTCGAAGGCCTCGACGTGACTCGGCTGGCCGGGGGGCACGACCCGGGACACGATCTCGGCGAGGCGCTCATGAGCCACGTGGCACTCGGAGCGGCCGGGGTCGATGATGCGGCCGCCTCCGCACAGTGCGAGCAGGGTCAGCTCGAACCCGGGATGGCCGCCCTCGTTGCGTGCCCGCGTGGGCACGATCTCCCAGCAGACGTGGTGAGTGGAGATCCACTCGTCGATCGGCGCGTCCACGCATGGCCTCCCGGAAGCTCCCACTCAGCCCGCCGTCAGCGCCGCCGACTCCTCCGCCGGCGCGATCGCCTTCTCCGGGACGAGCGGCACGTAGGCGGGCTCCCACATCGCGGCGCGCACCGCCGGCGCGATCGCGCTGTCCTCCAGCACCTGCCCGACTCCCGAGTCGCGCGCCTCCCTCACGACCGCCTCCGCGATGCGCGCGGTGACGCGCCGGAGCGCGTGCGCGGGCGGGAAGAGGCTGCCCGAAGCGAGGTCGTCCGCGTGCACCTCTCCGGCCAGGGTGGCCGCCGCCGCCGCGAACATCCCATCCGTCACCTGGTAGGCTCGCGACACCAGCACGCCGAGCCCGATCCCGGGGAAAACGAACGCGTTGTTGCCCTGGCCGATGACGTGCGTGCGGCCGCCGTGCGCGACGGGAGGGAAGGGGCTGCCGGTGGCGACCAGGGCGCGACCGTCCGTCCAGGCCAGGAGAAGGGAAGGAATCGCCTCGCTCTTGCTCGTCGGGTTCGACATGGGGAAGATCACGGGGCGCTCCACGTGGCGCGCCATCTCGCGCACCACGGCTTCCGTGAACGTGCCCGGCTGGCCCGAGGTGCCGATGAGGACGGTGGGACGGAGCGCGCGTACGACGCGCTCGAGGTCGCGCCCGGCTCCGGGCACGAGGCCGTACTTCGCGGCGAGGGCCGGCGGCCAGGCGAAGTCGCGCTTGTGCTCGTCCGCGATCGCCTCGTCCGCCACCAGCATGCCGTGATGGTCGAGGTTGGCCACCGCTGCCACCAGCGCGTCGCCCGAGAGGCCGTGCCGGCGGAAGGTGTCGCGCAGCAGGCGGGCGATGCCCACCCCGGCCGCTCCCGCGCCCAGGATGACCACGCGCTGCTCGGCGATGGGAACGCCGGTGGCGCGGGCGCCGGCCATCATCCCCGCCACCGCGACCGCCGCCGTACCCTGGATGTCGTCGTTGAAAGAAGGCAGCATTCGCCGGTAACGGTCAAGAAGCCGGAAGGCGTTGGCCTTCTTGAAGTCCTCCCACTGCAGGAGCGCGCGCGGAAAGCGGCGCTGCACCGCCTGCACGAACTCCTCGACGAAGGAGTCGTAGTCGGAGCCGCGCAGCCGCGGGAACCGCCAGCCGAGGTAGAGATCGTCATCGAGGAGGGCCTGGTTGTCGGTGCCCACGTCGAGGCTGATGGGGAGGGTCTGCCAGGGCGGGATCCCGGCGGCGGCGGTGTAGAGGGCCAGCTTGCCGATGGGGATGCCCATCCCGCCCGCCCCCTGGTCGCCCAGGCCGAGGATGCGCTCGTTGTCCGTCACCACGATGAGGCGCACGTCGTCGAAAGGGGCGTTGCCGAGGGCCTCGTAGATGCGCCCGCGGTGGGCGGGGGTGAGCCAGAGCCCGCGCGCCCGCCGGAAGATGTGGCTGAAGTTCTGGCAGGCCAGCCCCACCGTCGGCGTGTACACGATGGGCAGGAACTCCTCGATGTGATCCACGAGCAGGCGGTAGAAGAGGTGCTCGTTGCGGTCCTGGAGGCCGGCCAGCCCGATGTACTTCTCGAGGGCGTCCGCCTTGCGCGCGATGTTCGCGTAGACGCGCCGCCCCTGCTGCTCGATCGTGCTCACCGCCTGCGGGAGGAGGGCCTCGAGGCCGAAGGCGCTGCGCTCCTCCGGGGTGAAGGCGCTGCCCTTCGTGTAGAGAGGGTGCCGCAGGAGGGCCAGGCCGCGGAAGGGAACGCTCAGGCGCGGCTCGCCCTGCGCGTCACGCGTCATCGTGAACTTCTCCATCGCGACCTCCTGGACTTCGCGCGTGCCTCGCGCTCCCGTCCGGCCGGGCTCCGGTACAGCAATCGCGAGGCCGCGCCGTTTCGAGCGGATTCCGCCGTTCGAGGCGCGCCCTGGGCCGTCGGCGCCGCAGCCTTTGCGACCGCAGGGGTGGTGACGGCAACGCTTGCGTCCGCTCCCCTGGAACGAACGGACCATTGGCGCGGCCGCCGGCGCGGGCGATCAATGGAGGAGGCCGACGCGGGCCGAGGAGGCGCCGTGCTGATCTACCTCGATGGGAAGCTCGTCCCCAGGAGCGAGGCGACGGTCTCCGTGTTCGACCACGGGTTCCTCTACGGCGACGGCGTCTTCGAAGGGATCCGCGTCTACGAAGGCAACGTCTTCCGCCTGCCCGAGCACGTGGACCGCCTCTACGAATCGGCGCGTACGATCGGCCTCCACATCCCGATGGAGCGCGCGGAGATGATCGAGGCCGTCCGGGGGACGGTGGCCGCCAACGAGAAGACGGACGCCTACGTGAGGGTCGTCGTCTCCCGCGGGCCGGGTGACCTCGGCATCGATCCCACGAAGTGCCGCAAGGCCACCGTCGTGATCATCGTGGACAGCATCTCCATCTACCCGCGGGAGGTGTACGACTACGGCCTGGAGCTCGTGACCTCCAGCGTGCGACGCATCCCCGCGGAGTCGCTCGACCCGAGGGTGAAGTCGCTCAACTACCTCAACAACATCCTGGCCCGTCTGGAGGCCACGAACGCGGGCTGCGTCGAGGCCATCATGCTCAACCACCAGGGGCTGGTGGCGGAGTGCACGGGCGACAACATCTTCATCGTGAAGCACGGCCGGCTCGAAACGCCCGCCCTCACCCAGGGCGCCCTGGCCGGGATCACACGCCAGGTCGTGATCGAGATCGCGCACGCCGTCGGGGTGCCGTGGCGCGAGACCGAGCTCGCCCTGCATGACGTGTACAACGCCGACGAGTGCTTTCTCACCGGCACCGCCGCCGAGATCGTCCCCGTGGTGACGGTGGACGGCCGGACCATCGCCGACGGCCGGCCAGGACCGCTGACGCGCCTCATCGTGGCCGAGTTCCGGCGCGTGCGCGTGGTGGACCGCGCCTGCGCCCGCTACGCCGGAGAGGAGCTCGTCGCCGAGCGGACCTGATCCGCCGCCGTCAGTCCTGGGCCGCCACCACCGTGGCCACCGTCTCCAGCACGAGCGCGTTCTCGCGCCTCTCGTGGCTGGCGACGTCGCGCAGCAGGCGGCGCACGGCGTTGGCGAGCGCGGTCCCTCCCTCCGCGCGGAGCGCTCTCAGGCGCAGGGCGGCGACCCGCCGCCGGATGCGTCCGTGCTCCGCGAGCAGGGCCGCCGCCGCCGCCGTGGTCTCCGGCGCCACCGCGACGATCTCCTCGAAGAGGCCGGCCCGCTCCTCATGGGAGAAATGCGCGTCCAGGGCCAGCTCGAGATCGGCCAGGCGCGCGGAGAGCGCGACCGGGATTCGTGAGGTCAGGGAGCTCAGAAGCACGTCCTCGACGTCCTGGAGCAACCTCCGCAGCAGGCGATGCTCCGCGAGGACGGCCGGACCCATCGCCGGGGCCGGCACCGCGAACGTCTCCGGCGGCCGCGGGTGCAGTTCGTGACGCGCACTCATGGGGTCAGGATGTGCGGGTCGCGCTCCCAGGGGAATGGATCGCATGCACCAGCGGCTCGCCGGAACGTTCGCCGGGCTCGGGTCAGGCGCGGTTCTGGAGCACCACCTTCAGCGCGCGCTCGCGCGCGGCGTTGGAGAACGTATCGTAGGCCTTCATCGCTTCACCGAGATCGAACCGGTGGGTCACCAGCTTCCGCGGCTCCAGCTTCCGGGCCAGGGTGAGGTCGAGGAGCATGGGCGTGCTCACCGTGTCCACGAGACGCGTGGTGAGGGTGATGTTGTGCGCCCACAGCTTCTCGAGGTGCAGCTCGACCGGAGACCCGTGCACGCCGATGTTCGCGATGTGGCCCCCGGGGCCCACGATGGCCTGGCACACGTCGAAGGTGGCGGGCACGCCCACCGCCTCGATGGCGACGTCCACCCCGGCGCCATGGGTGGCCGCCTTCACCGCCCGCACCGCCTCCTCGCCGACGGCGGGCACGATGCGTGAGGCGCCCAGCGACTGGGCGACGCGCAGCCGGTTCTCGTCCACGTCGACCATGATGATCTCGGAGGGCGAGTAGAGCTGGGCGGTGACGAGGGCGGCGAGGCCGATCGGGCCCGCGCCGACTATGGCGACGGTGTCGCCCGGCTTCACCTGCCCGTTGAGGATGCCGCACTCGAAGGCGGTCGGGAAGATGTCGCTCAGGAGGGCCAGCGCGTCCTCATCGGCGGCCGGCGGCACCGCGTACAGGCTGGTGTCGGCGTGCGGAATGCGAACGTACTCGGCCTGGGTGCCGTCGATCACGTGTCCGAGGACCCAGCCGCCGTCCTCGCAGTGCGAGTACATGCCCTTGCGGCAGAAGCGGCAGGTCCCGCAGGACGTGATGCAGGAGACGAGGACCTTGTCGCCCTTGTGGAAGCGCGACACGCCCGTCCCCACCTCCTCCACGATGCCCACGCCCTCGTGGCCGAGGATCCGTCCCGGGGTCACCGTTGGTACGTCCCCCTTGAGGATGTGCAGGTCGGTCCCGCAGATGGTGGTGGTGGTGATGCGCACGACGGCGTCGGTGGGTTGCTGGACGACGGGCCGGGGTTTGTCTTCCCAGCCGCGCCGGCCCGGTCCGTGGAACACGAGCGCTTTCATGGTCGCCGCCTTTGTGACGGAGGCCGGCCGCTCGAGCAGGGTCTCGCTCTTCTTCATGGGACGTCTCCTTTCAGACGAACTTGCGCCGGCGGGCCGCCTCGCGGAGCTCGGCGCGGAAGTCGGGGTGTGCGATGTCGATGAGAGCGCGCGCGCGCTCGCGCAGGCTGCGGCCGTGGAGGGCGGCCACGCCGTGCTCGGTGACCACGTAGTGGACGTCCGCGCGCGTGGTGACCACGCCCGATCCCTCCGCGAGCGTGTCCACGATCCGCGAGATGCGGCCCTCCCGGGCCGTGGAAGGCAGGGCGATGATCGGCTTGCCTCCCTTGGCCCGGGCCGCCCCCCGGATGAAGTCGAGCTGTCCGCCGCAGCCGGAGTAGATCGAGCGGCCGATGGAGTCGGCGCAGACCTGGCCGGTGAGGTCCACCGCCAGCGCGGAGTTGATGGCCACCATGCGCTCGTTCTGGGCGATCACGAACGGATCGTTCACGTAGTCGGTGGGGTGGAACTCGACGAAGGGGTTGTTGTCGAGGAAGGCGAACGTGCGCTTGGAGCCGAGCACGAAGGAGGCCACGATCTTGCCCCGGTGCAAAGTCTTGGCTTCGCCGGTGATCACGCCGCGCTCGAAGAGGTCCACCACGCCGTCCGAGAACATCTCGGTGTGGATGCCGAGATCGCGCTTGTCGCCGAGGAAGAGCAGGACGGCGTCCGGGATCTCCCCGATCCCCATCTGCAGCGTGGATCCGTTCTCGATGAGGGACGAGACGTGCTCCCCGATGGCGCGCGCGGTCGCTCCCACCCGTCCCGTTCCCGGCAGCTCCAGGACGGGCCGGTCCACCTCCACCACGTGGGTGAGCCGGCGGGCGTGGATGAAGGAGTCGCCGAGGGCGCGCGGCATGCGCCGGTTGACGAGGGCGACGACGTCGCGGGCCCGCTCCGCGGCCGCCTTGGTGCACTCCACGCCCACTCCGTACGAGCAGAAGCCGTGCTCGTCCGGGGGCGAGACGTGGACCAGGGCGACGTCCACCGGCAGTTCGCCCGTCCGGATCAGGGAGGGGATCTCGGAGAGATGCACGGGCACGAAGTCGGCGCGTCCGTCGTTCACCGCCTCCCTCACGTTGGCGCCCGTGAAGAGCGCGCGGTGGCGGAAGGAACCGGCGTAGCGAGGGTCGGCGTAGGACGCGGTGCCGAACGTCATCAGGTGGCTCACCTCGACGCCGGTCAGCTCGCCCGCACGCGCGACCATCGCGCGCACCAGCTCCTCCGGGTTGTTGCAGCCGGCGTGGATCCACACGTGGTCGCCCGAGCGCACGGCGCGCACCGCCTCTTCCGCCGTCGTGACCCGCTGCCGGTACGTCTCCGTCCAGGGAGGCATGGCCTCAGCCCGCCGGCCAGGGAAGTGACGCCGGCGGCAGGTCGAAGGTGCGCGCGAGCGTGTCCTGCGCGCAGGCTCCCCGATAGAGATAGAGGCCCCGGCGCAGGTCTCCGTGGGCGGCGATGGCGCGCTCGAGGTCCGAGCGACCGATGTCGAGAAGGTAGGGCAGCAGCGCGTTCGTGAGGGCCACGGTGGCGGAGCGCGCGGCCGCCGCGGGCAGGTTCGGCACGCAGAAGTGGAGGATCCCGTCCACCGGGTAGGAGGGGTCGGGGAACGAGGTCGGCCGCGAGGTCTCGAAGCAGCCGCCCATGTCGATGGACATGTCCACCACCACGCTGCGCGGCTTCATGAGCCCGAGCATCTTCCGGCTGACCAGCACCGGCGCCTTCTCGCCGCGCAGGGCCACCGCGCCCAGGACGATGTCGGCGAAGCCGAGGGCCTTCTCGATGTTGCCCGTGGTGGCGAGCATCGTGGCCAGGCGGCCGTCCGCGCTCAGGGCCTCGCGCAGCTTCTCGATCCGTGTGTCGAGCAGCAGGACCTGGGCTCCCGCTCCCACCGCCGCCCGCGCCGCCGACCGGCCGAGGACGCCCGCGCCCAGGATCGCGACCTGAGCCGGCGGCACGCCCGGCGCTCCGCCCATCAGGATGCCGCGGCCGCCGAAAGGCCCGAGGAGGAGGCAGCCGCCGACGGTGATGGCGAGGCCGCCCGCGATCTCGGACATGCTCTCGAGCACGGGGGCGCGGCCGTTCCGGTCCGCGACCGCCTCCAGGCCGACGGCAGTGATGCCGCTCCCGGCCAGCGCGAGCACGTCCTCGCGCCGGTGGGCCGGCAGCATCCAGAAGGCGACCACGACCTGGCCGGGGCGCAGGAGGGCCGCGTACTCGCCCGGCTCGGGCGGAAACACACCGACGACCAGGTCGGCGTGCGCGAACAGCTCGTCACGCGTGTAGGCGATCTCCGCCCCCGCCGCCTGGTACTCGGCGTCGGCGAACCCGGCCCCCTCCCCCGCCTTGCGCTCGATCCAGAGGCGATGGCCTTCGTCGACGAGGGCCTTGGCCCCGGAAGGAGTGAGGGCGGCGCGCCCTTCTCCGGCCCGCGTCTCCCGAGGCACCCCGACGTTCATGAGGCCTCCTCCGCGCCGGCCGAGGCTCCGTCACGGGAGGCGGCCAGGTACTCGTGAATGGCGGCGGCGGCGCGCCGGCCATCGCGCATGGCCAGGATCACGGTGGCCCCGCCCCGCGCGAGATCGCCGCCCGCGAATACGCCCGCGCAATTCGTCCTCTGCGCGTCGTCCACGGTGACCACGCCGCCGCGGCCGACGGCCAGACCGGGCGTGGTGGACTGGATGATCGGATTCGGCTTCTGGCCGATGGCCTCGATGACGGTCTGGACGCGGAGGACGAACTCCGATGCGGCGACGGGGAGGGGGCGGCGGCGGCCGGAGGCGTCGGGCTCGCCGAGCTCCATCCTCTGGCACTCGAGGCCGCGCACCCATCCCCCCGCGTCCAGGATGCGCGTGGGGTTGGTGAGGAGCAGGACCTCGATCCCTTCCTCCTCGGCGTGGCGGACCTCCTCGCGGCGCGCGGGCATCTCGGCGCGAGACCGGCGGTACACGAGATACGAGCGCTCCGCCCCCAGACGGCGCGCGGTGCGCACGGCGTCGAGCGCGGTGTTGCCGCCTCCGATGACGGCGACCTCGCGCCCGAGCTTGACCGGCGTGTCGCGCTCCGGGAACGACCAGGCGCCCATCAGGTTCACGCGGGTGAGGAACTCGTTGGCCGAGTACACGCCGCACAGCCCCTCACCCGGGATGCCGAGGAACGTAGGCGTCCCTGCCCCGCTGGCCAGGAACACGGCGGAGAACCCCCATTCGCCGAGCAGCTCGTCGAGGGTGGCGGTGCGGCCGACCAGGAAGTTCGTCCGGATCTCGACGCCCATCGCGCGCACGCGTTCGAGCTCGAGGTCCAGGATGGCCTTGGGCAGCCGGAACTCGGGGATACCGTAGCGGAGGACGCCACCCGCGGCGTGCAGCGCCTCGAAGACGGTGACGCCGTAGCCGAGGCGCGCGAGGTCGGCGGCGCAGGTGAGGCCGGCCGGTCCCGAGCCCACCACCGCGACCGTCTCCTTCCGGGTGGCCGCGCGCGGCGGCGGCCGGAACGCGTGCGTCTCCGTCTCCCAGTCGGCCACGAAGCGCTCGAGAAGGCCGATCGCGATCGG
>Ga0136846_1221040_pt1 | contig 15699 bp, 17 predicted proteins | sample HopSoiMetagenom2_FD_96841 | JGI IMG/M metagenome (GOLD analysis project Ga0136846, IMG submission 96841) | Grasslands soil microbial communities from Hopland, California, USA - 2 Assembly 2016 (version 4) | ecosystem: Environmental > Terrestrial > Soil > Grasslands | place: USA: Hopland... | reverse complement strand
GGCGGCGTACTTAAGCCGGGCGACGACGTCGTGGTCCTGCCCAGCGGCATGACCTCGCAGATCGCCGGCATCGACCTCTTCGACAAGGAGATCACGGAGGCCTTCCCGCCGATGTCGGTCACCGTGCGGCTGGCAGACGACGTCGACGTCTCCCGCGGCGACATGATCGCGCGCGTCAAGAACGCTCCGACGCCGAGCCAGGACATCGACGCGATGATCTGCTGGATGACAAACGAGCCGCTCCGCAAGGGCCAGAAGCTCGCGATCAAGCACACCACCCGATCGGGCCGGGCGCTGGTCAAGGACATCCAGTACCGCCTGGACGTCAACACCCTGCACCGCGACACCGAGACCGCAGCGACCGGCGGGCTTGGTTTGAACGAGATCGGCCGCGTCCAGCTCCGCACGACGGTGCCGTTGCTGTGCGACTCCTACTCGAAGAACCGCACCACCGGCTCGTTCATCCTCATCGACGAGGCCACCGGCGTCACCGTCGGCGCCGGGATGATCAACTGACGCGACGCCGATCGTGGACGCCGCTCGTCGACGTCACGGCCGGCCGCTCACGACTAATCAGTCAGGTCGTTGATCTCGTCCCAGCTCATGCATTTGCCGTTGGGCCCAGGTCGACGTACGCCGGGGCCGCCACGCTCACCGCAGTGGTGCTCGTACGGGTGGTCCCCGCGACAGCGCTTCAGTGCCGCCAGGTCCCTCTTGATGGCGGCCTTGTCCGAAACGACCTGCTCGCGGAGGTCATGGACCTCGTCCTCCTGATCGCGAATCTCCCGGTCCATCTCCTCGAGGGCGGCCAGGCACTGCTCGCTGTCCTTCTTGTACTTCTCGTTGTCCGGATACTGCTCGAGTCGACCCGCGACCCACTCGAGGTGGCGCTGCCAGCTCCTCTTCACGTCGTGCATGACGTCAAGCTGGTTGAGCTCCTCGTTGAGAAGGTCCTTGCTCTGGCTCAGGGCCTCCGACCCGTCCTGGACGGCCTGCACCCATCTCTCGCAGTGATCCGGCTCGTCGCCGCCGCGGACCCTCGCCAACGAGTGGTCCAGCTGAACGGTCATCTCGTCACGGATGTGCCGGAGCATGTCCGGGGATCCGCCGTCCGGGGTCCTCACGTCCGTCATGCGCATCTCTCCTGGTCCCGATTCAAGGACAGCCGCGGTCATCACCGCGAGATCGAGATTAGGACCGAGTTGTCCCGCTGTAAAGGAGACGGGACTCTGCCCTACAAGGAGCCTCCTGCCTACGCGAAGGCTTCGCCGGCACCCTGCAGAGCCTGAGAGATCGCCCTCTCCACCGGCGACGTCCCAGCGACCGGATCAAGTGAGGACGCAGTCGCTCCACGAAGGTGCAGCGGAGGCTGGGCGAGGAATCTCGGGCGCGCACCGTGGTGTGCCTGGGCCGCGTGGACGAGGAACGGATGGCAGAGGTAGACGTCGCCGGCCTTCCCCGTGGCGAGTGAGACCGGCCGACTCCTGGACGCCTCGGCCGCACGCAGGGAGGCCTGCATCATTGTCAGACCGTCGTCCCCGAACGGTTCGAGAGCTCGCGCCACATCCACGTGCGACCCCACCCTGATCCGGGTCGGCGCATCGTCTGGGCCAACGTCCGAGAGCAGGAAGAGCATCAGAAGCGCTCGTCCGCGAGATGCGATGTTCACCCGCCAGGCAAAGGGGTCGGCCTCGCTGTCAGGCGGAGTCGGTGGGTAGCTCGCATCGATGTGCCAACCGTCGTCGCCGGGCGGATCAGCCGACGGAAACCGCACGGGAAAGGTGCCCAGGTCGGTGCGCGGCAGCCAGCGGCCGGCGCCGACGAGCGTGTCGTAGACCTCGTGGAGACGCGCCGTGTTGGCGGCCCTCTGGAACGGTCCGCCGCTCTGGTACCCGAGTCGGACCACCGGCGTCGTCCAGGTCGCAGGATCCTCCCGGGATGCCTCCATCTGCTGCCAGAGCAGCTCGCGACACTCGGCAGCCACCTCGCGCGGGAAGGCCTGGTTCACCACGACAAATCCGTCGCGAACGAAGTCCTGCGTTGCCGACACGTCGATCAGGGTCACACTCTCGGCAGTCGGTAGCAACGGACATTCTGTGTACGCCCGTGCTAGTCCCGGCTCCTGTCCGAGAGGGTCCGCGGCAACCCGAAGCTGGCCAGCACGCCAGGCTGGAAGTGCACGATGTCGCTGACCTGGTCACCGCACAGAGTCAGGACGAGAATGCCGCGCGAGTGCCAGACTCTCGCTGCCGGCTCCCGTTCGTACACCGCGACCGCTGGCTGACCGTTCGCGCGCGTGTGCACCGACCGCAGGTCGCGTGGCCCCGCGACCTCCGCGGCCGTGAAGAACCGGCGCGCTGCGTCGCGGCCGTGGTACTCGAACGGCATCGGTGGCATCGAGATCCACGCGTCGTCGGTGAGCATCTCGACCATGCCCTCGACATCGCCCCGGCTGAGCGCGTCAACGAAGCGCTCGACCAGCTGCGCCTCCTCCGGCGAATCGGGCGACGGGGGTGCGGCGTGCTCGCGCCGCGATCCGAGGTCGTCCGAGAGCGTTGCGCGGGCACGCTTGAGCGCGCTGGTCACCGAGTCCTCGGTCACGTCGAGCATCGACGCCACCTCACGTGCCCGGTAGCCGAGCACGTCGCGCAGGATCAGCACGGCACGCTGGCGGGCAGGCAGCAGCTGAACGGCCGCGATGAAAGCCAGCGAGATCGCCTCTCTGCCCTCCACGATGGCCTCCGGACCGGGCATCCGGTCGACCAGATCGTCGAAAAGGACGTCGGGGTACGGCTGCAGCCAGAAGACTTCGTTGTGACGGCTTGGTTCCGGCGGTTCCACCGCGCGCACGGTCATGGCGACGTCCGCCGACTTGCGATGCTGCGAGCGCAGGGTGTCGAGACAGCGGTTCGTCGCCACGCGATAGAGCCAGGTGCGAAGGGACGATCGGGCCTCGAAACCACCGATGCCGCGCCACGCAGCCAGCAACGTCTCCTGAAGCGCGTCCTCGGCGTCCTGCACGGACCCCAGGAGGCGGTAGCAGTGCACCTGCAGCTCGCGGCGGTGGGGCTCGACCAGCTCCGCGAATGCCTCGGCGTCACCCTGCCGCGCCCGCTCGATCAGCGTCTTCAGCTCCGTGTCCATTGCTCCACCTTGCAATCACCTCTCCACACCCGGCCCTTCGAGTACGCCGGAGCCTCTCAGCTCCCGCTACCTGTACTGACGCCCATATGGCACAGAACTGGGCGGCGATCGGGGATTCAAGCGGGGTCGTAAGACGGTTCGAGGTGTTGCTGGGTGTCTGGTGCGTCGACGGATTCGCCGCGGCTGTTGGAGGCTCGCAGCGCGATGGCTCCCGCAGCCAGGAGGCAGAGGGCACTGACGAGTAGCGCCCGCTGGAACCCCGCGGTGAGTGCCTCCGGGGGCGAGACATGGGCTGCCAGCAGGTGACTGGTGCGACTGGTCGCGACCCCGCTGAACACCGCCAGGCCGAGAGCCGATCCCAGTTGGAAGGAAGCGGTGATCAGCGCCGCCGCCAACCCGGCCTGATCCTCCGGCACGCCCGCATTCGCGGCCGTTTGCACACCGGCATACAGCAGGCCCAGCCCGAGCGCCATGACCACCAACGGGCCGAGCAGGTTGCCGAGGTAGCTGCCGTCCACCGGAATTCGGGAGAGCCAGAAGATGCCACCGGCGGCGACCACTGCGCCCGAGACGATGATCGGGCGGGTCCCGGTGCGGATGAACATCTTCGTCGCCACCGCTGAGCCGAAGCCGATGCCGACCGTCACCGGCAGGTACGAGAGCCCGGTACGCAGCTGGGAGTAGCCCAGGACGTCCTGCATGTAGAGGGTGACGAAGAAGAACATCGAGTAGAACCCGGCCCAGGCGATCACCTGGGTGGCATCGGCCGCCGCCAGGCCCTGGATCCGGAAGATCGACATCGGAACCAGCGGATGGGCGCGCCGCTGCTCATTGGCCACGAACGCGGCCATCAGCACCGCCGAAGCGGCCAGCCCGCCGATCGTTCGGCCCGCACCCCAGCCTTCGTCCGGCGCCTTCACCAGCGTGAAGATCAGCAGCAGCATGCTGGCGGTGACCAGCACCGCGCCTGCCGCGTCGAAACCGCCCGCCAGGGAGCGGCCGCGGTCGGCCGTCAGGACCCGGAACGCCCCGAACAGCACGAGCGCACACAGCGGCAGGTTGACGAAGAACACCCACCGCCAGCCGAGGTCCTGGGTGAGCAGCCCGCCGAAGAACACCCCGACCGCCGCAGCCATCCCGCTGATCCCCGCCCACACGCCCAGCGCCTTGTGTCGGTCGGGGCCCTGGAACGTGGTGGTCAGGATGGCCAGGGCGGCCGGCGACATCATCGCCGCCCCGAACCCCTGGGCGAGCCGCGCGCCGACCAGCAGAGCCTGGCTGTCGGCCAACCCGCAGGTCAGCGACGAGGCCGCGAACAGCGCGGTCCCGGCGACCAGCAGCCGTCGCCGTCCCAGCAGATCCCCCGCCCGACCGCCCAGCAGCAGGAATCCTCCATAGGTGATCAGATAGCCGCTGACCACCCACTGCAGGTTCTGCACCGAGAACCCCAGATGCGTACGGATGGTCGGCAGCGCGACGTTCACGATCGCGCCGTCCATGACGTCCAGGAACGTCACCAGGCACAGCAGCGCCAGTGTGACCTTGCCGCGCCCGGTCGCCAGGTACGACCCCTGCGGCGGCGCCGTCGATGCGTTCGTGGCGTCGCTCATGACCCGGCGGCTTCCATCACCGGGCCGACCTCGACCCCGCCGCCGACCCGCATCACCGGGCTGTCCTTGGCGAGCGCCAGTGCGGAGTCGATGTCATCGGCGGACACCACCGAGTAGGCGATCATCCGGGAGCCGGTGCCGCCGACCTCGCCGAGCGAGGCGTACTCAGTGACCGCGTGGCCGACGTCCACCAGGGCCGCGCCCAGGCCGCCGAACCAGGCCTGCCACTCGGCCGCGGTGTCCGGGCCGGGCGCGTAGCGGGAGGGCACACGGAATGAGAAAACGTAGTTGGACATGATCTGTGGTCCTGTTCTGTGTCCGGGGCGCACCCGGACTGGGCCGCCTCCATCGGGGTAGACGGCGGCGGGTCCGCGAACTGGGCGCGCGGACACGGCCGACTTCAACCGGCGGGCGGCGCCGGCATCTGCAGCCGACTCGAAAGGACCGGTCTCAAGCTGTCCGGAGGGCTTCGACCGGCGAGACCCTGATCGCTCGTCGCGCTGGGGCGAGCGACGCGATCATGACCAGGGCCGCTGCGGCCACGACGATGGTCCCCAGGACCAGCCACGGTCGGCCCCAGACGAAGCCGTGGTTGTGGGATCCGACGATGGACTGGGCCCCCACAGATCCCAGAAGGAGGCCCAGAGCGATTCCGAAGGCGATGGCCGAGCACGCGAGCGCCATTGCCTCGCGCACGATCATCTGGCGTACCTGGGTTCCGGTGAAGCCGAGGGCGCGCAGTACGCCGATCTCGCGGGTCCTCTCGATCACGGTGAGCGACATCGTGCTGACGAAGCCGACGGCCGCGATCACGGCCGAGAACACGATGACGACGACCAGGATGGTGGTCATGGTCGTGAGCACGGAGAGCGCGTCGCGCCGGTTCGCTTCGCTCGTCGTCCAGGAGTCGACGGACCGGCGCAGGGCGTCGGCGCCGCTCGCGAAGGTGGTCACCAGGGTCACCCCGATCACCAGCCCCATCGTCGAACGAGTCGTACGCAACGGATTCGTCACCGCGTTGCGGCGGGCGATCCGCGACGGCGCGGAGTCCCCGAGCAGACGGCCGAGGCCGGCCACCACGGCCGGGATGACGAGGCGGGCGCCGTACAGCAGACCGCTGCCGAGAGCGGCCGCACCGAAGAACGCCACCAGGAGGCCGAGTGCAGTCCCACCGTCTTCGCCGATCCAGGCCGAGACGAGCAGCACCGCAGCGCCGGTGCCGATCACTGCCGTCGACAACCGTGCCCGCACGGGCGGCGTCGTCGTCACAACGTGTCCGGTCGCCGCGCCCAGCATCCCTGCCGCGGGCGGCACCCGCAGGACCCCCCGCGCACCGACCCGGCCGGCTGCGAAGGTGGTGAGCACGACAGCAAGGAACGGCGCGACCAGCCAGATGCTCACGACCGGATACCCCATTCGGCGCAACGCACCGTGCTCCACCATCGTGATCCGCAGGACCGAGGCCGCGACAGTCCCGACCGCGACTCCGGCGAGAGAGCCGGCAGCAGCCACGGCCGTCGTCCGCCGAGTCACTGCGGAACGAAGCGCCGTAGCCGAGGCGCCGAGCAGCCGCAGCAGTGCGATCCGGGTCATCATCCCGGTCAGCACCGTGTCGACGCAGTTGACGATGACGACCGATGACACGTAGAGAGCGACGCCGATGAACACCATCGCCACCACGGCGAGAATGGCTCCGAAACCGGACGCGTCGCTGTTGGTCGCGAGCACGTCACTGAGCATGACCAGGAGAGAAGCGTAGGCACCGCAGATCCCGGCGACGACAGCGATGGTCGTGAGCTGCCGCTGTGATCCGAAGACCAGTGAGGCCTTCATGCGGCGCCCACCTCCAGCCCGATCAGCAGGGTGGCGATCTCCTCGGGAGTACAGCGCTCGTGGTCACCGACGATCCGACCGTCGGCGATCAACAGGATCCTGTCCGCGTAGGAGGCGGCGACAGGATCATGGCTGACCATCGCGATCGCCTGGCCGTAGTCGTCGACGGCAGAGCGCAGCAGGTCGAGGACCTCCCGGGACGACCGCGTGTCGAGGTTTCCGGTCGGTTCGTCGGCGATCACTATCCGCGGTCGGGAACTGAGTGCGCGCGCGATCGCGACGCGCTGCTGCTGGCCGCCGGAGAGCTCCGACGGACGGTGGTCGCGGCGTCCTTCGAGGCCCAGTTCGGTCATCAGTCGGTCGACCCACGCACGATCCTCCGACGAGAGCCGTCGTCCGGCGAGGTCGAAGGGAAGCACCACGTTCTCGTACGCGGTCAGCGTCGGCACCAGGTTGTAGGCCTGGAAGACGAACCCGACGTGCGTACGCCGCAGGACCGTGCGCTCCTCATCGGTGAGGCTGTGGAGTGGGTGCTGGTCGAGCCAGACCTCGCCGGACGTCGGGTCGTCCAACCCGGCAGCGAGGTTCATGAGGGTGGTCTTGCCCGAGCCCGAGGGGCCCATGATCGCGGTGAATCGGCCGGCGTCGATGTCGACGCTGACGCTGTCGAGCGCAGTGACCTGCGCGGTCGCGGTGCCATAGGTCTTGGTGGCGGCACGGATCGACAGCACCGGCGGGTTCGTCTGTGTCATGCCGTCAACGCTAGGGACGGGCAGGCCTCTCGCCATCTGGCTGAGGACAGGTCCTCGACTACCTCCTGCGATGTACGCCGAGGGCTCAGATCAAGCCGTGCTCGTAGGCGTAGACGACGAGCTGGACCCGGTCGCGGAGCCCGAGCTTGGTCAGGATCCGTGAGACGTGCGTCTTCACGGTGCCCGTCGCGAGGACCTCGACCTCGGCGATCTCGGCGTTGGAGAGACCTTCGGCTGCCCGACGCAGGATCTCTCGTTCACGTCCGGTGAGAGCGTCGTACTCCGGACCGGTCTGCCGAGTCGGCCTGGCGCGGAACCGCTCCCAGAGCTGGCGGGTCGCACCTGCTGCGACGACCTGGCTGCCGGACGCGACCGCCCGGATGGCTGCCAGCAGGAAGTCAGGCTCGGACGACTTCAGGAGGAAGCCGCTCGCGCCGGCCTCGATCGCCGCGGCTGCCGCTTCGTCGAGATCGAACGTCGTCAGGACCAGGATGCGCGGGCACTCCTCGCCGAGCCGGCCGACCAGCGCGCGAGTCGCCGCGACACCGTCGGTGACAGGCATCTGGATGTCCATCAACACCACGTCGGGACGAGACTCCTCGACCCGCTCGAGGGCTTCGGCACCGTTGCTGGCCTCGCCGACGACGTCGAGATCGGGCTGCGAGCCCACCACCATCGAGATGCCGGCACGGAACATCGGTTCGTCGTCCACGAGGACGATGCGGACACTCACTGTGTCGCGCTCGCCGGGATCCGGACGTCGACGATCCAGTAGCCGTCCTCGCTCCCCGCCGTCAGCCTTCCGCCGGCCGCAGCGACGCGTTCGGACATCCCGAGCAGTCCGTGTCCGCCGCCTCGGCGGGCCTCGGCTCCCGGGCGCACCGGGTTCGCGACCCTGAGCACGTAGCCGTCCCGCCAGTCCTCGACCACCTCGACCGGCCGACCGCGATCACCGTGCTTGAGAGCGTTGGTGAGGGACTCCGTGAGTACGTAGCCAGCGGCATCGGCACGCTCACCGAGGTCGGCGGAACCGTACTGCGCATGCTCGATGACCAGCCCGGTCCGCCGCATGCGATCGATGACCCGATCTGCGCTCGGCGCTGTGACCGCTCCCGGTCCGTCCACACCCCGGAGCTCTGCGAGCAGGCCGCGCACGTCGCCCATCGCTGACCGCGCCGTCTCGCCGATCACGCCCAGCGCATGTTCCGCGCGATCCGGATCTGCGCGCAACACGTAGCGCGCTCCGTCGGCCTGGGCCGCCACCACTGCCCAGGAGTGGGCGACCAGGTCGTGCATGTCGGCCGCGATCCGGTTGCGTTCCTGTTCTTGTCGGTAGAGGGCCTCCAGCCGTTCCTGCTCCGCACCGGCGAACGCGGCATCGACCTGCGCCTGGATCGCCTGTCGCCGTTGCCACCGGAGGTAGCCGGCGATCCAGCCTCCTCCGACGACAATCGCGGCAAGGGCAGCCATCTGGATGCCCGCAGACAACGACGCGTCGAGCAGGTCGCTGCCGACCACGCCCGACCACACTCCCGCGCCGATGATCGCCATCACAGCGGCGACCAGGCTCGAACGCCGTACGACGCTGGACGCGTGCGCACCGAGAGCGAACGCCAGTGGTGCGTAGGCAACGTCGCCCAGGACGGTGACCTCCCCGGTGACGACCTGGATCAGGGCCGCACCGGCGGCCGCAGCCATCACCACCCATGGAGCAACCCTGCGGGCTGCCAGACCCACCGACAGCACCAACGTGGCCCACACCATCGCCGCCGAGGTCTCGAGCTGGAACGCGCTGAACACCACGGCATATGCCAGGGCGACACCGAGGTCGACCACCAGGCGACGGCGGGTGACGCGGGTGGTGTCGTGCCAGACATCGGTCGGCGGCGCCAGCGGGGACCGCTGCATGCTCATGGGCGTCATTATGCGCAGGAAGGACTTCGGCGCGAGCCGACGCGGGAGCATCCGGGACCACGCGGGACCGCGGGGTCTGGCCGCGGGACGCCGTTGCGCGCGACGCTTCAACTGCTTCGTGACGCGCATGGAGCATCTGTTCGAGGAGTTCGAATGCATCCGTTGATCCTGTCGCCCGGCTCGAGGTGGAGCCTTCCGGTCGTGGCGATGACCTTGCTCCTCCTCGCCGGCTGCGGCAGTCATGGGGACGCGAAGGTCTCGCCGACCAAACCGCCGTCCACTCCGTCAACCCAGCCGCTGACGACCTATCACGAAGGCCCACCACGCCCGGTCGCACCCGCGAGATACGTCACCGGCGTGGGCGGCTTCCTCCCCGGCCTGGAGGTGACCATCCCAGCGGGATGGACCACCACCGAAGCCGACGCCGGCGAGATCGGACTGCACCCGACGTCGAACCCGGACTCCGGACTGTTCCTCTGGAAGGACATGCGCGCCGTGATCACCCACAACCGTCACTTCAGGGCCGGCCGGGTCGACGCTCACATCGGTCCCACCGCGCAACAGCTGCTCGACTGGCTCACCCACACCCCCGACTTCACCGTCGTCTCAGCGCCGACACCAACGACCGTCGGCGCCTCGGTCCCCGGAACCCAACTCACCCTGGTCGTGTCCAGCACCGCGAACTTCGGATGGGACGACTGCCCCGACAACCCCCGATGCGCAGCGATCCTCACCGACCCGAAGCACTGGGGCGGCAACTTCTTCGCCATCGGCGGCGACGAGACCGCCCGGATCTTCATCGCGACCCTGCACTACCCAGAGGGCGCCCACACCCTGTTCATCACCCTCGACGCGCCCGACCAGCACCAGCTCGCGACCCTCGCCGCCGCTGCCCAGCCGATCATCGACAGCCTGCGCCTTCCCGAACACTTCACCGACAACTGATCGCACCGGATCGCCCTCCGATCCGAACGCGAGATGCGCTCTCCTCGGTTCCGGACTGCGCGTCGATGTGATCGAGCAGGTGCACGCCGAGAGTCGCCGCGCTGAGGGCAAGGGCCGCTTCGACGCCGAGCACCGCTGCCGTCGCAGTGCCCCATCGAGGGTCTGGGCGCGCGGGATCTGCCACGGCGAAGAACACGGTGCCGAGCAGGGCCGTGCCGAGCGCCATCCCGACCTGTTGGGCAGTGGTCAGGATCCCGCTGGCGACCCGGAGTGGCGTGACCTGGTGGACGCGCTCGACTCCCGGTCGCCGGACTTCCGGGACATGTGGGCGCAGCACGAAGTCAGCGGCCCGGCAACCCGTCGAAAGCGCTACCAGCACCCGACGGTCGGACCACTCGCCTTCACCGCAACACACCTCGCCCTGGCCGACCATGCCGACGTACGTCTGATCGTCTACCTGCCCAGCGACGAAGAATCGGAGTCAACGTTCAGTCGGCTCATGAGGGAGCCTCGATCGGCACGGCCCTGGCACCCAGACGTGCTTGCCTGACCACGGGTCCGCGAACTGTTGGTTCAACGGCCTATTTGCGCGGAGCAGGCTGGGCGTCGTGCGGTCTGCACCCCACGAACGTGCACGAACGCTGACGAGAGGTGCCGCGGCTCACTGTTCCCGAGGCCGCGTTGCCGTGAAGGTGGACCTCGACCCATCGTTGCGCGCGACGGAGCGCCAGGAAACGGAGTGGTGACATGAAACTGACGGTCATGACGCAGGTCACCGTCGATGGAGTGATGCAAGGGAACGGCCACGCAACTCAGGAGGAGCGCAGGAACGGATTCGAGCGCGCCGGGTGGGCCATGGGGAGGTTCGCAGACGACACAGCGGACTTCATCACTCGGACCTACCAGAGCGCCGACGCATTCTTGTTCGGTCGACGTACCTACGAGATGTTCGCCGAGACGTGGGGCGAGATCGAAGACATGCGCTCCCACCCGATCGGGGTCGCGCTGAACAATGCGCCCAAGTACGTCGCATCGACCACGCTCACCGACCCCCCATGGGCCGGCACGACCATCCTCTCCACCGATCTGGTAGCGGCGATCACCGAGCTGAGGGCCACGCCATCCGGCGAGCTTCAGGTCCACGGCAGCGGCGCCCTGATTCGCTGGCTCCTGGAGAACGATCTGGTCGACGAGATCACCCTCCTCGTCGTTCCCGTGATCCTCGGCCAGGGGGTCCGACTGTTTCCCGACGACGGTCCCGACATCTCGGTCGAGCTGGTCAGCGCGCGACCCGACGCGAAGGGCGTGGTGATCCAGGTCTACCGGCCCAACGGACGTCCGCAGTACTCGCCCAACCAGGTCTAGGCGGAGTCGCCGGAGTCGTGTCATGGCGAGGCGACAAGGGTCTGAACCCGCACGCCCCGGGCGTCACAACCACTCGTTCTCGGTGGCGATCCGGATGGCATGGATGCGGTTGCGTGCGCCCAGCTTGTCGGTGGCCGAGGCCAGGTAGTTGCGCACGGTCCCGTGCGACAGGAAGAGCCTGGCGGCGATCTCGCGAGGGTCGAGGCCTTCGGCCTGGAGCCGGAGCACGTCGGTCTCGCGCGGGGTCAGAGGGCTCGGTCGCGCGTCGAGTGCAGCCAGCGCGACGGCAGGGTCGATCACGCGGCCCCCTCCCGCGATGTCGCGGATCGCGCGGATCAGGTCGGCCGCGGGCGTGTCCTTGGCGAGGAAGCCGGCGACATTGGCGGCGAGCGCGGTCCGCAGGTTCGTCGGCTGCGCGTGCGCGGTGAGGATCAGCACGCGGCACTGCGGCAGGTCTGCGGCGAGCTGCCCGGCAGCTGTCAGCCCGTCCTGGCCGGGCAGGTCGATGTCCAGGATCGCCACCTCGGGCTGCCAGCGTCGCGCGGCGGGCAGGATCTGGTCGCCGTGCGCGACCTGCGCGACGACCTTCATGTCCGCCTGGAGGTCGAGGACGGCGACCAGGGTGTCGCGGAGGATCGCGGTGTCCTCGGCCAGCAGGATCGAGATCATCGCTGCAGCACCGCGACCTGCTCGTCGCGTCGTACGCCGTCGCAGGGCACGACCGCAGTCAGCGTGAACTCGTTGCCGTCGATCCGGGTGTTCAGGTTTCCACGTACGGCGTGCAGGCGCTCGGACATGTTGACCAGCCCGCGACCGGGCTCGCCACCGGCCAGTGCGGTCACGCCGTCGTTGGACACGACCAGCGTCGCCGCTCCACCACCCTGCGACAGCCGGATGGTGCAGCGACTGGCACGACTGTGCCGGAGCACGTTGGTCACCGCTTCCCGCAGCACCGGAGCAAACACATCGGCTTCGGGTCCTGCCGGCTCCACCTCGATCTCCGTCTGGATCGCCGCCGCGGCCAGGCTCGCGCGCGCGGTCGCCGCCTCGGTCGCCAGGGTCAGGCTCACCCGATCGCCGCTGACCGCCTCCACGTCGGTGTCGACCAGCCGGGTGAGGTGCAGCGCCTGCACCGTCTCCTGGTGCGACCGGTCCGGGTCCTGCTCGAGCAGGGCGGCAGCGAGATCGGTCTTGAGCGCGATCGTCGACAACCCCAGACCGAGCATGTCGTGCGCGTCCCGCGCCAGCCGGAGACGCTCGGTCTCACGGGCGGCCTCGGCAAGCCCGATCTGGGTGCGGTGCAGCTCGTCCGCCGCCCGCGTCAGTCGCGCGAGGCCGTAGACGAGCAGCGAGGTGGCCGTGGAAATGGCGGTGGCGTACGCCGACCACGCGAGCGACTGGGTCTCCGAGGAAGGGTCGACCAGTCGCAGCACCGGGAGGGCGACCACCACGGCCGCGAACAGCACCCAACGACTCCAGTGCCGGATCAGCAGCAACCCACTGGCCGCCACGAAGGTCAGGAAGAGCAGGCTGGACGCGCCGGCCGAGCGGTAGAAGGCCACGGACAGCACACCGAGCGCCGCCAGCGTCCACGGCCAACCTGGGGGTCGCACGTCCGGCTCGCCGCCGGAGTGGCGCAGCTGCAGGCCGACCACGACGACCGCAACGATCCCCGCGCCGAGGAACGTCGCCGGACCGGTCCGGTAGCTGCCGAACGGCACGCAGACGTTCACCAGGTACTGCGCGGCGTACACGACGAGGACGCCGATCGTGATGCCCCTGGCGAGCCGCGGCGGGACCGGTGCGTTCAGGTCGGCCGACGACGAGGCCGGCGCGCCGTCGGGCAGGTCGAGGCCCAGCCTGCGGGCGTCGGCTCCGGCCTCCCGAGCGACCTTGCCGGCGTCGCTGACGAGTGCGCGACGGCTCGTCGCCGAGTCCGCCCCGAGCGCCGCGTGCAGCAGCTCGCCGATCCGGCGCAGCCGGTGCTGGACGGTCTCCTGCAGGTGCCGGGTGGCCGCCAGCCGCTGTCGCGCGACCTCGGCCCGGGCCAGGGCATAGCGGTTGGCGTCGAGGTTGTCGACGATGTCGGCGAGCCGGCTGAGCCCGAACAGGACGAGGCTCTGGTTGACGAACGCGACGAGCAGCCAGGTCACCGACGCGATCCTCGGTTCGTACGGCAGTCCGACTGCGCTCCACAGCACGACCTCGAGGACAGCCAATGCGCCGTACAGCGGCCACGCGATCCTCCCAGGGATCAGCACCAGCACGAGGCCGGCGAACAGGCCGGAGACACCGGCGACCCAGTGGTGTCCGAAGAGGAGGAACGGCACGACCGTGAGCACGGCCTGCACGCCGAGGAGCTGCCAGCGGTGGCGCTCCCACGGCCCGCGGAGCCGACCGCTGGCGTACCAGGCGGGGAGCACGAACAGCGCCACGACGAACGGCACGTAGGCCAGGCTCGGGTGCGCGAACGCGTCGAACGCCCGACCCACCATGGTGCACGCCAGGGCGACGAGCACGAGGCTCCGCGAGCCTGTTCGTGGGCCTGGCGGCGGCATGGGAGTCCCTTCGGTTCGGGTCCCGACGATGCTGACACGCACCCGGCGGTGCCGGGTAGTGCGATCTGCACACCTCCGCCCTGCAGCGTGCCGACGCAGATCGTGCCTCGCGGCACTGCCGCGGCGACGCCAGGGCCACGAGAGTGGAGCTCGTCCCGCAGAGAAGGAGGAAGGCATGATCCCCACCGACGCGCAGTTGGTTCTTCGCCGCCATTACCCCACGTCACCCGAGCAGGTCTGGCTCCTGTGGACCACAGCCGCTGGCATCAGCTCGTGGTGGGCTCCGGAAGGCTTCAGTACGTCGGTCGAGGTCCTCGAGCTCCGACCGGGCGGTGAGCTGGTCTACACGATGACCGCCACCGGACGGCAGCAGATCGCGTTCATGGAGCAGGCCGGGATGCCGCTGAGCACCCGCTCCCGCAAGGAGTTCGTCGACGTCGAGGAGCCGTCCCGGCTCGCGTACACCTCGACGATCGACTTCGTCCCCGACCTCGAGCCCTATGAGCACCTCACCGTGGTCACGCTCGAGCGCACCACTTCGGGCACGGACGTGACGATGGAGATCGAGCGCCTGCACGACGACGTGTGGACCGAACGCCTCTGGGCCGGCCGGTCCAACGAGCTCGACAACCTTGCGCGCGTGGTCGCCAGCGCCAGCCTGCACGGCGAGCTCCGCCGCTACTGATCCACACGAGGAGGTCGTTCGATGAACCAGACCCTTGATCCCGACCTGAGCAAGGTGCTCCAGGGCACACCGATCGCTCATGTCGCCACGGTGCTGCCCGATGGCGCTCCGCACTCGGTCCCCGTCTGGATCGGGACCCACGACGAGTACGTCGCGATCATCACGGGTCCGAACTCGCAGAAGGCCAGGAACCTTGGCAGGGACCCGCGCATCGCGATCTCCCTCACGCCGCCGGACAACCCGTTCCATCCGATCATCCTCCGCGGCAAGGTCGTCGAGTGGCTGGACGGCGACGAGGGCTGGGCGGTCGTCGACGTGCTGGCGCACAAGTACCTCGGCGCGCCGTACGGACGCGACCAGGAGCGGGTCGTGGCCCTGATCGAGGTCGCACACCAACAGATGGGGATGTGAGGCGAGATGAGCAACGACGTGACCGACGACCAGATCCAGGCGCTGGCCGCGACTGCCAGGCCGTTCAGCTTCGCTCAGCTGCGGTGGGGACCGGAGCGACACCAGGACGGCGCCGATGCCATCGAGCGCCAACACCAACGTCGCATGGTGTCGCTGCGTGCCGAGGGCGTGATCGCTGTCCTCTGTCCCGTGGTCTCCGACACCGTGGCCGGTGTCGCGATCATGACCGAACCGCACGAACGCGCCCAGGAGATCATGGCCGCCGACCCGTGCGTGCAGGCCGGGATGATGACCTGCGAGGTCCATCCCTGCCTCGGCTTCCCGGGCGACGCCCTGCCCCAGTAGGCGGGTCCCGATCTCCGGCCCGATGGGGCGGTACGCATGGCTCGCGTGCGAGATCTGGCGTGATCGCCGTCGCGGACCACGAGGGTGTCGTAGGTTCGACCCGTGGAGGACCGTCCGAACGTCTACGACCCCGTCGT
>Ga0136846_1210982_pt1 | contig 15704 bp, 16 predicted proteins | sample HopSoiMetagenom2_FD_96841 | JGI IMG/M metagenome (GOLD analysis project Ga0136846, IMG submission 96841) | Grasslands soil microbial communities from Hopland, California, USA - 2 Assembly 2016 (version 4) | ecosystem: Environmental > Terrestrial > Soil > Grasslands | place: USA: Hopland... | reverse complement strand
CTGCGGATGCAGAGTCCGGGCGCCTGCCCGACCTGCTCCGGCAGCGGCGCCAAGCCGGGCACGAGCCCGCACACCTGCCCGGTGTGCCAAGGCGCCGGTGTGACCAGCCGCAGCCAGGGGGCGTTCGCTTTCTCCGGGCCGTGCCGTAACTGTCGCGGATCCGGTCAGGTCGTCGACGACCCTTGCCCGACGTGCTCCGGCAGCGGGATCACGACGCAGACGCGCACCATCACCGTCCGCATCCCGTCGGGGGTCAAGGACGGTCAGCGCATCCGGCTGGCCGGCAAGGGCGCACCCGGCCGTCGTGGCGGCCCCGCCGGAGACCTGTTCGTCGTCGTCCACGTGGCCGAGCACAGTCTGTTCGGCCGCAACGGCGAGGACCTGACGCTGACCGTGCCGATCACCTTCGCCGAGGCGTCCCTCGGGACGACGATCACCGTGCCGACCCTCGACGGCAACGTCTCGCTCAAGGTGCCGGCGGGAACTGCCAGCGGCCGCACCCTGCGGGTCCGCGGTCGCGGCGTGAAGGGCAAGGGTCGCGCCGGCGACCTGCTGGTCACCCTCGACGTGGCGGTGCCGGCCCGGCTGACCCCGGCTCAGCGCAAGGTGATCGAGTCGCTGGCCGAGGAGATGGACGAGGATCCGCGCCCGCAGATCACCGCGGCGGTGCAGGCGGGAGCCGGGCGATGACCACGCCGGCCGACGGTTTCCGGGCGGTCGCCGAGGACGCCCCCGTCTTCGTGATCTCGGTGGCCGCCGAACTCGCGGGGATGCACGCCCAGACCCTGCGCCAGTACGACCGGCTGGGGCTGGTGAGCCCGGGCCGCACCTCCGGTGGCGGCAGGCGCTACAGCCCGCGCGACGTGGCATTGCTGCGTGAAGTGCAGCGGCTGTCCCAGGAGGACGGCGTGAACCTCGCCGGGATCAAGCGGATCATCGAGCTCGAGTCGCGCGTGGAGGCCCTCCAGGCTCGCGTGCACGAACTGCTCGAGGAGGTCGAGCGGGCCGAGAGTCGCCGTATCGCCGCCGAGGCGGCGGTCTCGGCCACGTACCGGCGCGATCTGGTCCCCCAGCGTCGGTCGAGCTCCGCACTGGTCGTGTGGCGACCGGGCGACCGGCCCTGAGCGCGCGGGGGGAACTTCCCGTCGGCGCACCGCGTCCAGAAGGTGTGACCATGACCGTCATCGACCAGCGCGAGGCCTTCGTGCGCCTCGAACGGGAGATCGGGCTGCTGTTGCGCCGTTCCCGTGCCATCTCGGCCCGGCTGGCCGGTGAGCTGCATCCCGACTTGGACGGCGCCGCCTACGGACTGCTCGCCCTGCTCCAGGACGCCGGTCCGCTGCGCGCCAGCGACCTGGTGACGCGCCTGGGGCTGGACAAGAGCACCGTGAGCCGTCAGATCGCCAGCCTGGTCGACCTCGGGCTCGTCGACCGCACGGCCGACCCCGCCGACGGGCGGGCCCAGGTGCTCACGCCCTCGCGGGAGGGGGCCGCCCGCCTCGCACACATCCGCGAGGCCCGCCGCGCCCGCTGGGAGATCGACCTCTCCGGCTGGCCCCCTGAGGACGTCGCCACCCTCGGCGAACTGCTCGACCGGCTCAACCGCCTCGGTGAGGCCCGCGAGGCTCAGGCCCGCGAGCCCTGACCCGACCGGTGAGCCGCCCCCCTAGGGCCGCAGCGTGACGCCCCAGATCACCTGGTGGAACTTCGAGGTGGACGACGGCGGCGGCGCGGAGGACTGCGCGAAGACGACGTAGAGCCGTCCCGCGGCGATGGCCTCGCCGATGTAGTCGCCGGGGAAGTAGCCGTCGGCGCGTGCGGCGTACTTCAGCACCGAGATCGGTCCGATCGACTGGGGTGCCGCGAACGACGACCCCCGGTTCCGGGAGACCGAGATCTGCTGCTGCACGGTTCCGCCCGCGACGTTCGGGTGGGTTCGCGTGCCGTAGGTGACGTAGACGGTGCCGCTCTGGGCGACGACGTCCACGTTGACCCGTTGCACCCCGGTGCGGTCACCCTGAGAGACCTGCACCGGGTTGGTCCACAGTCGCCCGCCGTTGGTCGAGGCCGCGAGGAACACCGGGTCGGTGGTGCCCAGCCCGGCGCCGTGGAAGGCGACGTACATGATCCCGGTCGACCGGTCGACGTCCGCGGCGAAGAGGCAGCAGCGCACGCCTGGCGCGAACCCGCCCCCGTTGGCGGCGACCTGGGCGATCCGCCGCCAGGTCCGCCCGCCGTCGTCCGACCGCGACGCGTAGATGTTCCCGCGGTTGTTGATGATCTGCGGCGCGAGACCGGCGTCCCGGCGCGGGGCCGAGCCGCGGCCCCCGACGCCGGACCCGTGGCAGGGCCGAAGTCGTAGTAGGTGTCCACGACCGCACCGGACGCGGTGATCATCGGCTGGGAGTTCTGCGTCTGGTGGTTCAGCGGCGTCAGGTAGGACGTCGCGCTCCAGGTTTGCGCATGGTCGTCGGACCACCGCACCGCCTGGCGAGAGCCGATGAAGTTGCCGGCTGCGTCGGACAGGAAGGGCGTCCAGAACTGGTACACCCGTCCGACGTGCGGGCTCTGCGGTGAGGTGTCGACCACCAGCCAGTTCTTGTCCTCGGACGTCTGGCAGGTGGCGCTGCTGTCGGCGACGTGCGGCCGGCTCCACGTCCGTCCGCCGTCCGTCGACGTCAGGACCACGACGGCGGAGGGGGAGTTCGGGCAGGGGGCGGTGTCGAACACCAGCACGGACAGGTAGGCGGTGCCGTCCGGGCCGAAGGCGACCGCCGGATCCGACGCCCGGTCGTAGGTTCCGCCGGTGGCCCTGGTGATGCCGGGGAAGACAGTCGGACATGACGGCGACTCGCCGTGGGTGCGGCAAGTTGCAGACGACAACCGATTAGCTATATGGTTGCGTTCTGCAAGCATCCGTTTCGTCGAGGGATCCCATGCCCATCAGCCCCGAGACCCGGGACCGGCTGACCGCCAGCATCTCCCAGCTCGTGCGCACCGGCCGGCACGTCAGCTCCCGGGCCGCCGCGCAGCTCAACGGTGAGCTGCCCTCCTTCGGCTGGGCGCTGCTCGTGCCGCTGGAGCGCGACGGCGACCAGCGCTGCAGTGCCCTGGCCGCCCGGGCCGGCGTCGACGTCTCCGTGGCCAGCCGCCAGTTGGCCGCACTCGAGCGGTCCGGACACGTGGTTCGCCGTCCCGACCCCCAGGACGGGCGGGCGAGCCTGCTCAGCCTCACCCAGACGGGCGCGGACGCGCTCGCCGCGGCGCGTGCGCTGCGGTCGGACTGGGCGCTGGGCGCCCTGGCCGGCTGGGACGAGACCGACGCGCGACTGCTCAGCGATCTGCTCGACCGGCTGGTCACCGACCTCGACCCGCCTGGTGCAGCTTCTGCGGGAGCGATCCGGTCCGCCGTTCCCGCGCCGCGCTGATCATCCCCACCCCTACCGAACTTTCTTCAGGAGAACCGTGAGCACCCCCGTTTTCACCACCGACGACCAGTTGCGGGCGGAGGCCCCGCCGGCCGTCGAGCTCCAGGAAGCCGCCCGTGGGGGCATCGCGCCCGCCGAGCAGCAGGGTCAGATGACCCACCGAGAGATCCTCGAGGCCCTCTCGGGCATGTTGCTGGCGATGTTCGTGGCGTTCCTGTCCTCGACCGTCGTGTCGAACGCCCTGCCGACGATCATCACCGACCTGCGCGGCACGCAGAGCCAGTACACCTGGGTCGTCACCGCGACGCTGCTCTCGTCGACGGCCTCCACGCCGATCTGGGGCAAGCTCGCCGACCTGTTCAGCAAGAAGCTGCTGATCCAGCTCTCCATCGTCATCTTCATCGTCGGCTCGATGCTGGCCGGGTCGTCCGGCTCGGTCGAGACCTTGATCGCCTGGCGCGTCCTGCAGGGCCTGGGCCTCGGCGGTCTGCAGGCCCTGGTGCAGATCGCGATGGCCGCGATGATCAGCCCGCGTGAGCGCGGCCGGTACTCGGGGCTGCTCGGCGCCGTCATGGCGGTGGCCACCGTCGGTGGTCCGCTCCTGGGTGGCCTGCTGGTCGACACCAGCTGGCTCGGCTGGCGCTGGTGCTTCTACGTCGGCGTCCCCTTCGCTGCCGTGGCCCTCGTCCTGCTGCAGCGCACCCTGCACCTCCCGGTGACCAAGCGCGACGTGCACATCGACTACCTCGGCGCCGCCTTCCTCACCGCGGGCGTCTCCTCGCTGCTGATCTGGGTGACGCTGGCCGGTAACGACTTCGCCTGGATCTCCACGGAGACCGCCCTGTTCGTCGGTGGCGGCGTGCTGGCGATCATCGCCTTCATCCTCACCGAGCTGCGGGCCAAGGAGCCGATCGTCCCGCTGCGCCTCTTCCGCGACCGGACCACGACGCTCGCCATCATCGCCAGCATCGCGATCGGTGTGGCGATGTTCGGGTCGTCGGTGTTCCTCGGCCAGTACCTGCAGATCTCCCGGGGCTACTCGCCCACCGCCGCTGGGCTGCTCACCATCCCGATGGTCGCCGGGCTGCTCCTGTCGTCCACGGTGTCCGGCATCCTGATCACCCGCACCGGGCGCTGGAAGCGCTTCCTGACCGCGGGATCGATCCTGGTGGTCGTCGGCTTCGCCCTGCTCTCGACGATCGACCATGAGACGAACATGGTGCTGCTCGGCGGCTTCCTGTTCATCCTCGGCGTGGGCATCGGCATGACGATGCAGAACCTCGTCCTGGCCGTGCAGAACACCGTGGCCGCCGCCGACCTGGGCGCGGCGAGCTCGGCCGTCGCGTTCTTCCGCAGCCTGGGCGGCACCATCGGCGTCTCGGTCCTGGGCGCCGTGCTCTCCACACGCGTCGGGGACCTCATCATGGCCGGGCTCGCCGACGTGCCCGGCGCCGCGCAGGCCGCCGGCTCCGGGGGTGTCGGGCTGGCGAGCTTCAAGGACGCGCCGCCCGCGATCCAGACGCTGATCCGGGTGTCCTACGGCGATGCGACCGGCCGCATCTTCCTGATCTCGGCGGTGATCGCCGTGATCGCCATGGTGGCGATCGTGCTGATCCGCGAGGTGGCGCTGCGCACCCAGAGCGGTGAGCAGCGGCTGCAGGAGGAGACGGCGGCGTCCGCCTCCTGAGCAAGGCCCCGTCCTCCTCGTCGTGGAAGGACCTCACCGACGGACCAGACGGCCCGCCTCCCCACGGGGGAGGCGGGCCGCCTCTGTCTCAGTCGAGCGCTGCGTCCAGCGTGATGTCGACGGCGGCCAGCGCCTTGCTGACCGGGCAGCCGACCTTCGCCGCCTGGGCGGCTTGCTGGAACCCGTCGGCGTCGAGGCCGTCGACCTCTCCGCGGACGGTGAGCGTGATACCCGTGATGGCCGGGCCCCCGTCCTTCTGGCCGAGGGTCACGTCGGCAGTGATGTCCAGTGCCTGCGGAGTGCCGCCGGCCTTGCCGATCTCGCTGGACAGAGCCATCGCGAAGCAGGAGGAGTGCGCGGCGGCGATGAGCTCCTCGGGGCTCGTGGTGCCGCCCGCATCGTCGGCGGTGCGCTTGGGGAAGGACACCTCGAAGGTGCCTGTCTTGGAGCTGGTGAACTCGACCTGCCCGGACCCTTCCTGCAAGGTGCCGTTCCAGGCGGTGCGTGCCGTGCGAGTGGGCATGACTGACCCTTCCGTGCCGAGACCGCCCGCGGGTTGGACGGCGCTGTGCCGGTCCCTACCCGCCGAGCCGGCCGGCTACCGCGGTCAGCCGGTCGTGGATCTTTCGCTCACGCGCTCGGTGAGCAGGCGAAGCTTCTCCTTGAGGTCGCCGAACTCGGGTGCGTCGAAGCCGATGGCCCCGATCATCTCCTCGGAGATGCGAAATGCCTTCTCGCGCAGGTCGCGGCCCTGGTTCGTGAGGGCGATGGAGACGGAGCGCTCGTCCTCCACCCGTCGATGGCGCGTGACCAGCCCAGCGGCGGTCAATCGCTTGAGCAAGGGGGAGAGGGTGCCGCTGTCGAGGGCGAGTCGGGAGCCGAGCTGACCGACCGTCTGGTGATCGGACTCCCAGAGCAGCATCATGACCAGGTACTGCGGATAGGTGAGGCCGAGCTCGTCGAGCATGGGCCGGTAGCGGGCCGTCACCGCTCGGGAGGCGGCGTACAGCGCGAAGCACAGCTGGTCGTCGAGCGCGACGCTCGGAGCCGGCAGAGCGGTCATGCGCAGAGTCTAGGACTCCCGCGTTGCCCTCACGGCTGCCTCGTGCAGGCGTTCCCTCCGAGCGGGGAACCTCGGAGCGGCGAGTGGACTCGCGGGAGTTGAGTGGAACAGACTCAACTACGCGGCCGTTGACCCATCAGAAACGCCGTGCCGGCAGCCCCTGCGGCGGCCGGCCGTAAGCACAGTTCAGACGAGAGGACGCGCGCCAGTCCATGGAGAGCAAGCTCACCACCCGTTCACAGGAAGCCATCACCGCGGCCCAGCGGCTCGCCGTCAGCCGTGGCCAGGCCGCCCTGGAGCCCTTGCACCTGCTCGCTGCGCTCCTGGAACAGACCGACGGCATCGCCGGCCCGCTGCTGAAGGCGGTGGGCGCCGATCCGGCCGACGTCCGCGTGAAGGCCGACGCCGCCCTGCGCCGTCTGCCGAGTGTCAGCGGGGCCACCGTGCCTGCACCGTCGCCGTCGCGCGAGCTGCTGCGTGTGCTGAACGCGGCGGGGGAGCAGGCGAGCGCCCTGGGCGACGAGTTCGTCTCGACCGAGCACCTGCTGGTGGGACTGGCCGGCTCCGACGGTGAGGCCGGAGCCGTGCTCAGCGGCGCCGGGGCCACGCCGGACGCGCTGCTGGCCGCCTTCCGGACCGTCCGCGGCAACCGAAAGGTCACCACCCCCGACCCGGAGTCGACCTTCAAGGCGCTGGAGAAGTACGCCGTCGACCTCACCCAGCGGGCCCGCGACGGCAAGATCGACCCGGTCATCGGCCGCGACACGGAGATCCGCCGCGTCGTCCAGGTGCTGTCCCGGCGGACGAAGAACAACCCCGTGCTGATCGGCGAGCCCGGCGTCGGCAAGACGGCGATCGTCGAGGGGCTGGCCCAGCGCATGGTCGCCGGCGACGTGCCCGAGAGCCTGAAGGGCAAGCGGCTGATGGCGCTGGACCTCGGCTCGATGGTCGCCGGGGCGAAGTACCGCGGCGAGTTCGAGGAGCGGCTCAAGGCCGTCCTGCAGGAGATCACCGACGCCGAGGGTCAGGTCGTCACGTTCATCGACGAGCTGCACACGATCGTCGGGGCCGGGGCCACCGGTGACTCGGCGATGGACGCCGGCAACATGATCAAGCCGATGCTCGCCCGCGGTGAGCTGCGGATGGTCGGCGCGACCACGCTCGACGAGTATCGCGAGCACATCGAGAAGGACGCCGCGCTCGAGCGGCGCTTCCAGCAGGTGTTCGTCGGCGAGCCCTCGGTCGAGGACACCATCGGCATCCTGCGCGGGCTCAAGGAGCGCTACGAGGTCCACCACGGTGTGCGGATCACCGACAGCGCGATCGTCGCCGCCGCCACGTTGTCGGACCGGTACGTCACGGCGCGCTTCCTGCCCGACAAGGCGATCGACCTGGTCGACGAGGCAGCCAGCCGCCTGCGCATGGAGATCGACAGCCGTCCCGTCGAGGTCGACGAGGTGGAGCGCGCCGTCCGCCGGATGGAGATCGAGGAGATGGCGCTGTCCAAGGAGGACGACCCCGCCTCCCAGGCCCGGCTGGCCACCCTGCGCGAGGACCTCGCCAACCGCCGGCAGGAGCTGGCGGAGCTGACCTTCCGCTGGCAGCAGGACAAGACCGCGATCGATCGGATCCAGCGGATCAAGGAGGAGCTCGAGCACGTCCGGCTCGAGGCCGAGCGTGCCGAGCGGGACGGCGACCTCGCCCGGGCGGCGGAGCTGCGGTACGGGCGGCTGCCCGAGCTCGAGCGCTCACTGACGTCGGCCGAGGAGTCGGTGCAGCCCGGCGAGTCGATGCTCAAGGAGGAGGTCGGCGCCGACGACATCGCGGAGGTGGTGCAGGCCTGGACCGGCATCCCGGCGGGCCGGCTGCTCGAGGGCGAGACGCAGAAGCTCCTGCGCATGGAGGAGGGGTTGGCCGCCCGCGTCGTCGGCCAGCCCGAGGCGGTGCGTGCCGTCTCCGACGCGGTCCGGCGGGCGCGGTCCGGCGTCGCGGACCCCGACCGGCCCACCGGCTCGTTCCTGTTCCTCGGACCGACAGGTGTGGGCAAGACCGAGCTGGCGAAGGCGCTGGCGGAGTTCCTGTTCGACGACGAGCGGGCCATGGTCCGCATCGACATGAGCGAGTACTCCGAGAAGCACTCGACGGCCCGTCTGGTCGGCGCGCCGCCCGGTTACGTCGGCTACGAGTCCGGCGGTCAGCTCACCGAGGCGGTGCGTCGGCGGCCGTACACCGTCGTCCTGCTCGACGAGGTCGAGAAGGCTCACCCGGACGTGTTCGACGTCCTGCTCCAGGTGCTCGACGACGGTCGGCTCACCGACGGCCAGGGCCGCACGGTCGATTTCCGCAACACGATCCTGATCCTGACCTCGAACCTCGGGTCGCAGATCATCGCCGACCAGTCGATCCCGGAGCAGCGCCGACGGGAGGCGGTCCTGGACGTCGTCCGGTCCCACTTCAAGCCGGAGTTCCTCAACCGGCTCGACGACGTGGTGGTGTTCCGTGCGCTGGGCAGCGAGGAGCTGACCGGCATCGTCGACATCCAGGTCGACGTGCTGGCCCGCCGGCTCACCGCCCGCCGGCTCACGCTGACGGTGACCGACGCGGCGCGCGAATGGCTGGCGCTCAACGGGTTCGACCCCGTCTACGGCGCGCGGCCGCTGCGCCGGTTGGTGCAGTCGGCGATCGGCGACCAACTGGCGAAGGCGCTGTTGGCCGGCGAGATCCGGGACGGCGACGAGGTGCTGGTCGACTGGCCGGACGACGTCGCCGGGGTGGACGGCGAGAGCGGCCTGCGGGTCACCCGCGCCGCATAAGAGCAGGACCCCGACGCAGGGCCCGCCGGATCTCCGCGATCCCGCGGGCCCTGCCGCGTTCCGGCGTCGGTGGACAAAGCCGGAGGCCGTCGCCGCTGCGACCTACGGTTCCGGCGAGCCGGTCATCGCCGTGTCCTGACGGAAGGGATCAGGGTCCGCGCAGGCGCGGAATCCAGGCGGCCGTCGTACGGGAGAGCAGGCTGCTCACCCCGGCGACGCAGAGGACGATCAGGAGGAGCGAGAGCACCGTGGCGCCGCCGCTGGCCAGGGTGAACAAAAGGATCAGCAGACCGAGCAGCACGACGGCCGACAATCCGACCCAGCGGGCCCAGGGCTGGCGCCGTGGCAGGGACCAGGCCGACACGGCGAGGACGATCCCGAGCACAGCGAACGGGATCACCCAGGTGAGGACCACCCGTCCCGCATCGCTGCGCGACAGCCCTCCGGAGCGCACGAGCGTGTCGATCGCCTGCTCGCGGTTGACCCACGTGAGGCCCGCGTACAGCAGAAGCAGCCCGGCGAGGAGCGACATCACGATCACGGCGACCCGCACCGAGGTCGGCATGCGGGTCGCCGGCGTGGCGTCCTCGGAGGGCGTAGGGGTGCTCGACACGTCGCCAGCCTCCCAGATCACTCCTGTCACCCGGCCGCGGCGCGTCGTCCTGCCCACGGGTCCGACCGCCTCGCGGTGCGTGGCACGCTCCTCGGCGGACCGGAGAAGCCGGCCTGGCGGGCCGGAAAGAGAGTTCTCCCGACGTGAAGCGCACTGCGGCAGGCCGCGCGATCGGCGTGACCGCCGTCTGGGCACTCGTGGTCGTCCTGGGCGGCTGTGCTGCCGGTGCCGCCTCCGGGGCCGGTGCGACGTCGACCGGCGCCCCTGTCGGATCCCCGTCGGCGACAGCGGCCGAGCAGGTGACCGACCGGCCCTTCGGAACGGGCTGCGGGGACGTCCCCACCGCCGGGGAGGGCAGCTTCGCGGGGATGTCGGACAACCCGGCCGCGACCGCGATCGCCCACAACCCCGCCGTGCGGGCCTTTGCGACCGCGCTCGCAGCGGCACGCCTCGGCGCCCCGCTGAACAGCCAGGAGGACGTGACCGTCCTGGCGCCGGCCAATGCCGCGTTCGACGCGGTGCCCCGGGATGCGCTCAGGAAGCTGATGGCCGACACGGCCTCGCTCACGGCTGTGCTCACGCACCACGTCATCCAGGGCAGGCTGACCCCGGACCGGCTGGCCGGCACGCACACGACCCTGAACAACGATCAGGTGACCATCGACGTCTCCCCGGAAGCCTTCAGCGTCGCCGCGGGCGGCACCATGCTCGGCGCGGCCCCGGCCCGGGTGATCTGCGGCAACCTGCAGACCGCGAACGCGACCATCTACATCGTCGACCAGGTGCTGACGCCGCCCGCGGGCTGAAATCCGCGGTCGGTCCAGGCCCGCGAAGGATGGCCAGGACGGGGTCCTTCTAGGGTCGGCCCCATGAGCCCCACCGCCGTGCCGGACCGTGACCGGCTGCTCCAGTTGATCGTCGACCTCGCCGTGGTCCACGGGAAGGTCACGCTCTCCTCCGGGCGGGAGGCCGACTGGTACATCGACATGCGCCGGCTGACGCTGCACCACGAGGGCGCTCCGCTGGTCGGCCGCGTGATGCGGCAGGTGACCGGTGACCTGCGTTACGACGTCGTCGGCGGGCTGACGCTGGGTGCCGACCCGGTGGCGACCGCGATGCTGCACGCCGCTGCCGACGGCGAGGGATTCCTGGACGCCTGCGTCGTCCGCAAGGCCGGCAAGGCCCACGGGCTGCAGCGCCGCATCGAAGGTCCGGACGTGAAGGGCCGCGCGGTCCTCGTGGTGGAGGACGTGTCCACGACCGGCGGCAGCCCGCTCACCGCGGCGGAGGCGCTGCAGGAGGCCGGGGCCGAGGTCGTCGCGGTGGCGGTGATCGTCGACCGCGGTGGCCGGGCCGCCGTCGAGGAGGCCGGGTTCGAATACCGGGCCGCTTTCACCCTGGCCGACCTCGGGCTGGATTAGCCGTCCCGGCGACGGCCGAACAGGAAGTAGCCGATCGGGACGAGGCCCACCGAGTTGGCCAGCGTGATCACCGTCGCCCAGACCCATTTCCGGCCCCGGAGAGCGGCGGCGGGCCGGCGCTTGAGATCGACCAGGGCGGCGATCTTGAGGACGGCCTCGACGGCCGCGCCGACGATGATCAGTCTGCGGTCGCGCTCACTGAGGTCGCGCCAGCGCCGCGCCTTGGCCATGCCGCCATCCAACCAGGAACGGGCCCGATCCGGGCCTTGCTCGGGCCCGCTACCGTGTCGGAGGTGACGGCGACCACAACGGCCTGGGTGGCCGGGCTCCAGGACGCACTGGGCTCCGACAGCGTCCTCACCGACCCCGACGTCACGGCGTCCTACGCCCGTGACCAGGCGATGCTCGCGCCGGCGGGCGTTCCGGCGGCCGTCGTCCTCCCGCGCAGCACCGCCGAGGTCGTCGCCGTGATGCAGGTGGCCGCGCGGCACGGGATTCCGGTCGTTCCGCGGGGCGCGGGGTCCGGTCTCGCGGGGTCCAGCAATGCGGTGGACGGCGCGATCACCCTGGTCATGACGCGGATGGACGCCGTCCTCGAGATCTCGCCGGCCGACCGGCTCGTCGTCGTCCAGCCGGGGGTGGTGAACAAGGCGCTGCGGGACGCCGTCGCCGGATCGGGACTGTTCTTTCCGCCCGACCCCTCCAGCTACGACTGGTGCACGATCGGCGGCAACCTCTCGACCAACTCGGGCGGGCTGTGCTGCGTCAAGTACGGCGTCACCACCGACTACGTCATGGGGCTGGAGGTCGTCCTCGCCGACGGCCGGGTGCTGCGCACGGGCCGGCGCACTGTCAAGGGCGTAGCCGGGTACGACCTGGTCCGACTCTTCGTGGGCTCCGAGGGCACCCTGGGGGTCATCACCGAGGCGACCCTGGCCCTGCGTCCGGCGCCCCAGCGGCCGGTCACCCTCGCCGCGACGTTCGCCACGACGGCGCAGACCGGGCAGGTCGTGGAGCGGGTGGTGACCAGTGGCCTGGTGCCCAGCCTGCTCGAGGTCATGGACAACACCTGCATCTGCGCGGTCGACAACCTGCTCAAGGCCGACCTCGACCGCGGCGCGCGGGCCCTGCTGGTCGCGCAGTCCGACACGGGGGGAGCGGCCGCGGCGGCCGAGATCGCGGCGCTGGCGGCGCTGTGCGAGGAAGCGGGGGCCGACTTCGTGCACAGCACCGATGACCCGGCCGAGGGCGACCTGCTGCTGGCCGCGCGGCGGATGGCGCTGCCGGCCCTCGAACAACTCGGCAGCACGCTCATCGACGACGTCGCCGTGCCCCGCTCCCGGATCGCGGCCTTCCTCGACGGGTGCGACGCGATCTCGGCCGATCGGGACCTCGTGATCGGGGTCGTCGGTCACGCAGGTGACGGGAACATGCACCCCACCATCTGCTTCGACCCGGCCGACCCCGACCAGCGCACGCGCGCGTTCGCCGCCTTCGACGACATCCTCGAACTGGGCCTCTCGCTCGGCGGCACGATCACCGGCGAGCACGGCGTCGGTGCGATCAAGGTCGACTGGCTGGAGCGGGAGATCGGCCCGGTGTCGCTCGAGGTGCACCGCTCCATCAAGGCCGCCCTCGATCCCGCCGGCCTGCTCAATCCCGGCAAGGTGTTCCGGCCCCGGACCGGTCCCGCTGCGGCGCGAACAGGCAGCGCGGGCGCCGGCGGAGTGACACCCTGAGCGCTGTGAGCGGAGCCAAGGAGCGGCTGGTCGTCATCGGGGGTGATGCGGCCGGGCTCTCGGCGGCCGCCCAGGCCCGGCGCCTGCGGAACGGTGACGAGCTGGAGATCGTCGTCCTCGAGCAGGGGCCGGAGGTGTCCTACAGCGCCTGCGGCATCCCCTACTGGATCGGGGGGCTCGTCTCGGACCGGGACCGGCTGATCGCCCGCACGCCGGAGGAGTTCGCGGCCCAGGACATCACCGTCCGGACCGACTCCCGCGCCGAGGGCATCGACCTGGACGACGGCGCTGTGGTCACGGCGGGCGGGGAGCGGCTCGGTTACGACTCCCTCGTCGTCGCGACCGGAGGCAGGCCGTTCCGGCCGCGGGTGCCCGGGCTCGACGCAGACGGCGTCCATGGCGTGCACCGGCTGGCCGACGGCGCCGACATCCGCGCCGCCATCGCCGCCGGCGCCCAGCGGGCCGTCGTGCTCGGGGGCGGCTACATCGGCCTGGAGATGGCCGAGGTCCTGCAGACCCGCGGACTGCACGTGACCGTCGTCCTGGCCGACCCGCTGCCGATGGCGCAACTGGACGACGACATGGGCGAGCGGGTCTGCAAGGCCATGGGCGACATGAGCATCGACGTGCAGCCCGGGCAGCCGGTTCGCGAGATCGAGGTGGACGCCGACGGCGCGGTGAGCGCCGTGCGCACCGATGCGGGGAGCTACCCCTGCGACCTCGTCGTCCTCGGGCTCGGCATGGGCCCGGAGGTGTCCCTCGCCCGTGAGGCCGGGCTCCAGCTCGGCGTCACCGGCGCGATCGACGTGCAGCGCAACCAGCGCAGCCGCTCGCATCCGGAGGTCTTCTCCGCCGGCGACTGCGCGCAGACGTTCCACCGCATCACCGGCGATCCGGCGCACATCGCGCTGGGCACCCACGCGAACAAGCAGGGGCGCATCGCCGGCTCGGTCATCGGCGGCCGGGCCGCCCGCTTCGCCGGGGTGCTGGGCACGGCGATGACCAAGGTCGGCGACCTGGAGGTCGCCCGCACCGGGTTGTGCACCACGCAGGCGGAGGACGGCGGCTTCGACTTCCGCAGCGAGTTGATCGAGGGAACCACGCGCGCGGGCTACTACCCGGGGGCGGCGCCGATCGCGATCAAGCTGATCAGCGAACGCGGCTCCGGCCTGCTGCTCGGGGCGCAGGTGGTGGGGGGCCCGGGCAGCGGCAAGCGGATCGACGTCCTGGCCACCGCCATCTGGGCCGGAATGACGGCCGAGGAGCTGAGCGGTGCGGACCTGTCCTACGCGCCGCCGTTCTCACCCACCTACGACCCGGTGACGGTGGCCGCCCGGGTGGCCAGCCGCGTCGAGCGGGGTTGAGCATGAGCGACCGCCCCGACACCAAGACCGAGGTGCGCGGCGCCGACTGGTACGGCGACGATCTCTCCGGGCAGGAGCACACCCGGGTGGCGTTCATCGGGGTCGACCTGAGCGAGAGCACCGACGACGGCGCCGTCTTCACGGAGTGCACCTTCCTCGACTGCAAGTTCAACCTCTCGCGGCACTCCGACGCGGCCTTCCTCAACTGCGCCTTCAGCAGTTGCTCGTTCTTCCAGGCGGAGTTCACCAGCTGCAAGCTCGTGGGCAGCTCCTTCGACCGCTGCTCGTTCGACCTGATGACCGTGTCCGGCGGTGACTGGTCGTTCGTGGCGTTGCCCGGCGCCGACCTGTCGAAGGCCACTCTCACCGGCGCGCGGATGCGCGAGGCGGACCTCACCGGCGTCCGTGGCTCGGGTGCCACTCTGCAACACCTGGACCTCTCCGGGGCGGAGCTGCACGAGGCCGATCTGAGCGGGGCCGACCTGCGCGGTTCGGATCTGTCCGCCGTCGATCCGCGCAGCGCCGACCTCACGGGTGCGCAGGTCGACGTCACGCAGGCGGTGGTGCTGGTGACCGCCCTGGGGATGAACGTCCGCCCCGACGCCCCGGAGTAGGCGCCTGCGCGGGATACTGGCCCGCAATCCAGCGAGAGTTCCGACGTCAGGAGTGCCCCGCATGCCCATCGCGACCCCCGAGGTCTACGCCGACATGATCAGTCGGGCCAAGGAGGGCGGCTTCGCCTACCCGGCGATCAACTGCACCTCGTCGGAGACGATCAATGCGGCGCTGCGCGGTTTCGCCGACGCCGGCAGCGACGGAATCATCCAGTTCTCCACCGGCGGCGCGGAGTTCGGCTCGGGCACCCGGGTGAAGGACATGGTCACCGGAGCGGTGGCGCTCGCCGAGTTCGCGCACGTGGTCGCCGAGAAGTACCCGGTCAACGTCGCGCTGCACACCGACCACTGCCCGAAGGACAAGCTGGACGGCTACGTCCGGCCGCTGATCGCGCTGTCCCAGGACCGGGTGAACGCCGGCCAGGAGCCGCTCTTCCAGTCGCACATGTGGGACGGCTCGGCCATCGACCTGGACGAGAACCTGCAGATCGCCGAGGAGCTCCTCGAGAAGACGGCGGCGGCCAAGATCGTCCTGGAGCTCGAGATCGGCGTCGTCGGCGGCGAGGAGGACGGCGTCGCCAACGACATCAACGAGAAGCTCTACACCGCCGAGGGCGACTTCGTGGCCACCGCCCGCGCCCTGGGACTGGGGGAGAAGGGCGTCTACCTGCTCGCCGCCACCTTCGGCAACGTGCACGGCGTCTACAAGCCCGGCAACGTCAAGCTGCGCCCGGAGATCCTCAAGCAGGGTCAGGACGTCGTGGCGAAGGAGTTCGGGCTCTCCGACGACAAGCCGTTCAACCTGGTGTTCCACGGTGGTTCGGGCTCGGCCCAGTCGGAGATCCGCGAGGCGCTGTCCTACGGCGTGGTGAAGATGAACGTGGACACCGACACCCAGTACGCCTTCACCCGGCCGATCGCCGGGCACATGTTCGCCAACTACGACGGCGTCCTGAAGGTCG
>Ga0136846_1238496_pt1 | contig 15709 bp, 10 predicted proteins | sample HopSoiMetagenom2_FD_96841 | JGI IMG/M metagenome (GOLD analysis project Ga0136846, IMG submission 96841) | Grasslands soil microbial communities from Hopland, California, USA - 2 Assembly 2016 (version 4) | ecosystem: Environmental > Terrestrial > Soil > Grasslands | place: USA: Hopland... | reverse complement strand
CGCGCACGCGCTGCGGGTTCTTCACGATCATCAAAGACAGGTAGCTGACTTTCTGGCCGCGCAGGCTGAGCAGGTTTGTCACCACCCGCTCGTCCGGCGCGCCGCAGCGTTCAATGAACTGCGTACGGCCGAGCAGGCCGCGCAGTTCGAGCCAGTCGATCAACTCATCCATCAGCGGCTTGACCTTCATCAACACCAAGGTGTCGAAGTCGGCCAGCAGCCGATCGACCGCGCTCACGCCGTAAGCGGCAGGCACGATCGCGACGGTGTCGTCCTGCTCGGCAAAAGGCAGGCCGAGCGTGGCGCAGGCGGCGGTGAATGAGTTGACGCCGGGAACGACGTCCACAGCGACGCGCTCGTCCAGCGCGCGCACGGTGCGAGCGAGGTGGCCGAAGGTCGCATAGGTGGAGGCGTCGCCCTCGACCAGGAACAGCACGTCCACCCCGGTCTGCAGCAGGGGCAGCACGGCCTCGGCCGCGCGGTGCCAGTGGCGCAGCAGCTTGGCTTCGTCGTGCGTCATCGGGAACAGCAACGGCTGGTGCTGCGCGGGAAGTTCAATGCCGGAGCGCACGACGATGTCGAAGGCGTAGCTCGGCGTCTTGGTGCTGCGGGTCGGGTAGGTCCACACGGTGTCGCGGCGCTCCAGCAGCGCCCATGCACGACGCGTGATCAGGTCCGGGTCGCCAGGGCCCAGGCTGACGCCAATCAGGCGACCGGTCGTGTTGTCGGCAGCCGGTACGGCGAGCGACGCTCCAAGCAGGTCGGGCTCACGGTCGCTCATCGGATGTCTCCTTGGATGCACCCCTTTCAAGGCCTTCGCTCCCTCTCCCTCTGGGAGCTCTGGGAGAGGGCTGGGGTGAGGTCGTAGGCAGTGAATAAGGCCATGGGTTGCCATCACCGCAGCCCCTCACCCAACCTCTCCCCAGAGGGGAGAGGAGCCAATACAAAACCTTGAAAGGGGGTACCCCCTGAGAGGCTGAGAGTATTTCTTCCTGAACTCGTCGAAGGTCTTCGCTCCCTCTCCCTCTGGGAGAGGGCTGGGGTGAGGGCCGTGGGCGGTGAATAAAGCCATGGGTTGACATCACCGCAGCCCCTCACCCAACCTCTCCCCAGAGGGGAGAGGAGCCAATACAAGACCCTGAAAGGGGTGTCCTCTCAGAACTTGATGCCGCCCGGCGCCGGCTTCTCCGTGGGTACTTGCGGTTGCTGTTGTGGTTGCTGAGCGGCCTTTCGTTCGACGGGTGCCGCAGGCTCCGTCAAGGTCGTGGCAGCCGGGTACTGATAGTTGGCCGGGAGGTGGGACTCATGCGGATACCCGGCTGAGTCCAGGTACGACGACCACGTGTCCGTCGTCAACCCGCGCAACACTTGTGCGCCGATGGTGAGCGTCGGCGTATCCCGACCGCCCGAGATGCGCTGCAATGCCTCTCCATCCTCTCTGCTCACGATCAGCTTTTCGGTGAACGGTACACCGCGCTGCCGAAGGAAGGCTCGCGCCGAGTCGCACGGATCGCAAACCTTCATCACGTAGAGAGTCACTGGAAAGCGCTGTGTCGCCTGCCGCAATTCCAAAGGCAGAGACGCTTGCGGGATCGCGCTCACGTTCTCGCCGAGCTTGCTAACTTTGTTGCCGCCCGCCTGTACCGGGGGGGTGTCTGTATAGGTCACCTTGCCATCCGGCGACACAACCTTGTATTGCGGCTGGACCTGGGCGTGAGCCTGGGCGGACAAGCCGGCAATCAGCGCGGCGACAGGTGCCAGCAGATAAAGGTTTCGAGTAATTCTGTTCATGGGGATGCTCCGGTCCACGAATCTAAGCCACGAAATCTAAAGTCGAAAGCGGGTTTAAGGACATGTGCTAAAGCCAACTCGGTCACGACATGCCTTGGTGTCGCAACAACGCGTCGATGCGGGGCTCGCGGCCGCGGAAGGCTTTGAAACTTTCCATGGCAGTGCGACTGCCGCCCGATTCGAGCACGGCCTCCCGGTAGCGCCGGCCGCTCTCGATATCGAGCACGGTGCCGTTCTTCTCAGCCGATTCTTCGAACGCGCTCCACGCGTCGGCGCTCAGCACCTCTGCCCACTTGTAACTGTAGTAGCCGGCCGCATAGCCACCGCCGAAGATGTGCGAGAAGGTATTTTGGAAGCGGTTAAACGAAGGAGGTGGAAACACCGACACCTCGGCGCGCACTTCGTCCAGGACGCCCTGGATGCGCTCTTCGCTGCCCGGCTCGGCATGCAACCTCATGTCGAACAGCGAGAACTCGACTTGGCGCAAGGTCTGCAAACCGCTCTGGAAATTCTTGGCCGCGAGCATGCGGTCGAAGAGTTCGCGCGGTAGCGGCTCGCCGGTGTCGATGTGCGCGGTGAGTCGCTTGACCACGTCCCACTCCCAACAGAAATTTTCCATGAACTGGCTGGGCAACTCCACCGCATCCCATTCGACGCCGGAGATGCCTGACACGCCTACGTCGTTCACCTGGGTGAGCATGTGGTGCAGGCCGTGGCCGAACTCGTGGAAGAGCGTTGTCACTTCGTCGTGCGTCAGCAGCGCGGGGCGCAGCTTGCCATCGACTTCCAGCGGTGGCGCGAAGTTGCACACGAGGTGCGCGACCGGGGTCTGCAGCAACCCCTCGGGACGCGCCCAGCGGCCGCGCACGTCGTCCATCCATGCGCCCGGGCGCTTGCCGGGCCGGGCATAGGGGTCGAGGTAGAACTGACCGACCAACTGGCCGGCGCGTTCAATGCGGAAGAAGCGAACGCTCGGATGCCAAACCGGCGCGCTGTCGGGGCGAACCGATACGTCGAACAGCGTCTCGATGAGGCGAAACAGGCCTTCGAGCACCTTGGGTTCGGTGAAGTACTGCTTCACCTCCTGGTCGCTGAAGGCATAGCGGGCTTGCTTCAGTTTCTCGCTGGCGAAAGCGACGTCCCATGCTTGCAGATCCGGCAGGTTCAGGTCGGTCTTGGCAAACTCGCGCAGTTCGTTCAGGTCACGCTCGGCATAGGGCCGGGCGCGATGGGACAGGTCGCGCAGAAAGTCGAGCACCTGCGTTGGAGAGTGGGCCATCTTCGGCACCAGCGACACCTCCGCGTAGTTGGCGTAGCCCAGGAGCGATGCTTCTTCCTGCCGCAGTGTCAGCAGCTTGCTCATCACGCCGGTATTGTCGAGTTCGGTCTTGCCGAACTCGCTCGCGCGCGTCACGTTGGCGCGGTAGAGCGCCTCACGCAGGGCTCGGTTCTCGCCATATTGCAGCACGGGAAAGTAGCTCGGGAAGTGCAGGGTGATGCGGTAGCCGTCTTTGCCTTCTGCTTGCGCGGCGGCGCGTGCGGCCTGCTTCACATCGGCGGGAACCCCCAGGAGCTCATCTTCGGTCGCGTAGTACGAGAAGCCGTCGGTTGCATCGAGCACGTGCTCGGAAAACTTCTGAGACAGGTCGGCCTGCAGCTCCTGCAATTGCTGGAAGCGTTGCTTGGCCTCGCCCTGCAATTCGGCGCCGGCAAGCACGAAGTCGCGCATGGCATTGGACAAGGCCTTGCGGCGCGGCGCGCTCAGCGAACTTGCGCTTGGTGCGTTGGTGACGGCCTTGTATTTGGCGTAGAGGCGTTCGTCGGCGGCGTGACGGCTGAAAAGTTCGGTGACCTTGGGCAACGCAGTGGTGTAGGCGGCGCGCAGTTCGGGCGTGTCGGCCACGGCGTTCAGATGGCTCACGGCACCCCAGGCGGACTTGAGCCGCTCGCTGGCCACGTCGAGTACGGCGGACAGGGCGTCGTAGTCGGCCGGTACATCGGGGCCGACGCCTTTCTCAAGGGCCTCATCGGCCTGCTTCAACAGCATGTCGATCGCGGGCGCGACATGGTCGGGGCGGATCTGGTCGAAAGCCGGCAGGCCTTCGGCTTGGAGCAGCGGATTCGTCATGGAGTTTCCCTGTGATTCGCAGAGTCAGACTTTCGCAGCGGCCTTACGTTCCGCGGCCTCGATGGTATTCACGAGCAGCATCGCACGAGTCATGGGGCCAACGCCACCGGGGACCGGCGTGATCCAGCCTGCCACCTGCGACACGCCTGCAAAATCGACATCGCCGCAGAGCTTGCCCTCGTCGTTGCGGTTCATGCCCACATCGATGACGACCGCGCCCGGCTTGACCATGTCGGCGGTGAGAACGTTGCGGCGACCCACTGCCGCGACCACCACGTCAGCGTTTCGCGTGTACTGTCCAATATCGGCGGTGTTGCTGTGGCAGATCGTGACGGTGGCATTGGCTTGCAGGAGCAGCATTGCCATGGGCTTGCCCACGGTGTTGCTTCGCCCGATGACCACTGCGTTCTTGCCCTTGAGCGCGAGCCCGGTGGTTTCGATGAGCTTCATGCAGCCGTAAGGTGTGCAGGGGCGGAAACCCGGTTGGCCGACCATTAGCGCGCCTGCGCTTTGCACGTGGAACCCATCGACGTCCTTCAAGGGAGAGATGGTCTCGATGACCTTGTGCGGATCGATATGCTTGGGCAAGGGCATCTGGACCAGAATACCGTGGATGGTCGGGTCGTTGTTCAGTGCCTCGATGCGCGCGAGCAGCGCTGCTTCGGTCAGTGTGGCGTCGTACTTGTCGAGCACCGAGCGCACGCCGCTTGTCTCGCAGTCGTTGACCTTGTGCTTGACGTAGACCTGCGAGGCCGGGTCGTCGCCCACCAGGATGACCGCGAGGCCGGGCTGCTGGCCGCGAGCAGTGAGGGCGGCGGCGCGCTTGGCGACTTCAGCGCGGATGGACTTGGCAAGCGCGTTGCCGTCGATGAGTTGTGCGGTCATGAATGAATCCTCGAGATCGAAGCATGATATTGAAGCATCACCCGCAGAGCGCAGCGATTGCACCATCAAGCAACGCCCGAGGATCCGGCTTCGCCGGTCCTCTGGGTGGCGCCCCTTGGGGGCAGGAGCGAAGCGACTGGGGGGCTCTGTCGCACCCGAGGATCCGGCTCTGCCGGTCCTCTGGGTGGCGCCCCTTGGGGGCAGGAGCGAAGCGACTGGGGGGCTATTGCTTCGCCTGCGCGCCGAGCGCGATCTTTAGCAGATCAGCTACGGTGTTGGCGTTCAACTTTTCCATGATGTTGGCGCGGTGCGCCTCCACCGTCTTGATGCTGATGCCCAAGTCGTCGGCGATCTGCTTGTTGAGTCGGCCGGCGACGATGCGCTCCAGCACCTGGGCTTCACGCGTGGTCAGTCGAGACAGCAAGGCGTCGCGGCTGACGGCTTCCTGATGTTGGCTGAAGGCGGCGCGAGCCTGGTCGAGCATGCGCTCCACGAGGCCTAGCAGCTCTGCTTCCTTGAAAGGCTTTTCGATGAAGTCCATCGCGCCCTTCTTCATCGTTGTGACTGCCATCGGCACGTCGCCGTGGCCGGTGATGAAGACGATGGGGAGCGGCGAATGGCGCTCAAGCAGACGATCCTGGAGTTCGATTCCGCTCATGCCATCCATGCGGATGTCGGCAATGAGGCAGGCTACTTCACGCGGATCGAAGCGAGAAAGGAATGATTCCGATGAGTCAAAGCACTTGACCCTGTAGTCCTTGCCTTCGAGCAGCCATTGCAGCGAATCGCGAACCGCTTCGTCGTCGTCGACGACATAGACCGTGCCTTTCTTCGGAATCAAGCTCATGAAGTGACAACAGTGTTAGAGGTTGAAAGGGGATCGTGCCGGGTGGTTTCGACCGGCAGCGTGAAGGTGAAGCTGCAGCCCACGACGCAGGCGCCATTGTAGAGGTTCTGTGCTCGGATCCGCCCTCTGTGGGATTCGATGATCGAGCGGCAAAGGCTCAAGCCGATGCCCAGGCCTTCAGCCTTCGTCGAGAAGAATGCTTCGTACAGCCGCGAGATGACTTCCTCCTTGAGGCCCGGTCCCATGTCCGTGACGGAAAATTCAATGACTCCACCTTCTTCAGGCGTATGCCGCGGCACCACCCGCAACTCGATGTTGCGGCGCGCGGGCGGAAGATGCGCCATGTCGATGGCCTCGGCCGCGTTCTTGAGCAGGTTGAGGACCACCTGTTCGATGAGGATGGGGTCGACCATCAGCGTTGGCAGGCGCTGCGCGACGTAGGTGTGTATGGCCACGTTGCGTCGGCGCAATTCGATGCTCGCGAGGTCGACTGCGTCTTCCACGATGGTCTTGGCCTGCGAGGGTTGGCGCTGGGGCTCGCTCTTCTTCACAAAGTTGCGTATGCGGTGAATGATCTGTCCGGCCCGCTGCGCCTGGCGCGAGGTCTTCTCCAGAGCGGCGATCAGGTCTTCCTTCTGGATCGCGTCGTTGTTGACACGTGTGACCATGCCGTTGCAATAGTTGGCGATGGCTGTGAGCGGCTGGTTCAGCTCGTGGGCCACGGAAGAGGCCATTTCGCCCATGGTGACGAGGCGGCTCGTGACCTGTGCTTTCTCGGCCTGGCTCGCGGCCAGTGCTTCGGCACTTCGGCGGGCGGTGATGTCGGTCGCGATCAGCATCTGCGCGAGCCGGCCGTCGGTCCATTGCAGGTAGCGTGACCGCACGTCGAACCATTTCTTCAAAGGCTCGATGTAGACCTCGCGCGGGTCCGAGCCGATCTCGGTCAGTTCCTGCGCGGGAAGGCCGCCGAAGCTGTCGACGGAATCGTCCGATTCGGCGAGGCTGGGAAGATCGGGATCTTCACCTGCCAGCATCCCGTGCCCGTTGGCGTCGGCGCCGAACCAGAGGCGGTACGAGCGGTTGGCAAAGAGCAGTTCGCCCTGCTGGACCGACAGCACCGACACGGCCGCATCCAGGCCTTCGAGCACGGTCGTGAAGCGCTCGTGCGAGGCCGAGAGTTGGTCGCGAATTCGCTTGGCCTCGGTGATGTTGGTCATCGATGTCATCCAGCCCGTCTGCTGTGCCCTGGGGTCGATCAGAGGCGATACGTACATGCGCGCATCGAAGAGACTGCCGTCCTTGCGCATCACCTTCACTTCAATGCCGCCCGCGGGGCTTCGGCCTTGCAGTTCCTGCTGGAAGAGTCGGTTGTTCTCTTCATGGCGGTCGGGCGGCCAGTGCGGGAAGGGCGGCTGCCTGCCAATCAACTCGGCTTCGGAGAATCCGGTCATCGCGCAGAAGGCCGGATTCACATAGGTGATGCGGCCGTCCATGTCCATCGCCCGCATGCCTGTGAGCATGGAGTTTTCCATTGCGCGCCGGAAGTTGGCCTCCGACACCAGCGCGTTCTGCATCTGCAGTCGCCGGCCCATGTGACGCCAGGTGCCCAGCAGCATCCACACGGTCAACACACTCAGCGCCGCGACCATCCAGAACAGCGTGTTGCTGATGAGGCCAATGGATGTGCGATACCCGTGCCCGCGCAGGATCAGTCCGTCGCCAGCCGGTGCCACCGGCACGTTGTGCACGATGGACGCAGGCTGTATCTTTTGCCCAGGCATCGGTGTGACCGTGCTCGCAAGCACGTGCTCCTGCGCATCGACCAGGCTGATCGCGTGGCGGTTCGACACCTCGACCGGCACGAAGTAGCGCATCAACGCCTCCACCGAGTACTCCGCCACCAGCGTGCCGCTGAACGCGGCGCGGTCGATGAGGGGAATCTGTACCTGGATCACCGGCATGCCGTAGGCGTCAGTGAACGGTCGCGTGTAGACCGGCTGGCGCAAGGTGCGGGCCGCGATGAAGGCGATTTCCGGCTCGGTGGACTCGCCCTCCTTGGGCAGGGACGTCCCGTATTCCTCGCCCGTGAGGCCAATCTCCGGATTGAAGCTGATGGCCGAGTACGCCGCTTTGCGCACCCGCGCGGCGTTAATCCAGAAGAGGTGATTGATCTCCGGGCGCTCTCGCGTGAAGCTCGCTGCCTGCCCGAGAAATTCGTGCTGGTCGATGGCCTTGGTGACGACCTCTCGCGCGATGCGGACGAGTTGCTCCTGGTTCTCGATCAAGCGCAGGCGGATCTGCTGCTGCGCGATCTCTGTGTCGCGCTTGACTGATTCCTGCTCGCGCTCGAACTCCTCGTTGCGCAGGTACCAGAAGGCAGAAATGATGGCCGCGAGAAACAGCAGCACGGAGATGAGAGGGCCCAGCGTCGCGAAGCGGTCCTGCTGCGCAGGCGACTGCCTGCGCCACCAGCGGCCGAACAGCCGACGCGGCAGTGTGGGTGTACTGCGCTGTGGCGCCGCGAATTTGAAGCTTGATGGCATGGTCGGGATTATCGAGTGCCCTGCCCACCACCGCTGCGCCACTCGCGTCGCAACCGCTGCCGTGTCCCCGTACGTCTTTGTACGTATATCGCCATATGAAATCGTCTCGCACAATTTGAAAAGTCAAGCGAGTTGTGCGAGACTTCGCGCCTTCGCAAAAGTCGACGCCGGGCCGCCCCAAGGCGACGATTCGCCCCCGCAGCGGGGGCCGACGCCACAGGCGTCCAGGGGGCTTATAGATAACAGGAGACAAGCTCATGTCCGCCATGCCTGAACCCTTTCTCGGTGCCGCAGCGAACGACACCGATGCCCAGGAAACCCGCGAATGGCTGGACGCCTTGTCAGCCGTCATCGCAACCGAAGGCGGTGAGCGCGCGCACTTCCTTCTCGAAGAACTGATCAGCCACGCGCGTCAGGCGGGCATCGACGTGCCGTTCTCGGCCAACACGGCCTACGTCAACACCATCCCCGTCGAACAGGAAGAGCGCTGTCCTGGCAACCTCGAGATCGAAGAGCGCCTTCGCGCCTACATGCGCTGGAACGCGATGGCGATGGTGGTGAAGGCCAACCGCCTGCACCCCGCGGACGGCGGCGACCTCGGCGGCCACATTTCGTCCTTCGCGTCGCTCGCCACCATGTTCGGCGCGGGCTTCAACCACTTCTGGCACGCCGAAGACGGCGACCATGGCGGCGACCTTTTGTACATCCAGGGCCACTCGTCGCCCGGCATCTACGCCCGCGCCTTCATGGAAGGCCGCATCAGCGAAGAGCAGTTGCTCAACTTCCGCCAGGAAGTCGACGGCAAGGGAATCTCGAGCTATCCGCACCCGAAGCTGATGCCCGAGTTCTGGCAGTTCCCGACTGTGTCGATGGGCCTGGGCCCGTTGATGGCGATCTACCAGGCGCGCTTCCTCAAGTACCTGCATGCTCGCGGTATCGCCAACACCGAGAACCGCAAGGTGTGGGTGTTCTGTGGCGACGGCGAGATGGACGAGCCTGAATCCTTGGGCGCAATCGGCCTCGCTGCGCGCGAGAAGCTCGACAACCTGATCTTCGTCGTCAATTGCAACCTGCAACGCCTGGACGGACCCGTCCGCGGCAACGGCAAGATCATCCAGGAGCTCGAAGGCGAGTTCCGGGGCTCCGGCTGGAACGTCATCAAGCTGCTGTGGGGCAGCTACTGGGATCCGCTGCTCGCACGAGACAAGGAAGAGATCCTGCGCAAGATCATGATGGACGTTGTCGATGGCGACTATCAGGCGATGAAGGCCAACGACGGCGCCTTCGTGCGCAAGCACTTCTTCGGACGCCATCCCAAGGCGCTGGAGATGGTCGCGAAGATGAGCGACGAGGACATCTGGCGCCTGCAGCGCGGCGGCCATGATCCGCAGAAGGTGTATGCGGCGTATCACCGAGCGGTGAACACCAAGGGGCAGCCGACCGTCTTGCTCATCAAGACGGTCAAGGGCTTCGGCATGGGCAAGAGCGGCGAAGGCAAGAACACCGCGCACCAGACCAAGAAGCTCACCGACGACGACATCAAGAGCTTCCGCGACCGCTTCAACATTCCCGTGAGCGATGCCGAGATCGACGCAGGCATTCCGTTCTACAAGCCGGCCGACGACACGGTCGAGATGAAGTACCTGCACGAGCGCCGCAAGGCGCTGGGCGGCTACCTGCCGCATCGCCGCACAAAGGCCGACGAACAGCTGAAGGTGCCCGATCTGGAGACCTTCAAGGCCGTGCTGGAGCCGACGGCGGAAGGCCGGGAGATTTCCACCACGCAGGCCTACGTCCGCTTCCTCACACAACTGTTGCGCGACAAGGACATCGGCCCGCGCGCGGTGCCCATCCTCGTCGACGAGGCGCGTACCTTCGGCATGGAAGGCCTCTTCCGCCAGATCGGCATCTACAACCCCGAGGGCCAGAAGTACACGCCGGTCGATAAAGACCAAGTCATGTACTACAAGGAAGACAAGGCCGGGCAGATCCTGCAGGAAGGCATCAACGAAGCAGGCGGCATGAGCTCGTGGATTGCGGCGGCGACGTCGTATTCGACGAACAACCGCATCATGATTCCGTTCTACGTGTACTACTCGATGTTCGGCTTCCAGCGCATCGGCGACCTGGCCTGGGCGGCGGGCGACATGCAGGCGCGTGGCTTCCTGCTGGGCGGCACCTCAGGGCGCACGACTCTGAACGGCGAGGGCCTGCAGCACGAGGACGGCCACAGCCACATCCTTGCGGGCACGATCCCGAACTGCATCAGCTACGACCCGACCTTTGCGCACGAAGTGGGCGTGATCCTGCATCACGGCCTGAAGCGCATGGTCGAGAAGCAGGACAACGTCTACTTCTACCTGACGCTGCTCAACGAAAACTATGCCATGCCTGGCCTGAAGCCGGGCACCGAAGAGCAGATCATCAAGGGCATGTACCTGCTGCAAGAAGGCGCGAAGAAGACGCCGCGCGTGAACCTGTTGGGCTCGGGCACTATTCTTCGCGAAAGCATTGCCGCCCGGGAACTGCTCGAGAAGGACTGGGGGGTGGCGGCCAACATCTGGAGTTGTCCGAGCTTCAACGAACTGGCCCGAGACGGCCAGGACGCCGAGCGCTGGAACCTGCTGCATCCCACCGAGCGCCAACGCGTGCCGTTCGTGGCGCAGCAACTGGAACCGCACGTCGGGCCGGTGATCGCATCCACCGACTACATGAAGGCCTACGCGGATCAGATTCGCCAGTTCATGCCCAAGGGTCGCGTCTACAAGGTGTTGGGCACGGACGGCTTTGGCCGCAGCGACTTTCGCAGCAAGCTGCGCGAGCATTTCGAAGTCAATCGCCACTATGTCGTCGTCGCCGCGCTGAAGGCGCTCGCGGAAGAAGGCACACTGCCGACTTCGAAGGTCGCTGAGGCGATAAAGAAATACGGCATTAACGCCGACAAGATCAACCCGCTATACGCCTGACAAGAAACGCGGAGACTAACAACATGGCATTGGTGGAAGTCAAAGTTCCGGACATCGGAGACTTCAAGGATGTGGAGATCATCGAACTGCTGGTGAAGCCGGGCGATACCGTTAAAGCGGAACAATCCCTGATCACGGTGGAAAGCGACAAGGCATCGATGGAAATTCCATCGACGCACGCGGGGTTGGTCAAGGAGCTGAAAGTCAAGATCGGCGACAAGGTGAGCCAGGGCTCGACGCTCTTGGTGGTGGAGGGCAAGGAGGCTTCGGCACCCGCTGCGGCGGCACCTACCGCATCTGCCGCATCTGCAGCTCCCGCGGCGGCAGCTTCGCCGGCACCCATTCGTGCCGAGCCCGCTCAAGCAAGCACTTCAAGCGGTCCGGTCGACGTCGAAGTCCCCGACATCGGCGACTTCGACGAAGTGGCTGTCATCGAGGTGTTCATCAAGGCCGGCGACACCATCAAGGCCGAGCAAAGCCTGATCACCGTCGAGAGCGACAAGGCGTCGATGGAAATACCGTCGTCACACGCCGGCGTCGTGAAGGAAGTGAAGGTCAAGGTCGGCGACAAGGTGAAGAAGGGGTCGCTGGTTGCGGTGGTGGAGGGGACTGGTGCTGCCCCGGCACCGGCCGCGGCGGCGTCTGCCGTCCAGGCTTCACCTGCTCCTGCGGTAGCAAAAGCGAGCGAGGCGCCGGCACCCGAGAAGCATGTGCCGACAGCCGCGCTTCCTCCTCACGAGCCGACTGCTCCCAAGGGCAATCTTCCTCACGCATCTCCCACCGTTCGCAAGCTCGCCCGCGAACTGGGCGTGCCGCTGGAAGAGGTGAAGGGGACGGGGCCTAAAGGCCGCATCACCCAGGACGACGTCAATGCCTTCGTCAAGGGTGTGATGGCCGGCAGCGTGCAGACCAAGGCCCAAGCCTCGAAGGCGCCTGCTGCAGCGGCAAACGCAGGCGCTTTCCCCGGCCTCCTGCCGTGGCCGCAGGTCGACTTCACCAAGTTTGGCGCGGTCTAGCGCAAGGACCTGTCGCGCATCAAGAAGATCAGCGGCGCCAACCTGCATCGCAACTGGGTGGTCATTCCGCATGTCACCAACCATGACGACGCCGACATCACCGAACTCGAAGCCTTCCGCGTTCAACTGAACAAGGAGAACGAGAAGTCAGGCATCAAGGTCACGATGCTCGCCTTCCTGATCAAGGCCTGTGTGGCCGCACTCAAGAAGTTCCCGGAGTTCAATGCGTCGCTTGACGGCGAGCAAATAGTGCTCAAGCAGTACTTTCACATCGGCTTCGCGGCAGATACGCCCAATGGCCTCGTGGTGCCGGTGATCAGGGACGCTGACAAGAAGGGCGTCCTGCAGATCTCTCAAGAGATGAGCGATCTTGCCAAGAAGGCGCGCGACGGCAAGCTGGGCCCGACCGACATGACGGGAGGCTGCTTCTCGATCTCGTCGCTGGGCGGCATTGGCGGACGCTATTTCACGCCCATCATCAACGCGCCTGAAGTCGCCATCCTCGGCGTGTGCAAGTCTGCCACCGAGCCCAAGTGGGATGGAAAAGCCTTCCAGCCCCGATTGATGCTGCCGCTGTCGCTCAGCTGGGACCATCGCGTCATCGACGGTGCGGCGGCGGCTCGATTCAATGCTTATCTGGGACAAATACTCGCTGATTTCCGTCGCGTACTTCTATAAAGAAATCATGCCCCCGCCTCGCTGCGCTCCTGTTCCCCCAAGGGGCGTGGACGTTCCCTGGGGCGGCCTGGCGTCGCGTCAAGCCACAAATGCCGGCTGCTCGCTTGCTCTCGAAGCGCATTGCGGCGTTGCGTCTCCTCGCCATAGCGACGGCTATGACTCGTCGGCGCGCCTTGCACTGCGCTGCGACAGCGGCGCGATCAACCGACACTTGTGGCTTGACGCGACACTAGTGGGGCGTTCGAAGAAGGAAAACAAATGACGACAGTCGTGGTGGTCCGAAAGGGCGGTCAAGTGGCGATTGCAGGCGACAGTCTGGTGACCTTCGGAGACACCAGGCTTGCGCATGGCTACGAGGCCAACGAGAAACTCTTCAAGGTAGGCGAATCGTGGTTCGGCATGTCGGGTACGACGGCGCACTTCCCGGTGCTGCGACGAGCGCTCAACGGGCTGTCGCCTGAAGAGCTTCGCCTCGGGTCGCGTGATGAAGTCTTCGACACGTTCTTGAGGCTGCATCCGAAGCTGAAGGACACCTTTTTCCTCAACACCAAGGAAGAGGATTCCGACCCCTACGAGAGTTCGCAGTTCACGGCGCTCATTGCCAATCCCAAAGGAATCTTCGGCGTTTACTCCTATCGGGAAGTGTTCGAATTCGATCGCTTCTGGGGCATCGGCACCGGCCGTGGCTTCGCTCTCGGTGCGATGTATGCGTCCTACGACCGTGCCAGGACGGCCAAGGAAGTCGCGGAAATCGGCGTGAAGGCCGGCTGCGAATTCGACAAGAACTCGAGCGGTCCCGTGCGCGTTCACACCATCAAACTTCAAGACTGACTGAAACAAGACATGCCTTCCATCGACATCAAGGTTCCCGACATTGGCGACTTCAAGGACGTGGCGATCATCGAGGTGCTGGTAAAGCCGGGCGATACCGTGAAGGTGGAACAGTCGCTCATCACCGTGGAGAGCGACAAGGCGTCGATGGAGATTCCTTCGTCGCATGCCGGGGTGGTGAAGGAGCTGAAGGTCAAGATCGGGGACACGGTGAGCGAGGGGACGGTGATCTTGTCTCTCGAGGCCGATGCCAGTTCCGTTCGCGCTGAGCCTGTCGCAGCCCCGTCACCGAGTCCCGCTCGCGCATCGCCCCCCTCACCGCAACCCTCTCCCGCGAGAGGGGAGGAAGCGGTGGCTCCGGCAGCGGCGAGCTATTCGGGTGGGGCCGATATCGAGTGCGACATGCTCGTGCTCGGCGCGGGGCCCGGCGGTTATTCGGGCGCCTTCCGCGCGGCGGACCTGGGGCTGAAGACCGTGCTCGTGGAGCGCTTTCCCACTCTTGGCGGCGTGTGCCTCAACGTCGGTTGCATCCCATCGAAGGCGCTGCTGCACGTTGCTGCCGTGATGGACGAAGTCAAGCACTTCGATTCCTTCGGCGTCACTTTCGCCGAGCCTTCCGTCGACCTGGACAAGTTGCGTGCCCACAAGGGCAAGGTTGTCGGCAAGCTCACCGGTGGACTCGCCGCGATGGCGAAGATGCGCAAGGTGACAGTGGTGCAGGGCAACGGCGAATTCGCCGATCCGCACCACATGAAAGTGACGATGGCCGATGGGAAGATCCAGACCATCAAGTTCAAGAACGCCATCATCGCGGCCGGCTCCGAAGCGGTGAAGCTGCCCTTCCTGCCAAAAGACGATCCGCGTGTCGTGACCTCCACCGGCGCACTCGAACTGCGCCAGCGGCCCAAGCGCATGCTGGTCGTCGGCGGCGGCATCATCGGCCTGGAAATGGGCACGGTGTACTCAACGCTCGGCGCGCGGCTCGACGTTGTCGAAATGCTCGACGGCCTGATGCAGGGCGCGGATCGCGACCTCGTCAAGGTGTGGCAGAAGATGAACGCCCCGCGCTTCGACAACATCATGTTGAAGACGAAGACCGTGGGCGGCGAAGCCACCAAGGACGGGATCCTCGTGCGTTTCGAAGGCGAGGCCGCGCCCAAGGAGCCGCAGCTGTATGACCTCGTGTTGCAGGCTGTTGGCCGCGTGCCCAACGGCAAGCGCATCGGGGCGGACAAGGCCGGCGTGATGGTGGGTGATCGCGGCTTCATTCCGGTCGACATCCAGATGCGCACCAACGTGCCGCACATCTTTGCCATCGGCGACATCGTGGGCCAGCCCATGCTTGCCCACAAAGCGGTGCACGAAGCGCACGTGGCAGCAGAAGTGGCTGCCGGTCACAAGGCCGCGTTCGATGCGCGGGTGATTCCGAGCGTGGCCTACACCGATCCGGAAGTTGCGTGGGTGGGCGTGACCGAGGACGAGGCGAAGGCCCAGGGGCTCAAGGTCAAGAAGGGGCTGTTCCCTTGGACCGCCTCGGGCCGTGCAATTGCGAACGGTCGCGACGAGGGGTTCACCAAGCTGCTGTTCGATGAGGAATCCCACGTCATCGTTGGCGGCGGCATCGTAGGCACGCATGCGGGCGACATGATCGGCGAGATCGCGTTGGCGATCGAGATGGGCGCGGACGCGGTGGACATCGGCAAGACCATCCACCCGCACCCGACGCTCGGAGAGAGCATCGGCCTGGCGGCAGAAGCTTTTGAAGGCGAGTGCACGGACTTGCCGCCGGTCAAACGCTGAGCATTTGCAGAGGGGGGGGCACGCATCGCTGTTCCCGCCTTGCAGTGGACCTCTCAGACCTTTACGCACGCTGGACACGCGGAAAGTTGCGCGTCTTTACTGGCTTTGACGGCATTCTCTTGAAGTGATGTCAGTTTTCGACCGAAATCGATGTGAATTTCAGATGCTGGGAGATGGGGGTGATTTTTGAGAGGCCCCTCACCCCAACCCTCTCCCCCCGCCGG
>Ga0136846_1228971_pt1 | contig 15711 bp, 12 predicted proteins | sample HopSoiMetagenom2_FD_96841 | JGI IMG/M metagenome (GOLD analysis project Ga0136846, IMG submission 96841) | Grasslands soil microbial communities from Hopland, California, USA - 2 Assembly 2016 (version 4) | ecosystem: Environmental > Terrestrial > Soil > Grasslands | place: USA: Hopland... | reverse complement strand
TCCCCAAATGACGGCTAATATGTAGCCCTGCATACTTAAGAAATCACTTGAATAGTAGCAGTAAGCTCTTTGTGCAGTAAGGATTTTTCCTGTTTTGAACATCTGGAGCGTTGTCAAAAGCAGACGGTTACACCAGCCATCGCTTGGCAAGGTTCCCCAAAACGATGTCTGTAAACGTAAAAGTATGGCGCCTGCGCTGACACCCCGCCCAACCCGCTTTCCGGGATTTTTATAATAGTGACGCGACTTTACGATTGCCTACATGCCCTCCAAGCCTACCTCTCCTGATTCAAACCCCGATCCGGCCAAGCAAGGTCCGCTCAAGTCCTTTGTGCCGGGCTGGCTGGTCAAGCTCTTTTTATGGAGCGGGGGCCTGTTGCTGGCCGGCGTCGCCGCAATTTTGCTGTTTGTCGCCGTCGCCCTGTCGGTCGCCTACCCCAATCTGCCGGATATTTCGGACTTGTCGGACTACCGGCCCAAGCTGCCGTTGCGCGTCTATTCCGCTGATGGCGTGGTGATTGGGGAATTCGGGGAGGAACGGCGAAGCCTGACCCCCGTCAAGGACATCCCCCAGGTCATGAAGGACGCGGTGCTTGCGATTGAAGATGCGCGCTTCTTCCAGCATGGCGGGGTGGATTACCTTGGCGTGATCCGGGCAGGGCTTGCGAACGTTGGCCGTGCCAAAGCCCAAGGCGCGTCCACCATCACCATGCAGGTGGCCCGCAATGTCTATCTGTCGGCTGAAAAAAGCTACACCCGCAAGATCTATGAAATCCTGCTGACTTTCAAGCTGGAGCACCTGCTGACCAAGGACCAGATCCTTGAGATCTATATGAACCAGATCTTCCTGGGCAACCGGGCTTATGGGTTCGCGGCAGCCTCGGAGGCCTATTTCGGCAAGCCGCTCAAGAACATCTCCATCGCCGAAGCCGCCATGCTCGCCGGCCTGCCCAAGGCGCCCTCGGCCTACAACCCCATCATCAACCCCAAGCGCGCCCGCGCCCGCCAGCTCTACATCATTGAGCGCATGGAGGAAAACGGCTTCATCACGGCCGTGCAGGCCAAGGCTGCCAAAGAAGAAGAACTCAAGGTTCGAACAGGACCGGACGCGGGCCGGGTGCATGCCGAATATGTGGCCGAAACCGTGCGTCAGCTGGTTTACAACCAGTACGGCGACGAAACCTACACCCGCGGCCTGAATGTCTACACCACGCTGCGCGCCACCGACCAGACCGTCGCCTATAAAGCCTTGCGCAAAGGCATCATGGACTACGAGCGCCGCCAGATTTACCGCGGCCCCGAGAAATTCATCGACCTGCCTGTCAATCCGCAGGAGACCGAAGACGCGATTGACGACGCGCTGACCGACAACCCCGATAACGGCGACGTCATGTCGGCCGTGGTGCTGGAGGCCAACCCCAAGCGCATCCTGGCGATGCGCCAGAACAGCGAAACGGTTGAAATCACTGGTGACGGCCTAAAACCCGCCCAATCGGGCCTGGCTGACAAAGCCGGTCCCAATATCAAAATCCGCCGTGGCGCCTTGATCCGCGTTGCAAAAACACCGAAGAACACCTGGGAAATCACCCAGTTGCCTGAAGTGGAAGGCGCTTTCGTGGCGCTGGATCCGCGTGACGGATCCATACGCGCGTTGGTCGGCGGCTTTGACTTCGAGAAGAACAAGTTCAACCATGTGACCCAGGCCTGGCGCCAGCCCGGCTCCAGCTTCAAGCCTTTTATCTACTCGGCCGCGCTTGAAAAAGGCTTCACCCCGGCCACGGTCGTCAACGACGCACCGCTGTTTTTTGATGCCGGCGTGACCGGCGGCCAGCCTTGGGAGCCGAAAAACTACGACGGGACTTTCGACGGCCCCATGAGCTTGCGGACCGGCCTGAAGAAGTCGAAGAACATGATTTCCATCCGCATCCTGCAATCGATAGGCGCCCCCTACGCGCAGGACTGGATCACGCACTTCGGTTTTGAAGCAGAAAAACACCCGGCCTACCTGACCATGGCGCTCGGCGCCGGCTCGGTGACGCCGATGCAGATGGCCACGGCTTACTCTGTGTTTGCCAACGGCGGTTATCGCGTCAATCCCTACCTGGTCACCAAAATCACCGACCAGCGCGGCAAGGTTTTGCTGGACGTCAAGCCACCCGTGCTGGACGAATCCATGCGAGGCATTGACGCGCGCAATGCCTTCATCATGGACAGCCTGCTGCAAGAGGTCGCCCGATCGGGCACAGCCGCCAAGGCGCAAGCCACCCTCAAGCGCCCTGACCTTTTCGGCAAAACCGGCACGACCAACGACTCCATCGACACCTGGTTTGTGGGCTTTCAACCCACCCTGACGGCAGCCGTATGGATGGGATACGACACACCCAAAAAACTGGGCGACCGCGAAACCGGCGGCGGGTTGAGCTTGCCGATCTGGATCAACTATATGGAATACGCGCTGAAGGGCGTACCGGTGACCGAGTACCCGGCTCCCGAAGGCGTCGTCAATATGGGCGGCGAATGGTATTACAGCGAATACGCCCGGGGCTCCGGCGTCAGCACCGTGGGCATACAGCAGGACCCGGCAGCAGCCAATGCAGGCCAGCCCGCCAATCCGGCCGCGCCGGGCGGGGCGATCCAGGTGCTACCGCCTTCAGACGAGAAAAAGCGCATCCTGGATTTGTTCAAGAACTGACGGGAACACACCCCAAAAACAAAAAAGGGCTCACATGGAGCCCTTTTTCGTTTCGTCTTGAAGGCCCGGGGTCCCTCAGGCCGGAGCACTGAACAGCAGCGGCTGGCCCGCCTGTTCGCTGGCACAGCGCGACAAACTGGAAAAGAACTCACTGGAATCCTTGGTGTCGGCCCAACGGCCATCGCTGAACTTGTAGTGAAACCCACCTGCCTTGGCAGCCATCCAGATTTCCTGCAGGGGTTTTTGCAGGTTGATGATGATCTGGCTGCGGTTTGAAAAAGTCAGCGTGATCATGCCGCCGGTTCGCTGGTTGTCGATGTCCGCGTCGGTCTCATCATTAATCCGGTCGCAGGCTGTCTCCACCGCCTTGAGTGCGCTCTCGGCCAGATCCTGGTATTCGATGTCCGTCATTACAATCCCATCATGGTTTCTTCAGTTCAAATTCTAGGTCGCGTCCGTAATCCGGCCTTGCGGTATGGCCTTGCCGCGATTGTGGTCGGCGTTTCCCTGCTGGCCGGCTGCGGGCAAAAAGGCCCGCTGTACCTTCCGGTGCCGCCCAAAATCCCCGGGGTGGCGGCTCCTGCCCCGTCCACCCCCGCCACCACCCTTCCGGAAGCGCCACCTGCGGCGACGGCACCGGTCTTGCCGGCTTCCTCCGCCCGTTAACCCTGCCTGCCGGCATTGTGAAGGTTCAGGCCATTTCCCGCCTGAACCTTCAAATCCAAGGCAAGGGCGCAAAGCCACCTTGAATCGATCATGGCGTGTGTGCTGCACGCTCTTTAAGATACCTTGAACACTACGCACGGTTTAAAGCCTCCACCACCCATGACTCGCCCCACCCTCCCCGGCCATCCTCATTTCGCTTACCGCGAGGGCGAACTGTTCGTTGAAAACGTCCGCTTGCGCGACCTCGCCACCGCCCACGGCACGCCGCTGTTTGTTTACTCCAAGGCGGCCATGCTGTCGGCACTCGCGGCCTACCAACGCGGTTTTGAAGGGCGCGATGCGCAAATTTGTTATGCCATGAAGGCGAACTCCTCGCTGGGCGTGCTGCAGGTATTCGCCCGTGCCGGCTGTGGCTTTGACATCGTCTCGGGCGGTGAGTTGCGCCGTGTCCTGGCCGCAGGCGGTGACGCCGCAAAGATCATCTTCTCGGGCGTGGGAAAAACCCGAGCCGAAATGCGCCAGGCCCTCGCGGCCGGCATAGGCTGCTTCAATGTCGAAAGCGAAGCCGAGCTGGATGTGCTGTCGGAAGTGGCGCTGGCCGTGAAGCTGCGCGCGCCTGTCAGCATCCGCGTCAATCCCAATGTGGACCCCAAGACGCATCCCTATATTTCCACGGGCCTTAAAGACAACAAGTTCGGCGTGGCGCACGAAGACGCCTTGCGTATCTACCAACACGCGGCATCGCTCAAGGGCCTGCGGGTCGTGGGTATCGATTGCCATATCGGCTCGCAAATCACTGACACGACGCCTTACCTTGATGCGATGGACCGGGTGCTCGACCTCGTCGCGGCGATCGAAGGCGCCGGTATCACGCTGGAACACATCGACTTCGGCGGTGGCTTGGGCATCAACTACAACAACGACACGCCGCCTGAGGCCGACGCGCTGTGGCACCAGTTGCTGGCCAAGCTGGACGCGCGCGGCTACGGCGGCAAGAAGCTGATGATCGAGCCTGGCCGCTCACTGGTCGGCAATGCCGGCGTGTGCCTGACCGAGGTGCTGTACGTCAAACCCGGTGAGCACAAGAATTTCTGCATCATCGATGCGGCCATGAACGACCTGCCCCGGCCCGCCATGTACCAGGCGTTTCACGCCATCGTGCCGCTTTCATCGCCCAACGATAACGCTGAGACAGTTACATATGACGTGGTGGGCCCGGTTTGCGAAAGCGGCGACTGGATTGGCCGCGACCGCGACCTGGCGGTGGCGGCAGGCGACCAGCTGGCGGTGATGTCAGCGGGCGCTTATTGCATGAGCATGGCCAGCAACTACAACACCCGCGGCCGCGCGGCCGAATTGCTGGTCGATGGCGACAAAGTGCACATGATCCGCCAGCGGGAAACCGTGGACGACCAGATGCGCCACGAACAGCTGGTCGCCGGCTAAAACTCACTTGCTATCATTACGATAGCTTGCGGCCCATACCATACGTGGGCTGCAGCCTCTTTTTCTTTAAGAATTGCTGCAGGCGCCAGCCCAGCAGCACGGCGATGATTGCGGCGTAGACAAACACCTCGGCGAAGTTGTTCTTGCCCGCGCGCATCCAGAAGAAGTGCAACAAGCCCAGCCCGGCAATCAGATAGACCAGCTTGTGCAGCCACTGCCAGCGTTTGGCGCCCATGGCTTTGATGGCCGCATTAAACGACGTGGCCGCCAAAGGCGTCAGCAGCACGAAGGCCGAGAACCCTACCAGGATGAACGGCCGCTTGGCGATATCTTTGGCAATATCGGCAAAGTCAAAGCCCATGTCAAACCAGCTGTAGCTCAGCAGGTGAATGACGACATAGAAATACGTGAACAGCCCTAGCATGCGGCGAAATCGCGCCAGTGCCGATGTACCCGTGATCACGCGCAACGGCGTGACTGTTAGCACGATGCAGAGAAAGCGCAACGTCCAGTCGCCTGTGGCGCGGATCAGCGCTTCGGCGGGGTTGGCGCCGAGCTGGTTGGTGAAGGCGCCGTAGAACAGCCAGGCAAAGGGTAGCAGACAGACGACAAAGAGAATTGGTTTAGCGGCAGGGTGCAGCAGCCATTTCTGCCGCGCCGCCATGAACGCCGCCATCAGAAGTTCTTCTTGAGGTCCATGCCCGCATAAAGCTGGCCTACCTGCGCTTCGTAGCCGTTGAACATCAGCGTTTTACGCTTCTTGGCAAAAAGGCCGTCTTCGCCGATGCGGCGCTCGGTGGCCTGGCTCCAACGCGGGTGGTCGACGTTCGGGTTCACGTTGGAATAGAAACCGTATTCCTGCGCAGCGGCCTTGTTCCAGGCGGTGCGCGGCTCCTTATCGGTAAAGCGGATCTTGACGATGCTCTTGCCGCTTTTGAAACCGTACTTCCAGGGCAGCACCATGCGCACCGGCGCGCCGTTCTGGTTGGGCAACACTTCGCCATACATGCCGAAGGTCAGCAGCGCCAGCGGGTGCATGGCTTCATCCATGCGCAGCGCCTCTACATAAGGCCAGTCGAGCACACGCGAACCCACAAAAGGCATGGTCTTGGGGTCGGCCTGGGTGATGAACTCGACGTATTTGGCGTTGCCCAGCGGCTCGACTTTCTTGATGAGTTCCGACAGCGAATAACCGACCCACGGAATCACCATGGACCAGCCCTCGACGCAGCGCATGCGGTAGATGCGCTCCTCCTGCGGACTGAGCTTGAGGAGGTCTTCAAGCGTGAAGGTCTTGGGCTGTTTGACCAGGCCTTCGACGGCCACCGACCAGGGTTTGGTCACCAGCGTGTGGGCGTTCTTGGCCGGATCGGCCTTGTCGGTGCCGAACTCGTAGAAGTTGTTGTAGGTGGAGGCGTCTTTGTAGTCGGTGACTTTTTCCATCGTCACCGCGCCAGCCACTGCCGACTTGCCACCAGCAAGGGTTGCCAGCTTGCCAGGTTTTTGTACCGCTTGCGCCATCGCCTGCCGCCCAGCCCAGCCGGCCATCGCGGCGCCTGCAGCGCCGGTGGCCATGAGTTTGATCAGGTCACGGCGGCCGTGATAGATACCCTGAGGCGTAATTTCGCTGGGAACAGGGTGATTGAAGCCGCTGGCGTGGGTCTTGATGAGCATCTGAAGTCCTTGAAAATCCGTTTAGGGGTTAGTCTGAATACGCCGCAACTCCTTACAGGGATTCAACTGGCCGGCCAACTATTCACATTAACCGACCTTACAAGGAGTCGCTGCCGGCTACAAGGTTCCGTAGCTGTGCAGGCCCGAGAGGAACATGTTGACACCCAGGAAGGCAAACGAAGTGACCGCCAACCCCACCAGCGCCCACCAGGCGGCCACCGTGCCGCGCAGGCCTTTCATCAGCCGCATGTGCAGCCAGGCCGCGTAATTGAGCCAGACAATCAGCGCCCAGGTTTCCTTGGGGTCCCAACTCCAGTAGCCGCCCCAGGCCTCAGCGGCCCATAAGGCGCCTAGTACGGTGGCGATCGTGAAAAAGGCAAAGCCGACGGCAATGGCCTTGTACATCACGTCGTCCAGCACTTCAAAACTGGGCAGGCGCGCGGCAATGCGCTTGCGGCCCAGCAAAATGCCGGCGGCAATCAGGCCGGACACCGCCAGGTAACCGACCCAGTAGTAGCTGCCACCGACGTCAGCCGGCGACTTGCTGCGAAACACGATCGGCACAAAGCAGAGCACCACGCCCAGCAACCACAGCGGTGTGAGGCGGTGCCAGCGGGTTTCATTGGCTTGCTGCTTGATGAGGTAAGACAGCGACACCATGGCGGCCAACGAGAACATGCCGTAGCCAATGAAGTTGGCCGGCACGTGCAGCTTCATCCACCAGCTTTTGAGGGCGGGCACCAAAGGCTGGATTTCATGGGCTTCGCGCACCACGGTGTACCAGAGCAAAAAGCCGACCGCGGCACTGACCACCAGCATCACAAAAGCGCCCAGCGCCCGGGTGTTGTACTGCGATTCAAAGTAGAGGTAGAAGGCCGCCGTCATCCAGCAAAACAGCACGAACACTTCATACAAATTGCTGACCGGGATGTGACCCACGTCGGCGCCGATCAGGTAGCTTTCATACCAGCGCACCAGCGTGCCGATCAGCGCCATGCCGACGGCGACCCAGGCGATCTTGGAGCCCAGAGACTCCAGCGTGCTGCTCTGGCCTTTGGCGAACATGCCCAGCCAGTAAAAAATCGTACTCATGAAAAAGAGCACGCTCATCCACAAAATCGCCGACTGGCTGGAGAGGAAGTACTTGAGCCAGAACACCTGCTCGGACCGCGCGAGATCACCCTGGTAGGAGGCGATACCCAGCAGCGCAAAAGCGCTTACCACCACCATCAGCACGCGCAGCGGACGCCAGAACCAGCCCATGGCGGTAGCGGCCGGAATGGCGGCCAGCAGGATGCCTTTTTCATAGACATCCATGAAAGCGCCATAACGAAAGAAGGCGTACAAAAAGCCACCTGCCACCAGCGCCGCAAACACCCAGTCCAGCACATTGCGCCGTGCGAAGTAGCCCTCGTTCAGGCTGAGCGTGGAGTCACCCCCCGCTTTCAAAGTGGTCGTGTTGACCGCCGTGGTGTTGATCGTGGAGGTATTCATAAAGGCGCCTGCAACAGTTTCGTTTTCAACATCTCGAACTCCTTGTCTCCGTCCATGGTCTTGCGGTTGGTAGACAAGGCCATGGTGGCTTGGGTGCTTCCAGCAGATTCTGTCACTGAAGGCCCCTCAGCGGGAGCCCCCTGCGCCGAAGCCCCGCGCGGCGCCAGCCAGACCCAGACGCGGCGCTCACGCACATACAGCATGGCAAATACGCCCAGGATCAGGAAGGCGCAACCCAGGTACACGATGGTTTTGCCCGGCGCGCGCGCCACCTGGAACACGCTGGCCTGCACCTGCGTGAAATCTTTCAGCTCAAACGCCATGGGCGCGGGGTAGAAATGGGCGTCCGACAGGCTCAGCACCATTTGCGACATAAAGCCCAGCGTCTTGTCGTCCTGGCCCAGCGGCTTGAGGCCGGCCTGCTCACGCGTCATCTGCGCCAGCTCAAACAGCACGCCGTTGAGAATACGCACCAGCACGTCCCCAGCGCGGCTGCGTTCGGCCTCGGGCACATTGGCTTCCATGAAGTCGGAAATGGCCTGCAAACCCGCAACAGGTTTTCCATTGCCGCCAGGAACGGCCTCGGCATTGCTTCCAGCAAACAAGGCCAGCGCACGTGACGCCGACGCCGCCAGTTGCTGCGCCAGCTCGGGCCGGTCGCGGCCTATGGCCAGCGCGGCATAACGCCTGACGGCCAGCTCCCGCTGTGCCGGATTGGCCAGCGCCGCGCGCAGGCGCAAAAAGGTGTCCATGCTGCCCTCCGGATCCGCCGGAACACGCAGGTATTGGAAGGGGGCGGCCGGCGTCTCGCGCACGCCCAGAAGGTAGACCGCCGGGCTGTTTTCGTTCTGGTCGGTCTTGACCGGCAGCATGTAGTTATGAAACTCACGGGCCTGCCCGGAAGAGTCGCGCAGCTTGTAGCTCACGCTGGGCCCGACGTTGCGCAGCTCTTTTTGCGTCACTGTCTTGTTGGCCGCACCCAGCCGCGTGTCGATGGCCTGGTGCAGGTCGACCTTGCGCACGTCGGCGCCCGAGCCCCCCATGCTGCTGCCCGTGGAGAAGTTCTCGACGTTGATGACCCGCAATGCGGTGTATTCGAGCGTGAGTTTTTCAGCGCCTTCGCCTTGCCCGTTGGTCAACTGGCTCGTGCCGCCTATGGTGCCCTGGATTTCAAACGGCTTGCTTGCCGCGGCCATGGGTATCGCCTTGAGCGTGACGCTGGAGCCACCGTCATCAAAGCTCGACTGGTAAATCTCGATGCCGCGGTGGCGGGCCGGGTGGTTGACTTCAACACGGGCCGGGATTTTCTCGCCGGTTTCCTTGTCGTGAATGATGATGTCGCTGGCAAAGAGCTTGGGCATGCCGGTCGAGTAGTACTCGACGATGAATTTTTTCAGCTCGATGGAAAACGGCAGCTCCTGCAGCAGCACGCCGCCGGGCTGGTTCAGGATGGCGGTAGCCGATTGCGTGCCTTCGGCCACCAGCAGATTGGCGCGAAAGGTCGGGTTGCTGTCGCTCAGGCGGTGCTGCACCGGCACGTCGGCGATCAAGCCGCCGCCGGTATAGGTGGTTTTGTTGTTGAGCCACATCTGCGCGCGCACGACCATGTCGCCGTCGAGCAGGCCACCCACGCACACCAGCACGATGGCGCTGTGCGCCGCGATGTAGCCCAACTTGTTGGCCGCACCCTTCTTGGCTGCCACCATCCAGCCGCCGCCTTGGGGCGTCTGGCGCTGCTGCAGCTTGACCTTCCAGCCGCTTTGCACCAGCGTCTGGCCGATACGGCGTGCGGCTACCTCAGGAGATTCAGTCAGCGCGGCTTCAGCGCGGTGGCCGAAAGCCTTGAGACTTTGCTCGCGGACGTTTTCCTTGAGCTGGTTCAGGTCCGCGAAAATTTTCGGAGCATTGCGCGCGATGCAAAGCGACGTGGAGACCACCAGAAAAGCCAGGATCAGAAGGAACCACCAGGCGCTGTAGACCGTATTGAGGCTGAGCAGGTTGAACACCTGGGCCCAGAACGGGCCAAACTGGTTCACGTAGTTGGCCAGCGGCTCGGCCTGTTTGAGCACTGTACCGATGATGGAGGCGATGCAGATCACCGTCAGCAGCGAGATCGAAAACCGCATGGACGACAGCAGTTCCACCGACGCCCGCAAACTGCGGGAGCCCCAATTGACCTTCATACCCTGGGTGGAAACTGTCATGCTTGAAATGGAACCTGAGCGGGCTTGCACAAAAAGCAAGCCGGGAAATGAACGAAGAAGGCGGAAAAAGAAAAAAGGCGGGCTTTCATCAGAAAGACCCGCCTTGGTGTGATTGGTTTTGGAGGCTTGGGTTCAATACTGCAGGGCTTCTGCGCGTACTTTCGGCAAATAAACCTGCCTCCCGGCAGGCCTTTTGCCTAGCGAAGGCCTGCAATGTAGTCGGCCAGCGCGCGAATTTCGCGGTCGTTCAGCTTGGCGGCGACCTGGCTCATGGGCAAGCTGTTCTTGCGCACGCCGTCGCGGAAAGCCGTCAGCTGAGCGGCCGTGTACTGGGCATGCTGGCCACTCAGGCGGGGGTATTGGGAAGGAATGCCGGCGCCGGTCGGGCTGTGGCAGCCTGCGCAGGCGGCGATCTGGCGATCCTGCACGCCGCCGCGGTAGATGCGCTCGCCCAGGGAGACCAGTTCCTTGTCTTTCGCAAAGCCGGGCTTGGCCTTGTTGGCCGTCACCCAGTAGGCGATGTTTTTCATGTCGTCATCGGACAGTGCCGACGCAAAGCCCTGCATGACGGGGCTCTTGCGCTTGCCGGCCTTGAACTCCTGCAACTGCTTGACCAGGTATTCGGGGTGCTGCTGCGCGAGCTTGGGATTCTCGGGCGAGCCGGAGTTTCCGTCGGCGCCGTGGCAGGCCACGCACACCGCGGCGAAGCTTGCACCGCCCTTGACGAGGTCGGGCTTGGCGACCTTGGCCGGCGCTGCCGCGGCGGGAGCTTCTGCCGCACCGTGCGCAGGAGCGGCTTCGCCGGCGGCAAACGACGACATGGCAGGCAGGGCCAGCAGGGCGGCCAGGAGGGAAGTAACGAACAGCTTCATATCGGGGGTTTTAATTGGTTGGCGCACAAAACTTATAACTTTCTGATTTTACAATGGCTTCTGGGCATCCCCGATTATTCGGGTCTTGCTGCGGCAAGCTGCCGATGGCGCCACACGGGTTTTCGCACCGGCCCCGGTCTCCGCCAGCCCTGTCTGCGGGGCATTTGCTCCCTTCCACGAACGCCCGTGGCGCACAACCGACCTTCAGGGACCGCCCGACCAATGACCTCAGCCTCCATACCCAAGCCCAAAGCACCCGCCGCCGTACCCGGCGTGCCCGATCCCAAGATCGCCATGGGCTGGCTGCACACGGCCAAGTTCCTGACGACGGCGCCTGAACTCAAGCACCTGCCGCGGGTCGACGTGCCTGAGATCGCCTTTGTGGGCCGCTCCAACGCGGGCAAGTCCACCTGCATCAACACCCTGACGCAGCAGCACCGGCTGGCTTTTGCCTCCAAAACGCCGGGCCGCACGCAAAGCATCAACCTCTTCAGCCTGGGCAAGCAAGGCGTAACCGACGCAGTACTGGCCGATTTGCCGGGTTACGGCTACGCGGCCGTGCCCAAGGAAGCCAAATACCGTTGGCAGCAGGTGATGGGCAATTATTTGCAGACGCGCGACAACCTGAAGGCCGTGGTCCTGCTGTGCGACCCGCGCCTGGGCCTCACGGAGCTCGACGAAATCCTGCTCGACGTGATCCGGCCCCGGGTGGAGGAAGGCCTCAAATTCCTCGTGCTGTTAACCAAGTCCGACAAGCTCAACAAGACCGAAGCCGCCAAGGCGCTGTCCATTGTGCGACTGCAAGCAGGCGGCGGAGACGTCAAACTCTTTTCTTCGCTGAAGCGCCGCGGCGTCGAAGAAGTCGCCCAGCATTTGTGGGACTGGGCGCATCCGGTGGAAAAACCGGCCAAGCCGGCAAAGGTTTCTGAAGTCCCGCCTGAAATCAACGACTGATCCGGGGCTTTCAGGGATCGGAGGCGCGCGCAGCGTTTTATGAACAAAACCGGCTCTAGCCCTTTACACGGATGGGCAAGCCGCTATTAAAGGCGTAGCGCCATGATTGAAACCAGTTTGCAGCCTCTGCCACACGGCATCACGCTGTCCTGCCGCGCCAGCGGCGCCAAAGGCAGGCCGGTGTTGATGTTCCTGCACGGTTTCCCGGAAGCCGCTTTTGTGTGGGACGGCCTGCTCGAACACTTCGCCCAACCTGAAAACGGCGGCTTTCGCTGCGTGGCGCCCAACCTGCGCGGCTTTGAGCAGTCCAGCGCGCCCGCAGACGCGGCGGCCTACCGCCCCAAACATCTGGTGCAGGACATCGCCGCGCTGATTGCGCTGGAGGGTGGCCAACTGGAGTGTCTGGTCGCGCATGACTGGGGCGGCGCCGTGGCCTGGAACCTTGCGGCTGGCCAGCCCGCGCTGATGCACAAGCTGGCAATCATCAACTCGCCGCACCCCGGGACCTTCTTGCGTGAGCTGCAGCACTCGCCCGAGCAACAGGCCGCCAGCGCGTACATGAATTTCCTGATCCGCCCCGACGCCGAGGCGCTGCTGGCCGAGGACGACTTTCGCCGCCTCTGGGAGTTTTTTACCCCTATGGGCGCAGTCGATGGACCGCACGCCTGGCTGACGGACGCGGTGCGGGAGCAGTACCGCGCGATCTGGCGCCAGGGCCTCACAGGCCCCTGCAACTATTACCGCGCGTCCCCGCTGCGCCCGCCCCGGCCCGGCCCGCCGCACAACGACCCGGCCGCTGCAGGCGTGTCAATTCCGCGCGAGATGCTCGACATTTATCTGCCCACGCTAGTGCTGTGGGCCATGGACGACATCGCGTTGCCGCCCGCCCTGCTCGACGGGCTCGATGATTACGTGCCGCGCATGGACCTGCGCCGCATTGAAGACGCGACCCACTGGCTGGTGCATGAGCAGCCTGCGCTCGTCGCCGCGCACCTGCAGGATTTCCTGCGCTGAAATGCTATGAAATAAAGAGCGTAATGCCCAGGCGGTGCTTAGGCTGGAGGCCGATTTCATTAAAAATCGCCGCCTCCCTCGCCCCCCCTTCAATACAGAGAGGGTTCGCCCTCAGGCCGTGTCTTGAAGCGTTTGTGCACCCAGTAGTACTGCGCGGGCATGGTGTCGATATAGCCCTGCAAGCGCTGGTTCATGAGCGCGGTGTCGGCCACCGGATCTTCGCTGGGAAAATCTGCCCAGGCCGGTAGCACCTCGACCTCATAGCCTGTGGGCGTGAGGCGTGGCACCAGTGGCAACACCTTGGCGCGGCCCAGCTTTGCAAATCGCGAGAGCGAAGGCACTGTCGCAGTCTGCAAGCCATAAAAGGGCACAAACACCGAGTCATCGGGGCCAAAGTCCATGTCGGGCAGCAAATACAGCGGCTGGCCCTCCCGCAGCGCCGCCACGATGGGCTTGACACCGGCCGCCCGGCCAAAAAGGCGCAGGTTGCCAAAGCGCCGGCGGCCCCGCAGGATCCAGCGGTCCACCAGTTTGTTGGATTGGTCGGTGTAGATGGTGGTCGAAGGCCGGGGCATTTGCAGCGCCACACCGGCCCATGCCGCATCCAGGCCCACGAAGTGCGGCAGAAAAATCACCGCGGGCTCATTGCCCTCAAGCTCTTGCAAAGCGCCAGTCACCCGCACACGCCGCTGCACCCACGCCTTGGGTGCATGCCAAAGCCAGGCGCGGTCCAGCCAGGCCTGGGCGAAGTAGACGAATGTCTGCACCGTGAGCTTGCGCCGTGCATCCGCTGAAAGCGCAGGAAAGCAGAGCGCGAAGTTGGTGTCCACCACGCGCCGGCGCGAACCCACCAAGGCATAGAGCACCCATCCAAGCACCACACCCAGGCCCCGCGTGACCGAAAGAGGCAGCAAGGCCAGCACCTGCATGAACGCAATGCCGCTGCGGGTCACAAGCCGGCTGGCCATCTGGCGAAAAGTCTTCAAAGGGATGCTTCCTTGCGTGGTGTCTTGTAGCGGGCGTAACCCCACAGGTATTGGCCCGGCTGGCTCAACACGATGGCTTCAATCGCGCGGTTGATCTGCGTCACGCCCTGCAGCAGGTCGGCTCTGGGCTTGCCGGAATCCGAAGGCTCCAGGCCGGCCACCGCCGGCCAGATCTTGAGGAAATAGCCCCGCCCGTGCGGCAGGCGCTCACAACTCACGGGCAGCAGCACCGCGCCGCTTTGCAGCGCCAGCCGCGCCGCCAGCGTCATGGTGTAGGCCGGTTTGCCAAAAAACGGCGCCCACACGCCCAGCCCCTCGGGCGGCACCTGGTCGGTTAACAGAGCTACGGCCTGGTTGGCCTTGAGGGTTTTGTGCATCAGCCGGATGCCGCTCAGGGATGCCGGCACGACAGTGAGATTGGCGCGGTCGCGGGCCAGGCGTTCCAGCCGGGCCAGCCAGGCTTTGCGTGCGGGCCGGTAGATGGCAGTGATGGGGCCGTAAAGCTCGGCCAGCGCCTGCGGGCCCAGCTCGAAACTGCCGCAGTGGGGGCCAAAGAAAATCACGCCCCGGCCTTGTGCAAAAGCATTCTCGGCATGGGCCTGGCCCTCAACCCGCACATTGCCCAGGCAGGACTCGTAAGCCGGCCGCATCCACAGCTTGGGCAGCTCGGCAATAAAACGCCCGGCTTCGGCGATGGCCGGGCGGGCCGCCTCAAACGGCAGGCCGGCTTGCGCCACATGGGCCCGGAACTGCGCGCGGTAGCGCGGGCTTAAAGCCCACACGAGCCAACCCAGCGCGCCGCCCGCCGCATGCAGGGCGGCCAGCGGCCAGAGGGACAAAAATCGGAACAACCAGAGCATCAGCAGGTTAAAAAGAGGCTATCAGAGGGGCAAGAGGGGTATTCAAGGGCCAATCCGGCCCCGAACAGGCCGTCATATAATCGGGGCTGTCGCTGAGTTACTGAACAACTTGCAGGGCGACATTAAACCAAACTGCTAAAGCGTTCGCCGAAGCATTCCAGCCGGCAACGCGCCGACAAACTTCATGGAGTGTACGCAATGGCGAACGATTTTCTCTTTACATCCGAATCCGTCTCAGAAGGCCATCCCGACAAGGTCGCGGACCAGATTTCCGACGCGATTCTCGACGCGATCTTCAAGCAGGACCCGCTGTCGCGCGTAGCCGCTGAAACACTCACCAACACCGGCCTCGTCGTGCTGGCCGGTGAAATCACCACCAACGCGCACGTCGACTACATCCAGGTCGCGCGCGACACCATCAAGCGCATCGGCTACGACAACACCGAATACGGTATCGACTACAAGGGCTGCGCCGTCATGGTCTGCTATGACAAGCAGTCCAACGACATCGCCCAGGGCGTGGACCACGCCTCCGACGACCATCTGAACACCGGCGCCGGCGACCAGGGCCTGATGTTCGGTTATGCCTGCGACGAAACGCCCGAGCTGATGCCCGCACCCATTTACTATGCGCACCGCCTCGTCGAGCGCCAGGCCCAGTTGCGCAAGGACGGCCGCCTGCCTTTCCTGCGCCCCGACGCCAAGAGCCAGGTGACCATGCGCTATGTGGACGGCAAGCCGCACAGTATCGACACCGTGGTGCTGTCGACCCAGCACAGCCCCGACCAGAGCGAAACCGCCCACAAGATGAAGGCCTCGTTCAACGAAGCCATCATTGAAGAGATCATC
>Ga0136846_1239348_pt1 | contig 15712 bp, 14 predicted proteins | sample HopSoiMetagenom2_FD_96841 | JGI IMG/M metagenome (GOLD analysis project Ga0136846, IMG submission 96841) | Grasslands soil microbial communities from Hopland, California, USA - 2 Assembly 2016 (version 4) | ecosystem: Environmental > Terrestrial > Soil > Grasslands | place: USA: Hopland... | reverse complement strand
CGGACACGCGCGGCCTGCATCCCGCCGACGACGTGATGCCTGCCGGCTGGGCGCGCGTCAGTTTCGTCCGCGATCTTCCGGACGGCCGCCGGTTCGTGAACGACTCGCGCGGCCTGCTGTACCTGCTCGATCGCAACAACCAGCCATCCGTCTATGCCAACATCGGCAGCTTCTTTCCGCTCGCCGTCTACAACCGTCTCGAGAGCGGTTTCATCGGCTTTGCCTTTCACCCCGATTTCGTCCGCAACGGGTTGTTCTACAGCGTGCACAGCGAAAAGGCCGCGGGCAATCCCGCCGCGCCGAACTTCATCCCGCCGGGGTTCACCGCGGCCGACGTCAACTTCCACAACGTCATCACCGAATGGCACGCGGCAAATCCGGCTGCGAACACGTTCGAGGGTACGAAACGCGAGCTGCTGCGCGTCGGCCAGATTGTCACGACGCTGACGCACCCGTTCGGCGACGTCGAGTTCAACCCGACCGCGAAACCCGGCTCGCCCGACTACGGACTGCTCTACACGAGCGGCAGCGATCTGGGGTTCAGCAACGGCGGCGGGCCGAATGCGAACAACCCGAAGCAGACGCAGCGCCTGGACACGCTCATCGGCGCCGTCCTGCGCATCGATCCGCGCAGCCCGTCGGTATCCGGCGGCATGAAGGGCCTCGGCGACTACACGATTCCGGCGATCAACAAGTTCGCCGCTGACGGCGATCCGAAAACGTTCGGCGAAATCTACGCCTACGGATTCCGCAATACGCACCGCCTATCCTGGGATCTGATGGACGGGACGATGTTCGGGTCCGACATCGGGATGAACAACATCGAGGAGATCAACATCATCCACGAAGGGCGGAACTACGGCTGGATGAAACGCGAGGGCATCTGGGAAAACGGCATCTTCCGGCCCGGCGGCGCGCTCGATCAGCTGTTCGCGCTGCCTGCCGAGATCCTGGACGGGCGCATGAAGGACGAGTTCACGTACCCGGTCGCGATGTACGATCACAACGATGGCCAGGCGGTCGCCGGCGGATTCGCCTACTACGGCAGGATTGCCGCCCTGCGCGGCAAGTTCGTGTTCGGCGACGTCGTCCGCGGCCGCGTCTTCGTCGCCGATCTTGCCGCGATGAAAAAGGCGGACGATGGCATTCCGCAGACGGTGGCGCCGATCGAAGAAGTGCAGCTCTATACACGCGACGCGGCAGGAAAACGAACGTACGTCACGTTCCACGAGCTCGTCGAGGCGACGAACGGCGCGACCGCCACGCGCGCCGATCTGCACCTGGGCCGCGATCGCGACGGCGAGATCTTCCTGACGTCGCGACAGGACGGCATGATCAGGATGCTCGTGCCCGACTGAGACGGCTAACGACTTCCTTACAAACCGGCGTCATCGAAACTGACGATGCACCTCGCCTGCGATCGCGTCTAAAATCCTGCGGACGCTTACGCAAGGGAGGCAGCATGAAACGAGGATCGTTGGCGCGGCTGTTCGCCGGTGTGTTGATCGCGCTCGCATCAACCGCGAGCCTGACATTCGCGCAGGCCGCGGCGCCGGCCGCGAAACCCAAGGCACCCGCAGCCGCGGCGCAATCGGCGGCGACCCTGCTCGATCTCAATTCGGCGACCAAGGAACAGCTGATGGCGTTGCCTGGAATCGGCGACGCGTACGCGCAGAAGATCATCAGCGGACGACCCTACAAGGCCAAGACCGATTTGACGAAGAAGAAGATCATCCCCGCGGCGACCTACGACAAGATCAAGAACCTCGTCATCGCCAAGCAGTAGGTCCAGCCTGTCCACGGCGGCCCTGAAGGCCGGCACTACAGAAATCTGAAGTAGTGCCGACCTTCAGGTCCGGCCGGCGAAAGTGCTACCCTTCCCCGACAGACATGCTCGTACGGCTCTTTTTCGCCGTCCTTGTTCTCCACGTTCCGGCCGCCGCCTTCGCTGCGGCGCCTGCCGGCGCCCTCGCCCTCGCCGCTGAGCGGGGGGATCAGGCGCTGGTCCGCTCGTTGATCCGGCAGGGCGCCGACGTCAACGAAGCGGGCATCGACGGCTCGTCTCCGCTGCATCGCGCCGTCTTCGCCGACCGCCTCGACGCGGCAAGCGTGCTCGTGAAGGCCGGCGCAAAAGTGACGGCAAAGGATCGGTACGGCGTGACGCCGCTCGCGCTCGCCTGCATCAACGGCGACGCGAAGATGATCCGCCTGCTCATCGAGGCCGGCGCCGATCCCAACACCGTCGATTCGGCCGGCGAGCCCGCATTGATGGCCGCGGCACGCACGGGCGTTCCCGACGCGCTCCGCGCGCTCGTCGACGCGGGCGCCACCATCGATGCGCGCGACACCCAGTTCCAGCAGACGAGCCTGATGGTCGCCGTCCGCGAGAACCAGGCGCACGCCGTGGCCTTCCTCATCTACCAGCACGCGGCGGTCGACGCGCAGACACGAAAGGGGCCGCTGCCGCCGTTCGTGAAGCCGTGCAAGGGCACGGGCTGCGGCTCCGAGGGCGTCGGCATCAATCGCGGCGGGCTGCCGGATCGCGGGCGGCGCGCGGAGGCAAAGGGCGGCATGACGCCCCTGCTGTACGCCGCGCGGGACGGCCGGATCGACGGCGCACGAAAATTGATCGCGGCGAAGGCCGACATCGAGCTCGCCGAGGCGAACGGGATTCGGCCGCTGCTGATGGCCGTGCTCAACAACCACCTCGACGTCGCGCGGCTGCTCGTCGAGTACGGCGCCGATATCGACGCGGACGATTTCTGGGGGCGCACGCCGCTCTGGGCGGCGGTCGAGTACCGCAACCTCGACATGAACAACAAGGATCAGGACACCCCGACTGATAATTTCGTCGACCGCGCGCCGATTTTGGCGTTCATCCACGAACTGCTCGACGCAGGCGCAACCGTCAACGCCCGGACGCGCGAGGTGCCTCCGAGCCGACGATGGCTGTACGCCCTCGGCGACGTCTCATGGGTCGATTTCACCGGTCAGACGCCGTTTCTCCGCGCGGCGCTCTCGGGTGATACAACCGTCATGCGCCTGCTGCTCGACTACGGCGCCGATCCGCATCTCGGCACGCCCGCCGGCACCACGCCGCTCATGGCGGCGGCCGGCGTCAACTGGGTCGTGCAGCAGACATACACCGAATCGCCGCAGGCCGTGCTGGACGCCGTCAGGATGTGCGTCGACCTCGGTGCGGACGTCAACGCATCCAACTCGATGGGCCTCACCGCGTTGCTCGGCGCCGCCAACCGCGGATCGAACGACATCATCCAGTACCTCGTGTCCAGGGGAGCACGCCTCGACGTCGCAGATCGCGAAGGCCGCACGCCGGTGCGGTGGGCCGAAGGCGTCTTTCTCGCGGCGGTCGGCGCGGAGCGCAAGCCCGGCACGATTGCGCTGCTCGAAAAGTTCGGCGCCAAGTGACGCTGAAAACGCATTATCTTGCCGCCGTCGTCGTGCTCGTGGCCATGACGGTAACCGCGCGCACGCAGGAGCCGCCGCAGCCCCCTGACGGTCCGCGCGCGGTTGTCCAGCGCTACTGCCAGACGTGCCACAACGCGCGGACCAGGGCCGGTGGGCTGCTGCTCGATCAGCTCGACGCCGACCATCCGGATCGCGATCCGCAGTCCTGGGAGAAAGTCGTCCGCAAGCTGCGAACCGGCATGATGCCGCCCGCCGGCGCACCGCGTCCGGAACGCGCCACCCTCGATCGGCTGGCGGCGTCCGTCGAAACATCACTCGACCGCACGGCGGCGGCCGCGCCGAACCCCGGCGCGGCCGTGCTGCATCGACTCAACCGCGCGGAATACGCCAACGCCGTTCGCGATCTGCTCGACCTTCCCATCGATACCGCCGCGATGCTGCCCGGCGACGATTCGAGCGACGGGTTCGACAACATCGCGACGGTCCTGAGCGTGTCGCCGGCCCTGATGCAGGCGTACGTCTCGGCGGCCGAGAAAATCAGCCGGCTGGCCGTCGGCGATCCCACGACGACCTCGGAAGTCACGACGTATCCGGCGCCCCGGGGGCTGTCGCAGGCCGATACGCGCGAGGGATTCTCTCCCGGCACCCGCGGCGGCTTCGTGGTGCGGCACGTCTTCCCGCTCGAGGCCGAGTACGAATTCAGGGTGACACGGACCGCCGGCGGATTTGGCCTGCCCGCCGTCGGCACCGAAGAACCCGTCGAGATTGCGATCGACGGCGCGCGATTGCTGATGATCGGACGCGATACACCTCGCGGCACCCGCGTACGCGTTCCGGCGGGGCCGCATGCCGTCGGCGTGTCTGTGGTCCGCCAGGCGAACGCGCGCGGCGTGGACGATTTGTTTGCGGAGTGGGGCATCAGCTCCGGCGTGGGCAGCCTGACGATCGTGGGCCCGGCGAACGCGACCGGTCCCGGAGATACCGCGAGCCGCCGCAGGATCTTCATCTGCCGGCCGGCGCGGCCCGAAGACGAAACACCGTGTGCGCGTCGAACGCTGGCCGCGCTGGCCACACGCGCGTATCGGCGCCCCGTGCCGGAACAGGATCCGTCGATCGACATCCTGATGGGCTTCTACGCGTCCGGGCGCGAGCGCCGGGGCTTCGACACGGGAATTCAGTACGCGCTGGCGCGCGTCCTGGTCGATCCCCGGTTCATCTTCCGGTTCGAACACGAGCCCGCTGACGGACGCGGCAAGCCGCTGGCGGCCGGGGCGATTTATCGCCTCGACGATTTCGAGCTGGCGTCGCGCCTCTCCTTCTTCTTGTGGAGCAGCGTGCCAGACGAGCAACTGCTGGCGTCGGCGAAAGCCGGAACGCTGACGAATCCGGCGGTGCTCGAGCGGCAGACGCGGCGGATGCTGGCCGATCCGAAGGCGGATGCCCTCGTCGACAACCTCGCGGGACAGTGGCTCCTGCTGCGTCAGCTCGATGCGATCTCTCCTGGCACGAAGGAATTCGACGGCAACCTGCGATACGCGTTCCGGCGCGAGACCGAGCTGCTGTTCGAAACAATCCTTCGAGACGACCGCAGCGTGCTCGACCTGCTCGACGCCGATTTTACGTTTGTGGACGAGCGGCTGGCGCGGCACTACGGGATTCCCAACATCAGCGGCAGCCGCTTCCGGCGCGTGGCGCTCGGCGACAGCCCGCGGCGCGGGCTGCTCGGCCAGGGCAGTGTCCTGACGGCGACGTCGGCGGGCAACCGCACGTCGCCGGTCAAGCGCGGCAAGTGGATTCTCGAGAACCTGCTGGGCGCGCCGGTGCCGAACCCTCCACCCGGAGTGGAAACCAATCTCGAGAAATCGGTCGGGCCGGCCGCGGCCGACACGTCGCTGCGCCAGCGGCTCGAGCGGCATCGCGCGAACCCGAGCTGCGCCTCGTGCCATGCGGTCATGGACCCGATTGGCTTCGCGCTCGAGAATTACGATCTGATAGGCAGATGGCGGGATACCGACGGCGGTGTCCCGGTGAATGCCGCAGGCAAACTGGTGGACGGCACGCCGCTCGACGGTCCGGACAGCCTGCGCCGGGCGCTGCTGGCACGACGCGAGGCATTCGTCACGAACACCGCCGAGAAGCTGCTAACCTACGCTCTGGGCCGGCGGCTGGAGTATTTCGACATGCCGGCCGTACGGGCCATCGTTCGCAATGCCGGGCCCGACGACCGTTTCTCGGCGCTCGTCCTCGGCATCGTCAAGAGCGTGCCGTTTCAGATGAAGCGCAAAGAGGGAGACGCACAGCCGTGATGTTCCTCACGAAATAGCATTTGTCGCGGCGGACGTTCCTGAGGGGCACGGGCGTCACCGTCGCGCTGCCGCTGCTCGAGTCGATGGTGCCGGCGGGCACCGCGCTGGCCGCGACCGCCGCGGCGCCCAAGACGCGGCTCGGATGCATTTACATTCCGCACGGCGCGACGATGGACAAGTGGACGCCGAAGGGAGAGGGGACGGCGTTCGAGTTCTCCGAGACGCTGCAGCCGCTCGCGGCATTCCGCGATCGCGTCAACGTGATCAGCGATCTCGCGCACGCGCCCGTTGCGCCGTGGACCGGCGAGGATACCGGCGGCGCCGAGAATCACGTCCGCGCCGCGGCCGTGTTCCTGAGCGGGGCGCATCCTGTCAAGAAGAACGAAGCCCACGTCGGGACGACCGTCGACCAGATCGCCGCGCAGCAGGTCGGCCAGGACACGCCGCTGCCGTCGATCGAGATGTCGATGGAGCCGCTCAACCTGACATGCGGCGACGCGGGTTTCACCTGCGCGTACAGGAACACGCTGTCGTGGAAGTCCGCGACGCTGCCGCAGCCGATGGAGAACAATCCCCAGATCGTCTTCGAGCGGCTGTTCGGCGACGGCAGCACCGAGGCGCAGCGGCAGGAGCGGCGCCAGCAGTCCCGCAGCCTGCTCGACTCGATCGCCCGCCAGGTTCCGTCGCTCGAAAAAGATCTGCCCGCCTCCGACCGGCGGCGCCTGCGCGATTACCTGGATGAGGTGCGCGAAATCGAGCGCCGCGTCAAGCAGGTGGACGCCCAGCTGTCACGTCCGCTCGACTTGCCGACTGCCCCCGTGGGCATTCCCGCCGCGTTCGAGGATCATCTCAAGCTGATGTTCGATCTCCAGGTGCTCGCCTACAAGTCGGAGATCACGCGCATCTCGACGCTCATGCTGGCGCGGGAGAACAGCAACGCGGTCTACCCCGCGACCGGCATCCGCGAGGGTTTCCACAACGCGTCGCACCATTCGAACGAGCGGAAGAACATGGATCAGTTCGCCGTCATCAACCAGTATCACGTCAAGATGCTGGCGTATTTCCTCGGGCGGCTGCAGGCCACGCCGGACGGCGACGGCACGCTGCTCGACCATTCGATGATTCTCTACGGCAGCAGCCTGAGCGACGGCAACGAACACAACTTCGATCCGCTCCCCGTCGTGCTCGCCGGAGGCGCCTCGGGGCAAATCCGCGGCGGCCGGCACCTGCGCCACACGCCGCACACGCCGATGTCCAATCTGCTTCTGACGATGCTGGACAAGATGGGCGCGCGGGTGGACGCGATCGGCGACAGCACCGGACGGATTGAGATCTAGTGATCGGAGTCTAGGAGGAGCGCTCGAACGCGACCGTCTGCGCGAGCAGGTTCGCCTGGGCAGCACGGTTCGCAAACACCCAGGAATCGGAGTGGTTCGGCGGATGGGCGCCGGTCGCCGGGTTGGCCCACCATTCCTGCTGCCGGCGCGCTTCCTCGGGAAGCGTAGAGCCGAGCAGGTCTTCAATCTCCGCGAACGTCAGGACGACCGTGTTCGCAAATCGATCGTCCAGGTACTCGTACAGCGGTTGATATTTGCCGGATACCCGGCGTCTGGGTGGAGGCGGAGCTTGTTGGCGCGCCTTGGGTTCATGCTCTGCCGGCCATCCCCGCCGCTTCAACCAATCCAGCATGGCGCGCTCACGCCTCCAGGATCAGCCTTGTCATCGTCGCGAACCGTCCTTGGTTTCGGCCGCGTGGAGAATCTCGGCGACCGTCGGCGTGCGGGTGCCGTGGAGGAGCGTCATGATTACAATCGGTGTGACGCCGAGCACGAGAAGGAGCGCGCTCGTCGTCAGGCTTGCGCCGACGACGGCGCTGGAGCCCACAACGATCGCAAGCGTCCCAGACCAGGCGCCGATGAGCCACGACCGAGAAATGGTAGTCAGCATGATGCGAGCACTCCTGCTTCTCTGGGTTGATTGAAACGCGTGACGGATCTTGCGTGCGCTGCGACTCGACGGCCGAAGTGGGCCTGTCCGCGCGCACCCCAGAGTGAAGGGGGCACTGCTCGAACGCTGGCGGGCTCAGTGCGGAACTACGAATCCACTATATAGGAAACCAGGATGTCGCGTATTCGAGCGGGGTGCGCGGGCGGCGGCGTATAACCGAGGTCTTCGCACTCGCTTTCCTGAGCCCTGCGGCCATTTCCGGCAGCCAGCCCTCACCAAAGCATGTCCCTGGAGGGCCGATGAAGGGTTCCCCGCCGCCGATCTCTTCGACATCCTCCTCGGGCGTCGCGGGAGGATCGTGTCCCGGCTGCCAGTCGTCATCCATCGTGACCACCTCGAAGACGCCCGACGCCGACAGTTACTGGCGCTGCACGAAGTGCGGCGACGTGTGGAACATGGCGCGGTCGCGCGCGTCCCGGTCCAGCGGGCGGGATGATTGGAGGCGGCGACGGCCGTCGTATTAGCCGTTCGCGATAGTTCACAACAGAGGCGCGTTGCGTCAAGGCGACGCGAGGCTCGCAGCGGCAGATCGTGAACGCGTCAGATCGCGAAGCGCAGTTGCCACTTGCGCGATCACCGGTACCCAATCCCCCCGCGTGTGCTGACGGAACAGGCGCATCGTCGGATACCACGGCGTGTCGGCGCGGCCCATCATCCAGCGCCAGTCTGCGTCGTGCGCCAGCAGCGTCCACACGGGTCGGCCCAGTGCGCCGGCGAGGTGCGCCGGCATGGTGTCGACGGAGACGATCAGGTCGAGCGCCTGCATCCACTGTGAGGTGCTGAGTGCGTCAAGCGCGGCGAGTTGCTCGACGCGATCGTGCCGCTCGCCGGATTGGACCATCTGTTGAAGCGAATACCACGAGATTCGTGGAACACGAAACAACGGATCGAGCTGCTCGAAGGGAATCGAGCGCCGCTCGTCCCATTCCCCCGCGCGCCACACGATGCCGACGCGGGGAGACGGGCCGGTCAGCGGCGACGGTGACGGCTCCGCGCTCAGGTAAGGGACGTGCGCGGGCACGGTGGACAGGGTCGTCCGGAAGATGTACGGGAGCTCCATGATTTCGGCGTCCACGTCGTACTCCACACCGGCTGCGCCGTCGTGCAGCGGCACGAGCCGATCGATGCCGGCAACGGTGCGAAGCAGCGGCAGCAGCGCCGGCTGGGCCCACACCGTGAGCTCGGCGGCAACCGATGCCACGAGCGGTGCATATCGAATGAACTGAATCGTGTCGCCGAGCCCGTGATAGCAGCGGATCAGCACGCGCCGGCCGCGCAAGTCGCTGCCGTTCCAGACACTCTGGAGGTGACGCGGAATCGACGGATCCTGGGTTCGGCCGTTCCGCCGCCGGATGCGATCGCTGATCTGCCAGGCCGCCTCCAACTCCCCGCGGCGGGCGCATTTCATCCATTCGGCGGCGTCGAACACATCCAGCGGCGTGTCGCAGGGCACCGCTTCAGGCATAGCGCCTGACCTGCGCGGCGCAGAAATCGGCGAATTCCTCGACCGCTTTCGGCGGGCTGGTGTGATGCGGCGCCAGGCCGCAGCTCTCCGGCGTGAAACAGAAGGTCAGCGTCACGTCGAACGGCTCCAGCGCCTTCATCTGCTTGTCGAACCAGCGCTGGGCGCCGGGTCGAAGGCTGTCCGCCCAGCTCAGTCCCGTCCTGAGATGCTTCACGCCCAGCTCGCGCAGCCACCATACCGCGTCGTCCAGGCGGTGGTCCTCGAAGTGGAACCACTGACAGATGCCGAGGGCGGGCGTAAACCCGGCGAACTGGCGCAGCGCGAGCTTCGGGTTGCCGTCCTCGCGCAGCAGGCCCATGTGGAAATGCCGGTAGTACGACGAGCCTTCGGCTTCGCGGTGACGGGTGGTCGCCGGCCACGTGCGCGGCAGATCGAAGAGGCTGTACCAGTGGATGCGGTCCACGCGACCGGCGAGCAATTCCGCGGTCCGCCTCAAACCGAATTCCTGCACTTCCTCGGCCCCGAACGTGGAGACGCCGACTTCGGACACCCACACCGGCCGAGTGGTGACCGCTCGGATTTCGGCGAGCTTGTCGGGCCACTCGTCGATCTGCCAGTGGTTCCAGTCCAGCGGAAAGCCGTGGACGGCGACGACGTCCACGCAGTCGAGCGCGCCGTGGGCGTCGAGCGTGCGAATAAACCCCGGATCGATCGGAGAGATGCCGCCCATCACACGCGTCAGCGCCGGCCGTTCGGCGGCGATCGCATCGGCGGCCGCACGGACCATGCCGCCGAAAATCTTCCACTCGGGATCGAGATCGAAATCCCAGTGCGACCGGTTGTTCGGTTCGTTCCAGAGCATCACCGCTTCAACCACGGCAACTCCTCGTGGCGCCGTGCCTCGCCCGACGCGGGCTGGCACACGAACACCTCGTCCTCCGGGTGCGCGGTGATCTCAAACCCCGCGCTGCGAAGCATCGACGCGGCGGCGGCGTGATTGGGAATCCACCAGTTGGTGGGATCGCCCGCATATTTTCGCTCGACGAAGTGCAGCCGCGGGAACGACGGCGCCTCGAACGGCGAGGCATTGGTGAAGTCGTAGTCTTCGGCGACCTCGGCCACGTCGGGCGAGCCGCGGAGCATGGACTGGAATACCAGCATCCGGCCGACCGCGTGATCGTGAAGGATGTCGAGCGCGAGCAGCGGGTAGCGCAGGTGGTAGAGCACGCCGAGGAAGAGCACCAGGTCGAAGCGCTCGCCGAGCAGCGGCACCTCGTACACCGACATGTCGTGGAACTCGATGTCGAGCGATTCGATTTCGGCGGCGAGCCGCGCCTGTGCCAGGTAGCGGGGGTCGCTGTCGATCGCCACCACGCGGCGGGCGCCCCGCCGTTTCATCTCGTGGCTGTAGAAGCCGGCGTTGCAGCCGATGTCGAGCACCGTCCAGCCGGTGAGATCCGCTGGAATCGCATCGGCAAATCGCCGCCACTTAATCTCCGGATAGTCGCCGAGGAAATGGTGCGGCGCCGTCTGCACGCCGCGCAGCGTCATGTTGTGAAACCAGTCCCCGAGCGATCGAATCCTCTGCTCGAGATCGGTTTCCGCCGGTTCGGACAGCGCCGCCATCACACACCCGTCGTCACCCCGGTGTCCCGGGGCGACGCTCCCTTCGTCGTCGTGTCCTTGTTCGTGACTTCGGCGACGTACCGTTCGAGCTCGATTGCACGGTGAACCGAGGTGTGACACGCGAGCACGCGGCGGCGGGCGCGTGCGCCAATCGCGACGCGCTCCGCCTCGGGCAGCTCGCGGAGGTATCCGAGCGCCTCCCGCGCGGTCGCGGCGAGAAGGATCTCGCGGCCGGGGGCCAGGAATGACGCCAGGCCAGGCCAGGCATCGCTGATGATCGGCGTGCCGCAGGCCGCCGCCTCGAACAGCCTGACGCTCGGCGAGTAGCCCGCCTCGATCATGTCCCTCCTCGTGACGTTGAGCGTGAACCTCAGCCGGTTGTAGAAGCCGCGGTGTTCGGACGGCGACAGGTGCACGATCCGTTCGACGTTCGGCGGCGTCACGACGGAATCGGGGTACTGCGCGCCCGCGATCACGAAGCGGCCCTCTGGCCATTCACCTGCCGGGCGAATCAGCAACTCTTCGACGGTCGGCTGACGATCGTCGCTGTAGGTGCCGAGATACCCGAGGTCGCGATCCCTGGAGATGTCGGGCCTCGGCGCATACATCGACGGATCCACAGAACAGTAGAGCGGGCGTGCGCGGCGTGCGTGGAACTCGCGCTCGAGGCGTTCGAGCGTGGGGCCGCCGGTGAACGACAGATACAAGTCGAACAACGGGATCTGCCGCCGTTCGAGATACTCGGGACCGCCGCGGCGCAGCGCCGCGAGCGTGACCGGCGTATCGATGTCGTAGAACGCCTTGCACCCCCGGGCGACGCGCAGAACCGTGCTGACGACTTCGGCGCCTTCCGGCACGTACGACCCGGCGATGACCAGGTCGGCGGCCTCGATGCTCGCGGCGTGGTCGCGCTCGAGGTCCGCGGCGCGCTTGTACAGCTTCACCCGGCAGTACGGCGGCCGCGGCAGGTCGCGGTTGTCCGCATACCACGGCGCGTCGCGCTCGAGGAACAGCACGCGATGCCCGCGCGACGCCAGCCCTTTTGCCAGCGCGCGGTAAGTCGTCGCATGTCCATTGCCCCACGACGAAGTGATCGACAGGCCGAGAATGACGATGTTCATGCGGTCAGTACCTCTCTGGTCGGTTCGCCGTTCAGCTGCTGCACGATGGCCATCAGCTCGTCCACGCGGTGAGCGCAGGTGTGGCGTGCGCGAATCGTCGCCAGGCCGTGGCGCGCCAGCGCCTGCCTCAGGTCCTCGTCGGCCGAGAGCGCCGCGAGCTGCGACCGCATCTGCGCGGGGCTGTCGGCGGTGAGATAGTCGGAGCCTTCCGTGAACAGGCGCTCGACATCGCGCCACGCCACGGAGACGAGCGGGATCCCGGAGGCAAGGGCCTCGAACACGCGGATAGTCGGAATCCCGGGAAGAGAAACGACGTACGGCTGCCGCGGGACGTGGACGGTGAACCGATGGCGTGCATATGCCGCCGGCGCATCGTAGTTCGGCAGCCAACCCTGGTACGCGATCCCGGCGTCTTCCAGGTGCTGCCGCGCCTCGGCGGGATAGCGCACGCCGTGTACGGTCGCGCGCAGCCGGAGCTCGCGGACCGGATCGATCAGAAAGGATCGGATTTCGGCGGTCCGTTCGTCGTCGCCCCAGTTGCCAATCCAGACCAGATCGCGTACCTCGCCGGCCGTCGCCATCGGGCGGAACACGCGGATATCTGCCGCTTCATGCCAGGTCCAGGCGCGGCGGCCCCACCCGAGGCGCAGGTATCGCTCGCGGATGACTTCGCCGAACGCGAGCACGCCGTCGTAGTGCTGCAGGTCGTAACCCGCCATCGCCGGCACGTCGGTGACCGAGCGGTGATGGGTATCGTGGAACAGGAGCACATAGCGTCCGCCCGAGGCCTTGTGGCGGCCGATTCGTTTGACCAGGGCGTGATCGCTCCATTCGTGAACGAGGACCAGATCGGCGCCGGCCAGCGCCTCATCGAGCGGCAGGCGCTTCAGATCGACAGGGCGCGGCGCCAGCTGCGGAAAAGCGCGATGAAACCGCGCGATTGCGCCGGGCCCCGCGTCGGCGAGCAGCTGGGTCCGGCTCCAGCCGTCGGCGGGTTCGTACACGACCACCTCGTGATCGCGCGCGAGCAGCTCCGCCACCACGCCGCGGAGGAAGTGCGCGTTGCCGTGGTTCCAGTCGGAGATCAGCGAGTGACAGAAGACAACGATGCGCATGCACCCTCGTCGCTCAACAACCCGATCGCTTCGCGGTAGCCCCGGATGGTGCCGACGTCGACATAGGACGTTCCGGCGCGGCAGCCCCGCGCGACGCCCCCCCGTTCGAGCCAGGCGTTCACCAGCGTGCCGAAGTACTCGTCGCCGCGGTCCCGCGCGAGCCAGAGATCGTGGAGCTCGTGCAGAATCGCCCCGCTCATCTTGAACGCCCCCCACACCCACGGCGAGCCGGCGTCGGGGTTCTTCACCTGAATCTCGCGCACCGATTCGGCCCCGTCGAGAATCACGGCGTCGAAAAGCTCGGGATGATCGACCGGGAACAGGAGGAACGAAAGGCCATCGCCGGGCAGCGAGGCGAGCGCGTCGGCGGGAAACCAGATGGTATCGGGGAGGCCGATCAGGACGGACTCGTCGCGGGCGATGAGCGGACACGCCCGGAAGATCGCGTCGCACAAACCGGCCGGCTCGGGCTGCACGCTATAGAAGATCTTGGCGGCGAACGCCTCTCCCCCGTAGTACTGAAGGATGTCCGACTTCCCCGGCGAGATGACGAAGCAGATCCGGTCGGCGCCACCGAGGACCAGGCGCTCGACCAGGTACTCGCTGACCGCGCGCGGCCGTTCGCGGCCGCCGTCCCGCCGGCTACCGACGGGCAGCAGCTCCTTCGAGAACGCCAGCGGCTGAATCCGGCTGCCCTGTCCGGCGGCCGGCACAATACCCCACATCACGCGGCTCCTTGTGCGCCGCACCAGCGCGGTTCGAGCAGTTGCTCGAGCTCGCGCGCGCGCACCATCGAGGTGTGACAGTCGAGCGTGCGTTCGCGCGCGGCGCGCCCGATCCGGCGGCGCTCCTCGTCGGTTAAATCGAGTGCCGCGAGAACGTCGCCGGTGTCTGCAGCGATCAGGATCTCGCGGTCCGGCTCGAAGAACGTGTCGAGGCCGTCCCACGAGTCGGAGACCACGGCGGCTCCGCAGGCCGCCGCCTCGAACAGCCGGCCGCTGGGGCAATAGCCGACGGCCGCCATCGGACCGCGCGTGACGTTCAACGTCAGCCCCGACGAGCAGAACAGCGCGGGATGATCCGAGGGCGGAACGTGCCAGAAATAGAGCATGTTCGGCGTCCACGGGAAGTCGGACGGGTACTGCGATCCGGCGAGCGCGAATACATGACGGGAGCGGAGCCGCGCCGGCGCCATGAAGAGCCGATCGAGCGCCGCCTGGCGATCCGCCGCATAGGTGCCGAGATACGACAGGTCGCACCGGCGGTCGCGCCGCTCAGGCACGGGGCGGTGAACCGCAGGGTCCACGCTGCCGTACAGGGGCGCCACGGCGCGTGCCCCGAGCCGGCGAAGACCCTCGAGCGCGGATGCCCCCGCGTAACTGAGAACGAGATCGAACCGGCCAAACCCCTCTTCCGGGAGGTACGGCACCGCTTCACCGCGCGCGACCCGATCGAGCGTGACGGGTGAATCGAGATCGTAGAACACCTTGCGCGCCACCGACGATTCACACACCGCCGCCGAGGCGGCAGGGCCATCCGGGCAGTACGACGTCACGATCGCCGCATCCGCATCGGCCAGCTCGCGTGAGACGCGCGGCCGCACGCCTGTCCAGTCCTCGAAGAGCACCAGCTCGCAGGCATCAGAGTGCGTGAAGTCGCGATGCGCCGCGTAGTACTGAACGTCGCGTTCGAAGAACACCACGTCGTGCCCGGCATCGTGCAGCGCCCGGCACAGCCCACGCCACAGCGTCGCGTGGCCGTTGCCCCACGCCGAGCTGATCGTCAGGCCGAAGATCACGATCTTCACGCGACTGCCCTCTCGTCGAGCAGCCGATCGAGCTGGGCGGCCCTCCGCGCATAGGTGTGCTCCGCCAGGACACGGCGCCGTGCCGCCGCGCCGATGCGCGCGGCCGTTGCCGCGTCCAGCGCCGACACACGCGCGGCCACCTCCTCGCCGTCGCGCGCAACCAGGACTTCGCGTCCGGGTTCGAGGAACATCTCGATGCCCCGCCACTCATCGGTCACGATGCAGGCGCCGGCGCCGGCGGCTTCGAACACGCGTGTGGCAGGCGAGTAGCCGTAGCGCGCCATGCTGTCACGGCTGATGTTGAGCACCGCACGCGCCGTCGAATTGAATGCGTTGTGATCGCGGGTGTACACGTGGCCGACGTAGCGGAGGTTGGCGGGCCTCGCCTTGTCCGCCCATCCGCTGCCGCCCAGCACCATCGTCGCGCCGGGCAGGCTGCGCGCGGCTCGGAACAGGAACTCCTCGACCCGGGCCTCGCGGTCGGGAAGCCGGTTGCCCAGAAACGAGAGATCACCGGCGAAGCGCGGATCGGCGGCTTCGGGAAAATGTGTGGCCGGGTCGAGCGCGTTGTACACGGGCACGCACATCCGCGCGCCCACGGTTTCGTAGCCACGGACGACCGGATCGCCGCCGCCGTAGGTCAGCACCATGTCGTAGCGGGACACCACCGCGTGAAAGGGATCGGCAGCGTCCGCGGCCAGCCGCTCGAGCGTCGCCGGCGCATCCACGTCCCAGAAGATGCTCAGTGCGTGCGACGCCTTGTACTCGAGCACGGCCCGATCGAGCAGTTCGTCAAACGCGCCAACCCCGCTCGTCTTGACGATGATGTCCGCCGT
>Ga0136846_1237571_pt1 | contig 15714 bp, 18 predicted proteins | sample HopSoiMetagenom2_FD_96841 | JGI IMG/M metagenome (GOLD analysis project Ga0136846, IMG submission 96841) | Grasslands soil microbial communities from Hopland, California, USA - 2 Assembly 2016 (version 4) | ecosystem: Environmental > Terrestrial > Soil > Grasslands | place: USA: Hopland... | reverse complement strand
GTGGGCGTCACGAACGCCGCGACGATCACGTTCACCACGATGGCGTGCCGCCGGTACTTGCTGAGGAACTTGTAGTCCACCACGCCCATCATCGCGAGGAGCGTGAGCACCAGCGGCAGCTCGAAGATGATGCCGAAGGCGAGCACCATCATCAGTACCAGGCTGAGCTGTTCGTCCATCATCAGCACGGGCTTGATGTCGGGGCCGGTCGACTTGATGAGGAAGTCGAACGCGGGCGGCAGGATGACCGTGTAGGCGAACACCGCTCCACCGACGAAGAAGAGGGTGGCGGCCGCGACGAACGGAGCGATCTTCTTCTTCTCGCGGCGGTACAGCCCGGGCGCGACGAACATCCAGATCTGCCAGAAGATCATCGGCGAGGCGACGAAGAGGCCCGAGTAGAGCCCGACCTTCAGGTAGATGAGGAACGGCTCCACGCTGCTGGAGAAGTGCAACGCCTTCTCGCCCTCGGGGAGGGCGGCGAAGACGGGCAGCATCATGAAGTGGAAGATCTGCTGGGAAAACCAGTAGGAGGCGCCGAACCCCACCAGGAGCCAGATGACCGCCCACTTCAGCCGCTTGCGCAGCTCGAGCAGGTGGTCGCGCAGCGATAGGTGGACGTCGTCTTCCGGTCCTGGCGCCGCTGGACTCGGCAGCAGCGCGGGACTCATGCCTTGGGCTCTTCAGCAAGCGGCGGTGTTGCCGGAGCCTCCGGCGGTGTGGGCGAAGCCTGCGCCTCTGCCGCAGGCTCCGGCGCGGCCCGCGGCACCGTGCCTTCCGGCGGCACCAGCTTGAGCTGCGACTCCAGCGCGGCCCGCCGCGCGGCCGCACGCGCCGCTCCGGGATCGCTCTCGTCAGAGACGGGCAGCGGCGCACCGCTCTCGTCCTTGGGCGGCGGCGGCACCGGCGAGATCATCTTGGGCGGCTCGTTGATGTCGATGCGCGCGATCTCCGATTCGAACTGGCTCTTGATGTCGTCGGTGGCCTTGCGCAGCTCCTTGAGGCCCTTGCCCAGCGACTTGGCCAGCGTCGGCAACTGGTCCGGGCCCAGCAGCAAGAGCGCCAGGCCCAGGATGATGATGACTTCCGTCATCGAGAGACCACCGATCATGGGCTCCTTCTAACAGGCTTTCGACTCGGAGGCTTGAGCCTCCCGGACGATACCTACAAGCCGCCCTTGAGCATCTGGTCGGCGGCCTGCGCCGCGTTGGGCGCCTGCTGGCCCGGCTGCTGCCCTTGCCCCGGCGTGGTGGCCACCGCGCCGCTCTCGTCCGGAGGCTCGTTTCCCTTGAGGTACGCCTCCATCACCGGCTGCCGCGTCTCCGGCGTGGCCCGCTTGCCCGTCTCGCCGTCTACGCTTACCCAGGTGATGTTCTCGCTGGGCGACTCGAACTCGCCCTGCGGCACGCCCTTGAGCGCCTTCTGCATGTAGTCCAGCCAGATGGGCAGCGCGTAGTGGCCGCCGGTGGCGTACTTGTCCATCGGCGACTCGTAGGTGTCGTAGCCCACCCAGACGCCGGTGACCAGGTCGCGGGTGTAGCCCATGAACCAGGCGTCGAACAGGTCGTTGGTGGTGCCGGTCTTGCCCGCCACCGGCTTGGCCAGCGCGGCGGCGCGGCCTCCGGTTCCGGGCGGCTTGCACACCTCGGTCATCAGCTGCTGCATGAGGAACGCCGTCTCCGGCGCCATCACCTGCTCGGGCACGTCGTAGAGCTTGGCATACCCGGCGGCGACGCGGTCGGAGAGCCAGGTCCACGGATCGTAGAACGAGCTGTGGTCCTCGAGGATGCGGCCGTCGCGGTCGAGCACGCGGCGCAGGTAGATCATCTTCGCCTTCCGCCCCATGCGGTTGAAGGTGGCGTACACGCCGGTCAGATCGGAGAGGTAGACGCACGAGGAGCCGAGCGCCATGGAGAGGTCCTCGTTGATCTTGGTGGTGATGCCGAGCTTGTGCGCCCATGCGGCAGCCGACTTCACGCCCACGGCCTGCAGCGTGCGGATGGCCGGCGTGTTCATCGAGTGGATCAGCGCCAGCCGCACCGGCACCTCGCCCTTGAACTCCTCCTCGTAGTTCTGCGGCTTCCAGCGGCGGCCGGTGGAGTCGTCGTCGGTGACGATGGGCGCGTCGAGCAGGATGGTGGAGGCGGTGAAGGCACGCTGCTCGATGGCGGCGCTGTAGACCAGCGGCTTGAAGGCGGAGCCGGGCTGGCGGCAGGCCTGGAAGGCGCGGTTGAACTCGCTCTTCTCGAAGTCGTAGCCGCCGATCATCGCCACTACGTAGCCGCTGTTCGGGTCGGTGGAGATGATCGCGCCCTGAAGCTTGGGATCCTGCTCCAGCGCGTACTCACCCTGTTTGTCACTGGCCCGGACCAGCACCACGTCGCCCGGCGCGACCACGCCCTTCAGCGTGGTGATCTTGCTGTACTCGGAGTTCACCTCGGGGTTGGGCTTGCGCGCCCACCAGGCGGTGTCGATGGAGACGGTGCCCTCGCCCTTGCCCACGCGGACGTTGACGGTCTTGCCGTCCTTGGCGACCCCGGTGACCAGCGCGGCGATCACCTCGTCGCTCTTTCCTTCGCCTTCGAGGAACGCCTGCTCCTTGCGGGAGAAATCGTCCCATTCCTTGTGGGGGAGATGCAGGAGCGCCCCGCGGAATCCCTGGCGCTTGTCGGCTTCGATCACTCCCTTGATGGTGGCCGCAACCGCGTCGCGCTCGCGCTCCAGATCCACGGTCGCGTAGACCTTGAGCCCGTCGTTGAGCAGCCGCTCGTTGCCGTAGCGCGCCACGAGATCCCGGCGGATGTGCTCGGTGACGTAGGGCGAGGTCTCGCGGAAGATGTCCTGCACCGGGTAGACGTTGATGGGCGCCTCGTCGGCTTCCTTCCGCTCCCGCGCCGTGATCATCCCCTCCTCGAACATGCGCCGCAGCACGTACGAGCGCCGGTTCTTCGCCTTCTCCGGATGCGCGAAGGGCGAGAATTCGCTGGGTGCCTGCGGCAGGCCGGCGATGAGCGCGATCTCGGGCAGCGTCAGCTCCCACACGTTCTTGCGGAAGTAGTTCTCGGCTGCCGCCTGCACGCCGTAGCTGTGGTGCCCGAGGTAGACCTCGTTCAGGTACAGCCAGAGGATGTGCTCCTTGTCGAAGTTGGTCTCCAGCCGCCGGGTGAGGATGAACTCACGCGCCTTGCGCTCGACGCCCTTCCGGCCGGTGCGCACCCGGACGCTCTTGTCGCCCTCCACCGAGGCCATGATCGCCTTGGCGGTCTGCTGCGAGAGGGTGGAGCCGCCGACGATGCGCTTGTGGCGCACGTACGTCTGGTAGAGGCCACGGACCAGGCCGGTGAAGGAGAGGCCGCCGTGCTCGAAGAAGTCCTTGTCCTCCGAGGCGATCACCGCCTGCTTGAGGCGCTGCGGGATCTTCTCGTAGGGCACCACCACGCGCCGCTCGTTGTAGAACTCGCCGGCCAGTTGCTCGTCGCCGCTCCACACCGTGCTGACGATGGACGGCCGGTAGTGGCGGGCCCACTCGATGGAGGGCAGGCCGTGGGCGAAGTAGAGGTAGCCGGCGGCCGCCGTGGCCAGGAAGAGGCAAAAGAGGACCGCCAGCGGGATGGCGAGCAGGACCCAGAGCTTCTTCTTGCCGGGTCCGCGATCGGCGGTCAGCCGCGCGTAGATGCGGCGGTACATGGGGGCTTGGGGTTGTGGCATCGGTCGTGTCCTACGACGGAACATTGGAACCGGCGCGGATCATCCTGGCAAGTTGCGGACGGGCAGGCGGTCGCCGAAAGCCGGTCACGGCGGGGTTGTTTTCCACTGGATGCCCGCCCTTGGCAAGACCGCGGCCAGCTCGTGTGGGAGAGGCGATTCCAGCGCCAGCCGCTTCCGCAGCACGGGATGTGGGAGGGCGAGGCGGGCGCTGTGCAGAAACATCCGACGTAGGCCCCACTGCCGCTGCGCGGTGCGGTTGAAGGGGAAGTCCCCGTACTTGCCGTCCCCGACCACCGGATGGCCGATGGCTTCCAGGTGCCGGCGGATCTGGTGCGTCCGGCCGGTCTCGATGTTGAGCTCCAGCAGGGTGGCCTCCGGCCCTCCCGAGAGCTTGCGCCAGTGCGTGAGCGCCTCCTGCATGTTGACGCCGCGCTGCTGCTTGGAGGCGAAGGTCTGCTGGTGCTCGGGCAGGCGGAGGTTCACGCTGCCCTGCTCCTTCTGGAACCGTCCCTTGGCCAGCGCCAGGTACGTCTTGTGGGCCTCGCCGGCGCTGAAGATCTCCGTCAGCCGCACCATCGCCTGGCGCGTCTTCGCCACCACCACCACGCCGCTGGTCTCGCGATCCAGGCGATGCGCCGGGCTGGGCTTGAACTCGCCTTCCGCGACTTGCAGGCCCTGCCGCTCGAGATAGGCACGCACCTGGTCCACCAGCGTTTCGCCGGTGATTCCCGATCCGGCATGGATGGCGAGGCCCGAGGGCTTGTCGGCCACGAGGATGTGCTCGTCCTCGTAGAGCACGCCGAAGTCCTGGCCGACGGCGGCCGCCGGCTTGGGCGGGGGCGGCTGCACCGCCTGGAGGACGTGAACCACCACCTGATCGCCCGGCTGCAAGAGCTGCGCGATCTCCGCCCGCGCGCCGTTGACGCGCACCTTCTTGGTGCGGACCAGCTTGTAGAGATGCGAGAGGGGCATGTTCTCCATGCGCTTGCGCAGGAACTTGTCCAGGCGCTGGCCCGCCGCGTCGGGGCTCACCTTGAAGTCGAGTTTCACCGGGGCTGCGTCTCCGAGAAGTTGGAGACGCGCCAGCTTCCGTCGCCCTGCTGCGAAAGCTCGACGTGTGCGCCGCGCTCCAGGGCGCCGCCGCCTTGCGGCCGGATGTCCAGCTCGTAGTCGGCCGCGCGCGCCGCGCCCGATCCGTCCAGCGATCTCCTCCGGTAGTAGACGCGCACGGGGCGGAGCTGCATGCCCGGGTTGCCCTGGCGCGCCTCGCGAGTCAGCTTCAGCTCTTCCTGCAACCGCATCCTGGCGATCCCGGTGGTGAGGGGAAGCGCGGAGTCCTGGTCCGACTCGACGTAGTAGCGATCGACGAACTTGTCCGCCACGGCGCCTGCATCCTTCATCCCGCCACAGGCGGCGAGCAGCAGCAGCGCGGCTGTGGAAAGCGCCCCGCCCCCGGCCGTGGAGCCGCGATGAAGGCCCTTGCAGTGCATGAGCTTTCGAGTCTATCAGCGTGCAGCGGAGGCAGCTTGGCAAAGATCTATACGCGTCGCGGGGATGACGGCTCCACCGGGCTCTTCGGCGGCCCGCGCGTGCGCAAGGACGACCTGCGCGTGTCCGCGTACGGCGACGTCGACGAGCTGAACTCCTCGCTGGGGGTGGCGCGCGAGGAGTTGCCCGAGGGCGACCTGCGCGCGCTGGTGGATGCGCTGCAGAGCGAGCTGTTCACGCTGGGCGCGCAGCTCGCCACTCCCGACGCGCAGAGCGCGCCCAAGGAAGTGCCGCGCATCCTCGCCGCCGACGTGCAGCGCCTCGAGCGCGAGATCGACCGCCTCACCGGCGAGGTGCCGGAGATGAAGAACTTCGTCCTGCCGGGCGGCTCGCGCGCGGGCGCCGCGCTGCACCTCTGCCGCACCGTCTGCCGCAGGGCGGAGCGCAAGGTGGTGGAGCTGGCGGAGAGCGCGGGCGTCCCGGCGGAGGCGCTGGCGTACGTGAACCGGCTCTCCGACCTGCTCTTCGTCATGGCCCGCGCCGCCAACCTGCGCGCAGGCGGCCGGGAGATCCCCTGGATCCCGAATCCCAAGTGAAGCTGTTCGAGCTGGCCGATCTGCGCCCCGGCGACTCGGTGCGCTTCCCGCTCCCGCAAGGAGAAGGTTTCGCGGTCCGCGACGCGTCGGGAACGGTTCGCGCCTTCGTCAACATCTGCCCGCACCGCGCGCAGCCGGTGGACGTGGGCGACGGGCGCCTCTGGCTGCGCTCCGGCGAAATCGAATGCCAGGCTCACGGCGCGCGATTCGATCCGGCCACCGGCGCTTGCATGGGGGGCCCGTGCGACGGTCATCCGCTGACGCCGCTGCGCATCGAAGTGCGCGACGGCGCGGCCTGGCTGTCGGAGCCGCTCGAGGACGGCTAAATCGGGGACACGATACGACGAATTACGTATCGTGTCCCCGAATTAGCGGAGGCGCTTGAGCACGGCCGAGGTGAACATGCGGGTGGAGGCCGAGCCGCCGAGGTCCGGCGTGATCGCTTCCTTCGAGGCGATGGCTTCGCGGATGGCGGTCACCAGCCGATCGGCCGCGGTGCGCTCGCCGATGTGCTCCAGTAGCATCACTCCGGCCAGCATCACGGCGGTGGGATTTGCCACGCCGCGCCCCGCGATGTCGGGCGCGGTTCCGTGCACCGCCTCGAAGATGGCCGCCTCGCGCCCGATGTTGGCGCCGGCGGTGAGTCCCAGCCCGCCGATGAGGCCGCTGGTGAGATCGCTGAGGATGTCGCCGAAGAGGTTGGTGGTGACGAGGACGTCGAACTGGTTGGGATTCTTCACCAGCTGCATGGCGCAGTTGTCGACGATCATCTCCTTGAATTCGATCTCCGGGTGCTTCTCCGCCAGCGCGCGGCCGGTGTCGAGGAAGAGGCCGCTGGTGCACTTCAGGATGTTGGCCTTGTGCACCAGCGTCAGGCGACGGCGCTTGTTGCGCTTGCAGTACTCGAACGCGTACTCGACGATCCGCTCCGAGCCCTTGCGGGTGATGATGGAGATGCTCTCCGCGGCGGTGCGCTCCTCGTCGATGTAGTGCTCGACGCCCGAGTAGAGGCCCTGCGTGTTCTCGCGGATGACCACCAGATCCACGCCCGTGTAGCGCGTCTCCACGCCGGCGAAGCTGCGCGCGGGACGCACGTTGGCATAGAGGTCGAACTCCTTGCGCAGGGCGACGTTGACGCTGCGATAGCCTTCCCCCACCGGCGTTGCCAGCGGCCCTTTGAGCGCGAGCTTGTTGCGGCGAACGGAGTCGAGCGTCTCGGCGGGAATGGGCGTGCCGTGGGTGGGGACCGCTCCCGCGCCGGCCGCGGCGCGCTCCCAGGACAGCCTGGCACCGGCCGCCTCGATGGCCTCGACGGCGGCGCTCACCACCTCCGGACCGATGCCGTCGCCCGGAATCAACGTCACTGGAATCGACATGCCGCCGCTGATCTAACCCATTGCGCAGGCGATCGCGAGCAGGATCAGCTCGATGAGGAGCAGCCCCGAGCTCACCCCGTGGAGCATCCCGAAACGTGGCGACGCGACCTGGCCTGCGGTCCGCATCGCATGGATGGCAGGGCTCACCAGCGCAGCCGACGCCAGCGCGCAGAGCCCGGCGATCAGCGGCAGGATGGCGCGGCCTTTCTGCGCGAATGTGAGGGAGCAGATCACCGCCACCGCGGTGAGCGCGATGGTGGCGGCGTCCAGGCGCGAGAGCATTGCGCCCACCAGATCGGCCGCGAGCTGCCGCCGCGGGTTGTCGCGGGGCAGCGCTGCCACTTCGCGCGAGAAGACCACCTGCGCCGCCACTGCCGCGAAGAAGAGCTGCGCCCCGCACAAGATGCCGCACGCCAGCCTGAATGCCATCCTCGCCATGGGGGCTTTTTGCGCTACCTTGCGGCCGGCATGCAAGGAGGTGGCGGCGATTTGAACGTGACCGCGGCACAGGTCAAGGAGCGCGCGCGGGAGCTTCGATTCGATCTCTGCGGCGTGGCGCGGGCGCGCAAGCTGGACCCTGCGCTCCTGGACCGCTGGCTTGCGAACGGCTGGGACGCGGGGCTCGCCTACGTGCGGGAGCGGCGCGAGGAGCGGCTCGATCCGTCGCGCCTGTTGCCCGGTGCGCGCAGCGTGATCGTCGTCGCTGCTTCCTACGGGCCGTCGCCCGACGACCCGCAGCCCACGCCAAGCGGCCTGGAGGTAGCGCGCTATGCCCGCGGACGCGACTACCACAACGTGGTGCTCAAGCCGGTGCGCAAGCTGGCGGCATGGCTGCGCGAGCGTTCCGTCTCGGTGTACGCGGAGGTCGATGCCGGCGCGGTGATGGAGAAGGCCTGGGCGCAGGAGGCGGGGCTCGGGTGGATCGGCAAGAACGGGTGCCTGATCCACGAGCGGTTCGGATCGTGGCTGCTGCTCGGCGCCTTGATCACCGACGCGCCGCTGGAGCCGGACGCGCCGCATCCCGACCGGTGCGGCGACTGCGCGCTCTGCATTCCGGCCTGCCCCACCCAGGCCATCCGCGAGCCGCGCTACGTCGACTCCGCACGCTGCATCGCCTACCACACCATCGAGCACCGGCAGGCGATTCCGGAAGAGATCGCGCGGCGCGCTGGCCGGCGCATCTTCGGCTGCGACGCGTGCCAGGAGGTGTGTCCCTGGAACCGCCGCGCTATTCCGGCGACATTGGTGCAGCTGCGCGCGCGGACGCCCTCGCTGGAGGTCAGCGAGGTGCTGCCGCTCACCGCCGCGGAAGCGCGACGGCGCTTCGAGGGAACGCCGCTGATGCGCGCGGGACGCGACGGCCTGGTCCGGACGGCGCTGGCGGTGGGCGAGATCCCGCCGGCAGAGGCCGCGCGGCTGGCGCAGGATTCCGCGCCCGGCGTCCGCGCGCAGGCGCAACGGCTGCTCGCGACTCAATCCGCCGAGGGGAAGGTGAGCACGCTCCCGCTGGCAGCGCCCGCCTCGGGCGAGAGCAGGTAGAGGATTCCCTCGGCCACGTCCTCGAGGGGCACCTGCCCGGGAGCGTCGCCGTTCTGCGGCGTGCGCATCGCGCCCGGCGCCACGCAGCTGCAACGGATGCCCTTGCCCACGCCTTCTTCCGCAATGGCGCGGGTCAGCGCGATCACCCCGGCCTTGGCCGCCGCGTAGGCGGCCGATCCGCCCACGTGCACCAGCTGCGCCGCGGTGAGCGCGGCCACGTTGACGATGCGCCCTTCCTTGGGCATGCGCCGCAGGGCCGCGCGGCAGCAAAGAAAGGTGGAGCGGAGGTTGATGTCGATCATCTTCTCGAAGACTTCCACGGAGCTCTCCGCCACGCGCCCCGCCGCCCAGCCGCCCGCGCAGTGAACGGCGCCGAAGAGCGGACCCAGGCGCTGCACCGCCAGGTCGTAGGCGCGCTCCACTTGCTGCTCGTCGGAGAGGTCGGCATCCTTGCGGGTGAGGGCGGCGACCCGCGCGCCGGCGCGCTGCAGCCGCTCCACCACCACCGCGCCCAGGTTTCCCGAGGCGCCCGTCACCACCACCACGCGGCTTTGCATGGACATGGGCGGCGATCTAGGCACATCGAGGCCCCCCATGCACGCCCGAGCACGTGCGCGAAAAGCTAGCGGCGCTTGCCGGTGGCTTCCTCGACCGCGCTGATGACCAGCTCGATCTCCAGCGGTTCCCGGAGGACGCGGACGACGCCGTCGAGGCGGTCGGGAAGGACCAGGAAGGCGCAGGTGACGATCACGGGGACCGCCGCGATGCCCGGCCTCTGCCGTTTCTCTTCCAGGAAGGATCGCACGACTCTCGCGTCCGGGCGCAGCTGGCGCAGCAGCACGAGATCGACCGCGGAGTCGGTCTCCAGCACGGCGATGCCGTGCGGCACGTCGGCCGCGATCAGCGTCTCCCATCCCTCGTCGCCGAACACGCCGCTCAACGCCTCGCAGCTGTCGCGGTCATAGTTGACGAGGAGAATCCGCATGGTGATTCCGGGGAGGGTGGCGAGCTCTCCGGAACCGCTGCACGCTAGCGCACCGCACTTTCCAGGCGCAATCCGCGGCGCAACGCAGAAATAAAGAAGCCGTCCGTCCCGTGCCGGTGCGGCAAGAGCTGCAATTCGGACGCCTCGCCCAGTCCGACCGACGCCGGAAGCGCCGGAACCGGCTCGAACTCCGGATGCTTTTCGAGGAACGCGGCGCGCACCTCTTCATTCTCACGGCGGTTGATCGAGCAGGTGGCGTAGACCAGCCTGCCGGAGGGTTTCACCAGGCGCGCGTAGCGCTCGAGGATCTCCTTCTGCCGCGGCGGAAACGAGTCCACCTCGCCCTGGTCGAGACGCCAGCGCGCGTCAGGGTTGCGGCGGAGCGCGCCCAGGCCCGAGCAGGGGGCGTCCACCAGCACCACGTCGGCCTGCGCGGCGAGGTCCGCAACGCGGGCGTCGCTCGATTCCGGCACGGCGCGCGCCTCCCAGTTGTGCACGCCGTTGCGCCGCGCCCGCGGGCGCAGCTCGTCGAGCCGGCGCCCGTCGCGATCGCACGCCACCAGCCGGCCCTTGTTGTCCATCTCCGAGGCGAGCGCCAGCGTCTTGCCGCCCGCTCCCGCGCAGGCGTCCACGACCACATGCCCGGGGCGCGCCGCGCAGGCCATCGCGATGAGCTGGCTGCCTTCGTCCTGGACCTCGAAGAGGCCTGCCTTGAAGGCGCGCAGCGCGAAGACGTTGGTGCGTCCGGTGAAGGTCACACCCCAGGGCGAAAGCTTGGTGGGTTCCACGCGCGAACCCTCTGCGCGCAGCGTGGCCAAGAGCTCGTCGCGCGTGTTCTTGAGCAGATTCGCCCGCACGGTGAGCGGCGCACGCTGGTTCAGCGCCCCCGCCAGCGCCCGCGTCTCGTCGGCTCCCAGCTGCTCGCTCCACAGCTTCGCCAGCCAGCGCGGCAGCGAGGTCTCCGCGGCCAGCGCGTCGAGCGCATCGCCGGGCCCGCCCCCGAGCCGCTCCGGCTGCGCCACCAGCTCCAGCGTCCATTGCCACGGGGCCACCTCCGGCCCGGCCAGGCCGACCGCGCTCTCTGGCGACTGGCGCTCGCCGGCGATCAGGTACGCGGCGTAGCGCAGGAGGTGCTGCGTGGGCGTGGCCAGCTTCGCCAGCGCCGCCCCGCGCGTGGCCAGGGCGCGCTGGAGCAGATGGTCCACGCGCCCCTGCAGGCGCAAGAGGCCATACACGGCGTCCGAGACCGCGCGCCGCTCCACGCTGCGCAGCTGCTTTTCCCGCCGCAGCACGCGCTGGAGCGCCTGATCCGCCCGGGCGCCTTCCCGCCTGACCTCTTCGTAGATCTCCAGCACCGCGGTGCGGACCAGCTGTGCTCTCACGCCGCGCTTTTCAGCCGGTCTCCCCCGGCCTGTCAATCGGTTTGTCCGACGCCGGGCCCGCCGCGCAACCGGAGTGGTAAGCTGCGCGCCCCTTCGAGAGGAGCGCCCCAGCATGGCCCAGGCCAGCAGGTCAGTCACGGTCAACGTGCCGCCGGAGAAGCTGTTCGAGGTGATCGTCGATTACGAGAGGTACCCGGAGTTCCTGCCGGAGGTGAAGAAGGTCAAGGTGGAGGCCGGGCAGGGCTCCATCAAGGAAGTGACCTACACGGTCGACATCAAGGCCAAGGTGATCAACTACACGCTCCGGCACACGGCGGAGAGACCCTCCAAGCTGTCCTGGACGATGATCAAGGGCGAGATGATGAAGGGCAACGACGGCACCTGGATGTTGAAGGCGGGTGCGCAGCCAGGCACCACCGACGCCACCTACACCATCGATCTCAAGCTCTCCTCGCTGGTGCCGGCGTTCATCGAGAAGGCACTGGCGGAGCAGTCGCTGCCCGGCCTGCTCGCCAACTTCAAGGCGCGCGCGGAGAAGCTGCACGGCGGTGCCTGAGATCCCCGCGCACGATCTGTCGGGACGGGTGGTGCTGGTCACCGGCGGCGCGGGCGGCATCGGTCGCGCGCTCTGCGACGCCTTTGCCCGCGCCGGGGCCGACGTCGCCGTGGCCTCGCGCAGGCCCTCGCCGGAGGTGGCAGAGGCAGTGCGCGCGCTCGGGCGGCGCGCCGTCACCGTCGAGTGCGACGTGCGCGAGCTCGCCCAATGTCACGCGGCGGTGGCGCGCGTCGTCTCCGCGCTGGGCCGCCTGGATGTCCTGGTCAACAACCATGGCGCCAACTTCCTGGCGCCCGCCGCCGCCATCTCGCAGAACGGCTGGCGCGCCATCACCAGCGTGGTGCTCGACGGCACCTTCCACATGTGCCGGGCGGCCTTCGAGCCCCTGCGAGAAAGTGGCCGCGGGCGCATCGTCGCAATCGCCGCCACCAACGCCCTGCTCGGCTCGCCCTTGATGGCGCCCAGCGGCGCCGCGAAGGCCGGCGTCATCTCGCTGATGGAGTCGCTGGCGGTGGAGTGGGCGCCGTTCGGCATCACCTGCAACTCCGTTTCGCCCGGGCCGGTGGACACCAGCTCTGCCAACCAGCGCCTCTGGGCCTCGCCCGAGGACTACCAGCGCGTGGCCCGCCGCGTGCCGCTCGGCAAGCGCATGGCCACGCCCGCCGACGTGGTGGGCCCGGTGCTCTTCCTGGCCAGCGACGCCGCCGCCTTCATCACCGGCGCCGAGATCGTGGTCGACGGCGGCGAGCGACTGCGGCAGCTCTCGGCGGACTGAACCTCACTCCAGCGCAAACCAGCCGGGCTGCGCGCGTACCCGGTCGAGCCACGCCTTCACCGCGGGGAACTGCGCGAGATCGTGCCCCGCCTCCGGCGCCATCTGCGTGTAGGCGAAGAGCGCGATGTCCGCGACGGAGTAACCAGTGCCCACGAACCACTGCCGGTCCGCGAGGTGCCGCTCCAGCACGCGCAGCGCCGACTCCGCCCGCGGCCGGTAATGCTCGAAGACTGCCTCCGGCTGCTGGATGGAGAAATGCTTCCAGGCGCGCGGCAACCCGATGGACAGCTCGACTTGATTCTGCTCGAAGAACATCCACTGCTGCACCAGCGCCTGATCCTGCACGCCGGAGGGAAGCAGGCGCGAGCCGCGCGCCAGGTAGAGCAGGATGGCGTTGGATTCGCCCAGCTGGAACTCGCCATCCACGATGTACGGCACGCGCCCGAAGGGATTCACCCTGCGGAACTCCTTCGCGCGCACCGCGCCGCCCACGATGTCCAACCGTTCCGCGCGGTGCGGAACGGCCAGCTGCTTCAGCAGGAGGCGAACCTTGTACGTGTTGCCGGAGACCGGCGCGTCGTAGAACACGAGCATGTTGCGCGCAGCCTACCGCCCGCTCTAGGCTGCCGTCGATGCGCGCCGAGGATCTCCGCCGCACGCCCGTTCCGGAGCTGCAGCGCCTGTATGTGGAAGAGCGGCGAGATCTGCCGAGCGGCGGCCTGACCGCGCTGCGCGAGGACCCGCGCGCCGGCGCCCGCGCCGTGGGCGCGCGCATCGCAAAGCGCAACTCCAAGGCGCAGGCGGAAGGCCGGCGCCTCACCCGGCTCTGCGCCTTCGAGCAGCCGCTCTGGGACCAGGGCCTCACCCTGGTGGGCGGCTGCGACGAGGTGGGCATGGCGCCGCTGGCGGGTCCGGTGATCGCCGCCGCGGTCATCCTCAGGCCGGGCGCCCGCATCCAGGGCGTCAACGACTCCAAGCAGCTCACGCCCGAGGAACGCGACGCGCTGGAGCCGCAGATCCGCGCGCTGGCCGTGGCGGTGGGCATCGGCCGCGCCGAGGTGCACGAGATCGATACCATCAACATCTATCACGCGGGCCTGCTCGCGCTGCGCAGGGCGGTGCTGGCGCTGGACCCGCAGCCGCAGCATCTGCTCGTCGACGCGCGCAGGCTCGTCGGCCTCTCCATGCCGCAGCAGCCCATCATCAAAGGGGATGCGAAGAGCATCACCATCGGCGCCGCCAGCATCGTGGCCAAGGTGCACCGCGACCGGCTGATGGCGCTGCTCGACTGCGAGCACCCCGGCTATGGCTTCGCCGCGCACAAGGGCTATCCCACTCCCGAGCACCTCGACGCATTGGAGCGCCTTGGCGCATGCCCCCTGCACCGGCGAAGCTTTGCGCCGGTGGCGAAGAAGCTCGGGTTGATTCCCGAGCAGCAGGAGCTGTTCCCGGCGCCGCCCGAGACGAGCAAGCGCGCGCAGCAGGCGCGCTGAGGGGAGCGAGATGGAACTGTTGCTGCCACCAGAAGATCAGGTGACCGCCACGCATCCGGCCACCTGGACCGGCCGGGTGATGGCGGTGCTGGCGTTCGTCGTGCTGGGCGCGGCGATCGTCGCCGCCGGATACCTCGGGACCGATGCCAACGCGCGGATCCCGATGATGGCCTGTGGCATTGCCGGCGTCTGCCTGGGCCTGTTGATCGTCGTCCAGCAGAACCGCAGCAAGGTGGTGGTGCGCGCCGACGGCATCGAGCGGTGGGGGCTCCGCGGCAAGCTCTGGGCGCTGCGCTGGGCGGACATGGCGGAGATGCGCTACCGGGCGGTCAAGCTGCGGGTCTACGGAGTGATCCCCGCCGGCACCACCATCCACATCCAGCTCACCGATCCCGCGGGGAAGAAGCACAAGGTCCCCAGCAACGTGAAGCACATGGACGTGCTGGCCGAGCGCATCGCCGATCAGCAGACCGGGGCGCGCTTCCCCGAGGCCCGCGCCCAGCTGGATCGCGGCGAGGAGGTGCGGTTCGGCAAGGCGCTGATGGTGGACCGGGAGAAGATCTCCGCGCGCAAGTTCTTCGGCGGCTACAAGACCTGCCCGCTCGCCGAGGTGGAGAAAGTCTCGGTGGAGGGCGGATACGTGAAGATCCGCCAGCGCGGCAAGATGCTTTCTTTCGGCGGCGGCGCGGTGGGAGCCATTCCCAACGTCTTCCTCTTGCTGCGCCTGCTCGACAGCCTGGTGCAGCGGCCCAGCGCCATCCCGCAGGAGCGCGATTTCTCGGCGCGGCAGCACGTTGGCTGAGTTGAGCGGGAAGCAGCGGCGGCACCTGCGCGCGCTCGGTCACCACCTGCACGCGGTGGTGCAGATCGGCCACGACGGCGTCACCGATGCGCTGGCGCTCGAGACGAACCGGCAGCTCGAGGCGCACGAGCTGATCAAGGTGAAGGTATCGGAGAACGCGCCGCTGGAAAGGCACGACGCCGCCGACGCGCTGGCGCAGCGCTGCGGCGCCGAGGTTGCGCAGGTGCTGGGGCGCACGGCACTCCTCTACCGGCCGCGCAAGGAGAAGCCGCAGATCGTGCTGCCCGGCTAGCGGCCTCTCACGCCTTCTGGCCCATCAGCCGCAGCTCGCGCTGCGCCTCGACGTGCTTGTCGTCCAGCTCCAGCACGCGCTGGAAGTACTTCTTCGCCTGCTTGAGATCGCCCAGCGCCTTGTTCATCTGCCCAAGGAAGAGGTGGGCCGGCAGGCAGCGCTCGACCATCTTGATGGCCTTGCGGCAGTCGGACGCGCACTGCTCGAAAATCCCCTTCCGGTCGGTGGCGAGCAGGAACTTCGCGTAGCCGCGCCAGGCATAGAACTCCGCCTCGTCGGCGTTCATGGCGATGGCGTCCTCCAGCAGCTGGAGGCCCTCCTGGTACTTGCGCGCCTTGATGAGGATCTCCGCGCGCTGGAAGTTCTCCTCGGCGGCGAAGATGCGCGAGACGTCCACGCTGTTGGCCTCGCCGTCCACCTCCGCCTCGTACGCCTTGCGCCTCTTGTCGTCGGAGAGCACCTGCGCCGCCTCGTTGATGCGGGCGAAGAGCCGCTCCTTGATCTCTTTCAGATCGGTCTGGGCAGGATCGGTCACGGTGTCGGGGTGCAGCTCCCTGGCGAGGACGAAGAAGTTACGTTTCGCCTCGGCCATGCTGGCGCTCTTGCGCTCCATTCCCAACGCCGCGTAGTGGTCGCCGTTGGAGAGCCGGTCCCAGAGGCCGCGGAGCCGTTGGACAGCCGCGGCCGGCGTCTCGTCGGGAAGCGGCTGCGCGAAGGTGGGG